>Ga0308176_10000336_pt1 | contig 30926 bp, 40 predicted proteins | sample PhyCR2_3_FD_203890 | JGI IMG/M metagenome (GOLD analysis project Ga0308176, IMG submission 203890) | Soil microbial communities from UC Gill Tract Community Farm, Albany, California, United States - DLSLS.C.R2 | ecosystem: Environmental > Terrestrial > Soil > Agricultural land | place: USA... | reverse complement strand
ACAGGGTCATCTGAAAGTGGGAGAACGGCGATGGGGCGAAACCTGAAACATCGCGGATAGTCGCCAAGGGTAGGTCTACCCTGCGCCGTTTTGCGCGATCCATCACGAGGGACGCCAGTCGCATCTCCGAACAGCGCATATTTACCGGCCAATGGGTCTGGTCAGTGTGATCCAATATCGCCGACGTCAGTAACTGCAGTCGGCCTGTCGGTTCGAACTTTTTTCTTTTCGTTCGCTTCTGTCGTACACCGTGACAAGACGGAATGATCTAATTTTACTCGGGGTTCGAGAGGTTCCTAAAGTCGACGTCTATGGCTGCGATAGAGCACTTGATCTATGCGCAAACACGGTGCAAAATGGACGCGGTGACAGGGCGACGCCACTTTGAGAAGTCGCATAGTCCTTGGCAGAGATTGGCCGGTTATGCGCGTTTTACGTCCAAGTGCCACTCCGGTCACAAGGCGAGCCGTGCGTCAGAGGCGTCCCTGCGGCTCCGACGCGATACGTAACCGCGTACCCACTAAAAAGTAAAGCGGGTCTGCAGCTCCAATCTTCTGTTGTTTGCCGACTCCGAGAAGCCTGTTCCGCCGAGGCCTCCTGCGCCATAAGGCTGGTTGGCCTGGCCGAACAGCGGCGAGGTGACGTTTCCGATGATGGGCCCCGGATTGTTGTGATTCAGAATGTTCCGAATCGACAGAGATACGGCAAGATTGTAGCGGTGACCGGTCGAGACCGAGTTCCCTCCGGAGCCGCCGCCGAACGGCCCGCTCTCCGGACGTCGGCCACCGGTCGAAATCGAACCTTCTCCTGAAGGTCCAAACGCAAACACCTTCGATACTCGAAGGTTCAGCAGGAAGACGGAAGGGCCCCTGCCATAGTTCCGGGACAGAACCGCTTCCCCGGGAATCGGGCTCGGATCGAGCAAGCCGTAAGCCGTTGACACCAGCCCAGGTCTGTTGGGGCTTGTTGCGATGCCAGGGCGTCCATTGAAGAGAGTTGTCCCGTAAAGATCTTGCCCAACCGTGATGTTGTAAGGCGCACCTGAGTTCACGACGAACAGCGGACTGAATCGCAACCCCCATCGCGTCGTGATCGAGCCGCCAAACGTTCCCTGATTCCGAATATCAGTGGACGCTGGCCCGTACTCGCCAGCAAGAGCGTAGGGGTTAGCGGGAAAACTGCCTACGCCAAGTCCTTGGCTGCTAACGGCGGGGTTGAAGTCCGTGTTCTGCGGAGGCGGCGCGTAATCCGTGTTGCTCATGGCATGGTTGTATAAACAGGAGCCGAACAGCGAAACGGAGTCGTTGAAATTCGAAGTAACGTTGGCGACGAGTTCGTTTTGATTGTAAAGGCCGGCGGATTCGACCAGAAAGACCGGATTCGAATTGCCGAGCGGATACGCTCCACTTGCCGGTACTTCTGGATCGTATGTGCCCAGAAGCGGCGCATTGATGTCGCTGGTGAGGAATTGATGCAGACCGTGTGAGTTGACGTAGGTCACCGCGGCTGTTGTATGAGCCGGGAACTGTCGCTCTAGGGCAAGTGCCGATTCCATCAGATAGGGGGCTCGTAAATTGGGGCTGAGTCTCTCGGTCGTTTGCTGGAATCGAGCGCTGGCTAGCGCCGAAATCGGAGGAATGGACGGAAAAAAGTCGGGATTCGTGACGACATATTGCTGTTGGGTCGATCCGTTGTAGCGCTCCGCGGCGAGCACGTCTACAATGTTGAATCGCTGATAAAACATCCCAAACCCGCCACGAACAACGGTTCTGGGAGGATTGCTCGCCTTACCAAACCTAGGCGCCCAGGCAAAACCTACTCGTGGCGTGAAATCACGCCAATCATGTAAATTCGTCTGCCATTCATAGCGCAGCCCGAAGTCCACCGTGAGATTTGGTCTGACGCGCCAGTTATCTCCTACGAATGCACCAACATCCTCTTGATCGACGGAAACGAACGGATTTCCCGTATTGATCGTAAACTGAGAGGCCCCACCCCCTGACGATCGAATCTGTGCGGGTGAAAGCCCCCTGCTTTGAAAAAGCAGTGTGCGTCGATAGCTCTCGATGGAACTGATGGTTTGCAGAACTGGCTGCCCGGAGGCATTCAGCACCGGTTGATTGTTGGTATCGAGTTCCGGGGCAATTCCACCGGCAAACGTGAACGTCCCCCCGAAGTTGATAGGCGAGGTATTGTCGATCGTGGCGGCGCGTACGCGCACGCCAAACTTCACCGTGTGTTTACTTCGGGTAACGGTCACGTAATTCTGGAATTCGTAGGAATTCAGTATGTTCCGGGATTTTCCAACCTGCGCGCCGCCGCCGATGAAAGAATTCAACACATCCAGTTGAGGAGCGAGTTCCTCCGACAGGCTAGAGATATGGGCGCGGTAGAACTGAAATCTCGTTTCATTCAGCGCGTTCGCGCCAAGAACGAGCGTGTTTGAAAGCTGTACAGTCTGATCGGTCCCGTGATTATGGATGGCAGTGGATACAAGATTGAAACCGCCGACACCGGAATGCTGGATGTCGGCATCAGAGATCTGATAGCGAACAGAGAGCGTGTCATGGGGCGTCAGCTGGTAGTCGATTCTGGGGCTCACCCGTATGCGGCGTTGCGGAATTCGAAAGACCTGTGTATACGGATTGATGACGGTTAGCGTATTCGGATCGAGCGTTGTGCCGTTGATGATCGCGCCGTTATCAATGGCTGCACGATCCACGGTCAGGAAGAACGACGCTGACTTGCTGAACGGGCCTTCCAGACTTCCGCCGTATTCCTTGAGCAGAAATGGTGCTTTCTCAGCTGCATAAGGATTGCGTGAGTTCCAAACGCTGTCGCCGAAATTGTAGTAACCGTTCCCGTGAAGCTTGTTTGCGCCCGGCTTGGTCAGGACTTCTACGCGGCCGAGCCCAAGCTTGTCGTATTCGGGTGAAAATGGATTCTGGTTGATCCGAATCTCGCGAATCGAATCTTTGGGCGGCAGTTGGCCGCCGCTGAACCCATCAATATAGAGTGAGTCGCCGCCAGGCCCCGCTGCCGGCCCGGCTAGTGCCTGCAAATCTGTCGCAAGATCTTCGGGATCATCTGCCAGCGCTTCGAGATCTTTTCCGTTCAAAACAAGAGCGGAGGCGTTACTGGAAGATTCCGTACTCAGAACCGGCCTGGAGTTTTCCTGCACGGTTACTTGCTGTTGCGTGGTCGCGATCTTTAGCTCCAGCCGAAGCGTCTGTGCTCCCAGCTTCAGGGTAATGGTCACCGGCTCCTGCTCTAATTGCGGAGCACTGGCGTGCACTGTATACTTGCCCGGGGCTAACCCGGAGAAGGAATACGAGCCACTTTTGGAGCTCATGGTTGTCTGCGTTTGCCCTGCTGACCCCGTGAGATGGACAGTAGCTTTCGGCACGACCGCGCCGCTCTGGTCGAAGACTTCGCCGCGCAAGGAAGCCGTCTGAGCAGGTGCCTCCAAGGCAACCAGCAGCAATATGCATAACGCGCGGGCAACACGCCACGGCGACTGCAACGGAACACTGCCTAGCTTTCTTTGTGAATGGAAGATCACCTTGACCACTATTTCTGTAGAGGCACTCGTAAAGCGAACACAGATCCTTTGCCGATCTCACTCTCCACCCAGATCGATCCCGCATGGGTCTCGGCGATCCATTTCGCAATGGACAAACCTAAACCGGCTCCTCCTTGTGAACGCGAACGAGCCTTGTCGGCCCTCCAGAAGCGGTCAAAAACGTGCGGTATGTCGGCGGGTGCAATGCCGATACCCGTGTCGCTAACCGTAATCTTCGCTGTTCCATTCTCCGTGCTCAGATCGACTCGCACGGATCCTCCCTCCGGCGTGTACTTGCCAGCATTATCCAGCAGAATCAGAAGTGCACGCCGAAGCGCTTCGGGGTCGGCCTGCACCCAAATGGGCTGGTCCGGAATCGAGGCGGAGAAATGAAGACCGCGGATGCGAGCGAGCTTCTCTCCTTGCTCGGCCGCAGTTCGGGAAATCGAAGCAGCGTCCACTACTTCACGCTCAATGACCTCCTTGCCGGCATCGGCGCGAGCCAGCAACATCAGGCTGTCTACTACCTGTGATGTTCTTTCGGACTCTTCAAGTATGTCGTCCAGGGCCTCTAGATACTCGTTCGCTTCCCGATCTCTTTTTTGGGCCGCAACCTCTGCAGTCGTCCGGATCAAGGCGATAGGCGCCCGCAATTCATGCGAAGCATCTGCCGTGAATTGCTTGATTCTTCGTACCGCTGCTTCCAGTCTCGAGAACATCTCGTTGAGCGTTTCCGTCAGGCGCTGAAGCTGATCTCCGGTTTCGGGGACAGGCAACCGGTCCGCCAGATTTTCGATACTAATTCGTTGCGCCGTCCGGGAGATCTCGTCTACGGGATCGAGCGCCCGCTTACTGATCCAATAGCCGCCGGCCGTCGCTCCGATGAGTAACAAGGGGACCATGAGGACGAGGATGAGCCCGAATGCCTCAATCGCTTCCAATGCCTCATGCATCGGAGCGGCTACCTGCACCGTGTAGGGCTGTCCATTGACCAGAGTTCGCTCCGAATAGAAACGGAGCGGGCGACCTGCCACTTGAGCCATCACAAAGCGCGGCGTGGGTAGATTGGATGGCTTGTCGATCGCCACATTGGCGCTTTCGAGCGACTCAGAACGGTACAACCATTGACCCTGCGCATCACAAACCTGAAACAGGTCGCCTCCCGGACCTAGGACTGAATGCTCACGAAATTCGTCACGGATTTCCGGAATCGAGAGCGACGAAATCTGCCGATCCATGAACGCGCGAACGCCTTGCACACGATCGCGAAGCTCATCATCGACTGCGTGGTACACGGCGGCGCGCATCGCAAACCAAACCGCTAGACTGAAAGCAGCAAGGCCGGCAGCGAGTACTACGGAATACCAGGTAGCAAGCCGGAGTCCGATGGAGCGTCTTTTCAAGCCGATTCTTCCTCGCGGAGCGTGTATCCGATCCCGCGGATTGTGTGAATGAGTTTGGGCGTCCCGGGCGGTTCGAGCTTCGTCCGTAACTGGCGAATGAAAACGTCCACTGTATTGTTTTCGACGTCCCGCTCGTTGCCCCACACGGCTTCAATGAGCCGGTTCCTGGTGAGTACACGCCCGGAATTCCTCAGCAGCAGTTCAAGAAATTCAAATTCTCTGGGCGTAAGCGGAATCGGAACGCCCGCCCGTTTTACCTCATGCTTGCCGGGATCTAGAATGAGATCCGCGATGTGCAAGCTTGTGCTCAGCTCCACCTGTTTCCGTCTGGAAAGGGCGCGGAGCCGGGCTACTAGAACTTTAAAAGAAAAAGGTTTGGTCAGATAGTCGTCGGCCCCCGCATCGAGACCTAAGACGATATCTTCGGCCGTGTCTCGGGCAGTGAGCAGGAGGATGGGGGTAACTGATCCGCTGGCTCGCAGACGTCGGACGAGAGAAAAACCGTCTATACCGGGCAGCATCACATCGAGGACGAACACGTCGAATGGCTCGGATTGCGCTGAATGCAGACCTTCGTGCCCCTCGAACGCCAATGTCACGCTATGGCCCTGTTCTACCAAGCCTTTCTGGAGCTGGCGCGCGAGTTTTTGGTCGTCCTCGACAATCAGAATCCGCATCTGTGCGCTTGTAGTATTCACTTGATTTCTGAGAAATTGATGAGTTTGCCTTTGCTCAGGGCATCTTCAGCACGACTTTCCAGAGTTTTGCTTCAGAACTTAGCAATCAAGATCAGGCCACCGACCATTAAAGCGCATCCGGCAATACGCGCCCAGCTCGCTGGGTGTACATCAAAGCTAAGCCAGCCGAAGTGATCGAGGATCACGGAGCATAGGAGTTGGCCGGTTACGACGAGTGCAGTGAGCGTCGCTGCGCCCAATTGGCTGGCCAGAATAATTGCTGCTAGCCCGTAAACCGCCCCAAAGATTCCACCAAACCATCCCCACCAGGGAGTCTGGAACGCCTTCTCGGTGGAGGGAAAAGGCACTTGCCGGAGAAGAGTGTACAGGAAAACGGCGGCAATTCCTAACACGTAATTGACGGTTAGTGCGGGCAAGGGTTGCCCCAAGCTCTTTTTTAGCTGAGTATTACTGCCGACTTGGCAAGTAATCAGCGCGCCGGCAATAAAAGCGAATAGCCAAGCAAGCCATCTCATATGAAAACGTTACAAACATCGAGATGGAACCGCTCAAGGGCTATCACATCTCTGCTTCTGTAGTATCCCCCGGCTTTCTGAGGAATTGCTGAGTATCCGACGATTACTCATGGAATCCTCAGAATTCTGTCGCACAGTGGGTCAGGAACGGTAATCGAATGCGCCTCCTGGTCCTGCTGATCGTGGCATTGCCAATCAGCGCTGCGCGGCTGGAGACAGTCCGGTTTGATCAAGCTATTCCCGGTAAGCTGCCCGCGGACTGGACAGTTGCGACGACGCACGCTGGAGCTCCACCGCGCTGGGAAATCGTCCGTGATGAATCGGCGCCCAGTCCGCCAAACGTGCTCGCACAATTATCTCGGGATCCAACGGCGGGCAGATTTCCCTTAGCCATTTGGAATCGAGCATCGTTGCAGGACGGCGAACTCAGTGTTGCGTTCAAAACCGTGGACGGCTCCATCGACCAGGCGGCTGGAATTGTGTGGCGCTATCAAGATCCCAACGATTACTACATCGTCCGTGCAAATGCGCTTGAAAACAATGTCGTGCTCTACAAGGTCGAACACGGCATCCGAGCATCGATCGCTCCCAAAGGCCTGCCGTCCCGCTCCTATGGAGTTAAACACGAAATCCCTGCAGGTCGTTGGCACAATCTCAGAGTTAATTTTTATGGTCCTGTTTTCACGGTGTTCTTGAACCAGGAGCGCCTCTTTGAGGCGGACGACACGACATTTCAGCAGCCCGGAAAGGTAGGCCTCTGGACCAAGGCCGATAGCGTCACGTACTTCGATGACTTCACGATCTCAAGGGAAAGGAACTCTTCCGAATGAAGTGGATCGCACACGGCTTCGACAAGCGGCACTGGAGTGATAACGACCTTTCCATCGAAGTACATTGCTTAGGCGGCCCACTTTGCGGCCCGCCTGGGGGAGGTTCGCATTTCATGAAACCAAGTAAAGGAGTGACTATGAAGATGAGCAATATTGCTGCGATTCTCGTCGTGACCGCAGCGATCGCTTCAGGGCAGGAGATGCCCGCCGATTACGCGAGTGTTCTAAAAACGCTGGGTAGGCAGGGCGATTATAAAGCCGACGTTCTGAAGGTTAACATTCCCCGTAACGACCTGAAGGTCAGCATTGACGGGAGTCCCACGCCGACGCCTTTCGGCTTCGGAGGCTGGCTCGCGATGACCAAAGGGGACAACGAGATGGAGGTAATGATGGGTGATCTTGTCCTCTTAGAGGACGAAGTAAATCCGGTGATGTCGGCGCTGCTCAACAACGGGCTGGAAGTCACGGCACTACACAACCATTTCTTCTTTGAGAACCCGCGATTGTTCTACATGCATGTTCATGGTCACGGGTCTGCAAGCGAACTGGCCCGGAAGGCTAAACCGGCACTGGAGCTAATTGGTCACGTGCCCACCCAACAGAAGACTTCTGTTTCCGGTGGACCTGCCCCCATTTCTGCCGGTCAGATGGATACGAGCAAGATCGCCAGTATCGTGGGGCACCAGGGTGAACAGAGCGGCCCGGTGTACAAGATCACGGTGGGCCGGGATGATTTGAATCTGCGCGAAATGGGAGCCAAAATCAACGCGCGCATGGGCCTGAATACGTGGGCGGCGTTCTTCGGCAGCGATGCGAATGCAGAGATCGCGGGCGATGTGGCTATGTTGGCCAACGAAGTCAACCCTGTATTGAAGGTGTTGCGTGCACACGATTTGAACGTCGTTGCTATCCACAACCATATGTTGTCCGGCCAGCAACCCATTTACTTCCTGCACTACTGGGGTACCGGTTCGACCGAGAAACTCGCGTCCGGGTTTACCGCGGCATTGAACCAATTGGGGAAGGCGCACGAGTCGACGCGTTAACACCAAATGCTGCTTTACCAATGGTCTTGGAGTAGCTAGTGTGAGGCACGCCATTGCTGCGTTAATGCTGTTCGTTGCTCTGAGCCGCGTGGCATTCAGTCAGGGAGGGCCACCGTTTCGCTCGGATGACCCAGGGACTCCAGGGAATGGGCATTGGGAAATTAATATTGCAGCCATTGGCGAACAGAACAAGCTGGAGGGCTTATACTCGTTGCCTAACCTCGACATCAATTACGGAGCCGGTGGTCGGATTCAGCTGAAATACGAAATGCCTTTCGGTGTGAGAGCGACGAGAGACAGCCGGGACCACATCACGGGTGGTGCAGGAACCTCAGTGGCTGGAGTCAAATACCGCTTCTATGAACATCGCCCTCCTGATGAGGATGAGGCGAACTTTGCTCTCTCCATGTATCCCCAGTTGCAGTTCAGCACAGTGCCCAGTTCGGAACGCAGGAGAATTTCAGATCCGGCCCAGCTCTATCTCCCGCTCGAATGCTCAGCTCGGATTAGCCCATTGCTTGTCTCCACAGAAGTGGGTCGTTGGCTCTCGCGAAGAGATGTACCTGGGGCGTGGGTGGAAGCCGTCGTCATAGGTCGCGAGTTCTCGCGGCGGACGGAATTGTTTACTGAGCTTTACCATCGGACGGAAGCAGGACCGAATTCTGTACAGGTTCACGATCTGACGATCAGCCTCGGGGGGCGACGGACCCTCGATCGCGGCGGATCGAAGAGGCTGATTGCCATGCTTGGACACTCGCTCCTCCCGTCTGATTCCTCCGGTACTCGACCGGAGTGGGTCGCCTATGTTGGTATTCAGCTTTTATTGTCTGGGAAAAAGAATTAGGAAGCATGGGACTTAGCGCTTCTACTTGCAAAAGCCGCTACGGACAGCGCCTTTAAGGCGGGCTGCCGTGATCGCAACAATAGCTGTACCGCTGATTGCCCAGGTACGTATAGATGCAGCGGGTACCAAAGCACAGTACGTAGGTTCAGCAGCATGTCGAACGTGTCACCCTCAAATCTTTGATCGATGGAAGAAGACCCGGATGGCTAATGTTGTTCGCGATCCGAAGGAGCACCCCGATGCTATCATTCCGGATCTGAGTCAACCCAATCCGGTTGTAAGTTTCACGCGGCAAGACATCGCGCTTGTGTATGGAAGCCACTGGAAACAGCGCTACTTTAAGAGGGTTGGTAGCGATTACTATGTGCTGCCTGCCCAATGGGATGTCACTCACCAGATCTGGCGACCATACTTTGTAAAGAACGGTACCGATTGGTGGGCCCCACTATATCCGCCAGATAACATGAAGCGTCCAACGGGCCCGCTCTGCGATGGCTGTCATTCGGTCAACTACGACATCAACACCAAGGCGGTCACCGAGTGGAATGTCGGGTGCGAACGCTGCCATGGACCTGGAAGCCAGCACGTCGCTAAACCTTCCATGAACAACATCGTCAACCCGGCGCGTCTCGATTTTGTCCAAGCAAACGATACTTGTATCCAATGTCACTCCCAAGGCAAGCCTTTGAAGAATCCGATTAACGGCAACTACTACGATTGGCCGGTAGGTTTTCAAATGGGAAGCAAGTTGCAGGATTTCTGGAACTTAGATGCGCCGGAGCTTGGCAAACAGACGTTCACACATTTCCCCGATGGAACCGCACACAAGAACCGGATGCAGGGGAACGACTTTGTGCAGAGCGTAATGTATGAGCGTGGCGTAAAGTGTTTCAGTTGTCACGATGTACACGGCACGGAAAATGACAATCTGCTGATCAAACCGGCAAATGTGATGTGCCTGGAATGCCATGGTCCCGGATCACCGAACGGGCCCCATACAACCACAATCGAACAGCATACACATCACACTGTAGGTAGTCCGGGCAACGAGTGCATCGCTTGCCATATGCCCAAAATCGAGCAAACCATTGCAGACGTCAACGTACGCAGCCACACGTTCCGCTTCATCAGTCCGGCAATGAGCAAGGAGTACAACATTCCGAATCCTTGCACGAATTGCCACAAGGATAAGAATCTGGAATGGGCAACGAGGGAGCTTGATAGTTGGTCCAACGTATCACCCTGGCGAGTTGGGCATTTCTGAACCCACTCTGCAAGCAACCTGAGCGGAGCTGGAGGTTAATACGGCTGTTGAAATGGGCCTGAACCGATTAGGGTACCCATGTCGCTTCGGCAGGTCTGTGTGGCGTGTGGCGCAACCATGATCAAGTCTACATGACCAGGGTTGCAGAACGTCAGTCCTTCTGGGCGATTAACTGCAAACTGCTCTTTAATCTGATCCTCGGTAAATGCCTCCGCTATACCGATCGACATCTGTCCAGCGTTATTGACCAGCACGTCTATGTCTTTGTTGGCCGAAGCGATTCCCTGAATCGCCGTAGAAACTGATTCCGGTTCGGTGACATCCAAATCGATCACTTCTATGCCGAGGCCGTCGCGCCGTGCCAGTTCGCGCAACTCCTCGGCAGCATGCAGGTTCTTGCCGTCGCGATCTCGCATTGAGGCAAATACATAATGCCCAGCCTGAGCAACAGCGATTGCCGTCAGTCTGCCAATTCCGGTGCTCGTGCCAGTGATCAATACATTAAGTTTGGGCTGAGGCATCGGACTATTCTATGCCAAGATTGCCAGGGTGCCTGGAGCATTGCGCAGCCATCGATCGTGTTGCACGGTCTGACGAAATGATGAAACCAATATCGGCAAATAGGTCCGCCCTGGTCCGGAAGGGTAGAGCAATACCCATTCACTTTGCCGTAAGCGCGCAAACCGCCACAGTGTCGCGCAGGTTCGTCTGGCTGTTCAGCAACCAAGACCTGGACTAGCAGGCCCCGTGGGCTCGCATCGGTTAGCAAGACTTATCCTGCGCGGTACCTGGTTCCCGCCTGCTTGCTGCCATTCCAAGCCTCACGGCCGAGCGGCCAAAGCATCTAGATTAGACCGCCTCGAATGCCAAGGTGGATAGATCCACCTCTAGAACGCCCACGAATACATTACGATTTGTCCGGCAGCATATGTAAGAAAACCAGTAACTGCCGAACTATGACCCAAAACATTATTACTCTCGATCTAGCCGTGGCCGACGGTGGCGACGAACTGCAGCGAGGGGGCATTTGGACGAACACCGCATTCAGGGGGCAAAGGCCTACATGGGAGTCGCACTTCGGACAAGTGGCAGCATTCGAAAGAAAATCCAGTGGCGTCAATTCCGGTGCTAGACGGACGGAGTACTCCGCGCGGGAAGCCTTCAGGAGGTTTAGTAACCACAGCGGAATGGTCGGACCCCCGGCAGCGTACACACGCGGAGAAGCCAGAGCCGTTTCTGTCCTCCTTTGTGTTTTTCTGAAAGCAGTGCCCCACAACCCGGCGAGTGTAGTGTGCGGGGACTCCCACTGCCTTTAAGACGCTAGTACAACTGCTCGCACAATTAGATCGGAACAAACATTGATATCTTTAAGTACATTCTTACAGTTCTCCCCTCAGGGTACTGATAACTTGTTCGGTAGCATCACGCCCCATCTGAATCGTTAAACTCGAATGGTGCTGGCGCAGTACACCAGGTGACCTGGAATGGCGATTGAAACTCTAGAAACAGCCTGCTGCATTGTGGGAGGCGGGCCAGCGGGCATGATGCTGGGCTATCTGCTAGCTCGCGCAGGCGTCGCCATTGTTGTCCTCGAAAAGCACGCCGACTTCTTCCGTGATTTCCGTGGTGATACCGTCCATCCGTCCACCTTGGAGGTGATGAACGAACTCGGCTTGTTGGATGATTTCCTGAAGGTCCCCCATCAAAGGCTAGCTTCTACAGGAGGGGTATTTGGGAACTTCGCGTTCCAAGCCGCCAATTTTACCCGACTCCCCACGCGGTGCAAATTCGTGGTGCTCATGCCCCAGTGGGATTTCCTCAGCTTCCTATCTGGGCACGCGACTAGGTTTCAAAGCTTCGATCTCAGGATGGAGCACGAGGCGGTAGGCCTAGTTCGAGAGAAAGACCGCATCGTGGGAGTCGAGGTTCGAACTCCCACTGCAACAATCGTGGTTCGAGCACAGCTTGTTGTGGCCTGTGATGGACGTCATTCCACAATCCGCAAAGCCGCGCAGCTCGCCATCCAGGAATTCGGTGTTCCCATTGATGTGCTCTGGTTTCGGATGAGTCGCATCTCCGATGATCCGGAGCAACTCCTCGGGAACGTCAACTATGGCAGGGCGCTTGTTCTCATCCCTCGCGGCGACTGCTTTCAGGCGGGATTGCTCATTCGAAAGAATTCATTCGAGCAGGTGAAGGCCGGCGGACTGGAGAGACTTCGCGACACTATACTCCGGATTGCTCCCTATTTGGGCGACCGCGTCAACGAACTCCAGGACTGGGAACGGATTAAGCTGCTCTCCGTGCGTATCAACCGCCTGCAGCAATGGTACCGTCCAGGCCTGTTGTGCCTCGGCGATGCGGCGCATGCTATGTCGCCTGTCGGAGGAGTGGGCATCAACCTGGCCATTCAGGACGCGGTAGCGGCTGCCAATCTGCTGGCTCGACCGCTGCGAGGCAACGCAGTGGCTGAATCGGTGCTGGCACGCGTCCAGAAGCGGAGAGAGTTCCCGGCCCGGGCTACGCAATTTGCTCAGATGACTGCGCATAACCTGTTGAACCGCGTTTTCCAGAACAATGGGCCGATCCAGGCTCCTTGGCAGTTGAAAGCCGCTCTTTGCATACCGGGACTGCAGCATGCCATTGGCCGGGCAGTTGGACTCGGCATCCGACCGGAGCACGTCGCTGGCGCAAACTCCGCGCGGGACTTCCGGAGATTCTTACTAGGAGGTATGGCCTTCTGCGCAGGCGCTTTGGCGTGGGCCACGGCCGTGAGCTGGCTAAGAATTCGCCGGCCGGCCGAATCGCCTGGGCCAACACGCACTGTCAGGTCTGCGAGGCTACACCAGCGACAGGAAACGGTTAATCGGTGGGCTCACAACTGAGGAGAGTCCACTTTGTCCAGATCGGCTCACGGGTGCAAGATCAACTCTCGTACACGCCAATTCAGGAGCTCAGCAACGTAGATCTCGTTTTCAGAGGGGCACGCTATTTCGTGTATACATCCAAACTGCTTTAGCTACCGGCCGGAGCGCCCAATATTCCAAGCACCGTGCCATCAAGTGACGATTTGTAAACACGCCCTGGGAAATCGTCCGCAGCGTAGAAGTATTGCTGGGGCCGGGCGTGATGCAGACGGCCCATGGCGAACCTGGTTGCATGGCGGCTGATGCTTCCAGGCCGGGACGACTGCCCATCCATGGCTGTAAGTCTGACCCAGCCGGCACCTTGATCTTTCTCAGGCGAAGAAAGCGCCGCTCTGGTCAAACACCTGGATACGGCGATTGCCGCGCTCCGCGACATAACTGTTGCCATGAGCGTCCGTTGCAATACTGTGGGGCGTGTCGAACTCGTCGGGGCCCTTCCTGGCCGGCCCACTATCTCACCCAGTTCCCGTTCTTGTCAAACTTAGCAATCCGCGAATTGATGTACCCATCACTGATAAAAATGCTGACCTGCTGGTCCCAGGTGACATCAGCCGACTGGCGGAATAGCCCGTCCATCGCGGGGCGCAGTGAATCCTGTAATACTGGAGATTGGTGTGGGCTTGAATATCAAGCCCGCGCTTCCTCCTCGAAGGAGCATAGCCATGACAAGAGTTCTCGCGCTGATGGCCCGGGGTGAGGACTTGCTCATCGCGCCCTTCCGAGGCCGGCGGGCTCTTTCCACGTACTGCGTAGCATTTGCTTCGCTAGGATTTTGTCTTACGCTGCTAGCCGGAACCCAAGCTACAAATCCCGCCCACACTGACGAAAATCCGCCACCGAAGCCCAAGGTAAGATTCTCGCCCGAAGTCGTCAATGTGTATGCCAATACCTATGTCGACATCTATGCCGTGGTGGAGGACAGAAAGGGCCGCTTAGTTTCGAATCTCGACCAAGAGGACTTTCGCGTCACCGAAGAGAACGTTCCTCAGCAGATACAGTATTTCTCGCGCGAAACGGATGCACCTCTGACGATCGGGACCGTGGTTGATACCAGTCCCAGCCAGGGGAGTGTTTTAGCCATCGAGCAACAACAGGCCAAGTCGCTCATCCGCCAGGTGCTGCGCCCAAATGACTCGGGCTTTGTTCTCCATTTCGACGAACGGGTTGAATTGCTTCAGGATCTCACAGACGATCAACAACTGCTCGCGCGAGCGATCGACGGCACGGTGATCCATGAACCCGGGCAGGCTGCCTTATCGAACGCCTTGTCTCCGACGCAGCCCGGGGCGGCAGTTGGGGGCAGTCATCTCTATGACACGATCTGCTTCGCTTCGAAGTTGCTGATGAATCAGGTGGGCCGGAATGTGCTCGTGCTACTGACGGATGGCGAAGATGTGGGCAGCGAGGCGAAACTTGGTGCCGCTCTGGAGGCTGCTGAAAAAGCAAACCTTATCATCTATTCTGTGGTCGTCAGTGACCTCACATTTTATGAAGATCGCGGATTGCGATTCCACGGCGATTCGGTGCTTAAGAAATTTTCTCTGGCTACTGGCGGCCGCATGAGTCGCGGGAAGGACGCGCTCAGTACGGCCTCTGCTTTCGGGCAAATTGGCGGAGAACTACGCGGCCAATATCTCCTGCGGTACACACCGAGCCAAAAGGGAGATGGATCTTTCCGCAAGATTAAGGTTGAGGTACCTCATGGCAATTACAGAGTCCGGGCCCGCCGCGGCTATTACGCAGAGCCCGAGTAGGGCTTTACCTAGCCGCGACCTCTCACAATCAGCAGAAAAGGAAACGGAGCCTGGCATAAACGCTGTGGTTCTCGCAAACTTCGATCTGGCTGATAAATTTGGGGGCGTTCTTCCTTCGATTGCCCTTGGGCCCGATCTTCTCGGCCTCCTTCCGGAGCCGTGCAGCAGTGCAGTTGGAAATCCTGGCGCTACGCCATCAGTTCGGCGTCCGCATGGCGCTCGGGGCGCACCCCAAACAGATCCTCAGTCTCGTGCTCGGCCGTGGCCTTCGTCTTGCCACATCAGGGGTCGTTCTGGGCGTCACTTTCGCATGGTTCCTCCTGCAGGCTCTTTCCCATCAGGTCCATCCTCGCGATCCGGTCACGTACGCTGGGCCGCGCTCCTGCTGCTGATGGTTGCTCTGGGTGCCTTTTGTGGGCCAGCGCGACGGGCAGCCCATCTCGACCCAGTGACAACTCTCCGCGAGGAATAACCTCTGGTTGTTCCTCGCGGAAGAATTAACTGCGGATGTCACGCACAAAGACGTGGGTAGGACAAGCAATGCCTCCGTCAATGGCGGACCGATTGGGGGACCCGGTACACACAGGTACGTCGGTTGGTTGAACGGACGCCGCATGGGCGGACTAAGCTCTCGAGGAGCCCTATTGGTACGAAACCAATAGGGCGTGCATAATGGGCACTGTTGGGAAAAGTAGAACGTTAGGCTTGTGCCGCGCGGCAACATCTGAAACCGCTCTCCAGCGCAATAGATAACTGTCCACAGGTGTTGTGAGTGGACGTCGGCAATCCGGAAACTGTAAGTCAGATAAGGAACGAAGGTCGGCTTCGATCCCTTGTACCCGGATAGCCGCTTTTCAGACAGTTGAAGGGGACTTCTCCGAACGCCATTCCAGGACATCGCCGAAGGAACCGATGATTTTATTATTGGAAGAGACTTCGTCCAATTTTACCGTTCCGGAACTCGCGGTATGATGTGTCCGCACTCAACGCTTCAGAAAGGCTCCATGAATCGTCGTATTCTCCTTAAGCTGGCGGCCACGGCACCTCTTAGTCACGGATTGACAAGAGCTGCCGAAGCCAGGCGGCAGATCAAGATCAAAGGCATTGAGACAGATCTGCTGCGCTTACCCCCGGCCGAGTTTACCGGGGATGCCATTCATAACTTCGGTTCCGCAGCGGGCGGAGTTGTCCTTCGCCTCCTGACAGATGCCGGCATCACCGGTTGGGGCTACAGCAACTTCGGAATGATTGAAGGCGGCCCACGAGTCGTACAAACCATCCTGGAGTACGAAGTCAAGCCGGTGCTCATCGGCCAGGACCCGGCGTTTCCGAAGAGAATTCGCGCCGATCTATGGCGGGCGCTCGAGTATCAGGGAGTGCAGGGCATCACGCAGTTTGCCATGTCGCTTGTCGATATCGCCGTCTGGGACATTCTGGGTAAGGCGGCCGGCCTGCCGGTGTATAAAATGCTGGGCGCTGCACGGGATCGCATGCCGGTCTATGCGATGTGCGGATGGTATCGCGAGAACGATCGCGATCATTCGCAGTACAAACGCACCATTGATGAGACGCTCGAGATCGGGTATCGTGCCTTTAAGGTCAAGGTTGGCCGCTATTCGCTCGAGGACGATGCAGAACGAATTGAATTCGGGCGCAAAGTAGCCGGCAAAGATATCCGGATTCTAGTCGATGCGAATCAGGCGTTCAATCGAGCGGAAGCGCTGCGTCGGGGTCGCGTATATCAGGAATTGGGGTGTTTCTGGTATGAAGAGCCCTTGCCTCCCTGGGATCACGAAGGATATGCGGAACTGGCCAGCGAGCTGGACATGCGTATCGCTACCGGCGAAAACGAATACAACAAGCACGCTTTCATGGACCTTTTGCGGAAGAAAGGCGCCGACGTGATCCAGCCAGACAATCGCCGCGCGGGTGGCCCCACCGAGTGGATTGAGATTGGGGCTATAGCGGATGGCTTTGCCGTTGAACTAGCGAGCCATGGCGGAGGGCCGGTCGATATGAACATTCTGTGCGCAATTCCGAACGCGATTTACATGGAATCAGGCGGCAAACAGAAAATGGTTAACGGCGAGGTGCTCGCGCCGGAGGCACCGGGGATGAGCAGCGAAGTGAACCACGATTTCATCGCCAAGTACAAGATCGCCTAACAGGAGCGGCGATAGAACTATATGCAAGCCGTCGACTGCACGACGAGATTGACCGGCGATGTCGTCTCTTCGCCATCCAGAGAAAGCAATGCCGGCGGTCGCCGAAATCGCGCCGCAGAAAGCCCACCGCCGTTGTCCCGTCGTGAAACTACCAGGCAGGTATTGACAAGTTAACGAGGTGCGGTGCCCGATACTGGAGCGGTGTCTAGCCCATCGTATAAGCGACATCGATTTCCACCTGAGATCATCGCGTATGCGGTATGGCTGTATTACCGGTTTGCACTCTCCTTCCGCGACGTTGAAGAGCTATTAGCCTCGAAAGGAGTAATCGTCAGCTACGAAGCCGTGCGGCTGTGGTGTGGCAAGTTCGGGCCCCGAGTTCGCGCATAAACTTCGTTGCCGACGAGGGCGAGTCGGGCGATGCTGGCACGTGGACGAAATATTTGTACGGCTGAATGGAAGGATTCATTACCTCTGGCGTGCTGGGATCAGAATGGAGTGGTCGTCGATATTCTGGTCCAAGCACGACGGGATCGGGCCGCTGCGGAACGCTTCTTTCGTCATTTGTTACGTAGCTCGGGCACGTTTCCGCACACTGTGGTCACGGACCGGCTTCGGAGCTACTCGGCCGCACTTCCGCATATGCTGCCCCAAGTCAGACACAAACGCGGACACTGGCATAACAACAGGGCTGAAAACTCCCACCAGCCAACTCGTGAACGCGAGCGGCGCATGCGCCGGTTCAAGTCACCCGAGCAGGCCCAACAGTTTCTTTCCATTCCGGGACAGCTCCGCTCAGAGGGCGCTTACGTGTAAGCCAACGCTGTCCCTAACAGGACGGTCAACGTCGAAGCCGGCGGGGATAGCCGAGGATCTCATCGAGCACGGAGTCTGGCACCGGAGTAGCGGCAGCCACAAGGCGAAAAGGGATTGCCCGAACTCAGTTGTTCTCCCCAGTCTCTCTAGCCGTCAAGTTCCACTCGGTGATAGGCTAGGCAAAGTTACGATCCCTCTAATTGCCATTGCCAAGCGTTGAGGCTTTGGGCTATGCTTACTGCTCGTCGCTGTCAGTCAAGACAGAGTGCTTCTCGGCCAGAATAGCCTCGCCTTCCGATAGGCAAAGAGAGGTCCGTCCTGCCCTGCGCTGTAATCGACGCAGTCCAACTTATCAGTAAGAGGACTGGGTGTTCCGGTAAGCCAATAGTGTGGCCTATGAATACCGGCCTATCAGTCGCTTCAAGAAGGCGGATGCTGTCAGGTAGCAGTTCGTTTGAAATCTTTCCTTCAGGGTGTCCTGGAGTAAGGCGGACGATTGGTAGGTTCCTGCGTTGTTATTCCACCTGCGAAGGCGTACCCGCGTACGCTTCCATATTTGTCGTAAACGCTGTTTCCTGCCGGAAGTGGAATTTCGATACCTTTCGTGAGAGCTTCCATTGCAGTGAATACCGAAGACATAGGGTGTGAAGCACCCTCGATCTCTGTTTGACGCTTTTTCGTAGCGGCTGGCATGACGTCCTCACTGAGACGAGCTCCAGGCAGCAGGATTGGACTCAGATATTTGATAAACCAGAGTGCCGCCGGTCGGAAGCGCTTTGTTTCACAAACGGGACAAGCCGATTGGCACTACGGTCGTATCCCGTTTTGAATGAAAAACCAGGATATTGGAGCAAGTAGTGTGACACGAACTCATCCTGCCTGTGCAGAAGCTGACCGTTTCTGCCGCTTACGATGTCCGAAATGACGCCGTTTTCATCGCCTAGCAATCGAAATCTGGCCAGGCTAACGAGATCCCTGGGCAGGGTCTCCAAGTAAGCCTCTGGCAGAGCCGTAACCACGCGCTTAGTGAACTTGTTGTATCCGACCGCAATCAGCTTGCCCTCGATGACAACGAAGTAGTTTCTAATCTGTGGCCTGCTTTCGATTAGAATCGCTTGCCCACTTGCAATTTTCTTCTCGATTTCATAAATCCGGTCCCGATTCATTACGAGCGCAAACTGCTGCTCGAAGCGTTTCTTAGCGTGGGACCGTTGTGCCTTGCGGATCTCGGATAAGTCTCGTCCCATCCGGTTGTATGTCCTAGAATCGTCTTGGATCAAGACGTCTGGGTTCCCTTCGGAGCAGCTTGTACGATCTCAACCACGGGGGCAGACTCCCCCCAGGGCAATGGACTGCTGCGGAATTCATCCCCGGGCCTCACGACGAGAGAAAATCCTCGTTCGAGTCTTCGTATTCGAAGTGATCCGAAGCCATCGGACTGATCTTTGGGTGCATCTTCGATGGGTGCATTCCATCGCACGAAAACTTGATGTCTTTTCTCGGAGGTGATAATGGCGTAAGGGCCCACATACGCCTCCTCTCCCCCTACCATGTCTCGGACTGTCCTCGGCTCCGAGGCAATATGCTCCGGCGGCAGAGTAGTGGCCTTGTTTAGCCGCTTCCAGTCTCCCCACCTCCTTGTGCGCATCGTAATTCACATGCCGAGCACGATTGCTAGGCTCGTCAGCGTGCTAAGAAGCAGGATGATCCACCAACTGACGAAACTCGGGCTCTGTGCCACTAGGCCTCCCCTTCCGGAAGCTCCCGGAACTCCACCACAGGCAAGTAACTGCCATGTTTGCCGCGCCTTCCGCGCTCAAATTTCACTTGCCTGTCCAGCCAGAGAATGAATCCGCCTTCGGTTCGCTCCGCCCGCAGAGCAAGTCCGGGAGCTGACCCACCGGACAGAATTTCCGAGGAGGCATCGACCCAAACATGCCCCTCTTCATCTGTTTCCAGATTGGTGATTACGTTTAGAACGACACGCTCGCCAGGACGTAATTCGCTCACCGCGCGGGGAGATGGCTTGATCCGGTCCTTGGGCAGTCGCGGCAGGTCTATTGGCTCGCTCACGGGTTCCTCACTGAAATAAGGGCTGTTGCTGACGAATACACCGGAATAGGGATCCGGGCAGCCTGTTCCTTCATAACCTTTATCCAGCCTAGCCCTTCGTTGTGCGATCCAGTGTCACAATACGCCGTCGGTTGGTACTAGATCTATCGCTTCCCATAAAGATTTATTCGGTTCCGGCCGATAAATATGCAAATGGATGCTCGCAGGTCAAAACTGAAATCGCAGCACTTACTCTAGCGAGTTAGTCTTCCTTGCGGCTGATTCGTCTCCGTCACCAGTGACCGCCTCAGCGCGGTTGTCGTGACGTTCATAACGGCTACTAGCGGCCAAAGAATATCAGGGCAGGGCATGGCTGTTTACGCCTACGGACTCGCAGCGTCTTGGTACGCTCGGAGGTTTCGCGTCCTCGAGTCCCCGTACCGGTTCGCGTGTGGGGCGATTTGGCCTAACGGCGGCAGCGGCTTTGAACAGGGAATCCATCTCAAAGTCGATCTGTGGGTGGTTTCCACATCGAGCCGCTTTCATGACCCGCCAAGCAGTAGCATCAATAGCTGGTTGGTTAGAGGACCTGGAATCAGTGGGCATGCGTAGTCGTCAGGCTGGCTAACGGGAGATATACAGTTATTGGTGGCTTTTGCCGATTACCAAAACGTGAGCTTCCTTTTTGCGTTGGGTTTGGCTTTGGCTTTATTTCAGGTGATCGTCCCGATTCTCGCTTACTTCCTAGAGCGCGGGACTAAGGACGAGCGCTTTGAACGCTACAAGCTTATCTACCGGAGCTAGCGAGTATGGAGGCCGGCGCCGCAACGCCGATCGATCAGGTAGGGCGGCTCGCTCAAATATTGAACGAGACGACGCACATGACTGACGCAAAAGCGTTCATCGCACGGCTGGACAGGCAACCAGCCGTTGCCAAAGATCGGAAGACTGGTACCCGGGGTTATTGCATGGGTGGCCCGATCGCATTTCGTACCGCGGCCGCGGTGCCGATCGAGTCGGAGCAGTCGCGTCATTCTACGGTGGCGGGCTCATGACCGATAAACCAAATAGTTCGCATCTGGAGGCGGCGAAGAGCAAGACGCAGTTGCTGATCGCGATCGCGTCAAATGATGACGCGCGGTCGTCCAAGGACAAGGAAGTCCTGAATGATATATTCGCCAAGGCGAACCTGCTCGCGGAAATCGAAGTGTATGCTGGGGCCGCGCATGGCGGCTGCCCTCCGGATTCGCACGTCCACAACGAGCCACAAGCTGAGAAGGCATGGGCCGCCTGCTGGTGTTGTCTGGAAAAGCGGCGGCCAATCCCGCGCGGTATTTAGACCAGCGGCGGTTGGGTCGGGTCCCGCTTCACCCAGGCGTAGGCCGCCAAGGAATTCTTCCAAAAAAACTTCTCGACATTGGCCGCGCCTTTCCCGGAAATGAATTCCTCAGCCAGCCGGAAAACATCCGGGTACTGCGCCCATTGATCGCTGTTGGGCCAATCGCTTCCGTAGAGCAGCCGATCGGGGCCGAAGGTTCCCCAGATGTGATCCAATCGGTCCTTATAAAAATTGAGATCCAGAGGCACGCGCCCATCGACTCTTCGTACAATTCCGGAAACCTTGGCAAACACCTGAGGGCGCTGTCCGAGCGACGCCAGATCCACATCGCAGGCCTTGCGCGCCGCGGGTTGCTGGGGCGGCGTCAACTCGGGCAAGTGATCGATGACCATCTTCAGATTGGGGACACGATCGGTCACCCGAACAACAGCGTGGATGAGTGTGGGGTCGGGGTTCGCGGTATCGAGAACCAACCCAGCCGCCGCCATTAGCTTCAGATCGTCCACAAAGGCGGACTTCGATATCTCTTTGCTTAGGTCGCGATCCCAGATGTTGCCGTAGCGGATGCCCCGGAATAACCGGTTTCTGTGCAGCCGCTCCAAGTGTTTGCCGAAACCGGGCGTGCCGGGTTCCAGGTCGCCCACTGTGCCTACGATGATGGGATCTTTCGCGGCGATGCCCAGAACCCACTGATTGTCATTCAGCCAGGGACTGCATTCTATTTCGATCGCTCCCACGATACCGTGCGGTGTGGCCAGTTTCCGGTAGCGATCCGGCAGTGCGCTCTTGTAGATAGAACTGTTCTTCGGCGGCCAGGGCACGCCTTGTGGACGGTTGACATCGAAGAGATGGATGTGGGTGTCGATGATCGGAAGGTGTCCCGCGCTGCGGGCGAACACGTTGGATGCCTGCGCGAGCGCGCCGGCAACAGCAGTGGACAAAAACCTTCGACGTTTCACGCGTGCATTATATAAGCGAGGGTCTGGGCATTGAGGAGACGAAGTCATGGCCAGTATTGGTAGACCACCTTGCGATGAGGCGGTCATTCGAACTGCTTCACCGGGTCATTCTTCTGGCAATTGTGGACCTTGGGTCATGGCGGCCACGATATTGGGCTCGAGTATGGCCTTCATCGACGGGACAGTTGTGAATGTTGCGCTCCCTGCCCTCCAGTCGGCTCTGGGAGCGACGGTATCCCAAGTTCAATGGATCGTCGAAAGCTACGCACTGTTCCTGGCGGCTCTTCTCTTAACCGGTGGTTCGCTGGGCGACCTGTACGGCCGCCGAAAGATCTTCGCGGTTGGCGTATTCAGTTTTGCTGGGGCATCCGCCTGGTGCGGCTTTGCGCAGAATGTGCACCAACTGATAGCGGCTCGTGCACTGCAGGGCATCGGCGGTGCGCTGCTCGTTCCCGGGAGTCTGGCTCTGATCAGTGCTTCTTTCCCGGCGAAAGACCGGGGACGGGCAATTGGAACGTGGTCCGGTTTCACCTCTATCACCGCCGCTGTAGGTCCCGTTCTCGGCGGATGGCTGATACAGCACGCATCGTGGCGCTGGGTGTTTTTTATCAATGTTCCCATCGCCGCGGTCGTGCTAGCGCTCACGATACTTCGAGTTCCGGAAAGCCGCGATCCGGAACGAACTCAGACAGGTCTTGATTGGGTGGGTGCGCTACTCGCCACAGCAGGACTTGGGGGTGTCGTGTTCGCATTGACTGAACCGTCTCATGGCCTGACCGCGGGTACGTTGGGCATCGCGGCGTTGGCAGCTTTTCTGTGGGTTGAAAAGCACTCGCCGTTCCCGATGTTTTCCTTCGACCTCTTCCATTCGCGCGATTTCACCGGGGCAAATTTAGTTACTCTGTTCCTTTATACTGCGCTTTCCGGACTGCTTTTTTTCTTCCCTTTGAATCTGATTCAGATCCAGGGATATTCAGCGACCGAGGCGGGTGCGGCGCTCCTTCCGTTCATATTGTTGATGTTCGTGTTGTCACGCTGGTCGGGTGGCCTGGTGGAACGTTACGGCGGTCGCCTGCCGCTTATTATCGGTCCGCTTATTGCCGCAGCGGGCTTTGCGCTGTTCGCAGTGCCGGCTGTTGGCGGAACCTACTGGAGGACGTTCTTTCCGGCGGTGATTATTCTCGGATTCGGGATGGCGGTCAGCGTCGCGCCACTGACCACAACGGTAATGAATTCCGTTCCCCAAAGGCATGCGGGAGCGGCCTCAGGTATTAACAACGCAGTGTCGAGAATCGCGGGTCTACTAGCAATTGCCATTCTTGGCTTTGTGCTGATCGGTGTGTTCAACAGAAATCTTGATCGGCGACTCGACGCTCTCGCTGTGGCACCCGAACTCCGCCAGGAGATCGATTCTCAACGCCCCAAGCTCGCGGCGGTGCAAACAACAAACCCCACGGCTCGCGAAGCCGTCGCCGAATCTTTTATTGCAGGGTATCGATCGGTGCTGTGGATTGCGGTCGCACTTTCGGTTACGAGTTCCGCCAGTGCAGCGCTTCTGATCGATCTCAAAGATAAACCTGGCTCCGCGACAGCCGGCCGCAGTTCGTGACTACTCTTCCGATTTCACACGCAGGCAGCTACCGACGCAGCGGTCAGTATCCAGTCCACTTGTACGACGAAGGCGGGTGATGAAGCCGTCTGTCAGCACCGGGACAATAATTGACCGGCGACCCCGAAGGCTTTGGAGAAGGGCGAAGCCGCGCAGCAGATGGTGTACCGCCGGATGAAGCTCTGCTGGCGAGCCGCTGATGCTGATCTGGATCGCCCTCGGACTCCTGGCTGCGGCACTGGTCTTTTTCCTGAACTGGCGGCATCACCGCAGAATGGGCGGTCTGCCTGCCGGAGAACTGGTCTTTGCAGATCATGGGCAGGAGCATTGCGCCGTCCTAGTCTCGCATCGCTAGGGACTGAAAGGAGGGCCTGATGCACTGGTCCGCACCCCCGAAGGCGCAGTGGTTCCAGTCGAACGCAAGAAAGCACGTGCGCCGAATCAGCCGTATGATGCCGATCGGATCCAGGCCGCCGTTTATGCGCGTTCAGTATGCCGATCGTGGTTCGATGAGCCATTCACGCCCCAGCATCGCGAGTGGGTAGTGCAGGTGAGCCATCGCCTCCGGGCAGCGCGGCGGGCCACAACCTGCAACCGTTCGCATGGGATCGTGGCCAAGTGCCGGCATTGCAGCCAGAGAATGCACTGTGGGCAAGCGCTCTAGATGCCGGATAGGCAACTTTCAGAGGATCTGGGCATCATTGTTTTTTGGATTGAGAAATCGTGGCTGGTGTCTGGTGGGGGTCGATGTACCGCTCCAGAGCAGCGGTTAAGATGCAGGCATACGTACTTCAGGACACTCCTTGTATGAATAACGGTGCGGGACGAAGGCCCGCCGGCTTACAGAGACGAGCGATCCCTTTAGGACTGTGCATGCCGCTTGAGCAGGTCCTTGCAGGGGCAGAACGCAAACCCATTCGGCAGAAAGCATTGAAGGTCGTCCATGTTGCGACTCGCTCCGATGTCACAAGCATCGATGGACCCGTCACGATGCTGATAAACCATAGCCATCACAATGCCGCGGGAATCGGTGATCGATCCTATCTTTGTATCCTTCTGCATAGAGTACCCCTTTCCGGGTCCAATGGCTATCTCTGCAGGATGGGACGTGCCGCCTCGGAGCAGGGTTCTTGCCAACGTCCGTGATTCTGTATTAATCGGGTTTCATGTTTGCGGTGTACCAAAGAGGTCCCAGAAAGCAGTGGTGCTCACGCGTAAGGACTGGTCTGCCGTTTCTGTGTATATCGCGATACGCTCATATCAGAATGGCTCACTACCTCGTTCGTGCTAAGCCAAAGCTGGAGCGGCTGGCTGAATTACATCGCCAGGTACAGGAGAACGCCTTCATTGACCTGCGCCCGTTCGGCAAGGCTCTGACGTACTCGCTTACCGAAGCTCGTACCCAGCCCGATGGGACCGCTGTATGGGAGGAGGAGGACTACTGCTCGCCGCCCTTAGCGCAAGAACGAGCTGCCGTGCTTGACAAGTACTTCGATGAGATCAAGGTCGAGCAGGTAAGCGCTGGCGAGGGTTGGACGCGGATCAAGAGGCTGCCCAAGCTGAATCTCAACCGGTGATCGGTTTTGAGCGATACGGTGCAGCCCTTAAGCAGCAATCTTGATATAGTTCCGCCAATGCTCCGAAAGAGCAAGGAGTTCGTCGCCGCGAAGCCAGGTGAGCCCGTTTGCCGCTTCAGTCCGACTATACGCCCAGTGTGCGATCCGGTTTGTGCACGGGAAATCACAGAGCAATTGATCCTTTAGCGCCGATGCGATCTGATATCCATGTTCACGGTTGCGCTCGGTCCACTGGGCGAGGTGATCGAGATGCGGCATCCGGTCCCGCTTCTTGCTGTTGCAGCGGCTATCGGCCAGAACGGAATTATGCCCAAGATCAATCGGGTACTTGGCCCATGGAATGAAGTGATCAACGTGTCCGCCATCACTCCGGACCGTCTCTCTGCAATAGAAGCACTTGCCGTGCTGCAATTCCATCAGCACGGGCCTGACGGCACCCAGCGCATTGCGTTCCGCCCCGAAGAGGAACTCGCGAAGATCCAAGCTCTCGCCCAGCCGATCACCGTTCAAACTCCGCACATCCCGCAACCACGCCGAGCGGACTGCATCCTGAATGAGTGAATAGAACTGGCGGAAGCAATAGGCGACACCTGGCCGTAGCTCGATGGTACCGTCCTTGTCGCTCTCGCCATACAGAAAGTCAAGCTTCTCTTTGCCGACCGTTTGCAGCTTCCCCAGCGGCATTTGCTTTACCACAGCTTCTACCTTCCGAACCAGCTGGGGCCAAGTACATTCGTCACGCATGATGTTGGCCAGCAAGTCGTCGAGCTGATTGCGGGCATCCAGCAGCAAGCTGATGATCTTTGCCTGACTTCCGCTGTTCTGCCGAAGTATGCGGGCTTCATTCGCGGTTGCATAGGGTGTGGCATGCCGCCAGTAGTACTCGACGAACTTCTCTGCAATGGCGAACGTGGACAGCGGAAATGGCCTGCCAGAATCGTCGCCGACCTCTACGGACAGGTCTGTAAGCGCAGCGATCAAGGCATACTTGTAGGTGGCCGTGAACAGGCCCTCAGCCAGCAGCCTCTGAACGTTCGTGAGAAACCGGATTTGCTCGGCAGGTGTGGGCGGCGGCAACTATCTGTTCCAGTACCTAGCTTTGTCATCAATGATCCAGCGAATGCCCCCGCGTGGATCGGTAACATCTTCCTTGCGACGAGGGATGACGTGCACATGGGCGTGTTCCACCGTTTGTCCGGCAGCGGTCATGGTACCGCTCACCTTGCCGTACATATAAACATCGTCAAAGAAGATCAACTTGGCACTGGCCCGCTTGCAGGCTTCGATCGTATTGCTCATCACTCGGGGCCACGTGCCCTGCCAGACCTTGTGATCGTACGTGAAGCCTATGACCAGATGGACAACGCTGGACCCGGCGACGGCGCGGATGGTTTGTTCTTTATCGGTGAGATCGGCGGCGAGTACCTCGGCGGCGCCAATAGAGGGCCGGAGGCTGCGGCTTACCAAGCGGAATGGCTGATTCTTTGCGGAGAGAAGCTTCACCAGTTCGTTCCCAATGGAACCGCCAGATCCGAGAATGGGGGTCATTTGGACTCAGCCTTTCACGCGGACAGTAACGCTGAGGTTGCACGATTTCGCCTGCGCGGAGATGGAAGCAATCACGACAACAACGAATCAGCGGAGAGCATCAGCTTGGATGCATTGCGGAGATGGCATTGCATCCGGAAGCGTACTGCACCTACGCCGTCGATATATGGCGCACGAAGCTTGCCTGTATCTAACCTCATTCCGCAGGCTGGCGGTCAGCAGCCAGAATAGGATCCGATCGGCTGAGCCGGGGCCCATGCTATCCCGCTCGCGTGCTAGTACGCCGATAGCGAACAAAAGGCGAATACTTGTGGTAAGCTGACTCGCGTGGGTAATCTGCGCACCTGTCGTGCCACCTTTCACGATCCGAAAGGCGAAGGCATTTCCTCGGTCGAGGTCACCGGAGAATCCAAGTACGAAGTCGCCATTAAAGCCCTGAAGGCCTTTCGTCAGGAGAGTTGGTCTTCCGAAGCAATAGGTTCCACAGGCTGTCTGGAATTGACCATCAAGGCTCCGGAAGTGAAATACAAGATTTTGTTGAAAGACCTGCAGGCCTGGATGCAGCAGTCGGGCGGATCCCCTCGGCAGGTGGCGCTCCGCGCGGAGCTCAAAGCCTTACTTGGAGTTTAGGGAGGAGGGATGACTCGAACACGGGTGGATCTCTCGTCGTATCTGCGCTCTGGCTCGTCGCTGGCCCAGCAGCAGCAAACGGTTCTGCATCCGGCGCTTCCGGTGCCGGGCCTGGCTCCGCTTCTGACGGAGCTGCCCCGCGGCGGCATTGCCGAAGTCAGTGGACCTCGTTCCTCGGGCCGCATGGCCGTGATCTTGCATGTGCTCGCTCAGGCCACCTCCCGGGGAGAGGTCTGTGCCTTGCTCGATACGCATGATCAGTTTGCGCCCCATTCGGCGACCGCTGCCGGCGTGCTCCTGCCACAGCTGGTCTGGGTTCGTGGGCGGAATCGCCCGGACGATATGCTGCGGGCAGCGGATCTTTTGTTGCACGCGGGGGGCTTCGGCGTGATTGTTCTGGATCTGCCGGAGGTCACGGCCGCGGTCTGGAATCGCATTCCGATCTCCTGGTGGTATCGCTTCCAAAGGGCAGCCGAGCACACCCCCACCATTCTGTTGCTGTGTACTGAGAAGCCACAAGCCCGAGCCTGTGCTCAGACCAGTATCGAGCTCACGTCGCCTTCCGCACAGTGGCAAGGCACCAGCTGCTTTGCTCTGCTCAGCCGCTTCGAAACACTCGCTCATCTGCGTAAGCCGGCGGGCCACCCGGCCACCTCGTTGTCCATCCGGGCGGTGTCCTGATGTACGCGTGTCTGCATCAGCCATCTTCCGGAGGAGCAAGCGTGCGTGCACCCGGGCTCTTATGGCGTTCCTATTTGTTAGGGCGTTAGTTTGGCATCTGGCCCGCCCCGGCCTATCGGAACTTGGTTGAACAAGTTTCGACCCGCGCGGCTTGCTGCTTGCAAGCCAGCCCAACTTACGGGACGATGTTCGGTCCAGAGATAGCCCACCTCTTCATGGCGCGGGGCCTGGACTCGGTGGATACTTCGTACTGGAACCCGTCTGACCAGTTGCATCTTGCAATTTCAGATCAGAAGGCGAAGAATAGACGAATGCATACCCGCGCGGGCCTATGTCGATAACCGAAGAACTGATGAAATTCAGAGAGTCGCTTCCTACAGACGACCAAGACATTACGCTGATGATCAAGGTGGCGGCAGCGGTAATTGAGCAAATCGAGGGGCGTGAACGGGGACAGACGGATCGGTCGATCAGCTTCACTGTGGAGGAGTTCATGCGGCTTCCTTGGCACTGGGAGCTTGACGAAGGTGTTTTGATCTTCCGCTGCAAGCGTTGGCAGGAAGAAAACGAGCGAAAATATCCCGAGACCGGCGGATACCCTCCAATTCCTTGATGAAGGCCATGGATCAAATACCTGAGACCCGCGCCATCAGCAGTTTGACCCATCGCCTTCGTTCTGCGCTCGAGGGGACCAGCTACGAGGTGGGGCGCACGGCTGAGTTCATCGTCCACGACGGATGGGTGCTAGCGCCGGACGCCTGGGTCTTGCATTCGCTGCGCTTCGAAGCTGCACGCCAGGCCGATAGTTGCGTCGACGGTTCTCCTGACCTTGCCATCTTGCTGCACTCTGCCTCTACCAGGATCGAATCGACACGGGCCAGAATACAGGCCTACCTGTGCAGTGGAGCGATTCGAGTCTGGTTGGTTCACCCAGGCACCCACATTATTTATGTATTCCATCCGGAACACCCGAATCCACTAATTTATTCCGGTCGCCACACGCTATACCTGCCCGAGCCTCTTCCGTCGGGCGCCATCCAGCTCGGAGAGGTTTTCGAGTAAGCCCCATGGACCGGCTACAGGTGAATGCTGCAGTGGAGCAGTTGATCGAAAGCCATGGAGCGGACAAGGATGCACGGGCAACGGTCTATGCCTTTGGAAAGTCCTTGCCGCCGGTCTCCCGCCTGAGCGGATCGGTGGAAACCGAAGTGCCGGGAACCACCTTTCACGCGTGTACTCCGGAGCAGGGCGACATTCAAGCTCAGGATGAAGACAAGGACGTCAAAACGTTCACGTTCGGTGGCCTGCCCGAGCGGATTGGCCTTTATAAGATTTGGAGGGAACCAGACAGACGCGGCCGGTTCAAGATCCGCATAGCGCACTTCTGGAAGCTCGATGAGGGCACGGAGTCGGAGACAGAACCACCGCAGCAGTGGTGCCTCGCTTGCGACCCGAACGGCCCAATCTGGTTTGGCGAATGGTCGACAAGAACAGTCTGGGATCATTTTGGATTACAGATTGACCGCCACGAGTTCATCGAGCAGTGGGGCAGGAACCTCGAGAAGCGCCATCCTGGGGGATGGTCGATCCGAATATTTCCGTAATTGCCCGCGCAACCGGCTACGCCGTTGCGTTCTCGATTCCGGACGGTGGCTCGATTCTGACCTGCGTAGTGCGCTGCGCACTTTCGTAGAGGGTCTCCTCGGGCCGGAGCCCCTGGCGCTCGATATGCGCCGTGGGCAGCTGCGCGAGCGGATCATTTGGTCGCTATGCGCCCGATTGGGGCTCGACCGCGAGACCCAAAATTAGGCCCCGCCAGCAGACCCCAGGTTAGGGAAGGTACAGAGATGGGCGAAATTGTTTCGAGCCCACCCCCTCTTTCAAATTGGGCAGCCATTTACCGAGGCCCAGTTACTCCAACGAAAACGGATTGCCGCGACTTCCTTGCTCCACCGCTCACCGCAAAGAACTCATCCCCTCAATATCCGTACACTACTTCTAACGAAGTGGCAACCGGATCCGCTCGTCGCCCACCGATAGAGCCGGCTCATAGTCCAGTGTTTACCCGAGACCGCAAACGGACGGTTCTTTCCAATTTAGGATGGTGTGCGCAGAAACTCGGCCGCCGATCAGCTACTGTAATCACTTTCGCCTGCCCAGCTGTGATTCGCACCTAACAGCACCTCCTGTCGCCTAGCGCGAAAGGACTCTTCTCTTCCATCCAAAGTCGCCTACACGCTGGCCGCGGCCTGCCGGGCCCGGCCAGCTACTCCGACCCCGGCCGAAATTCCCCTCGAGCCCCGCCGAAGTTGCCTATGAGCCGTTCCCAGCAAACAGCAGGTGCGGATTCCGGAAGGAAAGGCAGACGGATGGACACAGAGCGATATCCACTTGTCGAAGTGGCACTCCAATACAGCTGGGGAGGAATTTACCCCCTGCGAGAGTTTTCAAAGACGCCCTACTACGGCATCTCGCCGACCGAGGATGCCACCACGGACCGCGAGCAGATCCAGCGGTGGATGGAAGATCCTCTGGTCACCGGTTTCGGGCTGAATATCCGCCATCCCCGGCTCGTCGTCATCGACTCCGATCATGCATTCAAGAAAGGCCCGCTCAAGCCTGGTCCCGATGGCTTAGCAGAGTTCCAGCATGCTGTCGAGGGACTTGGAGTGACTCTTCCTGCTACGTTGACGGTGCTATCCAGCTC
>Ga0308176_10000335_pt1 | contig 31113 bp, 18 predicted proteins | sample PhyCR2_3_FD_203890 | JGI IMG/M metagenome (GOLD analysis project Ga0308176, IMG submission 203890) | Soil microbial communities from UC Gill Tract Community Farm, Albany, California, United States - DLSLS.C.R2 | ecosystem: Environmental > Terrestrial > Soil > Agricultural land | place: USA... | reverse complement strand
TAGCGCCGGGGGCTGACGTCGATCCGCAGCCCCATTAATCGCGGTCGGGAGTGGGATCGGCGGTGCTATCGTCCCACGCGTGATCCGCACGTGCGTCATCGCCGCCCTCGTCCTGATTGCCGGAGCCTCCGGAGTCGCCCGGGCACAAGACGCGTTCGAGATTCAGGTCTACGACACCGAAACCGCGGAGCGCGGTGGCCCGGGGCTCGAGATGCACGTCAATCAGCACGTCATCGATCAGGCCACCGGCGAGACGCACCTGACGCTGGAGCCGCACTACGGGCTCACCGCGTGGGCCGAGCTCGGTGGCTACTTCCAGACGGCGATGACGACGACCGGCGACCTGGCGTATGCGGGCGTCAAGCTGCGCCTCAAGCTGCGCCGGCCGCACCGCGTGTGGGAAGACCGCATCGGGCTGGCGATCAACGGCGAAGTGTCCGCGGTTCCGGCGCGGTTCGAGCCCGAGGTGTGGGGCGGTGAGATCCGGCCGATCATCGATTTGACCGTGGGGCGCCTGTACGCCGCCGTGAATCCGATCCTCTCGGTCGAGCTCCAGGGGAAGGTGGCCGGCCACCCGCAGCTCGAGCCGGCCGCGAAGGTCGCCGTGAAGCTGGCGCCCGAAGTCGCCCTCGGCGTCGAGGCGTATGGCGCGTTCGGTCCGGTCGACGATCTGGGCAGCGAGCATGCCAGCCGGCTCCTGGGCGTCGTCGATCTGTCCGGTGGCTGGTGGGACATAAACCTCGGCGGCGGCTATGGCTGGGGCTCGGCGGACCATGCCGTCGCGAAGCTGATCGTCGGGATCCATCCTCGCCATTGAGCGCTGTCGCGTAATCGACCCGGCGCATTGCGCCTGGGAATGTCGGATTCCCCCACATCGGTTGACGGCCCATGCCTGATCCAGGGGAGCCGCGGCTCGCGGCGCGCATCGGCGTCGTCATCGTGCTGCTCGCCGCGCTCGGGGGTGGGCTGTGGTGGTGGAAACACCGGCGCATCAGCGACGCCCCGGAGGCTTCGGCCGTGACGCAGCCGCAGCACGGATCCGCGTCGAGTGGGGCGACGCAGCGCGGCACGCCGATCGCGCCGGCGAAGCTCGTGGTCACCGTCTCCGATGACAAGGGGCCGCTCGCCGGTGCCACCGTGCGGCTCGCCCCCAGGGATGGCGAGATCATCGTCGTCAAGACCGGAGGCGACGGCGTCGCCCACGCCGACCAGCTCGAACCCGGCGCGTGGACGGTCAGCGCATCGGCACCCGCTCACGTGCCGGCCGCGTTGCCGGCCAAGCAGCTCGTCGCGGGCGCCACGGAGCGGCTCGCGATCAAGCTCGTCGCCGGCGGCCGAACCCTGCGTGGCACGGTCTCGGATGTCACGGGTGGCCCGATCGCCGGGGCGCGGATCGACGCGGCGCGGCTCACCACGACCGCCGAGCCCGGCGACGCCGTCTCGACGACGGTCAGCGGCACCGACGGCAAGTACCAGCTGACGGTCGCCGAGGGCCAGCTCCTGGTCGCGGCCGCGAGCGCCGACTACGCGCCGCAATCGCGCCACGTCGAGGTCGGTCCAGCCGGGGCCATCGCCGACTTCGCGCTGGTGCCGGGCGGCGTGATCGAGGGCGTGGTTCGCGACGAGCGCACCAAGGAGCCAGTTGCCGGGGCCAGCGTGCTCGCGCGACGCGACAGCCCCGCGATGCTGCTCGCCGAGACCGGCGCGCACCGCGTGACCTCGGGTGGCGATGGCCGGTTCCGGCTCGGCGGGCTCCGGCCCGGCGCCTGGGAGCTCCGCGCGACCGATCATGCCCGGTTCTCGAAGGCGCAAACGATCGTCGGGCTCGGCGTCGCCGAGCAGGTCAGCGACGTCGAGCTGCTCATCGGCGCGGGCCCGGTCATCCGCGGCCATGTCGTCCAGACCGGAGGCGCGCCGGCCCCGAACGTACAGATCCGCGCGTTCAGCCGGGGCGAAGGCACCGACGGCAAGGCCGATGCAGTGGGGGCGTTCACGCTCGAGGGGCTGCGCCCCGGTGACTACACCCTCATCGCCAACGCCGACACCTACCTGCCGGCCGGCAACACGCGCGTCGCGCTCGGCGACAAGGATGTTGGCGGCGTCGTCGTCACGGTCAAGCGCGGCACCACGCTGAAAGGTCACGTCGAGCCGCGCCAGGTGTGCGACCTCCAGCAAGAGCTCGACGACCGCGCGGATCTTCTGGCGCTGACGCCCGGCACCGCCACCGGCGCCGACGGCGAGTTCGAGCTCGGCCCGCTCCCCGACGGTTCCGTCAAGCTGACCGCGCGCTGCGCGAGCGGCGATCAAGGCCAGACCCAGGTCAACGTCGCCCCCGGCATGCCGGAGACGATCCTCAAGGTCGCGCCCGGCGGCTCGATCGCGGGCCACGTCGTCGACGGCGACGGCAAGCCGGTCGTCGGGGTCGGCGTGATGGCGACCGAGGTCTCGGGCGGCGAGCGCACGACGATCCGGAACGGCATGGTCACCAGCGGCGTGCAGGGCCTGACCGACGAGACCGGCGCGTACCAGCTCGGCGGCCTGTCACCCGGCTCGTATCGCCTCGGCGTGCTCGATCGCGGCAAGCCGCTCGCGCAACGCGCCAACCCGCCCGCCGTCGAGCTGGCCCCCAGCGAGCACAAGACCGGCGTCGAGCTCGCGATCGATCGCCCGAACGGCGTCATCACCGGCACCGTGACCGGCCCCGACGGCAAGCCGCTCGCGGACGCGTGGGTCTCGGCACACCAGGACATGCTCTCGATCGTCGACGCGATGCGCGGCGCCCCCGACCGGCAGGGCCAATCCGGGTCGCGGATGATGGTCGTTGAAGATCGCGACGGTCCCGGCGGAGCGCCCGACGGCAGCTTCCCGCCCGCGCTCACCGACGCGCAGGGCCACTACGAGATCCGCGGCCTGCCGCACGCGACCTACACCGTGATCGCCGAGGCGCAGCGCGGGCAGCTACGCGGCCGCGCCACCGGCATCAAGCCCGACGCGACCGTCGACCTCCAGGTACTCGGCGTCACGACCCTGTCGGGCACGGTCACCGGTCCGGCCGGACCGACCGCGCTGTTCTCGGTCGAGCTCGAGGGCCCGACCCGCGCGCAGCGCAGCTTCACCGACGGCAAGTTCTCGTTCGACCGCGTCGATCCGGGCGCCTACACGGTGCGCGTGCAATCGAGCGACGGCAACGCCCTTGCCAAGGTCATCGTCACGCCGAACCAGCCCACCACGGTCGACATCACGCTGGCCGCAAACGCTGTCGTGATCGGCACGCTCGTCGACACCGCCGGCAAGCCGATCGCCGGGCAGGCGGTCACCCTCGTGCCCGATAGCGGCGACGGGCACCTGCAGATCCAGCTCGAAGGCCCGCCGCCGACCACCGGTCCAGATGGCAGCTTCCGCCTCGAGCATCGCGCGGAGCGCAGCATCCTGATCGTCATGCGCCCACCGAGGCCATTCACGATGCGTGGCCTCCAGCTCGAGGCGGGCAAGACCCTCGATCTGAAGACCATCACCGTCGACAGCCCGCCCGCCGGATCCGGTTCGCCACCGCGCCCGTGACGCCGTCCGCGCCAGCGATCGACGTGAACTGGGGTGCCGATGCCTGTCCGAGGTGCTGGCGCCGGCGCAGATCGCGGCGTTGCTCGAGTTCCCGGCGGAAGCGGCGTGCCGCGCGCTGGTCGATGCGGCCTACGCGGCCGGCTCGCGCGACAACATCTCCGCCGTGGTGGTGTGCGTCCGCTGAATGGTTCGGGCATGCGTCGCCGCCGCTCGCCGCGGTCAATCTATCGGCCGGCAGGTGCTCGGCTCGGCATCATCGCGATAGGGCGGCGTCAGCTCCCCATCTTCGGTGTAGATGCCGGCTCGCACTGCAACCCGGAAGAGCTCGTCGAGCGAGAGCTTCTGCAACTCAGCAAGCGCCCTGCGCCGCCGCCGAGTGTCCTCGTCAAGTCCGGGAGCCTCCGGATCGAGCACGATCCCTTCCTTGCCGTTGGTGTTCATGGTGTCATTGTCTTGCCCGCGTTCTCGGGAAGTGCTCGTTGCTGCGCCTCATGGAGCTTCTTGAGCATCTCGAAAGCCAGGGGTTGTTCGTCGGTGAATCGCGTGTCCATCAGGTCGAAACAGCGACCGAGCTGAAGTAAAGCACCGACGACCGCAGGCGTCTGCACCTTCTTCCGGCGTTTCTGATCCCGCGCGAACTTGAGAGCGCGATCGGCCCCGTACTCCCAGAAGTAGGTGCCCTCGCCGAGCCAGTCGTAGTCGTTCTGGCTCTTCCTGAACGAGGCACCGCGCAGCCAGTGTTCCGCCGTCTCGGCGTCACATCCATGGTACGCGATCACGATGCGATCGTATTTCATCTCGACCCCGAATGACTATACGCGATTAACCTGCTGTGGCGAGCACGAAGCGTGCATCATGAGTTCGATTTTTTGATGAAAGAGCATTGCCACACAATCTAGTACTAATGCTGCAAGATCGATAGTCGCTTGCCTCGAGGTTGGGGCCGCTCGGCACCGCCTTCGGATCCTTGGCCAGCATCTCGAGCGCCTTCACTGAGCCCACGAAGTCCTGCTCGTCGAACTCGAAGCCAGCACGTGAGGTACCGGCAGTGAACAGGATCCGCAGATTGCCTCTCGCACGCGCTCGGCTACTCCCAGCGCCAGGCCCTGCGGGCTGCGACGAGCCAGGGCGTGCCGTCGATGATCGCCGCCACGTAGAGCGGATCGCCGTCGATGTGGCCGGTGGTGAACCGGTCGCCGGTGCGGCTGGCGGTGAGGTCGTGCCGGGTCGGATCGTCGTCGGTGTAGATGACGAGGTGCGCGGTGCTGGTGTCGAGGTTCTGCGGCCGCAGCGTGACGCCGGTGTCCTCGAGCGTGCCGAGCGCCGTGCGGAACCGGCCGGCTGCATCGAGCTCGCCCATGACGGCGATCGGGTGGGGCTCGAAGCGCGCCGCGGCGGGATAGGCCGGCGCCTCGAAGATCGTGAGGTAGTGGCGGAGGCCGTGGATGCCGAGCTCGGGGAACCGCCCCTGGATATCGGCGAGGATCGCGGCGAGCCGCTTCTGGAACACGACGGGATCGGTGACCAGGTAGAGCCGCCGGTTCATGTGATCGACCCAGCGCTGAGCGCGCTCGTCGAACGGCCGATCGGAGATCGCCTCGAAATGATCGCCTGGGATCACGTAGGGCAGATGCTGATCGTACGGTGCGCGAGCACGCACGGTCGCAAACATCGGAAACCCCGAGAATGGGTACGTGTTGAGGCGCTGGTCGATCGTCGGGATGATCGCGGTGATCACGTCGTAGGCGACGAACGCGATGACAAAGCCCCGGATCGCGCGGGGTGGCGACCACGCGGGCGGCGTTGGTGGCGACGTGGTGGGGGCGCGCCGGCCGACGGCGCCGAGCAGGCGATCCCAGTCGATGAACGCCGCGACCAGCGGCAGCCAGTGCAGGTTCCACAGGTCGACGACGAGGCCCAGGGCGAGGGTCTCCACGACGAAGAACCCACCGCACAGCGCGCGGATCACAGGCCGCCGGACGAAGATGCAGGCGAGGATCGGCGTGGCCTGGGAGATCAGGTTGAGCACCGCGGCGGTGCGGAAGCGCCAGACATCGTCGATGATCCAGCTGGCGACCGCCGGGCGCGGCAGGCCGGCGAGGTCGTAGTTCACGAGGAGCTGGTGGCGCAGGTTGTCGGACAGCGCCCAGCGCAAGGTGAAGTGACCGTGGAGGATCTTGTGGAACGCGGCGCCCGCGAACATCAGCGCGATGGCGAACTGCACGAGGCGCACGGACCACTGGTAGCCGCGCGGCACGCCCTGCGGCGGCAAGCCACGGTAATGGCGGATCAGCGCGTCGAGCGAGAGCACGTCGCCCGAGCGAGCACCGAGGAACGCGAGCTGCGCCAGGAACACCACGTTGTACTGGTGCGACCACGTCGACTTCGACGCGAACGACGCCGAGGCGAGCGCCACCGCGGCCACGAAGCTTGTCGCCGTCGAGGCGCGCGAGAACAGGCCCAGCAGCATCATGATCGTCGCGCCGATCGCGATGCCCCACAGGCTCGTCACGACGAAGTCGGGCGGGACGAGATGGCCAAACACCATCCAGATCCCGACCGGGCGATACAGCTCGGGCGGACCGGGAATGTGGACGGTCGACAACGTCGCGAGCCGTTGCAGCGTGAGCAGGACCGAGGTCGCGATCGCGATCCGCAGGGTTGCGGCGGACCACCGCCCACCTTCGGCAAACCAGTAGCGCTGCCAGCGCGACACGTAGGCGTAGTACCATGAGGATCTCGTGAGCGCGCAGCTGTTCCAGCTCCTCGCCCAGCTCGATCGTCCGGGCGCGACCGAGCTCGTCATCGCGACCGGCCGGCAGGTCGCGGTGCGGATCAACAACGCGTACCAGACGTTGACGGCGTCGGCGGTGACGCTGCCGCAGCTCGTGCACTTGATCCGCGAGACCCAGCTCGCCGCGCTGGTGCCGGCGAGCGAACAGGTCGGCGATCCAGCGCCGATCGAACTGGACGGGCGATCGCTGCGGGCACAGTTCCTCCGCCGGGGTGAGGACGTCATGCTGCGGATCGAGCACTGGACTGCGCCGCAGCAACCGGCCCGCCCGGCGACGATGCCGGCCGCGACGGCGCCCACGCCGGCCCCACCGCGCGCAACCGAACCTGTGCCCAGGCCGCCGGACCCGCCTGCCCTGGGAGCGCCGCTCGCCGCGGCATCTGCCGCGCCCGCCGGCCTCATCGATGAGCCTTCGGAGATCATGCCGGCGCTCGCGGTGCTCGTCCGGGAGGCACGGCGGCGCCGAGCAACCGACCTGCACGTCGCGGCGAACCGGCCGGTGCTGGCACGCGTGGTGGGTGACCTGGTCGCGCTGGAGCCGGCGGCGAGGAGCGCTCCCGAGGTCGAGGGCTTGCTCTTGCCGCTGCTCGGTCCGGTGCGCCGCCGCCAGCTCGCCGACCGCGGCTATGTCGATCTCGCGATCGACGTACCTGGCGCGGGTCGGCTGCGCACCAACGTCTCGCGCCAGCAGGGCGGCCTCAAGGGCGCATTTCGGCTGGCGCTCGAAAGCCCGCCCACGCTCGACGAGCTCGGCCTGCCCGCCGCGGTCGCCAAGGTCACCAAGCATCACCAGGGGCTCGTCGTGATCGCCGGGCCGAACGGCCACGGCAAGACGACCACGCTCGCCGCGCTGGTCGATCTGCTGAACCGCGCCGCGCCGATCCACATCGTGACGATCGAAGACCCGGTCGAGATCGTGCATCCCAAGCACGTGGCCGTGATCTCGCAGCGCGAGGTCGGGCGCCATACGATCTCGTTCGCCGCCGCGCTCAAGGCCGCGTTGCGCGAAGACCCCGACGTCATCGTGATCGGCGAGCTGCGCGACCGCGAGACCGTCGAGATCGCGCTGACCGCCGCCGAGACCGGCCACCTCGTGCTGGCGACGATGAGCACGCCGTCGGCCGCCAAGACCATCGATCGGCTGGTCGACATGTTCCCGCCCGACGATCAGTCGCAGGTCCGGGCCTCGCTCGGCGCCGCGCTCAAGGCGATCGTCGCGCAACGGCTCCTGCCGAACCTCCAGGGCACCGGGGTCGTCGCGGCGGTCGAGCTACTCGTCGGGGTGCTGGCGCTGGCCAACCTGATCCGCGACAACAAGCTGTTCCACCTGCCGAACCTCATGATGCGCGGCCGCGCGTTCGGGATGCTGCGGCTCGACGACTCGCTGCTCGAGCTGGTCCGCGCGGGCAAGCTCGCCGAAGACGTCGCGCTCCGTCACGCCGACAGCAAGAAGGAGATGCTCGCCGCGCTCCACCCGGCGGCGCCCGAGCCCGCGAGGCGTGGGCTGTTCAGCCGCAAGGATCACGAATGACCATGACGGCGATCGCGGCGCTGTTCGACACGCTGCTCGAGCGCGGCGGCTCCGACCTCCACCTCGGCGCCGGTTATCCGCCGATGCTGCGGATCCGCGGTGACCTCGTCCCCGGCGGAGATCGCGCGCTGACCGCGGCCGACATCGACGCGCTGATCGCCCCGCTCCTGTCGCGCGAGCAGGCCGCGCAGTTCGCCGTGACCGGGGACCTCGACTTCGCGCATGCCCACGGCACCCGTGCCCGGTTCCGCGCCAACTACCTGCGCAAGCTCACCGGCGCCGGGGCGGTGTTCCGCGCGATCCCCAGCGAGATCCTGTCGCTCGACGCGCTCGGCGTACCCGCGGGGATCCGCAAGCTCGTCGAGCTGCGCTCCGGCCTCGTGCTCGTCACCGGACCGACGGGCAGCGGCAAGTCGACCACGCTCGCCGCGATGCTCGACCACATCAACCGCACCCGTGCCGGCCATATCTTGACGATCGAAGATCCGGTCGAGTTCGTGCACCAGAGCCGCAAGTGCCTGGTGACCCACAAGGAGGTCGGCGACCAGGTGCCGAGCTTCCTCGAGGCGATCCGCAGCGCGGGCCGCGAGAACGCCGACGTGATCCTGGTCGGCGAGCTGCGCGGCGCCGAGACCATGAAAGCCGCGCTCCAGCTCGCGAGCTTCGGGATCCTGATCTACGCGACGGTGCACACCAACTCGGCCGGCGCCACGATCGATCGGTTCGTCAACGCGTTCCCCGCCGAGCAGCAACCCCAGATCCGGGGCCTGCTCGCCGACTCGCTCGCCGGCGTCGTCGCGCAACAGCTGCTGCGCCGCGCCGATGGCAAGGGCCGCGTCGCCGCACACGAGATCTTGCTCGGCAGCTACGCGCTCGCTTCGTTGATCCGAGAGGCCAAGACCTCGCAGGTCGCGAGCTTCATCCAGTCGGGTACCGGCGAGGGCATGCAGGGCATGGATGTCGCGCTCGAACGCCTGGTGTCGGCCGGCACGATCAACGCGAAGGACGCGCTCGACAAGGCGCTCGACAAGGAGACGTTCGCGAAGCTGCCGTCGATCGCCCGCGCCCTCGGCCCGGATTCAATCCTGACCCCGTAAACTACGGTGGGCGGCACGGGGCTACGCGGCCACGCGTTCGACGCGGATCCGGCCTTCCGCAGAACGAACCTCGTAGTTGAACTGGCGCAGGAAGTTGAGTCCGAGCAGCCCTTCGAAATTCCAGCCATCCGGTAGATCATGGGCGTGAACGCGGAAGTCGCGCGCCTGGTGCCCCAAACAATCCAAGCGCTCGATGCGAATCAGGTAACCCTGCTCACGGCCGACGGCCGAACGCAACACCGTGATCGCCTCGCCTTGACGCGGGTTGTATCCGATCTCGTCAAGCACCTCTGGCACGATGATCGTCTCCGCAGCGGCGGTATCCAGCGCGAACCAAAGCGGCCGGCCGCGCCGACGCAATGGTCCCCACACACTTCCCTTCACGAAGATTAGGTCTTCGCTGGTGCTGAAGCGCGTGACCTTCACGGCACCAACCGCTCGTGCGCTGGGAAGATGAGACGCCCCGTGAAGAACGAGCCTACCTCGGTGTAGTGCTGAAACCCGGCTTTAACGGAGGGCGATGCCTCCTTGCGCGTCTTGTGATGAGCAAGAACGAGTGCGGTGCCGAACTCGAAGTCCGTGTCGTTCACCCATTCGATCTCGGCCATCACGACCCATTCATCCGGGTAGCGCCGGCAGATCTCCTCCCAGCTCAGGCGTTCGAGCGCGTTCATCGTGGCAGGTGCGTTTCTCGTGTCGTTGGCGAGCATCATGATTTCTACCCTGCGCCTCTGGAAACGACTGTCAAATTTGCGGGCAACCCGTCGATTTTATGGATGAGCCTCGACATAAACCGATACCGCGATGCTGGCGATCCGTGACGTCGATTGCAGCTTCGGTCGAGATGCCGCACCGAGGCCACAATCTGTCCCCATCGGCGACGCCCCTGATACGCTGCGCCCCACATGACCACCGACGCACCAGACACGCTCCTGCTGCGGCCGAGCCGGATCAAGCACCTCGTGATGCTCGCCGTCAGCGTGGCGTTCACGGCAGGCGGCGCGACGATGATCCGCGACAGCCGGAGCATGGGGTGGTTCGTGGTGATCTTCTTCGGGCTGTGCACCGTCATCTTCATCACCATTCTCCTGCCGAACAGCGCGTACCTGCGGCTCACCCACGACGGCCTCGAAACCCGGTCGCTGTTTCGCTCGTCCAAGTTGCAGTGGTCAGACGTCGCGGCGTTCCGCGCAGGACGGATCGGCCTCAACGCGATGGTGCTCATCGAGTACGCGCCGTCCTATCGACGAGCGCGGACGGGGCGGGCGGTCGCGACCGCGCTCACCGGCGCCGGAGGCGCCCTGCCCGACACCTACGGGCGCAGCGCCAAGGCGCTCGCCAGCTTGCTCAATGAATGGCGCGCCCGCGCCACCCAGTGACCGTCCTCGTGAAACCGAGCGAGCGCAGGACGCCTGATCCCGGGTGACGTCGAGCGGCGAAGGCTGCGGCGTGTGGGTCCATCCATGCGGCCCGTGTGCTAGACGAAAGGCTGTGTCCAAGGATCGTGCGCGGCCGTTCTCGCGCAAGCACCGCAAGTACTGGCTGCCGGTCACCGGCGGGATGGTCCTGATCGGCGTCATCAACGTTGTCATCGGGTACTGCTCGTACACGCGGCCGTCCGACGTCCACGAGCGCATCATGCCCAACGTGCCGAACGCGCGTGGCATGACCAGCACCCCGGTCGCGCCGCAGACCTCCACCGGCTGCGCGCCAGCGCTCAAGGCGCGCGTCGAATCCTACACGTCCGGCTCGACGATCCTCGCCGGCTCGACGATCCTCGCCTGCGCACCGGATCGCGTGACGCTGATGCGCGGTGAGCACAAGATCGAGCTCGAGATCGAAGGCACCGAGATCCGCGGGGTCGCCGAGACGCTGACGCTCCCCGAGATTCCCGCGCCGGTGATGCGAGCGTTCGCGGTCACCTACCCCAAGACGATCCCGAGCGGCGCGATCAAGCGCACGCGGCGCGGCGCCGAGCCGGTCTACGAACTCGCGTTCCCCCCCGGTGCCGCCCATCAGCTCGCGACCCTCGGCGCCGACGGCACCGTGCTCGACCTGCACTGATCACGACTGCCTGACCTCACTCGACCAGACGCGTGGGAATCAAAAGACGCTCAGGCCGAGCGACTCCAACATGGAGGGCACCTCGGCCGGGCGTCACTCCCAGGTGATGTCGAACGGCAGCCGGGTGTGCGCCTCGCCCGGCGCGACGAGCACCGAGGCCGGCACGCCGCGCACCAGCTCCTTGATCGCGGGCAGATCGGTGATCGAGAACGGTGCCTCGGTGTGGACGCCGAGCAGGTTGCCGAGCGTGCCGAGCACGTTCGACGGCAGGTCCGGAAGCTCGTAGAGCTGGACCTCGGTGACGGCGGAAAGCCCCATGCGGCGCTTGGCCTCGTCGATCGCATCGCCCAGGCCGCCGAACCTGTCGACGAGCCTGATCGGCATCGCCTGGGCGCCGCTCCAGACGTGGCCGCGGCCGATCGCGTCGACGTCGTCCTTCGACAGGCCCCGGCCTTCGGCGACCGCGCCGACGAACCGGCCGTACATGTAGCGCAGCTTGTCCTTGAGCATCGCGCGCTCCTCGTCGGTGTAGGGCCGGAACATGCTCTCCAGATCGGCGCGCTTGCCGCGCTTCTCCGTGTCGGTCGTGATACCGAGCTTCTGCGCGAGCCCGCCGATGTCGAACTTGCCGTAGAAGATGCCGATCGAGCCGGTGATCGTCATCGGCTCGGCGAAGATCAGGTCGCAGCCGGCGGCGACGAAGTACCCCCCGGAGGCGGCGAGGTTGCTCATCGAGCAGATGATCGGCTTCACGCCGCGCGTCGCGAACACCTCGCGCGCCACCAGCTCCGATGCGAGCGCGCTGCCGCCGGGGGAGTCGATCCGCAGGATGATCGCGCCGACCCGCGGATCGTCGCGCGCGGCGGTCAGCGCCTCGATCAGGGTCTGGCCGCCGGCCAGTGACTCGCCGATGAGCGGGATCGACTGCGACTTGCCGTCGGTGATGTCGCCGTCGACGTAGACGATCGCGACCCCCGGCCGCTCCCAGCGCTCCGGCCGCTCGCCCTCCGGGCGGGTCACCGGCAAGGCCCCGCCCAGCTCATGCGTGATGAGCTCGCTGATCTTGTCGGGGGGCGCGACGGCATCGACCAGCGTGGGATCGGCCGCGAGATCCCCGGCGGTGTAGGGCCCGGCGTCGACCAGCGCGCGGACCTGGTCACGGGTCAGGTGGCGCGCGTCCGCGACGGTTTCGACCCAGCGCTCCCACAGCGAGTCGAACAGCTCGTTGCGCATCCGGGCGGCGGTCGCGGTGGGTCCGACCTCGGTGAACTGCTCGGGGGCGCTCTTGTACTCGGCGATCTTCTCGAACTGCGGCTGGATGCCGAGCTGCGCGAACGCGCCGCGAAAGTACATCGTGGTCCCCGACATGCCGACGAGCCGCACGCCGCCCGCCGGATCGATGTAGATCTTGTTCGCGGCGGTCGCGACGTAGTAGTCGCGGCTGGTCCCCGAGACCATGTACGCGAACAGCTGCTTGCCGGCGCCGCGGACCCGGACGAGCTCGTCGCGCAGCTCCTCGAGCGTCGCCCACCCGCCGCTCGCCCCGTCGAACGTCACGACCACGGCCCTGGCCGTCGGATCGCGCGCGATCGAACGCAGGCGCCTGACCAGCGAGGTCAGCTCGCGCGCGCCGATCGCCCCGGCCAGATCGACGCGTTCGATGTGCTCCGGCGTGCCGAGCACGGAGGGCACGCCCGTGCTCGACGCCCGCAGGACGACGGTGCCGCCGAGCGCGTGGGTCTTGCCGTCGTTGCGCAGCCCGGTCGCGAGCGTGGTCACGCCGAACGCGCCGAGCGACAGCTCGACACCCAGCGTCGCGCGCACGTCGCGGCCGCCGAGCTCCTGGGGCCCCACGCCGGTATCGGCGAGCACGTGCAGCTCGCGGGTCTCGACCTCGCCGTGCAGGTACAGCCCACGCGTGACCCGCAGCGACGCGCGGACCCAGCCGTCGACGTCGCCCCGCGTCTCGCCGATCCGCCCGCCGATCGCCGCCTCGAGTGTATCCGTGCCGAACGGCCGGACCAGACCTTCCGCCTCGTAGCGCCGCTGCACCGGCGTGCCGCCGACCGCCGAGGTCGCGACGTCACGCAGCGCCGCGCCGGCCGCGAGGTAGTTGCCCAGCCGCAGCGACAGCCCCAGATCGAACGCATCGACGCCGGCCAGCACACCCTCGGCGTGAAAGTGGTGCCAGGCGACGCCGAAGCCGGCGTTACGCCCGAGCGGCGCCGCGACGCCGAGCGTCAGGCGAAACGGCTTGCCCGGATCCGGCTCGAGCTGCCCGCGCGATGGCCGCAGCCACTCGAGGCCGACCCCCACGCCGATCGGCGGCAGGAGCCGCCCGCCGAGCGACGACGCCCCGAACACGCCGAAACCTTGCCCGGCGCTGGTCGCGACGTCGGGATCCTCGACGTCGAGCGCGACCGCGAGCTCGTTGCCGCGGACGAGCGAGAGGCCGCCCGGGTTGGCCACGACCGCGCGCGCGTCGTGCTCGCCGGCGAGCGGCGTCGCCGGCAGCGCCATCCCCTGGGTCGGCTCCTCGACATAGCGGTGATCGACCCCCTGCGCGTACGCGGTGGCCGAGGCTGATAGCGCGGCGATGACGGCGATCCGCATCGCCGCACCGTAGCAGAAACGCGCGAACACCTTGCGATTGGGTGATACTGCGCGCGTGCCGACCCCGACCCTGCTCGAGCGTCATCCGCTGCTGGTGAACCTGCCGCCCGAGCAGCTCGAGCGGATCGCCCGCGCCGGTGAGATCGAGAGCTATAACCCCGGCGAGCCGATCGTCGCCGAAGGCAGCCTCGGCGACGCGCTGTTCTTGATCCTGTCGGGCCAGATCGCGGTCCACCGCGGCAGCAAGACGTTTGCCACGCTCGACGGCGGCGAGGTGTTCGGTGAGATGTCGCTCGTCGAGCCCGTGCCGAGATCGGCCAGCGTCACCGCGATGTCGCCGGCGTTCGTGTTCCGCCTGCCGCACGACGCGATGCGCGCGCTGATCTCCGAGGACTCGCTCGTGGCCTCGGTGCTGCTCGTCCGGATCGTCAAGACGCTGTCCGAGCGGCTGCGCCGCGCGAATCAGATGCTGTCGTCGGTCGATCTGCTCGCCGACTGGCTCGCCGGCTCGATGGTCTAGTTCCCCACGCCGTCGGCTTCGGGCAGCTTCAACTCCCGATTACACGCCTTGATCTTCTTCTCCGCGGCCGTCTTCTCGTCGCCCTTCTGGTTGTTGTAGATGCTGTTGTAGACGTTCTTCGCGCGCCCGTACTCGCCCTCTTTGTACAGCGCATCGGCGAACAGGAACTGGGCCTGGACCCGGTAAGGCCCCGGCTGCTCCATCGCCTTGCCCGCGAGCTCCACCGTGTCGCCGGTGAGCTTGGCCTGGAAGGCCGCATACGCCTGGTGATAGAGCGCCTCGCCGTAGTTATAGCCCTTGGCCTTCTCGAGCTTCTGATACACCGCTCGCACCTCGGGCCACTTGTAGGCCTTCTCGAGCGCCTTGGCCTCCTTGACGAGGAGCGCGGTGGGCTTGTCGTCGGCCGGTGAGCCGGGCCGCTTGCCGATCGCGCCGGTCCGGGTGGGCGGTCGCTTGTGAGCCTTGTCGTCGCCGGGCTTCTTGCCGTCCGACCTGGCCGGATCGGGCGTGCCGTCGTCCCCCGCGCCATCGCTGCTGGTCACGGCGTCGGGAGCGCGCGGCGGCTCGGCCGAACCCTGCGCGCTCCCCGCGGCCTCGGCCGGAGGCGGCATGGCCTTCGCGGCGCCGGTCCTGGCCGATCCCACGGCGCTGGGCACCCCCTCCGACGCCTTCGTCGCGGCGGTCCGTTCACCGAGCGCGATGTAGAGCAGCGCTCCCACGCCCCCGAACAGCACCGCGGCGAGCACCAGCCAGCCGAACACCCCGAGCGCGCTGCGCCGCAGGGCGACAACTGGCTGGGACACCAGCGCCAGGTTCGGATCGGAGATCGACGGCGCATACGCCGAGGGCGCGGTCTGCGCACGCAGCGGCATGCTCTGACCTGGATGACTCTGGCCGGGACTGCTCTGGCCCGGACCACTCTGCTCGGGATAGCTCTGCCCCGGATTGCCCTGGCCCTGGTAGCTCTGCACCCCCGGATAGCTCTGCCCGGGATAGCTCGGTCCCGCGTAGCCCTGCCCGGGGTAGCCCTGCCCCGGATAGCTCTGCCCCGCGTAGGTACCACCGGCGGGCTCGGTGCCCTGCCGCGCGATCAGCGCGTGCTGTCCCGCCGACATCGCGGGCCCCGAGAACATCCCCGGCATCTCGCTCACGCCGCTATGCGTGCCGGCGCGCGGCAGCCCGATCGCCGGCGAGCTGGTCTGCGCGCGTGCCACCACGACCGCGTCGTCGAACTGCCGCATCGACAGCCCGGGGTTCAGCGTCGCGACGACGTGCGGATCCGTCGTCATGCCGAGGATCTGTGCGACCGCGACCCCGCGGCCGGCGAGGCACTTGTTGAGCTCGTACTCGAGCGCCTCCATCGTCTGCGGCCGATCGCTGGGGTTACGCGCCATCGAGGCCATCACGAGATCCGAGACCTGGCTCGCGAGCTCGGTGCGGACCAGGTGCGGCGGCCGGGGATCCAGCGTCGCCTTCTTGGTCAGGATCTCCATGAAGTTGTCACCGCTGTACGGCGGCTCGCCGGTGACCATCTCGTACAGGATCGCGCCGAGCGCGTAGACATCGCAGCGGGCATCGGCCGGCCGCCCCGCCGCCTGCTCGGGCGACATGTACTCGGGGGTGCCCATCGCCATGCCGGGGCTGGTCAACCGGCGTTCGCGTGCGGCCTCGGCCTCGGTCGTCTTCGCGATCCCGAAGTCGAGCACCTTCACGACGTCGGCGGTGCCGTCGCGCGTGATCAGGTAGATGTTCTCGGGCTTGAGATCGCGGTGGATGATGCCTTCGCGGTGGGCCGCGGCGAGCGCGCGGCAGATCTGCCCGGTGATCTTGAGCGCGCGGGCGATGTCGAGCGCACCTTCGCGCTCGATCACGCTGCCCAGCTCGACGCCCTCGAGGTACTCCATGACGAAGTACACGCTGCCGTCGGCGGTGGTCCCCGAGTCGGTGACATCGACGATGTTCGGGTGGCCGATCTTCGACGCCGCGCGCGCTTCGCGACGGAACCGCTCGACCAGATCGGGCATGCGCGAGTAGCTCGGGTGCAGGACCTTGAGCGCGACGCGCTTGCCGATCTCGATGTGCTCGGCGAGGTACACCTTGCCCATGCCGCCTTCACCGATCAGCTCGAGCACGCGGTAGCGGCCGTCGACCTCCGATCCGATCAGATCGGGCTCGGCTTCCTCGTCGGTCAGGAGCTGGACCTGGAGCTGCTGCGCGGTCGCGGTCGCGCGGCCGCTGGGATCGGCGCTGATCGGCTTGGTGGGCAGGTTGCGGCGATCCGGTGCTTGCCGGCGATCGATCGGATCGTCCTGCCGATCACTCGCACGCCTGCCGACCGAGCCCGGCTTGCGGACCGGGGCTTCGTGGTTCGCGGCGTCCGGGGCCCCCGGCGCCTGACCGCCATGCTCGACCATCAGGCGAAGCTCTTCGATCGGCGCCGGCGTCAGCGCCCGCGACCGGAACTTCGTCAGGAGCTCGCTGCGCTCGGCGCGATCGCGCTGGATGTCCTCGGCGAACAGCTCCTGGAGGAACGCCGACATCCGGGTGCCGTCGGTGGTCGGGGCGTTCTGCGCCAGCCACGACTGCAGCGCCATGCGCATCCCATCGCAGTCCGCGTAGCGGTCTTCCTTGGCCGCCGCGAGCGCCTTCAAGCAGATCTCGTCGAGCTCGACCGGCACCCGCGGCGCGCGCTTGCTCGGCCGCATCGGCTCGGGGTTCTTCGCACGCGCGAGCAGATCCTGCGGCTGATCCTTGCCCGGTGGGAACAGCTGGCGGCCGGTGAGCAGCTCCCACAGCACGATCGCCGCCGCATACATGTCGCTGCGGCCGTCGAGCTTCTCCCCGCGCGCTTGCTCCGGAGACATGTACGCGACCTTGCCGTAGATGATGCCCGGTGCGGTCTTCTCGACCTTCAGCGTCGACGACGCCAGCCCGAAGTCCGTGAGCTTCACCTCCCCGGTGTACGAGACCAGGATGTTGGGCGGCGAGATATCGCGGTGGACCAGGTGGAGATCAGGGAACGAATGCGCGTACGCCAGCCCGCGGCACAGCTCCTTGATGATGTAAACGGCCACGTCGATCGGAAAGGCGACCTGCTTTTTTGCGCAGCGGTTCCAGACCGCACGCAGATCGCGGCCTTCCACGAAGTCCATCGCGAGGAATAGCTCGCCACTGGCCTGCCCGGCGTCGAAGACCGGGATCAGGTTGCCGTGGGACAGGTTGACGACGACCTTCGCCTCATCGCGAAATCGCGCGACGTATTCAGCATCTGCGAGGTGCGGCAAGACCGTCTTGATGACCATCAAGCGCTCGAGCCCGCGATCACCCCCCACCGCGAGATACAGCGCACCCATCCCGCCCTGCGCCAGGGGTCCCAGCAAGTGATACTTGCCGAATTTCCTGGGATAATGCTCCAGGTCTCCCTCGAGGAGCGGCACGCCGGTCAAGGCTACCACGCTGGGCAAACCGTAACCAATTCAGTAAACGCCTCGATTGCTGGCCCCCGAGAGACGACATAGGATGCGGGTCCGCCGCGCGATGTCTCGCGGAGTAGGGAAAAAACTGACATGGCTGGCGAGCGGGTCCTCGTGATCGACGACAGTCCCACCATTACCCGGGTGGTGCAGCTCGTACTGACCAAAGCCGGGTACGACGTCCACACGGCCCCCGATGGTGAGGCCGGGCTGGCCGCGGTGCGAAGCGATCGCCCCGACGTCATCCTGCTTGACTTCGTGATGCCCAAGATGAACGGGTACCAGTTCTGCCGCGAGCTCACGGCTGATCCCAAGCTCCGCGATATTCCAGTGGTCTTGATGAGCGCGAAGGGCGATCAGGTGGGCGAGCGGTTCGTCAAGGTGATGGGCATCGTCGACTACATCACCAAGCCGTTCTCGCCCGAGGCGATCACGGCCGTCGTGCAGCACACCGTCGCCAAGTATGGGCCATCGCGCACGGCAGATGACACCCCGTCGCTCGTCACCGGCGAAGATCTGGCGGCCACCGACGAAGCCGACCGAGCCCAAGCGCGCAGTGCAACGCTTGCACAGCTACGGTCGTCGCTCACCGAGATCATCTCCGGACAGCTCGCGCTCGCCAGAACGCCGGCCACCACCGAGACCTCCGATACCCGCGACACCCGCGACACCCGGGCGCCGACCGACACGACCGAAACGGCGCTCGACCCCTCCACGCTCGACGCCGACGACATCCTCCACGCGGTGCGAGCCGCGCTCTCCGATGCGGCGCTGTTGCACCTGCTCGGCGCGATCGACCTCGGCCTGTTGAGCGAGGCCACGCCCGGCCTGCGCGGCGATCTCCGCGTCGTGCCGCTCGCCGAGGTGTTGCAACTGCTCGACGTTCAAGAGCAATCCGGCGTGCTGACCGTCGAGCGCTCCGGTGCGCGCGTCGAGATCTACTTCCGGCGCGGCCGGGTCGATCAGGCGATCGCGACCGGTGTGCCGGAGGAGTTCGTGCTCGGCCGCTTCGTGCTCGACGCCGGCCTGATGCCGCGCGCCGACTTCGAGGCGTTCCTCGAATCGCGGGGGCCCACTCCCAAGCTGATCGGCCAGCAGCTGCTCAAGCTCGGCTACCTGGCCGAGACCGATCTCAAGACCTGCCTGACCCGGCAATCGTGCGAGCTGATCTACGAGATCCTGCGCTGGCGCCACGGCCGGTTCCGGTTCGCCGCGGGCGTCGAGCTGCCGCCGAACGTGATCGACGCCGCGCTCGGCCTCGACGTCGAAGCCGTGCTGATGGAGGGCTATCGCCGCGTCGACGAATGGCACCTGATCGAGCACGCGATCGACAACTTCGACATCGTGTTCCTGCGCAACGAGGACTCGGTCGCGCAGATGGGCCGCGGCCGGCTCACCCGCGACGAGCTCGCCGTGCTCGAGCTGGTCAACGGCAAGCACACCGTCAAGGAGATCATCCGCAAGTCGCGGATGGGCTCGTTCGAGGTCTCGAAGATGCTGTACCGGCTCCTCTCGATCAAGCTGGTGCGCCGCCGCGTGCTCCCGGTCGCGGTCTGACACGAGAGACGGTCCAGACCTCGAATCGCCCTTTTATCCCACGCGGGTGGGGCACCCCCATGGCCACCTGCTATGAAAATACCGCCCGCGTTCTGTGGAGCTCCCGAGAGCACGCAGACACGCGCGCTGGCGGCGCGGGTCTGGGCCCGGGTCTCGTCCGTTGACCGCCGTATCACGATGACCGTCCGCGCCATCTCCACGACCGGCCGTCGCCTGATCCACCCGGCCGTGCAATTTATCTCGATCCGAACCCAGCCCGCGCCGCTGCGCTGCGCGTTGACGCCTCGCGGAAGGACCGCTCAGAACGGTGACCACGCTCGAGCACATTTTCGTCCAGAGGGTGGCCGGCCGCCGGCCATGGGGTCTCGTCTCGAATAACTTGTTCGTACATCTTGTCGTCAAGCCGATCCGACGGTGCTGGCGCTGTTCGCATGCTCACCTTCGGGCGGCGGTTCACTTGCGCTCGCCGGAGCGTTCGGTCGGTGTTAGTGGGGTGGGCACACCGGGAGCGGGTTGGGGTTGGCCGTGAGGACGCCGTCGCCCAAGGCGAACGGGGAGCAGCGGGCGAGGAGGCGCCAATCTGCGAGATCGTGAATGTCACGAAGGACCCAGACCCGTGCCGTCTTGTCTTCGCTCGCCGTGACTACGCGCCTGCCGTCCGGGCTGAACGCCGCGGTATGCACGGCACCCTGATGTTCGAGCGGAGGGGTGACCGGCTTGCCCGTCACGGTGTCCCAGACCCGCGCCGTCTTGTCCTGGCTCGCCGTGACCACCCGCGTGCCGTCCGAGCTGAACGCCGCGGCATAGATGATGTCCCGATGTTGGAGCGGCAGGGTCATCAGCTTCCCCGTGGCTGCATCCCAGACTCGCGCTGTCTTGTCCTCGCTTGCAGTCACCACGCGCGTGCCGTCGGGACTGAACGCTGCGGCATAGACGAAGCCCTGATGTTCGAGCGGGAGGGTCACCGGTTTGCCCGTCGCTGCGTCCCATACCCGCGCCGTCTTGTCACCGCTCGCGGTGACCACCCGCGTACCGTCGGGGCTGAACGTCGCGGCATAAACGAGGTCTTGATGTTGGAGTGGCAGGGTCACCGGCTGCCCCGTCTGTGCGTCCCACACCCGCGCCGTCTTGTCACCGCTCGCGGTAATCACGCGCGTGCCGTCGGGGCTGAAGGCCGCGGCAACAACGAAGCTCTGATGTTCGAGCGGTGGAGTCACCGGCTTGCCTGTTGCTGCGTCCCACACCCGCGCGGTCTTGTCGAAGCTGGCGGTGACCACGCGTGTGCCGTCCAGGCTGAACACCGCAGCGTTGACCTGGCCCTGATGTTCGAGCGGCGGAGTCACCGGCTTGCCCGTCGACGCGTCCCATACCCGCGCCGTCCTGTCTTCACTTGCCGTGACCACGCGTGTGCCGTCAGGGCTGAACGCCGCCGTAAGAGCGAAGCCCTGATGTTCGAGCAGCGGTGTTACTGGCTTGCCCGTCAATACGTCCCAGATCCGTGCTGTCTTGTCGTAGCTCGCGGTGACCACCCGCGTGCCGTCCGGGCTGAACGCCGCGGTGTAGACAAAGCCCTGATGTTCGAGCGGCGGGATCACCGGCTTCCCCGCCGTTGCATCCCAGATCCGCGCCATCTTGTCGTAGCCCGCGGTGACCACTCGCTTCCCGTCTGGACTGAACGCAGCGGTAATCGGGACGTCCGGATGTTCGAGCGGCGGAGCCACCAACTTCCCGGTTGATGAGTCCCAGATGCGTGCCATCTTGTCTCCGCTCACGGTGACGACACGCGTGCCGTCCGAGCTAAACACAGCAGCACGGACGGCACCTTGATGTTCGAGCGGTGGAGACATCGGCTTGCCTGTTGATGCATCCCAGATCTGCGCCGTCTTGTCGTAGCCCGCGGTGACCACGCGCTTGCCGTCAGGACTGAACGCGGCGGCGGTCAATTCGCCCTGATGCTCGAGCGGCGCTGTCACCGGTTCACCCGTTGTTGCATCCCACACCCGCGCCGTCTTGTCGAAACTCGCAGTGATCACGCGCGTGCCGTCCGAGCTGAAGACAGCGGCAGTCACTTCGCGCCCATGCTTCAGCGGCACGGCCACCGGCTCCCCGGTCGATGTATCCCAGATCCGCGCCGTACCGTCGTCGCTTGCGGTCACCACGCGCATGCCATCAGGGCTGAACACTGCGGCATTCACCTCACCCCGATGTTTGAGTGGCGAGGTTACGGGCCTCCCCGTCGATGCGTCCCAGACCCGCGCCGTCTGGTCCTGGCTCGCCGTGACCACCCGCGTGCCGTCGGGACTGAACAACGCAGCATAGACGAACCCCTGATGTTCGAACGGCGGGGTTACCGGCTTACCTGTCACTGCATTCCAGACTCGCGCCGTCTTGTCGTAGCTCGCTGTAACCACCCGCGTGCCATCCGGGCTGAACGCCGCAGCATGAACGAAGCCGTGATGTTCGAGCGGCGGGGTTACTGGCATACCCGTCGATGCATCCCAAATCTGCGCCGTCTGGTCGTAGCTCGCCGTGACGACGCGCGTCCCGTCCGGGCTGAATGCGGCCTTCCTGACCAACGAACTATGGCCCACGAAGGTGACCAAAGGCAGGTTTCTCGAGGCCTGCGCAAGCAACAGATCAGTTACCGAAGCCTCGGTCGCTCCGTCTTTCGCTGCGGCGAAGTACGGAAGTGCTTGCATGGGATGTCCGTCGAGTAAGCTCTGGCCTTTTTCCACGTAGCTCGCAGCCGTCAAGACACGTGCCTTTTCGCGCTGGCGCAACGCCAAAAAACCTAGCGTCAACACCACGATCAAGAACATGGCAAGCACCATGATCGTGCGGAGTATCTGCCGGCGCCGATGTCGTTCGCTGGCCGCCACAAACTCCTGAAGCTTGGTCCCGTAGCCCAGCTCTCGCCCCGCATCGCTCGTCATCCAGTGCTTGGCTTCCGGGAGCTCCAAGGAGTCGAGCAAGCCGGCTCCGCCCTCGCCGCGTTCGATCCACTCGTTAGCCTTCGCTTCGAGCCGCCTTCGCCGTTTTTCGTCCACTCGTCTCGAGGCGATCCTTTTTTGGAGCTCGGGCCAGGCCGTGATGAGCGCCTCGTGCGACAAGTCTACGAGGGCATCGTCAGCACCCTCGTCACCGTCCACAGTGACCAATCGCTTGTCGACAAGCTGCTGCAACACGTGCCAAAACTCGGCGTCGTCGTCCTCGGCAGAGCAAAGCGCTTGTACCTTCTGCTGGCGACGCGTGTCCGCACGCCCCTCACCAAAACTCACGAGTCGCAGTAACAGGCGATAGGCAATCTTCTGCCGCGTGTCGCTGAGCATGCGCATCGTCGCGTCGGTGTGCCGCACAATCGCCATGTGCAGCGCACTCGCACCATAGCCAAGAGCTTCGTAGTCGGCGAGCCCGAGGAACCGCTGGCGACGCTTGTGCCACAGCAGCCGCAGCGTCTCCTGCACATGTGGGAGCGCGCCCGGCTCATCGGCGGCGTCCACCACGAGCCGGTCACACAGCCGCGCCTCCAGGTACACGCCCACCTGCCTGACTGGCGCGGTGATGGCCTGCACGAGCGCAGCACCCCGTAGCGGCGCAACCTCGATCCGCGACATGCGCCCGGCCAGATCCGGCCAGAGCGCGCTTTCCATCAACGCTCCGTAAAAATCCGCACGGAGTGCAAGTAAAAGGTAACATCGCGGCTCGGCGCGAAGCGTGCACAGCGTCGTGACGAACCGCTGCCGCTCGGCCAGGTCGGCGAGCGTGAACACTTCCTCCAGTTGATCGATGAAGACGAGGGCTCGCTCCGCGGGTGGATGGCGAGCCAGGAGGGCACCGATGGTCGCTTCTAGCGTCGCGAGGCTGCCTTCGAGGGCATGGGCGAGCCGATCAGTCGGCTGCTCCCCGGGGCGCATGGCACGCACGACGAATGCGCGGCCAAGCCTCGACGATCCGCTGTCCAGGGCAGGCAAGAGCCCCGCCTGCACGAGCGATGACTTCCCCGAGCCGGACGGACCGATCACGTAGATCTCGCGCTCGTGGTGGTCGAGACGCCCGATTAGATCGTCGATTTCCTTGTCGCGTCCAAAGAACTGGCTTGCTTCGCTCGCGCTGAACGGGCGCATACCGGGATACGGACAAGGAATCTGCTCTACGATAGGCGCGGTGGTCTGAAGCAGCGCTCGCAGCCGCGCCGCTTCCACGCCCCAGCGGCCCCGATCCGTGAAGTCGAGCGAGACGAGGGCCCCGAGGTGAAGCGGTGGCGTGCATTCAGCCAGGAACAGCGGGATGACGCGCCCGTCGCCGATGCTCGCGTAGCTCGCGATCTGTTCGCCGAACACCGCCCAGCGATCGGCAAGGTACGCCGCCGACAGCACGGGGACCGTGAAGCGGCTACGCGACACCACGCGCTCGATCTCGGCGACGAGCGACGCACCGAGCGTCAACTGGTCGACACGCTGCACTCGCGATGGGGCAAGGTTGAGCGCCGGAAGCAGATAGCCATGCACGAAGTCGCGATCAGCGACCGCATAGACGACGAACAGATCAAACTCCATGTGCTGTCGCGCCCTACAATGCGTCCTCGACGCACTCAGCCACCAGGTTTCTCTTAGAAGCTCCCTACAAGCACCGAATTTATCTCACATCTGTAGCGCCCCCCGGGCGTGCGGCCTGGTGAACAAGATTCATCACGCACGAAGAGCAACCTTGCGCGATTGGTCGTCACCCCAGCAACCACCGGTACTCCTCGAGAAGCCTGCGTCCAAATTCGCCCCGCATGACCGCATGCGACAGGATCCAAACCCGGCAGGCACGGCTCATGTGAAGCCCAATGGCGGCAAGCACCTGCAATGGGAAATCGATACGAACAAAGCCTCGGCCGGAGCCAAGCGACTCCCGATGCACGTGTGGATCCGGCTGTGTTTGGGGGGTGTGGCCGGTACGAGTCTCTAGCCGCAACTCAGCACCGGCTGCACCACCGCCGGCTACCAGCGAACGGCGATCTTCCTGCGAGCGATCCCTACTTCTCCTCTGTCGGCGCCCACGGGCACAGGTCGTTAGCTTCGCACTCCTCCCTCCGCCCGACGCTTGACAGCACCTGTATTCCTCATTCCAATGAGATCCCTGCGTGAGGTCCGCTGAGGGCCCGCAAGTCCATGATGTCAGACGCTCACGATCTACGCGCTGGGTCCATCCTACAGGGTCGGTACGAGATCGTATCGGCGCTGGGGTCCGGCGGGTTCGGAGCCGTCTACAAAGCCCTACAGCTGGCTACCAACCAGCCGGTCGCGGTCAAGGTCATGCACCCGATCGCCGACGAGCCCGAGACCAAGCGCGAGAACCGCGTCGCTCGCTTCCGCCGGGAGATGGATCTGTGCGCGCGCCTGCAGCACCCCAACATCGTCGGCCTGGTCGACTCGGGGCAGACGGACGACGGCCAGCTGTTCGCCGTGTTCCAGTTCGCGTCGGGCCGGGGCCTCGATCGCGTCTTGATCGAAGAGGGCCCGATGAACCCCCGCGAGGCCCGCTACCTGATGTCGCAGGTGCTCGACGCGCTGTCGTGCGCGCACAACCTCGGGGTGGTCCACCGCGATCTCAAGCCGGCCAACATCATGGTGGTCTCGACCGGGACCCGGCGCAACGCGCTCGTCCTCGACTTCGGCATCGGGACGATGGCCAAGGAGCTGCACGACCCCGCCTACGCCAAGCTGACCGCGCAGCACGAATGGCTCGGCACGCCGTACTACACCGCGCCCGAGCAGATCCGCGGCAACCCGCCGACCTCGCAGTCGGACATCTACAGCTGGGGCCTGGTCTACCTGGAGTGCCTGATCGGCCACCCCGTGATCGCGGGCACGTCGGTCATGGCGCTCATGTTCCACCTCGGGCCCGATGCCATTCCGATCCCGCCCAGCCTGCGCCACCACCCGCTGGGGCGCCTGCTCCAGCGATCCGTGATCAAGGACGTGAGCGAGCGGACGTCGACCGCGGCGACCCTCCTGCGCGAGCTCGACAACTGCGATGTCTCCGACCTGGAACAGCTCGCCGGCAACATCTCCGGCACGGCCGTGACCGACCGGCATAGCCTCGGCCTCGAAGATTCCGGCGGCCTGTCCCCGTCCGGCGCGCGCTCGGCGAGCCCGCGAGGCTCGAGCACCCCCGGATCGATGCTCCGCACGCCCGGCCGGCTGGTCGACGGCGAGCGGCGCCAGATCACCGCGGTGTGCTGCTCGCTGGCGCCCGGCGCCGGGCTCGAGCTCGACGATCTGGACGTGCTGATCCAGGCGCTCCAGGAGATCTGCGCCGACGTGGCCGAGCGCTTCCGCGGCCAGCTCGCCGGCGGCCTCGGCCACCAGCTGCTGATCGAGTTCGGGTACCCGACCGCGAGCGAAGACGACGCGGTCCGCGCCGCCCGCGCCGCCCTGGCCATCCGCGCGGCGGTGGTCGAGCGCAACACATCGATCCGCCGTGTCCGGCGCATGGAGATCCGGCTCGGCATCCACACCGGCATGATCGCCTACGACCCGAACGAGACCGATCGGCGCATCTCGAGCCGGATGTTCGGCATGACCCCGATGATCGCCGGCCAGCTCAGCGCGGCGGCCGCCCCGGATTCGATCGTGGCGAGCGCGACCACGGCGCAGGCGCTGCGCGCCCACATCGTGACGACCCCGATCGGGACCCACGTGATCGAGGGTGTGGCCCGCGGCATCGGCCTGTTCCGGGTCGAGTCGGTGCGTGCCGGCGCCAAGGCCAAGGACACCCACGAGGGCGAGTCGCCGCTGCCGCTGGTCGGCCGCGAGCGAGAGATGTCGCTGCTCCTCGAGCGCTGGAGCCAGGCCGCGAGCGGCACCGGCCAGAGCGTCCTCATCACCGGCGAGGCCGGCATCGGCAAGTCACGGCTCGCGACCGAGCTGAACCGGCGGATCGGCGTGCAGGTCCACACCTGGCTGGAGGCGCGTTGCACGCTCGAGACCTGTAACCGGATGCTGCACCCGACCCTCGAGCTGCTCGAGCGCGTGCTGGAGCTCGGTGAGGTCGAGCCGGAGGCGCGGCTCGACCGGATCGAGGCCGCGCTGATCGAGTTCGGGTTCCGGCCCGGCGACGTCGTGCCGCTGATCGCGGCGCTCCTGGAGGTGCCGCAGAGCGACCGTTATCCCGCTCTCGAGCTGTCACCGCTGCGCCAGCGGGAGCTCACGCTCAACGTGATCGTCTCGCTCCTGATCGAGCTATCCGAGCGAGCGCCGGTCGTGCTGTTCATCGAGGATCTCCACTGGGCCGATCCGACCACGCTCGATCTGCTGGTCGCGCTGGTCGCAGCGATCCCGTCGAGCCGCATCCTGGCCCTGTTCAGCGCCCGGCCCGAGTTCACGCCGCCATGGCCGACCTCGGCGACGGATCAGATCCAGCTGACGCGCCTGGCCCGCCCGCAGATCGAGCAGATCGTCGGCCTGGTCACCGGGGGCAAGACCCTCCCGAGCGGGGTGTTCGAGCAGATGGTCACGCGGACCGACGGCGTGCCGCTGTTCGTGGAAGAGCTGACCCGGATGATGATCGAGTCGGGCGCGCTGACCGCGCGTGGCAATCACTACGAGCTGACCGGCGCCCTGTCCGAGGTGGCGATCCCGACCACGCTGCGCGCCTTGCTGATGGCCCGGCTCGACCGGCTGGGCCGGGCGAAGCAGACCGCGCAGCTCGCCGCCGCGCTCGGCCGCGAGTTCGACCTCGCACTGCTGACCGCGGTCGGTTCGCTGGATGAGGCCGCGGTCCAGGAGGATCTCGGCAAGCTGGCCGAGGCCGACCTGGTCCATCACAAGCGCCGGCCGCGCAACCCGACGTGGCTGTTCCGCCACGCGCTGATCCGCGACACCGCGTACGAGTCGATGCCCCGGCGCGTGCAGCACAAGGTCCACGCGCGGATCGCCGAGGTCATCGAGCAGCAGTTCCCCGAGATGGCCGAGGCGCGGCCCGATCTCCTGGCGTTGCACCACGCCGCCGCCGATCAGAAGCAGCAGGCGATCGGCTACGCCCAGAAGGCCGCCCGCGCCGCGCTGAAGGGGTCGGCCTACTCGCACGCGATCCGCCACGCCCGCGAGGCGATCGGCTGGCTCGACGCCATCCCCGACGCGCGCGCGCGGGCCGAGCACGAGCCCCGCGGGGACGACGACGTCGATCGCATCGAAGCCGAGCTCCGCCTGCGGGTCACGCTCGGCGTCCCGCTGATGTTGACCCAGGGGTTCGCCTCGAAGGAGGTCGAGGCCAATTACCTGCGCTTGCTCGAGCTGTGCCAGCTCGCCGGCGACCGCGCGGTCACGCGGCAGTTCCCGGCGCTGTGGGGGCTCTGGATGTTCCGCGTGAACAGCGGCGATCACGCCGGGGCGCAGGATGCCGCGGCGCGGTTGACCGCGCTGGGCGAGCGCACCGGCGACACGGGGATGCGCCTCGCCGCGCTCACCGCGCATGGCACCGCGGTCATGATGCGCGGTCGCCTCGCCGAGGCCCGCCGCGCGTTCGAGGACGCCCTCGCGCTCTACGACCGGAGCACGCACGCCGGGCTCGCGATGCTGTTCGGCCAGGACGCCGGCGCGATGTGCGCGTCGTTCCTGACCTGGATCCACGGCCACCACGGCGACCGGCCCCGCGCCGAGGCCCGCGCCGCCGAGGCGCTCGAGATGTGCGATGCGCTCGGCCAGCCGAGCACGCGTGCCTTCGTCGAGACCGAGCTCGCGACCTGGCGGTGCTTGATCGGCGACTTCGCCGAGGCCGAGCGCCACGCCGACGTCGCGATCCGGCTGGCCGCCGAGCAGGGCATGCCGCACTGGCATGCGCAGGCGCAGATCACCCGCGGCTGGGCGATCGCCGGGCGCGGCCGCGCCGCCGAGGGCGCGACCATAGCCCGCGCGGGGATCGCCGCGCTGATCGGTATGGGCTCGAAGGCCGGGATGACCATGTACTGGAGCGGCCTCGCCGAGGCCGAGCTCGCCGCCGGTCAGATCGAGCGGGCGTCCGCCGCCGTCGACGAGGCCGTGCGCTACATGGCGCTGTCCGGCGAACGGATCCACCAGGCCGGCCTCGCGCTGGTCGAGGCGAAGATCGCGGTCGCGGCGGGACAGCGCGACGACGCCGAGGACGCGATCTCCCGCGCCCTCGCGGTCGCCGGCCAGCAGGATGCCGGAGAAGTCGCGCGCCGCGCCCGCGAGCTGCGCGTCCAGCTCGAGAGCGCGTGACGGGCGAGGCCTCGTGCCGCGTCCCCGACCGGGCACGTCGCGTCTCGCTCCTGGTTTAGACTCCGCGCATGCGAACCCTTGCCGCCGTCGCGCTCGCGCTGTGCCTGTCCACACCCGTTCTCGCCCAGAACGTCGTCCGCTACGAGCCGAAGGAGGCCGACCTCAAATATGTCTTCGGCGCCGCGAAGCCCGTGGCGACCGTCAAGCCGGGCGACATCATCGACACCCGGACGGTCGACTGCTTCGGCAACGTCATCCAGAAGCCGGGTGATACGCTCGCGAAGATCAAGGGCGACAATCCGCTGACCGGGCCGTTCTACGTGACCGGCGCCGAGCCGGGCGACACGCTCGTCGTGAAGATCCTGGAGCTGACCGTCGACAGTAACCAGGGCGTCGGCGCGCTGGCGCCCGGATTCGGCGCGCTCAACATGACCAACTACACCCCCATGCTGCACGCGCCCGTCCCGGAGAAGATCTGGTTCTACCCCATCGATCGGGCCAGGAACGAGGCGACCTTCAGCGCGCTGGACTCGAAGTTCACGACGAAGATCCCGCTGCACCCGTTCCTGGGCTGCCTGGGCGTCGCCCCCGCGCTCGAGTCGCGCAGCTCGATCGTCCCGGCCGAGCATGGCGGCAACATGGATGCGCCGGAGGCCAGCGCCGGCAATACCGCCTACTTCCCTGTCACCGTGCGCGGCGCGCTGCTCCTGCTCGGCGACGGGCACGCCCAGATGGGCGACGGCGAGATCGCCGGCACCGCGATCGAAGTGCCGATGCACGCCCGCCTGCAGGTCGACGTCATCAAGGGCCAGAAGATCGCCTGGCCGCGGTTCGAGAACGCCCACGAGATCATGGCGCTCGGCGCCTATCGCCCGCTCGACGACGCGCTGCGGATCGCGTTCACCGAGCTGATCGCCTGGATCCACAGCGAGACCGGGATGTCGGAGCTCGACGCGTATCAGCTGCTGTCGCAGGTCGCCAAGATCCACGTCACCGAGATGGTCGACCCGAACTACGTCGTCATCGCGTCGATCGACAAGAAATACCTCCCGCCCCGCAAGAACAATAAACCCTGGTGAGCCGCGATCTTCACCCTCATCCATGCGCCAGCGTGGCCAGGGCAGCTACAGCCGCATCGTAGGCGTTGGGATGTTGTCGCAAGTCAAGAGAAAGCAGTTGATGGGACCATCGTAGGTAAACCGAAACCGCCGGAGGAAATCGAGTCCAAGTAGGCCCTCTTGGCGGAACGACATGTCTACAGGCCCAATGCGACCGCTGCGCTAAGCACCACGTCCTCTGGTTCCCGAACGATCGCCATGACGTATCCGCCGTCGAGACCGGATCGCTCGAGACTGGCTACATAGGCTTGTTCTTCGGTTGCATGAGCGCTAATGACCTCGTCGTCCCGAAAGACGACCCTCTGTTCGGCGTAGCGCGGCAAGAGTTGCGGAAGCTTTGCCCTGAACCTTGCGGCCTCGGCGAGGACACCTCACCCGCAGCCTGCTTACCAGCCTCGGCCTCCCCACCGAGCCCGCAACGTTCGCACCCGCCCGTGCCCACCCCAGGCCGAGCCTGCCTGGTATGCCCCCGCGCAGCCTCGCCCTCTCCGCCGCGCCCACCGACCGGACATCGGTCGGCATGGACTCGTTCGCCCTGACGTCGCCCAAACGTTGGCAGCCTCACACTCGGCGGGCCTCCGGGCACCCCGGTGCCTCAGCACTCGCCAGCCAGCCCCGTCCGCCGCCGCCGAAACGCCGCTTGAACGTCCTTGGCGCGGCCGTTCGGGTGCCGCTGGGGAGCTCGGCCCGATTCGCCAGAACGCCTCGAACATCGCCTTCGACAGATCGCGCTGCGGGAAGGTCTCGCCGCTGCCGTCGTTGACGCTGAAGTCGTGGTCGTCCCAGATCGCCAGCGTCGGCGTCGAAGCGACGAGCCCAACCCTGAAGTCGCTAAATTTGCTGATCTCCGGCGGTGATGATATTTCTATTGTCGATGAAGGGTCGATCAGGGGCAACCACGCGATCTCGCCGATCGGCCGCCTGGCTCCATTAGTTTGAGGCGTTCTCAGCCGCTGCCGAGTTCCTAAGCTGGGCACCTGCTTCGGTATGCTGCCTGCAAGGACAATGAAGCATGTGCCTCACCAAGCTGCTCGGAGAGATATTTAGCACCGTGCAGGGAATGTTCCCCGATGCGCTCTGGGGGGCCATCGACGATGTGCTTGCGAGCAAGCACAAGCATGCGGTCGGTCTGATCATCTTCCCCGGCAATCGCAGTACAGTGGGCAAGCTGACCGCCCGGTTCTTCGACTTCAACTCCACGTTCAACGAGTGGGGGCACACCGCTGTATATGTCCGTGTCGCTGGCAAGGTGACCATTTGTCTGGGGTTCGATCCACACCGCGGGAAAATGGTCGTCTATTCGATTACCGGGAAGACCAAAGACATCGAGCGCGGCTTGATCTCCACCCCTGGCCAGCTCTATGCGGAGGACAGCCTTATCTCGTTCCCCGACGCCTTCGCGGTTGAATTCCCACTCGCTCTCGAGGATGCAACGCGGCTGTCGACGAGCTTGCTACACTACAAGGTCGGCGAGCACGGCAAGTACGACACCAGCCTCGTGGGAAGCTCCGGGCCTTTTGAGGTGGACAACCTAGGGAACTGCATCATCTTCATCCGT
>Ga0308176_10000333_pt1 | contig 31196 bp, 20 predicted proteins | sample PhyCR2_3_FD_203890 | JGI IMG/M metagenome (GOLD analysis project Ga0308176, IMG submission 203890) | Soil microbial communities from UC Gill Tract Community Farm, Albany, California, United States - DLSLS.C.R2 | ecosystem: Environmental > Terrestrial > Soil > Agricultural land | place: USA... | reverse complement strand
CTGGCGCGGGCCGGTTTGGTATCCGATCAACTACCTCATCATCGAGGCGCTGCAGAAGTTTCACCATTACTTCGGCGACGGCTTCAAGGTGGAGTGCCCGGCGGGGTCGGGGAAGATGATGACGCTGTGGGAAGTCGCGGCGGAGCTGTCCCGGCGGCTGATCAAGGTGTTTCTCAAAGACGAGCGCGGGAGGCGCGCGGTGTACGGCGGGACCGAGCGGTTGCAGAACGACCCGAATTTCAAGGACCTGATCCCGTTCCACGAATACTTCCACGGCGACAACGGCGCGGGACTCGGGGCGAGCCACCAGACCGGGTGGACGGGGCTGGTGGCGAAGTTGATCCAGCAGAGCGGGTGGTGACGCGGGGGTTGCGCACGCGCGGTGGCGGGGCGCGGCGCCGCGTGTACGATTCGCGGCGGCATGCGCGAAGAGTTGTACGAAGAAATGTTCCGGATGGAGCAGGGGCACTGGTGGTTTGTAGCCAAGCACCGGATCATCCTGCACCTGCTGCGGAAGTTCGTGCGCCCGCCGGCGGGCGGGGGGAAGGCGTGCGTGGCGGACCTGGGGTGCGGCTGCGGGATGATGCTCCGGCGGTTGATTGACGAAGCCGGCGCGGAATACGACGGCGTCGGCATGGAAGGCGCGCCCGCGGCTGTTGAATTCTGCCGGCGGCGGGGGGTGCGGGTCGAGGCAGGCGATCTGCCGGCGAACGTCTCACTGGAGGCCGGGGCGTTCGACGCCGTTCTCCTCCTGGACGTCCTGGAGCACCTGGACGACGACGCGGGCGCGGTCGCCGCCGCCGCGCGTTTGCTCAGGAGCGGCGGCGTGATGATCGTGACGGTGCCGGCGTACCAGTGGCTCTGGAGCCCGCGCGACGAGCACCACCAGCACCGCCGGCGGTATTCAAAGGGGAAGTTCGCGGCGCTGTTCACCGGCGACGGGCTGCGCGTGGAATTGCTGAGCCATTACAACACGTGGCTCTTCCCGGCGGCGGTGGCGGGGCGGGTGGCGACGTGGGTCCACCGGCCAAGCGACACGACGGATTTGAAAGTGCCGGTGCGGCCGCTGAATGCGATGCTGCGGGAGGTCTTTGCGTCCGAGCGGGCCGTGCTGGGAAAAGTGCCGATGCCGTTCGGTCTCAGTTTGCTGGCCGTGGTGAGGCGGGCGTAGCGCGGGTTGCCTTCGGTGGGGCTTTGAGTTCTCGGCGGAATTGGGGAGTCCGTCCCGCGCGTGGACCTCCCGATGAACAGCAACCAGTATTTCGGCGACCGTTCGCAGATGCGCAACCCCAAGTACATCTTCAGCATGCTGCAGCAGTACTGAGATGTCCCCGTACTTGCCCCCGCACCGCGCCCCGGCTACACCACACGCCGGATGCGCCTGACCATCGGTCAGTACAACGATCTGGTTCATTCCGTGCTCACCCCCCGGGCCGCGGCCCCGGCGCCGGCGCAAGCGGCGTCGGCCGCCCCATCGCCGCGCGACCGCCGGGTCGATCCGCGCCAGCCGGTCTCGGGCAATCTGTTTATCCTCGTCGAGAAATCCGACGGGTCGCTCGCCGCCCCGTCGCGCGCCCGCGTCGAGGACGCCTCCCCCGGCGGCGTTGGACTGCTGTACACCCAGTCGCTCGAAATCGGCTCCCACTTCGTCATCCACTTCCCCAGGCTGGCCGACCAGCCGCTGTCGATCCGCTGCGCGGTCCGGAACTGCTCGCCGTCGCCGAGCGGCCATTTCCGCATCGGCGCCGAATTTGAATCGACCTTCAAATGAAGCATTCCACCCGCCGATTCCTTCCACTGCTGCTGATCGCGTCGTGCGCCGCCGGCCCGGCGGCGACGCCTTCGAGCACTCCCGCATACCCGCCGACGTCCTCCTACGAGACGCGGCAGCTCAACGGCTGGACGCTGCACCTCAGCGGCGACTTCGCCTCGTCCCCTGCCAACCTCGCCTTGCGCGACCGCGTGCTGGAGCTGCTCTCGGCCGAGCTCCTGGACGTCTCCCGCGCCGTCCCGCCGCCGGCGTATGAAAAGCTCCGCGGCGTGCCGGTGTGGATTGAGGTGAACGAGCGGGGATTTCGCGCGATGTGCTACCACCCCTCGGCCGAGTGGTTGTCGGCGCACGGCTACAACCCGGACAAGGCCGGCGGCATCGAGATTTGCCACGCGGACGAATTCCTGACGTGGACGATCGACCAGCCCTGGATGGCGCTGCACGAGCTGGCGCACGCGTACCACCACCAGGTGCTCGGGTTCGACAACCCGGAGGTCGCCGCCGCCCACGCCGCCGCCGTCGCATCGCACAAGTACGACGCGGTCATGTACATCAACGGGCGAAAGGTCCGGCACTACGCGTTGGAAAACCCGCAGGAATTCTTCGCCGAGTCGAGCGAAGCGTTTTTCGGCACCAACGACTTTTACCCCTTCGTGCGCGCGGAACTGAGGGAATTCGACCCCGACACGTACCGGCTGATGCAGAAGCTCTGGGGCACCCAGCGCCGCGCGACGCCTCGCGCCGCGTCCGGGCCTACTTCCCGCCCGGTTCAGCAAGTTCGGCCGTGATCGCGACGATGGTCGGCGCCACGCCGTTGCCGAAGCTTTCCAGCTTCAGGCTCTCGACGGCCACCCCGCGCTTCACCGGCACGGTCAAATACCGCACCTGTCCGCGCGTCACGATCCCCGGCGCCGCCTTCGATCCCGGCACGTCGTAGTTGCCGTTGTAATCCGCGAACTCCTTGCCATTTCGAAGGACCGTCTCCTCCTGCTGCCCGTCCTTGTACCGCACGGACAGCTTCATCACGGGTTCGTCCGGCGGCCCCAGCGGCGACGCCCACCCGCCCACGCCGCCGAGGATGTGGAACCTGCTCACCGCCAGTCCCACCGGCGCCTCCACCGACCGCGGGTACCGCCGCGACATCGTCCTCGATGGCCCTCCCTGGAGCACGATCACGTTCCCCCCCGTCGGCGACTTGGTCGGCGACATCACCTCGAACGGCACTTCGCCCACCTGCACTACGCCGAACTTGGCGAATGCCAGCGTCTCGCGCGTGCTCTGCTCGGTGGTGTAAATCCCGCGCGTGCTGTTGGCCGTGAACGCCGGGCGCAGGTCCACGATGCGGTATTTCGCCTGGTCGGCGCAGATGTAGGAGAGGATGTCGCGCAGCGCCTCGGGGCCGAGCGACTCGAACCCCTCGGGCATGAGGGACATGTTCTGGTTGCGCCGGCGCTTGATGTTGGCGACCTTGACCTCCACGTCGCCGATGCTGTTGCGCAGCAGCACGCTGGTCGCGTTCTCCTGCGCGATGATGCCGCTGTAGGACTGCCCGTCGTTGGTGAACACGTCCCACGCGAGGAAGTTGGCCTCGACGGAGCGGTTGGGGTCGAGCACGTCGATCAGCAGGGCGGCCGGGCCGTGGGCGCCCATGCCGGTGAGGTCGGGGGCGAGGCCGCGGCCTTCGCCTTTGAAGCTGTGACACACCGCGCAATTCGCGGTGAACAGTTTCTTGCCGTTGGCCACGTCGCCCTTCTGCTCGACGGTCGGCCGGAACTTGGCGATGAGCTCGTCCTTCTGCCTGGTCTCCGGCCCGCGCAGCGCGTCGATGATCTTTCTGGCCCGCAGTGCCACGGGGCTGTTGGGATATGTCCGCAGCCGATACACCGCATCGGGCCCCAGCGTCGCCAGCTGTACTGTGCCCGACTGGATCGTATCGAGAAGCAGCATCGCCCGCTCCGGCCGCCGCAATAGCTCGTTCACCGCCACCGGCCGCAGCTCGACCGGCAGCCCCGGCAGCGCGTCCACCAGTTGCCTTCCCACGGCCGGATCGTCCACGTCGCCCAGTGCCTCAATCAAACCCTTCCGCAGCGATGGCGACACCTTTTTCTCTTTGAGCAGCTTCGAGACTTCCGCCACGCCGCCGGGTTCCAGTTGGCGCAAGCGAACGAGCGATTGCGCCGCGGCGAGCCGGTCCGCGTCCGCCTTTCTCGAATCACCCAACGACGCTTTCATTTGCGAGATCACGCCCGCCAGTTCCGCCGCCAGCGTCTTGTCCTTGTCCCACGCCGCGATGACCTGGAGGGAGGCCCCCGCGACGCCCTGGTCGCCGGACCTGAGCATCCCGGCCAGCGCGTTCTTAAGTTCTTCGCTCCATCGCGGCGTATTCCCGCTCTGAGCCGACGCTTCCTTCGCGATCCCCTCCAGCACGGCGCGCTTCAGCGGGTTGGCGGATTCGGCCTTTCCCGCCGCCATCATGACGACTTTGGCGAGTAGTTCGACATCCGCGGCCGACCGACCGGCGACCGCGTTCACCAGTGAAGCCAGCGCGGCCGGCTCCTTCGCATCCATCGCCGCCGCGATTACCTCCAACGGCGCCCGGTTCGCCACCGCCGCGACGGCCGACTGCGTCCACGGGTCGATTGCCTTCGGGTAAAGCTCGATCAGCCGTTCCGCCACGTCAGCGGACACGTCCGCCTTTGTCAGCGCCGCCAGTGCCGCGATCCTCACCCGCGCATCGCTGTCGCTCAGCCGCTCCAGAACCGCCGCCCAGACCTCCCTCTGATCGGCGCTCGGCCCCTGCGCCTCCGCCACCCACAGCGCATTCTTCCTCACCGCCGCTTCCCCGTCCCGCACCGCCGCCGCGAGCGCGGCCGGGGTCAACTTCCCCAGCTCGCTCAGCGTCCACAGCGCGTGCACCCGGCCCGCCCACGGCTTGTCTTTCGCCGCAACCAGCTTTTCCAAATCCCCCGCAACGGACGTATCCCCCCGCTCCACGAGCATTCGCTGCGCCGTCATCCGCTGCCACCGGTTGGGATGCTCCAGCGCCGCCACGAGTTCCGCCGGCGTTGTTTTGCTCAAATCCAGCTCCGGCAGCGTCGTCGCATACCGGCTGTGGATCCTCCAGATCCGCCCGAACTCGTGATCACGATCCGGCCGCACCGCCGCATTGCCGGGACCGTGCGGCGGCCGCCGCGGGTCGTTGTGCAGGATCGCCTGGTTGTAAAAATCCAGCAGGTACACGTCCCCGTCCGGCCCCACGCGCTGGTGGATCGGCCGGAACCACAGGTCCGTGCCCGCGACGAACTCCTTCTCCTCCTCGCCCGGCGCCTTGCTCGCGACGAAGGTCACGCCGCCGGTCGCCGGGTCGGGTTTGATCACGTCGCGGTGTAGCACGTGCACCGTCGGCTCGGAGACGAAATACTGCCCCTCGTACTCCGCCGGCCACGAGCCCCCGGTGTAGATCATGCACCCCGCCGCCGCCGTGAACCCGCCGATGAAGTCGTACTGGATGTACGGCTGCTCCGGGTGCCAAACGGCCGGGAACACCTTCTTGTGGTCCTCGATAATTTTGTACGCCGGCACCGAGCCGATGCGGCCCTTGGCCAGGATGCGCTCGGGCAGGACGACGTGGTCGACGTGGTTGCCGTTGGCTTGGGAGAAGAACAACTCGCCGTCGGCGGCGAAATCGCAGCCCCAGGTGTTGCTGTTCTTCGAGCAGACCTGTTCGCAGGCGGAGCCGTCGGGGCGGAAGCGCCACACGCCATCGGTAATCTTGCCAAAGCTCCTGGTTCCGTCGCCGGACGTCGGATTGCCCTGGCTATAACCCACCGTCGCGTACACCCACCCGTCCATGCCCCAGCGGAAGTTGCTGATGACCGCGTGCGTGTCGCGCGTGCCGAAGCCGGTGAAAAGGACCTCTCGCTTGTCGGCCTTGCCGTCGCCGTCGGTGTCGCGCAGCCACAGCACGTCCGGCGCCTGGGCGACCAGCACGCCGTCCTTGTACAGGACCAGGCTCGTCACCAGATTGAGCCCGTCGGCGAACACCGTCTTCTTCTGATACCGGCCCTTCTCGTCTGGGTCGCTGAGGATCGATATGCGGTCGCTGGCCGTCCGCGTCTTGTCCTGGTGGAACGGGTACTCCGGCGTCTCGGCGATCCACATCCGCCCCCGCACATCCCACTCCATCGAAATCGGCTTGGTAATGAGCGGCTCGGCCGCGATCAGGTTCAGCTCGAACCCGTCGGGCGCGTGAATTTTCTTCACCGCCTCCTCCGGCGGCGTCGGCCCGTCCTTCGGCCACCGCAACGCCTTCTTCTCCTCCGCCGTCACCAGCTCGTCCACGTCCGGTCTCTTGCCGGCCCACGAAATCCCCCGCAGCAGCAGCGCCCGAAAATGCGGCAGCTCGAACGTCGTCCAGTTGTGCGCCTGGATTGTCACGAACGCCCGGTAATTCCCCTTCTCGTAGGTCCACATCTGCGGCGTGATTTTGAACACGTCGTGAAACGCCGACGCCAGCACGTGCGCGTCCGGCTCCATGTTCAGCTCGTAATACAGCTCGTCGTCGAGGAAGAAATTCTCCGCCCCCTTCGTGATCGGGTGCTGGCGGTCCTGGAAATACAACCCCATGCGGCCTTCGAGGTACTTGGCCTTTTTCCACTGCCACGCCCCGCCGACGACCGACTGCCACCAGTCCGGGTCGTTGCTACAGATCGCGTCGTGGATCACGACGATCCCGCCGCCGCGCTTCAGGAAGACATCCAGGTCCGCCCGCTCCTGCGGCTTCACGTCGCCGCCGTTGGCGCAGTACAGCACCAGCACGTCGGTCCGCGCCAACTCCTCTGCCGTGGGAAAGCGCTTCGCCCCCTCGGCCTTGGCCCCCCGCGCATTGAGAAGCTCGACCCACTCCTTCAAAAACCGCGGGCTATCATGCTGCCCCGGCCCGTGCGTCTTCTCCCCGGCCCTGATGAAGACGCGCAGCGGCTGCTTCGCTTCATCCGCACGAACGCCGAGCATCCACGAGGCGCCGCACAGCAGCGCAACCGCCAGAGCAATCACCTGTTTCATGAGGCCGGACAGTTTACCGGCTCGGCCGCGCTTGTGCAGTCCCGGCGGCGTGCGTCATCGCTTGATCTGCCGCACGATCGTCGGATCGGTGATCTTTTCATCCGCCGCGAGCAGAAATGCCTTCGACAGGATGACCGACAGCGTCTGATCCCCCTCGAACGGCAGAAACAGCTCCCCCGGCCCGCCGGCCCGCCCCGGCACGATGCACAGGTACTCGTCGTTCGGCTCCATGAGGATGTTCCCCGACCCGAGGTGGATCTTGTACGTCCGCAGCGTGCCGCGCACGACCAGGAAGCGTTCGGACAGGCTGGCCCGCTCCTTGATCTTCAGCCGCGGAAGGAGGCGGGAGAGCACGTCGTGGCGCGTCCGGGCCGTTGCGCCGAGCTCGCCAAACGCGTACGAGCGCCAGTAATCATCGGCCCGAGCGCCGCCCGCGGCCGGATTCTCGGCGGGCGCCTGGAAGGCCGTCGGGTCGTTGCCGACCGAGCAAACGCCCACGAACAGGTCCACGTCGCGCATCACTTCCGAAAACGGAAGCGCGGGCACGTCGGCCAGCCGCATCGGCTTGGCGCCGCCGGCGTAAAACCTCACCTGGTCCGACGACAGGTGCGAGGCGACCGGTCCCGCATCGGCGAAGACCGGTTGCACCCATAATTCGGCCCGCAGGCCCCATTGCGGCAACGTGATCGTCGGCGTCGAGTCGGCGCCGCCGTCCCAGCCGCCTTGGAGGCGGTACTTCCACCCGCGCTGCGTGCACAGGGCGGCAAACACGTGCTGGCGGAGGATGTGATTCGCGAATCGGTTGGAGTACGTGCCGGTCGCCTGCTCGGCCTCGGTGAGGGGGTACACTTCGCGGTGCGCCTGCTTGAATGGCTGCGTGACCCGCAGCGCCTCGAGCATCGCCCGCCACGCCGCCACTTCCCCCGCCGGCGCCGCGATCGGGTGCCACAGCGAAACCGCGCCGTCGTCCGGAACGTCATCGATCGTCCGCCCGTCGGCGTCAAGAATTTTCCCCTCGACCGGAATCCCCGCGACTCCCTTCCCGCCCGCCTCGAACGACCAGATCAACCGCCGGGCCAGCGTTGAAATAACCGGGTGTTCGAGGTACCTGCGGCGCCAGTCGCCGGTCGGCAGCCGGCGGCGGCTGATCGGGAGGCGCTCCAGCCGGTCGCGGTGAGCCGGCAACATTTTGCCCAACTCCTTGACCGCCGACTGGAGCTGTTTGACCTCCTCGGCGTGCTGGCGCTTAAGCTCCGCCGGCACCGACGAGCGCGCCTTGCCCTTCCCGTCGGTAAAGGTGAGCTGGGTCTTGGTGGTCCCGACGACTTGCAGCTCGGCGGTATAGTTTCCGATCGTCCGGGTCAGCCGGCCGGGCGACGTGAGCCCGTGCGTGGGGATGCTGAGCTCCTCCAGGTCGTCGGGACCGATCCCGTCCCGCGCCGCCGACGCGAGGATCGCCTTCTCGATCATCTTTTTCGCCGTGGGCTGCTTCACGCGCGACTTGAGCCGCGACAGCTCCGCGGCCGGTTGCGGCCCCGGCATCATCGTCAAGGCCGTCAGGCAGGCGTTCCCCACCTTCGGCGAGCGCGGGCCCAGGTTCGGGATCTTCTTGAAGCACCACTCGGCCAGCGCCCCCAGCGGCGTCGCGAGCGACGCGTCGCCGGCCGCGGGGCACGACCAGGCGAGCCCCTTCAGGATGTTCTCGTTGTCGTCGGCATAGACGTCGTACTCCGGCCGCACGTTGTACGCCGGCCGGTTGGTCTGGTCCTCCGCCAGCGGCGAGGTGCGCGGCGTCGCGGCCAGCGAGAGCCACCGCCCGACCCGTTTGGAGAACTCCGCCGCCGTCACCGCCTCGACGAGCTTCTTCGCCTGCTTGAGGAACTTGCCCGAAGGCTTGGAGCCCGTTGACGCCAGCGCGTGGGCGATCAGCTCTTCCCAGGCCTTGCGCGCGGCGCCATCCAGGGCGGCGAGAAACGCCACGGCGTCCTCGGCCCAGGGCTCGCCGGTCCGCAGCCCCGGCGCGGCCGACTTGCCAAGGAGGAGGTCGATGGCCGCCACCACCTCACGACCGCCGCGGCCCATGAACTCGTAAGCCAATTCGCCCGTCCACTTCTCGCGAATCTGTTCCAGGCACAGGCGAATCGGCGGCGTCAGCCCGTTGTCCCTCACGTGGCGCTCGGCGGCGCGCATCAAATGCTTCCTGCCGCCGACGTAGAAGACGTACGAGTCACTTTGCGGCCCCGTCACCGGCGCCAGGATGTGCAGCAGGTCGTCCCCGCTCAGGGCCGGCCGCTTCCGCCAGATCGCCGCCGCCAGGTTACCCAGCAGCGGCCGGTGCGTCCCTTCTTTGTAGTGCCAATACCCGTCCCGGAAATGCACCGCGTGCTTCCAGAACCACAGCACGCGCGCCGCGATGGCGCGGAGGGCCGCGCCGTGCCCGCCGGCGTCCTCGATAATTGCCCGCCCGGCGGCGCTCGATGCCGGGTTGAAATCGTAGTGCCCGCCGTCGCCGCATGCCGCCACCGCCTCGGCCAAGTACTCCGTGATTCGCGCGTGCTCCGCCGCGAGCGGGTCGTCGGGAAACAGCGGGAAACCATCCTCCGCCCGTCTCGGCGGCTCGTGGCCGGCATCGAGATGGCGGAACACGGCCTCAAGCGGCGGCGGAATTAGCCCGGCAGGGTACGGCTCCGTACTCGTGATCGTGGCCATTTTCACCCCCCAACCAGCGGCACCAGCTTCACGAACGCGACCGTGGACTTTTCCGTCAGCACAAGCTCCTCGTCCAGCGCGTCCGGCTGCCGGTCGTCCACGAGGACAAAGAACCCGTTCCGCTCGAACGCCTCGCACGCCTTGTCGAACTGGGCCTTCCAATCAATCTCCCGCGGACGCGCGACGCGGTATCCGTTGAGGGTCTGCTCCGCGTCGGTCGGCTGCACCAGCCCGCGAAAAGTGCCGCCCTGCACACGGTTGTAGTCCTGCACCTCCTGATACACCCGCGATTGGATCAGCTCCCGAACCGTGACCCGCTCGTTCAGCAGGTCCAGCGGATATTCGGAAATGGTCTGCCCGGTGACGGTCTCGTCCCGCACGGTAATGGTCGTGGACATGCAAAGCCCCTTGGCAGGTATGCCCCCATCGTAACGCGCCGCGGGCGTCCGCGTTACCGGCTCAGCACCCCCTTGTGCAGGTCCCGCCACGTCTGCCGCAGGCGCTTCACGTCCAGGTAATAAAACACGCTGTTCTGCTTCTTCACCGACCGGATCACCCCCGCGTGCTTGAGGATCTTCAAATGGTGGGAAACCGTTGGCTGGGGGATGCCCAGCTCGTCGGATAGCTCGTTGACGTTGTACAGCCTGTGCCCACGCTCCAGGGACCGCGGCAGGAGCTGCAGTATGCGGAGCCGCACGGAATCGCCGAGGGCTTTGTGGACGGTGGCGAGCGTGTCGATGTCCACGGACTCGGGCTGACGCATAGCCGGACGGGTATAGCGTCGCCGGGCGCCGATGACAAATGGCCCAACGTCATTGGCCGCCGGGGCATACGTCATAAACCGGGGCCTGGCGTACCAATCTGTCCGGTGCCGCCGCGGCGGCCCCGGCAAGCCGAAATTGATGCTAAAAAATTCTTATGAACGACGTCTGCGGGGACGGGCGGTGGATAAGCTGGGGCGGGATTGCCGGCAGTTCGTCCTGTCGCGCCGCCACCGGGTAAAAGCACCACCCGCGAAAGCTCGGGTAAGTGACGGCGGCTCAATTCGTTAAGAGCACATGAAGGCGGCGCTATCCTACATTTAGTGAATTGTCCGTTGACCTCCACAAGATGTGGGGTATATTCGGCCGATCGTTGGTAGAGAGGTTTGGCAAGTGGAGACCTGTCAGTCAGTGGCGTGGCCGGGTGGGACCCGGCATCGGAATTGCAAATTCAGTTGATGGCCCTTCGATGAGTCGGTTCGACCCAGGCCGGGAGCGGCGGGTCGGACGCAGTGGCTCATCGCCCGCGGCCGGAAACTTCCGGCGGCGCAGTGGAGCGAGGACGTATGGCGATCCTGTGCGATACCCAGATTCGCGAACTCATCGGCATTGAGCCCTTTGAGGAGAACGAAAAGCGGCCCGGCCGCGTGAGCTACGGCGTCTCCAGCTACGGCTACGACTTGCGCGTCGGCAGCGTCTTCAAGGTCTTCACCAACGTCAACTCCGAGATCATCGATCCGAAGCAGTTCTCGGACCGCTCGTTCGTCACCATTGACACCGACGAGACCGGCAAGGACTACGTACTCATCCCGCCCAACAGCTTCGCCTTGTGCGAAACCGTCGAGACGGTGGAGATGCCGCGGGAGTACCTGGCCATTTGCGTCGGGAAGAGCACGTACGCCCGCTGCGGCATCATCGTGAACGTGACGCCGATCGAGCCGGAGTGGCGCGGGAAGATCACGCTGGAGATCAGCAACACGACGCCGCTGCCGGCCAAGATCTACGCCAACGAGGGGATCGCGCAGCTCATTTTCCTCAAGGGCGAGAGGACCTGCGCCGTCAGTTACGCAGACAAGCGGGGCAAGTACCAGGACCAGGGGGGGTTGACGTTGCCTCGGGTTGATTAGGTTTGTTGGGAGAAGGCCGAAAGAGTCGTTCGAATGGCGGGGCGTGAGCGGGAAGAGTGGTCGGGCAAGGATGTGGCCCGGAGGTTTATGCCTGCCGGGCGGATTTGGGAACTTGGTAATTCGTAAGTTCCAGAAAGGAGAACGGCAATGACCGCTCTGAAGAATCTCGCAGCAGCAATCGTCTTCGTTGTGGGGGTTGGTCTCATGGGCTGCGCGTCCGAGCACCCCTCGTCGGTGGGTTCCGATGCCAAGCTCCAGTCCTCGGGGACCAGTAAGCTGGCGTTCCGCGCGCCCCGGGACGGCACCGTGTACGTCTACAACCGGAACACCAACAAGCTGGAATACCAGGGTGACGTCAAGCGCGACACGCTGGTGGAGTACGACCCCGACACCAAGAAGCTGGAGCTGGACAACAAGGCGATCCCGGGCCTGGACCTGGTCCGCGGAGACAACCGGGAGATCTGGTTCTCCCCCAGCCACGACCGGACGGTCGTCCGTGAAGAAAGGATCACCGAGCACCACAGCGACTAGGGTGCTTTTAAGCACGGAACGCGACTAACGGGCATGGTCGCCTGAGTTCTGAGTCTGCAATGTTTTGAACGAGTACGCACATCCCCGCCGCGGCGCGGGCGCCGCGGCGGGCGCCGGGTCGGAATCCGAGTGAGTTGTTAAGGGACGCGAAAGGAATCAGCGTTGGGCCTAAAAGACTGCCCGACGCTGAGGGGAGGTGTTTTGCCCCCGTCGCACGTGTTCGGTGGATTTTCGGGTAATCTCGTGTAGTGTCACATTAAGAGCGAGCGTTCCCGGCGGCGTCCACAAGCGCCACGGCTGCCGCGGGAACGATCGGGGAAGAGAGACGGAAAATGAAAATCGCACGCCGCTTTACCAAGCCGGGTCAGGACGCGCTGAGCACGGTCGAGTACGAGAAGCGGACCAGCCGGATTACCAACCCGGACGGGAGCGTCGTGTTCGAGATGCCTGACGCCGAGATCCCCAAATCGTGGTCGCAGCTCGCGACCGACATCATGGTCAGCAAGTACTTCCGCAAGGCGGGGGTGCCGCTGCTCGACGAAAGCGGCAAGGATCATCGCGACGCCGCCGGCAACGTCGTCACCGGGCCGGAAAAGTCGGTGAAGCAGGTCGTGCATCGCCTGGCCGGCTGCTGGCGCTACTGGGGCGAAAAGTACGGCTACTTCGACACCGCCGACGACGCCCAGGCGTTCTACGACGAGCTGGCTTACATGATGCTGCACCAGATGTGCGCGCCCAACTCGCCGCAGTGGTTCAACACCGGACTTAATTTCGCGTATGGCATCACCGGCCCCAGCCAGGGCCACTACTACTGCGACCCGCGCACCGGCGAATTGCTCAAGGCCAAGGACGCCTACTCCCACCCGCAGCCCCACGCCTGCCAGCCGTGGCACGCGCCGGTTTCCACGCCGACCGGCTTCGTCCCAATCGGCAAGATCGTCCAGCAGGACCTGATCGGCCTGGAAGTCCTCGACGGCACCGACAACGGCGCCGGCACCACGCGCGTACTCGCGGTCAAGGCCAACGGCCGCAAGACCGTCCTCCGCGTCCGCATTGAAGGCGGCACCGAGATCCAGGCCACCGGCGACCACCTCGTCTGGGTCGCCGCCACCGACGGCATGGGCGGCCGGTGGGTCCGCGTCGAATTCCTCGAACGCGGCATGAAGCTCCTTCGCTCCGTCAAGGACGTCGAAGCCGAAGAGCGCTCCGCCGTGCGCTCCGCCGGCGGCCGCGCCGCCGAGCCGACGACCGCCATCCGAACGCGCACGCTCCGCGAAGTCGCCGTCCTCGGCGTCGAAGTCGTCGGCGTGCAGGAGGTGTACGACATCCAGACCGCCTCCGGCCAATACCTTTCCAACAACGTCATCGTCCACAACTGCTTCATCCAGTCCGTCACCGACGACCTGGTCAACCAGGGCGGCATCATGGACCTGTGGACGAGGGAGGCCCGCCTCTTCAAATACGGATCGGGTACGGGCTCAAATTTCTCCAGATTGCGCGGGGAAAACGAGCCCCTTTCCGGCGGCGGCAAGTCGTCCGGGCTCATGTCGTTCCTGAAGATCGGCGACCGCGCCGCAGGCGCCATCAAGAGCGGCGGCACCACCCGCCGCGCCGCCAAGATGGTCTGCCTCGACCTCGATCACCCCGACGTCGAGGATTTCGTCAACTGGAAGGTCCGCGAGGAGCTGAAGGTCGCCGCCATGGCCGAGGGCATTAAGCGCCTTCCCAAAGAGCAGCGCGAGATCGCCGAGCGCATCGGCCTCAAGCTCGACTACGACTTCAACGGCGAGGCCTACCTCACCGTCTCCGGCCAGAACTCCAACAACTCCGTCCGCATCCCCAACCGCTTCTTCAAGGCCGTCGAGGAGGACGGCGACTGGGTCCTCACCTGGCGCACCAACGGCAAGGTCGCCAAGACCATCAAGGCCCGCGCGCTGTGGGAGGAGATCGCCTTCGCCGCCTGGCGCTGCGCCGACCCCGGCGTCCAGTACGACGACACGATCAACCAGTGGCACACCTGCCCCAAGAGCGGCAAGATCAACGCCTCCAACCCCTGCGTCACCGGCGACACCCGCGTGCTCACGCCCGGCGGCATCTGGCGCCGCATCGACCAGATGATCCACCTCCCCAGCCGCATCGTCACCAACCTCGCGGGGCAGGAAATTCACGTCACCGACGGCGCGTTCCCGACGGGCACGAAAGAAGTCTTCGAGCTCCGCACGGCGGGGGGGTACTACGTCAAGCTCACCGCCGACCACAAGGTCTGGACCCGCCAGCGCGGCTGGGTCGAGGCGAAAGACCTCAACGCCGGCGACGAAGTCCGCCTCCCCAGCAAGCCTGCCGCCGTCCAGGAAGTCGGCGAGCCGCAGGATCCCAGATTCTTCCAGCTCCTTGGCCTGTTCCTCTCCGATGCCAACTCCGACCTCGCCGCCGTCCACCTCGAGAAATGCGCGCCCTCCGCGGACGCGGTTGAACAATTCGTCACCTACGTCGGCGGCCACTGGGGCGAGCAGTCGTACAACGACGACTACGTCAACCGCTCCATGATCGACGCCGACGAGGACGCCGGCGGCGACACCATGACGGCCACGCTTACCAACCGCCGCCTCCTCTCCCGCCTGAAGGCTTACGTCCGCGTCGAGCGCACCGGCCGCCGCCTCGCCGACGAGGCCTTCACCGCCGGCCTCGCGGCGCAAAAGCACCTCCTGCGCGCCCTGTTCACCGCAGACGGCGTCGTGGCCGGCGGCAGCATCGAGCTCAAGTCCCACTCCCGCGGACTCCTCGAAGACGTGCAACTGCTGCTCCTGGGCTTCGGCGTCCAGAGCTCCATCCAGACTAATGGTTCGACTGACAACGAAGGCGGAGCCTTCGACACCGGCGGAGGCTTGCCCGAGCGGACGGGAGATGAGCGTGCGCAACTCGCGCAGTCGCTACACACCGCCGCGCCCGATGCGGACGCACCCACCAGACGCCACGGCTTGCGTATCGACTCGGGCAGCCTCCGTTCCTTTGGCCGCTTCGTAGGCCTGCTCCCCAGCAGGAAGCTGGAGCAACTGGCCGCCGCCGTCAGCTTCGCCATCGCCCGCCCCCAGGCCGACGGGAACTACGACAGGGTCGCCTCCCTCGTCCCCATGGGGAAGCGCCAGGTCTTCGACCTGACCGAAGTGGTAACGCATTCGTTCGTAGCAAATGGAATCACCGTCCACAACTGCTCCGAATACATGTTCCTCGACGACACCGCCTGCAACCTCGCCTCCCTGAACGTCCTCACCTTCTTCGACGCCGAGGCCAAGCACTTCGACGTCGAGGCCTACAAGCACGCGATCCGCATTTGGACGATCGTCCTGGAAGTCTCGGTCCTCATGGCCAGCTTCCCGAGCGAGGCGATCGCACGCCTCTCGTACAAGTTCCGCACGCTCGGCCTCGGCTACGCGAACCTGGGCGCCATGCTCATGCAGGCCGGCATCGGCTACGACAGCGAACGGGGCCGCGCGATCTGCGCCGCCCTGACGTCGATCCTCACCGGCGAGAGTTACGCCGCCAGCGCCGAGATGGCCGCCGAGCTGGGCGCCTTCCCCGGATACGACGAGAACCGCTCGGACATGCTCCGGGTCATGCGGAATCACCGACGCGCCGCCTACGACGTCGAGTACAACGCCGCCAAGCGTAAGGAGCTGGGCGACTACGAAACCCTCGACACCCGCCCCGTCGGCATCGACCTCTCCCAGTTCAGCCACTCGGATCCGCTGGCGTCGAAGGAATTGGTCAAGGCCGCACAGGAGTGCTGGGACCGCGCCCTCTCGCTTGGCGAACGCCACGGCTACCGCAACGCCCAGACCACGGTAATCGCTCCGACCGGCACCATCGGCCTCCTCATGGATTGCGACACGACGGGAGTGGAGCCCGACTTCGCTCTCGTCAAATTCAAAAAGCTCGCCGGCGGCGGGTACTTCAAGATCGCCAACCAGTCCCTCCGGCCCGCGCTCGTCAACCTCGGCTACTCCGGTGAGCAGGTCCACGACATCCTCAAGTACGTCATGGGTACCCTCACGCTGCACGACGCCCCGCACGTCAACCAGAACAGCCTCAAGCTCGCCGGCTTCACGGACGAAGAAATCGCCCACATCGAAGAATCCCTCCCCGGCGTCTTCGAGATCGGCTTCGCCTTTTCACCGTGGTCGGTCGGGGCCGAGACGCTCAAGCGGCTCGACATTCCCGAGGAGGAGTGGAAGGCGCCCGGTTTCAACCTCCTCAAGCGCCTCGGCTTCACCGGCAAGCAGATCGCCGACGCCAACGACGTCGTCTGCGGGCGCGGCACCGTCGAAGGCGCGCCGCATCTCAAGAGCGAGCACTACCCGGTCTTCGACTGCGCTAACAAGTGCGGCAAAATCGGCAAGCGCTTCATCCCAGTCGAGGGCCACATCCGCATGATGGCCGCCGCCCAGCCGTTCATCTCCGGCGCCATCAGCAAGACCATCAACCTGCCCAACGAAGCCAGCGTCGAGGACATCAAGAACAGCTACTGGCTCTCCTGGACGCTGGGCCTCAAGGCTAATGCGCTCTACCGCGACGGGTCCAAGCTTTCGCAGCCGCTGAACGTCAAGAGCGACGAGGACCTGGACAAGCTGGAGGCGGACGACGAGGACAACGTCGCCGCCGCGAAGGACGAGTTGGCCAGCGACGTCGCCAGGGCCGTTGCCGCCGCCGCCGCTCCCGTCGGGCGCGGGCGCAGCGACAACCTTGCCCCCGCGCCCCTCGCCCCGGTGGAGAAGATCATCGAGCGGATCGTCGAGCGCCCGCTGCGCCGCCGCCTGCCGGACACGCGGCGGGCGATCACCCACAAGTTCGACGTGGCCGGCCACGAGGGCTACATCACCGTCGGCCTGTACGACGACGGCATGCCCGGCGAGGTCTTCATCACCATGGCCAAGGAGGGATCGACCATCGGCGGGCTGATGGACACCATCGCGACGCTCGTTTCCGTCTCGCTCCAGTACGGCGTGCCCGTCGAGTCCCTCGTCCGCAAGTTCGAGCACGTGCGCTTTGAGCCCAGCGGCATGACCCGCAATCCCGAAATTCCCATCGCCAAGAGCCTGGTCGACTACATCTTCCGCTGGCTGGCGATGGAGTTCGTCCCCGGCTACCGCGCCGCCAACGCCCCCAAGCGCGAGAAGAAGCCTTCATCGTCTGCGTCCCCCGCCGCCGGGGCGGGCGGGGCGGAGTCTTCCCGGCCGGCGACCCACACACAACCCCCGCCGGCCGAGCTGGCTCCGCCCGTCCCGGCCAAGGACGGCTCCGCCCATCCCGAGGCCGCCGTCGAACGCCCCGGCAAAAAGAACGGCAACGGCCACGGCCACTCGCGCCTCGAGCCCGACGCCAAGCCCTTCGACTACCCCGGCGACGCCCCTGATCCCGACCAGAAGCTGCGGGCCGAGCATTCCGCCAAATTCCAGGCCCCCGAATCCTCCCCCGCCGCCGAGCCCCCGGCCGACATGCTCCGCGCCACTCTCGCCCTCGATCCAGTCAGCCAGCAGGGCACCGAAATGCAAGCCGACGCTCCGGCGTGCGACGTGTGCGGCGCCATCACCGTCAGAAGCGGCACCTGCTACAAGTGCCTCAACTGCGGGAATTCGATGGGGTGTAGCTGATCGCATCGTAATTCGAAATGCCTGACGCTCGGGAGCCCATGTGGCTCCCGAGCTTTCTTTACCGCTCATTGACGCCACCCCGCCCCCGCTCCAAAATGACAGAATCATGTCGCCGCCGAAATGCGCCGGCGGATCGCGGCGGCCGCCGGTTCGTTGCCGGCGCGCGTTCGGCCGGCAACTTTGTCGGCGAAGTAAGGGGTGCCAAGGAGGCGCAATGGAGAAGCTCAAATTCGACGACCTCGCCCCGGCCGAGCAACTCGAGCTCCAATCGATCCTCGACGCCCATCGCCGCGCGGCCGGCAGCGATCCGGCCCTGGCTCGCAAGTTCCACTCCTCCTTCCAGGACGCTTTTGCCTGGTGGCTCTTCCTGCTGCTCGGCTCGGTCGGCGGCCTCATCGCCATCTTCGTCGCCTTCAGCCCACACGAAATCGCCGAATCCTGGCGGCTCTTCCCCTCCGAACTCAAATCAAACCCGGTGAACACGCTGGAGTGGCTCTTCCGCGATCCCGTCATTCTCGGCCCCCCCGTCTGCCTGATCGTCGCCGCCTTGACCGCCTTCACCATCTATCGCAACTACAAGCGCCGCGGCGTCGCCGCCACCAGCTTCGCCACCCTCCGCGTCCGTGGAAAAAAGCTCGCCCTCCTCCGCCACGCCGAGGTGCAAACCATCAAATGGGAGCACATGGGCAGCCGCGGCAAGACCTTCTCCGCCCTCACGCTCATGCCCGGCGAAGGAAAACGCCTCCACCTCTACGCCAACGCCGCCTGGGTCGAAGTTGACATTCAGGAGCTCAACCAGGCCCGCGCCGCCGCCGGCCTCGCCGAAATTACCCCCACCGTCGAATGGGGCCCCTTCTACCGCGTCGTCAAAACCCAAAACCCCGGCCCCGCGCAATGACCCGTCGGAGCTCGGACGAACATCCGCGTTCCTTCATGTGCAGTCCGGCGTTCCCGGGTTAGCATGACCCGACGAGGTAACTCTATGCGCAACGGCGCCCCCGCACTGCTCATCTGTCTGTTCATGCTAGTCCCATCCGCCGCGCCGGCCGCCCCGCAGACAAAAATCCTCACCGTCTCCGCCACCTCCTTCGCCGACCACCGCACCGTCCAATCCGCCATCGACGCCATTCCCGAAGGCAACCCCGACCACATTTCCATCCACCTCCTCCCCGGCACCTACAAGGAAAAGCTCAAGCTCCCCCGCTCCAAACCCTTCGTCACCCTCCGCGGCGATGACGCGAAGACAACCTTGCTGACCAACGACTGGAACGCTTCGCATGTCGGCGCCGAAGGCCGGCCCGTCGGCACCTCCGGCAGCTACTCCGTGCAGATCGACGCGGCGGATTTCCTGGCGGAAAACATCACGTTCGAAAACACCGCCGGCGATACGGGACAGGCGCTGGCGCTCTCGGCCACGTACGACCGGCAGGTCTACCGCAACTGCCGGCTGATCGGGTGGCAGGACACGCTCTACGCCAACGGCGGGCGACAGTTCTACGACCACTGCTACGTTGAAGGCCGGGTCGATTTTATTTTCGGCAATGCGACCGCCGTGTTCGATCATTGCACGATCCACAGCAAAAATGGCGGCCACGTCACCGCCGCCAGCACGCCGCAGGACCACCCCTTCGGCTACGTGTTCCTCGATTGCACGCTCACCGGCGAAGGCGCCGCGGCCGACCTCGGGCGACCGTGGCGGCCCTTCGCTTCGGTGGTCTTCGCCCGCTGCGAGATCGGCCCGCACATCAAGCCGGCCGGCTGGGACAACTGGCGCAACCCGGCAAACGAAAAGACCGCCCGCTATGCCGAGTACAAGTGCACGGGACCGGGGGCCGACCGCTCCAAACGCGTCCCCTGGTCGCGCGAGCTGAGCGACGAAGAAGCCGCGACGTTGACCATCGACAATATCCTCGGCGGCCCCGACCATTGGGACCCGCGACAGGTGAAATGATGAACACGTGCAACGCATTATCCCTCACGTTTCTTCTGTTCGCCGCCGCCGCGTCCGCAGCGCCCCTCGACCAAGTTGCTCCACCCCAAATCCCCGATCGCACCTTCACACTCACCGACTTCTCCCCCGCCGCCGACGGCAAGACCAGCGACACGCCGGCGCTGCGCAAAGCCCTCGACGCCTGCGCGAAAGCCGGCGGCGGGACGGTCCGGATCCCGGCGGGCACCTACCTCGTCACGCCGTTCGAACTGACCAGCCACACCGCGCTGTTCCTGGAAAGAGGCGCCACGCTCCGCGCCTCGGATCGCCCCACCGACTGGGGATCGCCCGAGAGCCTCCCCACTACGCAATCCGAACTCGACCGCCTTAAAGGCAAACTCAAACCGCTGATCGGCGGGAAGAATCTCACCGACGTTGCCATCCGCGGGCAGGGCACCATCGACGGCAACGGGTCGTGGTGGTGGGCCCACTCGGAAAAGGCCGCCCGCGGCCACCCGGGGCAGCTCATTGTCCCGCGCCCGCGCCTGGTGCAGATCGAGCGATGCGCGCGGCTGCACGTTCAGGGCGTTACGCTGGCCAACTCGCCGAGCTTCCACCTCGTTCCCAGCGTCTGCCAGGACGTGCTGATCGAGGACGCGCACATCGTCGCACCGCCGGACTCGCCGAATACCGACGCGATCGACCCCGCCAGCAGCCGGCGCGTGCTCATCCGCCGCTGCACGCTGGACGTGGGCGACGACAACGTGGCGGTTAAGGCGGGTAAGTCCGGGCCGTCGGAGGACATTCTCGTCACCGACTGTACGTGCCTGCACGGGCACGGGCTGTCGATCGGGAGCGAGACCGACGCGGGGGCACGCCGCATCACGTTCCGGAACTGCACGTTTGAGAACACGCACCCGGCCATCCGCATCAAGTCCGACCGCAGCCGCGGCGGCGTGATCGAGGACGTGACCTACGCCGACATCACGATGAAGAACGTCGGCACCGCGATCACGCTGAACATGTATTACGCGGACAAGGCCGGGGCGAAGGAGCGCAAACAGAATCCGGTGGTCGAGACGACGCCAATCCTCCGCAACATCACGATCCGCAACGTGACGGTGGAGGGGGCGAAGCAGGCCGGGGAAATCATCGGGCTGCCGGAAATGCCGGCGAGGCACGTGACGCTGGAAAACGTCAAGATCAGGGCCGACAAGGGATTCACGGTGCGGGACGCCAAGGACGTTGAGCTGAGTCACGTCCAGATCAATGTCAAGTCTGGCGAGCCGGTGGTGGTGGACCACGCGGATGTAAGGCAGGAGCGATAGGGGCTGAGGGAACCATTTCCGACCCACCGAGGCGGAAAGAATGTTGGCCACAGATGGGGCACAGATGCACACGGATGAGGAGGCTCGGTGGGTTCGTTTTTTCCGGGGCGCGTGTGGGGCGGGCAAAACCGGGCATTTCCGGGCGTCGGCGGGCATTTGCGGGTACGGGCGGGCCGAGGCGCGGCGGGGGCGGGCTGGGGCGGGTGTGGGCGCGGGATGGGCGGTCGCTGCGGGCATCGGGTCCCTCCGTATTACCGGCGGTGTTGCGCGCGGCGTGCACCGGGAGCGCAAGGCGCGGGGGAGAATGCGCGTTGGCGACGCAAGAATGGGGTTGGTGGGGCGGATTTTTAGCGTCGGAGGTGTTGCGCGCGCCGCGGCCGGGCGGGCAATGGGTGAGTTGCGCGCGGAAGGAAGGGGCGCAGTCCCGCAGTCCCAGGTCACCACTCGTCAGAAGAATGAGCGATGTCCCCCTTCGCCTCTCGGTGCGCCGCGGAGTTTATTGTAGCCGATGGGCGGAGCTACGGAAAAAAAGAGGGAGTTGCGTCGGGATGAAAGCTGCCTGCGGCAACGAACACAAAAAAGAAGCCAGCCGGAGTGCGGCTGGCTTGGGGTGAAGACTGTCGTCCTGTTCTAGAACTCAAACGACCCGTAAAACGCGCTGTTCTCGCCCTCGCGCGACCAGGTGTCGCCGATGGTGCCGGCGGTGTAGGCGGCGGTCTGGGTGTAGCCGACTTTGCGGCCTTCGATCTTGAACAGGGGCGTGTACCAGACGTTGTTGGGCTGGGCGCAGCACTCTTTGTTGGGCATCGGCTGGACCGACATGGTGGCGAAGCCTTCGGCCTTGGCGACGTAATCGCTGCCGGTGTGGTTGAACGTCACCGGGGCGCGGCGCACGGCGACGACCTTGCCGAGGGGTGCGAGCTTGTCCCGGAGCAGCGCCTCGACGGCGGCTGACTGAGTTTCGCTCAGGCGCGAGTCGATCACCAGTTCGATCTTCCTGGCGGCGTCCTGGCTCAGGTTGGCGTCGGAGGAGACGGCGGCCATGGCCTTGGCGCCGGCGAGATCGACGCCGTTGAAGGTGCCGGAGGTGAAGTTCCAGGCCATGACGGCGTCGCGGCCGGTGGTGACCAGTTCGCCGTTGTAGTGGCAGGCGCCGGCGAAGACGCTGGCCGTGCGGGCCTCGACGTAGTCGCCGGCGATTTTCTTGCCGGCGGGGGTGGCGGCACCGTAGGAAACTGCCCCGGCGAGCAATGCGATAGCCAGTGACGATAACGCGATTCGTTTCATTGGTTTAAACCTCCAACATCGGAACTACATGGGTTGAGCCAGTGCGCTGCGGTAGCAGGGGCGGTCGGGGGTGCAATCTTCGGGATTGGCGTGGTGTCCGTCGGGGCCGACCGCCTGTTGCGTATGATAGCACCAGCAATGCCCGCTCGGATCGAGAAAATCTGCTTCGGAGGTGGGGAGGCCGTCGAGCAGAAAGTAGTTTTTTGAGCGTAAATCGCCGCAAAAAGGGGTGTGAAGCACGTGAAGTTGGGTGGGTTGTTTTTCGGGGGTCATGGTGTGCTCCTTCGAGCCAGGGAGCCTACGCGTTGAGCTTCATAAGCGCCCGCCGGACCAGTGTTTGCGTCAGGGGGGTTTTATAGCCGTTCTTTTCCATCGGCTTGGCGTCCTGCAAGGCGATCTTAGCGGCCTCGGCCACTGCCTCTTCGCTGAGCGCCTTGCCGGCTAGATGCTCCTCGGCCTTGGGGACGTGCCAGGGGATGGTGCCGACGCCGCCGAGGACCAGACGGGCTTGCTTGACGGTCTTGTCGGCGCCGAGCTCTACCGCGGCGGCGACGGCGGCGATGGCGAAGTCGAGGGAGTCGCGTTCCTTGAATTTGAGATAGGTGGATTTGGCGGCGAAGGGCGAGGCGGGGACCTGGATTTCGGTGACGATCTCGCCGTCCTTGAGGATCGTCTCGCGGCGCACGTCTTGTGACGGGAGGATGAAGAAGTCCTTGAGGGGGACCGTCTTTGTGCCGTCTGGGCCGTTGATCGTCGCCGTCGCGCCGAGGGCGATGAGCATGGGGGCGAGGTCGGAGGGGTGGACGTAGTTGGATTTGCCACCGCCGAAGATGGCGTTGTACTTGTTTTCGCCGCCGTCGGCGAAGCATTCCTTGCCGCCTTTTTTGCGGCAGACGTAGTTTTCGAGGCGGAAGTACCAGCAGCGGGGGCGCTGGCAGAGGTTGCCGCCGACGGTGCCGAGGTTGCGAATTTGCGGCGTCGCGATCGACGCGGCCGCCTCGGCGAGGCCGGGGAACTTGGTCTTGATTTCGGGGTGCTCCTCGACCGCGGTGATCGTGGCAGCGGCGCCGATCCTGAGGCCGCCTTTGCCGTCGGCTTCGATGTGGTCGAGGCCGGCGATGGTCTTGAGGTTGACCACGCGCGGGGGGCGGACGATGTAGGCCTTCATGGAAGTGAGCAGGTCCTGGCCGCCGCCGTAGGGGCGGGGGGCCTCGTCGGGATCGACCTTGTCGCCGTTGGGCTTGAGGAGCCTGACGGCGTCTTCGACCGTGCCGGCGTTGGCCCATTCGAATGCGTTCATGGTTCAACCTCGGTTCAACGTCATTCAGCCCTTTTGGGTCTGCATGAGGGCGTTGAGGACTTTGTCGGGGGTGATCGGGAGCTCGCGGACGCGGGCGCCGCAGGCGTTGTAGACGGCGTTGGCGACGGCACCGACGCCGGGGACGTTGGCGCCCTCGGCCATGCCGATGACGACCTGGCGGTCGTCGCCGTCGTCGATGATGGGGATCAGCTCCGGCATTTCCATCATGCCGGGGAGCTTGTAGTCGCCGAAGTCGGCGTTGAGCATGACGCCGAGGTTCCCGTCCATGACGCGGCCTTCGGAGAGGGCCATGCCCATGGACTGGATCATGCCGCCGTTGATCTGGCTGTGGAGGGCGAGGCGGTTGAGGGGCAGGCCGCAGTCCTGGACGTGGGCCATCTTGATGACGCGGACGAGGCCGGTCTCGACGTCGACTTCGACCTCGGCGAAGGAGGCGCCGTGGACGCCGCTGCCGGAAAGGCCGGGGGCCCATTCGCCGCGGGCGGTGAGGCCGCCGGCGGGAAGCGCGGCGCAGGCTTGTTTCCAGGGGACGGACTTGCCGTTGCCGGAGATCTGCCGCTTGTCGAAGACGACTTCGTCGGGCTTGGCGCCGAGCAGTGAGGCGACGCGCTTGGACATTTCCGTGCGGGCGTTGTAGGCGGCGTTTTTGACGGCGGGGGAGAGCGAGGCGGCGGTGGTCGAGCCGCCGGAGGCGTTGGCGTTGCCGAGGGTGGAGTTGCCGATCTTCTCGACGACGTCGTCGATCTCGAGGCCGAGCTCTTCGGCGACGATGGCGCGGATGTAGGTGCGGGTGCCGGTGCCGAGGTCCTGGGAGCCGACGGCGGCGGTGACGGCGCCGTCCTGTCCGATGGTGACGTCGACGACGCAGTTGGGCCTGCCGCCGCCGCCCCAGGCGCCGACGCCGCAGCCCATGCCGCGCATCAGGGGGCCTTTGCCCTTGCCGGGGGTGGGGTTGCGCTTGTCCCAGCCGATGGCCTTCGCGCCGGTGTCGAGCTGGCGGTGCCAGGCGGGGTCTTTGAGGTTCTTCTTGCGGAACTCGACGGGGTCCATGCCGATTTTGTAGGCCAGCTCGTCGATGAGCGATTCCATGGCGAAGGAGGCCTGGGGGTGGCCGGGGGCGCGCATGGCGACGGAGGCGTCCTCGTGGGTGTTGACCGGGCGGGCGTCGCGGTAGGCGTGCTCGGCCTTGTATTGGTACGGCTGGGCGGCGACCTGGGAGCTGCCGATGCCGGGGAAGGAGTACTGGGTCGCGAGCACCGCCACGAGGGTGCCGTCCTTGTTGGCGCCGGCCTTGAACTTCTGGACGGAGCCGGGGCCGTTGCCGGCGGTGAGGAATTCCTCGCGACGGGTCAGGGCCATCTTCACCGGCGCGCCGAGCTGTTTGGCCAGCCGGCACGCCCACTGGCCGGCGACGCCGATGCCGAATTTTGAGCCGAAGCCGCCGCCCATGTTCTGGACGATGGCGGTGACGTTGCTCTGCTGGAGCTTGAGCTCGCGGGCGGAATCGCCGGGGATGGTGAAGGTGCCTTGCGTCGAGGCGTAAACCGTCGCCTCCTTTTCGCCGCGGTAATCGGCGGTGATGCTGTGCGTCTCCAGGCAGCAGTGGTGGAGGATGGGGGTGCGGTACTCGACCTCGACCGTTGCGTCGCACTTGGCCAGGGCCGCGTTGACCTGCTCGGGCGTGCCCTGCTGCTGCTTCTTGCCGCCGCCCTTTTTCTTGCCGCCCTGGTCGGCGCGCGGGGGCACGACCTGCGGGGCGTCGGGTTTGAGGGCGTCGTCCTGCGTGACGACGTGGGGGAGGACTTCGTATTCGATTTCGACGGCGCGGGCGGCGTCCTCGGCGAGTTCGGGGGTGAGGGCGGCCACGGCGGCGACGGGCTCGCCTTCGTAGCGGACCTCCGCGCCGACTTTGACGACCGGCAGGACGGCCTTGACACCCTTGATCCGCTCGGCCTTGGCCGTGTCGAGTTTGGTTACGCGGGCGTGGGCGTGGGGCGAGCTGGCGAAGCGGCCGAAGAGCATGCCGGCCGGGCGGACGTCCTGGGTGTAGACGGCGACGCCGGTTGTTTTCAGCGGGCCGTCCACGCGTTTGATGGGCTTGTTGAGGAGGCGGTGCTTGTCGTTGGGGCCCCAGGAGGCGCCGTTGTCCTCGACCTCGATCTCCTGCTCGCCCATGGGGACGCCGTTCACGACGCGGGGGACTTTGATTCTCTTTTTTGCCATGTGATGCCCTCTTGGGGGGCTAAGACCGGCGGCAAAGCCGCGCGGCTCTCGTCAGGTGCGTGCGCCGTTCTGCGCCTTGGCGGCGGCGAGCGCCGCCTGCACGATATGAGGGTAGGTGCCGCAGCGGCAGAAGTTGCCCTTGCACCCTTCGCGGACCTGCTGCTCGGTGGGGTTGGGGTTTTTCATGAGGAAGGCGGTGACGGCGGTCACGAAGCCGGGTGTGCAGAAGCCGCACATCAAGGCGTCCTTATCGCAGAACGCCGCCTGAACGGGGCTCATGTGGTCGGGGGTGCCGAGGCCTTCGACGGTGGTGATCTTTTTGCCGACGGCGTCGATGGCGAGGACCGAGCAGCCGAAGACCTGCTTGTCGTCGAGCAGGACGGTGCAGGCGCCGCAGGTGGCGGCGTTGCAGACGAGCTTGGGGCCGGTGAGCGGTGGGTCGAGGCGGTCGCGCATGGCGCTGAGGAGCGTGGTGCGCGGCTCGACTTCGACTTCGCGTTTCTGGCCGTTGATGGTCAGGGTGACTTTGACCGAGCCTTTGACGACGTTGTTTGGGGCCGTGGGGTCGGTCTCGGCGGCGGCGGCGTGGGTGACACGCTCCAGGACCGTCTCGGCCGATACCGCCGCGACGCCTACGCCCCTGATAAAACTCCTTCTCGACCATCCCGAGTTACCGCCCGAAGGCGTGGCGGCTTTGGGGTCTTTAGACGTGCCTGCCATGGATCGCTCCCGTCAGGTGAATCGATTGCTTGTGCGTGACGCGGGTTACCGTAGCGAGGTCGCGCCGGCGCGTCAAACGGAGTTTTCGTCCAATTTCGATTGGAATCGGCCGGCTATTTAGCCTCGCCGGGCAGGTCCACCTGTTGATTGGACATCAGGTAGCCGATCAGGTCGCGGACCTGTTCTGGTTTCAGCGTGTCCAGCAGGCCTTCGGGCATCATTGAGAGCTTCGAGGGCTTCACCTGCGTCACGTCCGCCTTGGGCAGCACCAGCCGCTCCTGCGGCGTCTGGAGCGTGAGGGTGCGGTCGGTTTGCTCGACGACGATGCCGTCGAGGATGCGGCCGTCCTTCAATTTCACCAGCGAGACGCGATACACGTCGGCCACGACGGCGCTGGGGTCGATGATGTTGTCGAGGAGGTAATCGATGCTGTGGCGGTCGGAGCCGGTGAGGTCTGGGCCGATCTTGCCGCCTTCGCCGTAGAGGGTGTGGCACTGGGCGCAGGTCTGGGAGAAGAGCTTGCGGCCGCTGGGGGCGTCGGCGCTGGCGAGGCGGCCGTCGGTGAGCATGGCCTTGTATTTCGCGAGGATGGGCCGCTTCTCGGCGGAGACGCCTTTGAGCTCTGGCCAGAGTTCGTCGAGCTTCTGGCCAATTTGATCGTCGCCGAGGTTGCGCATCTGCCGCACCTGGTAGGCGGCGACTTCTTTCCGCGGGACGACGCCGGCGGCGACGGCGTCCAGGAGGGCCTTGGCGTAGGGCGGGCGGGACGTGAGCGTTGCCAGCGCCGCCTGCTTGCCTTGCGGGTTGTACTTTTTGTAGCCCTGGAGAATGATTTTCGGGGTGGACGGGTCGTTGTACGCCGCGAGGCCGCGGATCACCGCCGGGGCGAGGTCCTTGTCGTTGAGGAGTTGCTGGAGCAGCGGCAGCACGCCGTCGGCGCGGCTCTCGACGAGCGATTGCACGGCCTGCTCGCGCACGGCGAGGTCTTCCCTCTTGGCCGAGGCGAGGCGGCGCAACTCGTCCACGGCGCGGCCGTCGCCGAAGACGGTGCCGACTTCGGCGGTCAGGCGTTTCACGCGGTCACTGGGACTGTTGGCCAACGCGGCCGACACCGCCGTCCACGACGGCGGCGGCGGCGCTTTCCGCCACCCGCGCAACGCGGCGGCCATTCCGTCCAGAACGTCCTGTTGATACTGCGCGGATGCCGATTGCAGCGTCGCGACGAGCCGGTCCACCGCGGCCGGGTCTTTCTCCAGATTACCCGTCAGCCGCCGGGCGATGTATTTCCGGACGACGCCCATGGGCGTCTTCTCCGCGGTGGCGATCGCCTTGGCTGGGTCGGCGGGGACGGCGGGCTCGATGCCGTACCAGATCATCAGGGGGAGCCAGGGGTCGGCGGCGAATTCCGGGCCGGCGGCCAGCTTTTCGCCGATTTGCCAGCGCTGGTCGAGCGGCAGGCGCTGCATGGCCGAGGCCAGGTACAACTGCACGAGGCCGGACGCGTCCTTCGCGGCCGCGTCCGCCATGGCCGTGACGGCTTCGACCGAGGGCGCGCCGCGGTCCACCATCAGGCGCACGGCCCAGGCCCGCAGCGATTCGTCGCTGGCGTTGGCAAGCAGCTTCCGCAGCGACGGTTCGTCCGTGCCGCCGGTAACGTACAGGCACCACAGTGCCCGCAGCTTTCTGGTCACGTCGGCCTGCTGGTCGAACATCTCCCGCAGGCTCGCGTGTACCGGGCGCATGTCTTTGCCGGCCGCCGCGCGTTCCGCGAGGAGTCGCCGGGCCTGGCGGACGTACCAGTCGTTTTTGTGCAACTGGAGGTTCACCAATTCCAGGTCGTCCAGCTTGGAGAGGTCCTTCACGGCCGGCGGCCTGGTGTCCCCGTACCACATTTTGTAGATGCGGCCGGAGGTGCGGTGGACGCCGTCGTTTTCGTGGCAGTCGCCGATGTCGGTCCAGTCGGCCATGAAGACGCCGCCGTCGGGGCCGTAGAGGAGGTCCATGCCGCGGAACCAGGGGTCGGTGGTGCGCCAGAAGTCTTCGCCGTGCTTGCCGACGTATCCGGCGCCCTGGCGGAGGAGCAGGTCGTTGTTGAGGCGTTTGCCGTGGAAGTTGAAGGTGAAGAGGGTGTCGCGGTAGTTGTCGGGCCAGTTGTCGCCGAGGTAGATCATGCAGCCGACGTGGGCGTGGCCGCCGCCGAGCTTGTCGGTCAGTCCGCGGACGTCGCGGGAGTCTTGCCATGTTTTGCCGGTGTCCCAGTGGTAGTGGTCGGCGGTTTGGGGGAGGAGCTGGTAGACGCAGGGGTTGAGGTCTTCGCCGTACATGCGCTGGTAGTGGGCGCCGGGGAGTACGTGCCAGAGGTGGCCGATGACGGTGTTGATGAAGAACAGCTCGCCGCGGTCGTTCCAATCGTAGCCCCAGGGGTTGGTCGTGCCCTGGGCGACGACTTCGAACTTCTGTGTCACGGGGTGGTAGCGCCAGATGGCCGCGTTGAAGGTCACGCGCTGGTCCGGCGGGGCGCCGGGCTTGCCGACGGAGGAGCTGGCCTGGATGCCGTGGCGGCCGTAGAGCCAGCCGTCGGGACCCCAGCGCAGGCCGTTGACGATGTTGTGGCGGATGACGGTGTCGTTGAAGCCGTCGAGGACGACGATGGGCTCGGAATCCGGAATGTCGTCGCCGTTCCTGTCGGGGATGAAGAGGAGCCTGGGGGCGCAGGTGGCCCATACGCCGCCGAAGCCGACCTCGACGCTGGTGAGCTTCTGGAAGGCGTCCCAGAAGACGGTGCGCTTGTCGAATTTGCCGTCGCCGTCGGTGTCTTCGAGGATGACGATGCGGTCGCGGAGCTGGTCGCTGAAATTGACCTTCTGCTCGGAGTAGGTGTAGTTCTCGGCGACCCAGAGGCGGCCGCGGGCGTCGAGGGCGATGGCGATGGGCTGCTGCACGTCCGGCTCGGCCGCGAACACCGAGGCGTGGAAGCCCGTGGGAATGCTCATCATTCCCAGGGCCTTCTGCGGCGCGGTGAGGGGATGTTTCGCCTCCTGCGGCTCGGTGTTGAAGATTTTCGGAAACTCGGCGCGCGCGCGAGTTGCGCATGCCAACAGAATGAGAAGTGCCGATCTCGTCCAACTCACGATTGACTCCGTTGTGCGGGTACCTTAATCGGCGGCAGTATACAGCCCCTCCACCACCCGTTTCACTGCCGCGATCTTCTCGCCCAGATCCGGATACGCCTGGATGCGATAGAGTTTCGGATGCTTGCCCCACAGCTGGGCCAGCAGATTCCCGCTGGCGATCGCCGCATCGGGGTGCTCGAAGCGGCAGGCGTTGGAGGAATCGCCGTCGTACAGGCCCAGGGCCGCGCTGGTCTGCATCCACACCACGGCGTCGTAGCGCGCCAGTTCCCGCGCCAGGTCGGTTCCGAGTTCGCGCCAGTAATCCTGCGGCCCCTCCGGCCAATATGCCGCGCCGTCAACCGTGCCCCGGTCCAGGAGCAGCACCTTGCTTGCACCGGCGCGCCCCAACTCTCGCTCGATCCGGTCCTCCTGCTCCACCTGCAGGCGATAAATCCTCCGCTGCACGTCCCGGCGGCCTGGCAGGTCCAGCCGGTCCCACCGCGTTGCCAGTGACTCGTACACCTGCGTCGCCGCCTCCGGGACGCCGACGATCACGTCCGGCCGCTCCGCCGCCAGCCGGGCGGAGACTACCGTCTTGCCCGCGCCGGGCCCGCCGGTCAGCACGATCCGTTTCAAGCGACTTTCGTGATCAGCCAAACTGCACCGTCCGCTCTGTTGCCACCCGATGCTCGTTTCCTATGATATCCCACCCCGTTCATGGCTCCCTACCTCTGGTTTCCACTGTTTCTCGTATGCGTTTCCGCAGCGGCTGCCGGGTCTGCCGCGGCGGCGTGGCGGCTGTACACGCGCGTGCTCGACCGCGTTGCGTTTGCCCTGCTGCTGCTGTTCGTCGGCATATATGCCATCTCCACGACCGCGGGCGCGATCAACAGGATCGGCGTTTGGGGCTATGCGATCGGCTGCGGCATCTGGCTGGCGGCCATGCTTGTCGTTGCCGCGATCCTCCCGCGGCCCGTTGCCGCGGAGGCTTCACTGCCGATCCGCGTGGAGACGACCAAGGGCCGCGCCTGGGCCACGATCGTTGCGGGCGTCGTCGCCGCCGTCGCCGCCGCCCCGATTGTTGTCAATACCATCTTGATTCACCCCCTGCAGTGGGACGTGATGACTTATGGCCTGTGGAGCGGCGTTCACGCGTGGCACACGCACACGCTCTGGCGGCTCGATTTCGGGACGCCGCTGTTCCCGGCCGGTTACGAGTTGGCGGTCACGTGGCCGATCGTGTTCACCCGGTCCGAATCGCTCATCGGCTGGGTCCACCTTGCGTACGTCGCCGCCGCCGCGCTGTACATTTACCTCCTCACCGCCCACCTCTGCCGCGATAGCGGATGGTGTGCCGCGGCCGGGCTCCTCGCGGTCGCGGGCTGCCTTGGCATTCCACGCCTTTCTGAAGTGTGGCTCAACATCGGCAAGCCGGACGTGGTCATTACCGGTTTCGGGGTGGCCACGATTTACTACCTTTTCGCCTACGCCGATGACGCCGCCGCGGACGGCCGACTGCGGCCGCGGAATCTCTTTGCCGCGGGGCTGTCGCTCGGCCTCATGACGGGGGTCAAGAATAATGGCGTCCTGTACGCCCCGCTCGCCGCCGCGCTTATCTGGTTCGCCGATCGTCGGCCGGTCCCGTTTCGCGTTCGGCTGGGCG
>Ga0308176_10000332_pt1 | contig 31343 bp, 29 predicted proteins | sample PhyCR2_3_FD_203890 | JGI IMG/M metagenome (GOLD analysis project Ga0308176, IMG submission 203890) | Soil microbial communities from UC Gill Tract Community Farm, Albany, California, United States - DLSLS.C.R2 | ecosystem: Environmental > Terrestrial > Soil > Agricultural land | place: USA... | reverse complement strand
TGGACTTCTCGTCCTGCTATCCCCGCTTGCCTTTGCGGACGAGCCGTGGACTCTCACGACGGCGGACCTGCACAGGCAGACGGTTTACCTGCGGTCGTTTGACGAGCGCGGGGCGAGCGTCTCTGCGTCGGAATCGGAGGCGGGGAAGCTGGTCCCGGCGGAGGAGTTTCTTCAGATCGAGCGGCCGGTCGCGGCGGGGGGAACTACGGCCGCGGCGCCGCGGTTTACGCTGGTGCTCCTGGGCGGGGACCGGTTCTCGGGGCAGCCGCTGGCTTTGGTTGGCGAGACGCTGAGGTGGCAGAGCCCGACGCTGGGTGAGATTCCGATTCCGCTCGGCCGGGCCAATTCGCTCGTGCGCGGCGATGCTTCGGAGCGGCCGTCTGCCAAGCCCGCGGACGCCGGCGCGCGACGGGCCGAGGACCTGGTGACGCTTACCAACGGCGACGCGGTCCGCGGCCTGATTTCCGCGTTCGACGGCAAGGCGCTGACGGTGCAGAGCGCGGCCGGCGATAACGTGCCGGTGCCGCTGGATTCGGTGGCGTCGGTGCTGTTCGCGTCGCCGGCGGGGGCGGCCAAGGCGGCGGCGGCGGAGCGGGCGTTTCGGCTGCGGCTGTCGGACGGGTCGTCGGTCACGACGACGTCGGTGAGCTTCACGCCGCAAAAGCTGACGGTGGCGCTGCCGGCCGCGCCGGGCAAGAAGGACCAGCCGCCGCCCGCGCCGGTGAAGAAGGACCTGGACCCCGCGGCGCTGGTGTCGATCGAGCAGCTCAACGGTCCGCTGGCGTGGCTGTCGTCGCTGACGCCCGTCGAGGACGTGCAGGTGCCGTTCCTGGGGGCCCCCTGGCCGACCCGATTCGACCGATCCGTCACCGGGGAGCCGATCCGGTTCCGCAGCAACACGTTCACCCGCGGGATCGGCGTGCACGCGTATTCGCGGATCACGTACGACCTGGACGGCACGTACAAGGCGTTCCGCACGCAGTACGCGATCGACGGGGAGTTGCCGCTGGCGGATGTGGCGGTGCGGGTGCTGCTCGACGGCAAGGTGGCGTACGAGAACGGGGACGTGCGCGCCGGCGTGCTCTCGCCGGCGGTCGTCGTGCCGCTGAACGGGGCGAAGAAGCTGACGCTCGAGGCGGATTACGGGAATGGGACGTTCACGCAGTCGCGGCTGAACTGGATCGAGCCGGCGCTGCTCAAGGAAATACCGCCGCCGGAGCCGGCGACCGCCCCCGCGCCCGCGACTGCGCCCGCCCCCGCGACGGCGCCCGCATCGACAACCCCCGCCGCCACTCCCGGGACCCCCTCGGCGCAATAAAAGAGGCCGGTGCTCGCCGTTACACCGGCCTCCTACAGTCAGGCTGCCCGGCCTTAATAGCCGGAGACCCACAGCCTCTATCCACTCATATCGACAGATTATCCGCCGGACTTGAATGAATTCCTGCTCCCACGTTCGGAATTGTGACGCGCCGGCGCCCGGCGGCTATACTCCCCCGCGATGCACGAACGCACATCCGGGACGGCGAAACTCGCGTTGGAAGACGGGACGGTGTTCAGCGGCCGCTCGTTCGGCGCCACCGGCACGTCCGAAGGCGAGGTCGTCTTCAACACGTCGATGACCGGGTACCAGGAGATCCTGACCGACCCGAGCTACAAGGGGCAGATCGTCACGATGACGTATCCGCTCATCGGCAATTACGGGATCAATCGGACCGACGTCGAATCGCGAAAGCCGCACGTGGCCGGGTTCATCATCAAGGAGCTGGCGCCGATTTACTCCAATTACCGGGCGGACCTCTCGCTCGACGAGTACCTGAGGCGGAACAACATCATCGGCCTGGAGGGCATCGACACCCGGGCGCTCACGCGGCGGCTGCGGACGCGCGGGGCCATGCGGGGTGTGTTGTCCACCGAGATTTTGGACGACCGGGCACTGGTGGAGCGGGCGAAGCACGCGGCGAAGATGGAGGGGGCCGACTGGGTGCAGGCGGTGAAGCCGCAGTGCGAGTACGAGTGGTCGGAGGACCAGGGGAACTGGAAAATCGGGCCGGTGGAGCGCGGCGACGGGCTGCACGTCGTGGCGCTGGACTGCGGGGCCAAGCACAACATCCTGCGGCACCTGAGCGAGCGCGGGGTGAAGGTGACGGTGCTGCCGCCGGACGCGACCGCCGAGGAAATCCTGCGGCACCGGCCGGACGGGCTGTTCGTGTCGAACGGTCCAGGCGACCCGGCGGCGCTGGATTACGCCGTTCGGCCGCTGAGGGAGACCCTGGGGAAGGTGCCGACGTTCGGCATCTGCCTCGGCCACCAGTTGCTCGGGCGGGCGATCGGGGCGGAGACGTTCAAGCTCAAGTTCGGGCACCGCGGCGGCAATCAGCCGGTGAAGAACCTGGACACGGGGCGCGTCGAGATTACGAGCCAGAACCACGGCTTCGCGGTGGAAGCGAAGTCGCTGGAGGCGGCGGGCGGGGTGATTACGCACCTGAACCTGAACGACGGCACGGTTGAAGGCTTCCGGCACAAGACGCTGCCAGTGTTCAGCGTGCAATACCACCCCGAGGCCTCGCCGGGGCCGCACGACGCGGCGTATTTGTTCGACGCGTTCGTCGAGATGATGAAGACGAAGAAGGCGCCGACGGGGAAACGGCTGGCGGAGTTGCAGGCGATTCGGGAGCGGGCGTCGTAAAGGCGGACGATAGAGATGGCCAACCCCGATCGTTTGCCCCCGCCGGTTATTGCCGCCAGGTTTGGCGTGGGGAAGCTCACGCGGCATTTGTTTGTATGCCCGGGGCCGGACTGTTGTCCGCCGGAACAGGGCGAGCGGACGTGGGAGCATCTGAAAAAGCGGATGAAGGAATTGAACATCGCCGGCCCGCAGGGGCCGTGCTACCGCACGAAGTGCCAGTGCCTGCGGGTGTGCATCAACGGGCCGATCGCGGTGGTTTATCCCGAGGGGGCGTGGTACCAGAACGTCACGCCGGAGAACGCGGAGCGGATCATTCAGGAGCACCTGATCGGGGGGCGGGTGGTTGAGGAGTTGTGCTTCGCGCGGAACCCACTGCCGGCGACCTAGAATGGGCGTGCGGCCGGGCGACGAGTCGTATCCTCAAGACGCGGCGGCGGGCACCCCCCTGCCGTTGGATTACTTCGCCAGCCACGAGCCGGAGCGGAGGCGCGCGCGGGCGGTGACGCTCTGGTCGGTGGTGCTGTTGGCGGGGTGGGGGCCGTACCTCTGCGGGATCGTCAACACGATGGCGATCGCCGTCAGCTACTCGCCGCCCGTCATTGCGTCCCACCTCAGCGGGGCCATCCTGTTCATGGGCCTGGGCGTGGTCGCGTCTATCGCGTCGCTGGTGCGGTTCGTCCAGATGCGGCACCTCACCGGCTCGTGCGCGGCGGGGACGATCCTGCTGCTCCAGCTTTCGGTGGCGGCCTGTATCGGGCTGGGGCGGTGACGCAAACAGGACCGGCACGGAGACCTCCCCCTTACTTGATTCCGACCAGTTCCACGTCGAAGACGAGCGTCGAGTTGCCGGGGATAGGGGGATTGTCCTGCGCGCCGTAACCAAGCGACGGCGGGATGATGAGCTGGCGTTTTTCGCCGACTTTCATGCCGGCGATGCCCTCTTCCCAACCGGCGATGACCTGGCGGCGGCCGAGGACGAAGTCGATGGGCTCGTTGCGGTCGAGGGAGGAGTCGAACTTCTGGCCATTGGACTGGAGGCGGCCGGTGTAGTGGACGAGGACGGTGTCGCCCGGCTTGGCCTGGCGGTCGCCGTGGCCGGGTTGGACGTCGATGATGGTCAGGCCGGACGGCGTCACGTGCTTGCTGCCGGAAGCCGTCGTGGCCGGCGCGTCCGCGGGCGCGGCGGCCGGCGAGTTGCCGGCGGCGGGGGTGGCGGGCTTGTCCGCCGTCCCCTGGCCGCAGCCGGCCAAGCCAAGCGCCGCCAGGAAGCACGCCGTCGTCGCGAATGTCGTCCGCATCTCGCTGCGCATCTGATTCTCCGTTGCCGCACGCCGCCAAAGGGCGTTCGGTATCTGCCCCGCGCCCTACCCTATTACCGGACGGGGATTCCGCAACCCCGGCGCGCCTTATTTACCGGTTCGAACTGGCCGAAGTGCGGGATAGATTGGCGGCTGTCCGCTGCCCGCGCGGCTTTGGAAAGCATGGCCGCGCGGGGGTAGCATGGACGGCCGATTCGCACCGGGACCGCCGTGCCCCGGTGCAAGCCGCCCGCCGACGCCGCCCGATGCGGGCCAACCGGGAGATCACTGCCGTGCTCAAGACGCTTCAGGAATGGCTCTCGGAGGGGGAGCAGTTGTACGACGCCGCGCTCGGCGACTACCGCAACCTCGAGAACCAGCTCGAGGAGCTGGAGCAGCGGCTTGCCGCCAAGCTCAACGAGGTGAACCAGATCGCGCAAATGATGGGCAAGCCGCCGGTGGAACCCGCCAGACGCCCCACCGCGGAGATCATCGAAGCGCCCGAGCGCGGCCCCGCGGCCGCGGCGCTCTCGCACGTCCCCGCTGCGGCGGGCGCGCACGGGCAGAACCACGACGACCGCTCGCACTCGGGCAGCTCCCCTTCGTTCATCGCGCGGGCGCTGACGGGGCGGAATTTAAACCGCTAAATCGATCGGCGCGGCAGAAGGCCCGGACACGCGTCCGCGGCAGCCGCGCGCTGCCAGTGCGCGTGGCGCACGCGCAGGCGGTGCTCCTCAAGACGGAGGCGGGCCGCCGGCTGCCAGGGGATGGAATCGAAATGCGGGGGCTTGCGGTCGCGGCAACCCGGGCCGGCGGCAAGCGGCGGCGGGGCAGCGCCGGCGTCCTCACCCGCCCGTGGCTGAGCGGTGCCAAACGTCGCGGCGAATTGAATCATTTCTCCGGGCAGGTGCCACACCCGGCCGGCCACTTGCGGCAGCGCCAGCGGCCAGCGCCAGCCGGCGGGCAGCAATACCATCGCCAGCACGAACCAGCACGGAACGCCCAGCAACCACCCGCGCCGCAGCTCGGTCACGTGCGGAGGCCCGTCGGCTGACTCGGCGTCCGTGGACGCGGCTGGCTCGCCCTGCGACCCGCTGAGCGCGCCGTTTGGCGCCTCGTCAGCGCTGGGGGGCTCAACGACCACCTGGCGGTGGCAGACCACGCAAAACCCCAAAGCGTCGCGCACCAGGGTCCAGGCGCCGGGCAGATTCTTCCAATCGGGGGTAGGGCAGAGGTACCGTCCCGCGGCCATTGGCAACCGCCAGAACATCCGATCGTTGGTCGTCTGGACAAACGCGACCCCATATCCCTGGCATTCGTTGGTGTAGCCGCCGAGATAGAGACACCCGTTCCCGAGTCCGACCCAACTCCGCTCGGCCCTATACCTGCCGGCGGGCGCGGGTCCGATGCGCACGCAGTGGTATTCCGTAACGTAGAGATAGCTCCTCGCCCACGCCGCCGTCACGAGGAGCGACAACAGCAGGAAGAACGCCGTCAGGTTTCCGCCAGACCGCCTCATGCCAGCCCTCGCCTACGGCCGGCAAAGAGCGCGGCCGCGCGCACGAGCGCTTTCCTCTTGAGGACATCGAATCGAAAGCCGTCTTACCGCGCCTATGACGTGCCAACCTGGCTGCCGCTGCGCCCCCCGACTGGTCGTAACGGCGCGGGCCTTCGGATTTTTCGACACCCCCGTGTCCGTGAAATGTCCGGATCAACTTAACCCGCCGCGCGCAGAGGGTCAACGGTAATCCGGGTAATCCAGACGGCGACAAGACGGCGACCGCGCATCCCGTGCGCAACAACGGGGGCGTCGAGACCGCCGCAGGGCAAAATCAAGCGGGCTGGGCCGAATGGGAGGTACAAAAGCTTGCAATTCCCCCGTATTCAGCCCGTAACAGTGGTGAAAAATCCTTGTGGCGGGTAGCCGTGGCGGGGTACACTGGGGGCGGGCGGTTTCAGAACCGTGACAAGCCGGCGACGTACCAACTAAGTTCGGACGAGGCCGCGGGGGCGCCTGACCGTCCGGGGCGGCGCGAACCCAGACTGGTCCCCCGCCGGTGAGATCGAAATCGTTTAACCCCCTGGGCAGGACGTGCCGTGCGGACTGGCTTTCATAGGTACTGTTACGTGAAGCGGCCCTGATCTTCCACCAAAATCTCTGACGTAGCTCCCTGACCTTTTCCAACGGAAGCGCACCATGGCAAGGCAACAAAAGAAACTGGGCGAAATCCTGGTCGAGTGGGGCATTATCACCCCCAAGGAAGTAAACAAAGGCCTGGAGCACGCCAAGACCAAGAACCTGCGGCTGGGGGAGGCCCTGGTGGACCAGAAGCTGTGCAGCGAGACCAACGTCTACAAGGCGCTGGCGACGCAGCACAACATGGAGTACTTCGACCTCGACAAGAACTCGGTCCCGCCGAATGCCGTTAACCTCATTCCCGACGACCTGATGCGCAAGCACCTCATTCTGCCGCTGGGGCAGGAGGGAAACCGCATCCGGCTGGCGATCCACGACCCGCTGGACCTGGAGATGCTGGACATTCTCCGCTTCCGCATGTCCGGCAAGGACATCCGGACGGTGCTGGCGCCCAAGGGCAGGATCAAAGGGATCCTCGACGAGCTGTTCAATACAACCGCGACCAGCACCATCGACAAAACGATGGACCGGACGATCGACCGGTTGCGGGACTCGCTGGACAGGTCGGTGGACAAGTCGATCGACAAATCGATCGACAAGTCGATCGACATGGCCGGGCTTGGTGAGTCGCTGGAGAACGACCCGACGCAGGCGCCGATCATCAAGCTGGTGCAGGCGATGATCGCCGAGGCGGTGCGGAACCGGGCGTCGGACATCCACATCGAGCCGATGAAGGACCGCATCCAGGTGCGCTACCGGATCGACGGCGAGTGCGTGGTCCGCGACCGCATTCCGCTGAAGATGAGGGGGCCGTTGATCTCGCGCATCAAGATCATGGCGGGGATCGACATCGCCGAGAAGCGGCTGCCGCAGGACGGGCGAATCAAGCTGTCGGTGGACAAGCAGAACATCGACTTCCGCGTGAGCACGTTGCCGGCGTACCACGGGGAGTCGGTGGTGCTTCGTATTCTGCGTCCGGACAGCGTCCGCATCGGCATTCAGAACCTGGGGTTCGAGGAGGAGGACTACAAGATCTTCCAGAAGATCATCAAGCGGCCGAACGGGATCTTCCTGGTGACGGGGCCGACGGGCTCGGGCAAGACGACGACGCTGTACGGGGCGCTCAACGAGCTGAACCGGCCGGACCGCAAGATCATTACCGCCGAGGACCCGGTCGAATACAACTTCGTCGGGATCAACCAGTGCCAGATCCGCGAGAACATCGGGTTCACCTTCAAGAGCGTCCTCCGCTCGATGCTCCGCCAGGCGCCTAACATCATCCTGGTCGGCGAAATCCGCGACCTGGAGGTGGCGGAAATCGCGATCCAGGCGGCACTCACCGGCCACCTGGTGTTCTCGACGCTGCACACCAACGACGCGCCGGGCGCGATCACCCGCCTGATCGATATGGGCGTGAAGCCGTTCCTCGTCGCCTCCTCCATCCAGGCGGTAATGGCACAGCGCCTGATCCGAGTGCTGTGCGCCCGGTGCAAGCAGCCGGACCCGGAGCCAGACCGCAAGTGGCTGAAGCTGGCCGGCATCGATGAAGGCGACCTGAAAGGCCGGACGCTCTACAAGCCCAAGGGGTGCGACCACTGCACCGGGACGGGCTTCCGCGGGCGTCTGGGTATCTTCGAGATGATGATCATGACCAACGAGATCCGCGAGCTGGCCTTCGACCGGTCGCCGACGAACAAGATCCGCAAGGCCGCCCTGGCCGGCGGGATGAAGAGCCTGCTGATGGACGGCCGGCTGAAGATCCTGGCGGGCACGACCACGGCCGAGGAGATCGTCAAGGTCGCGCAGATCGAAGGCGTTGTTGCTTAGCGGGCGGTACGCAGTAGGCAGTAGGCAGAATACATCATGGCATCCACGATTCAGATCGATCGTTTGCTCGAAACAGTCGTCAAGCGCAAGGCCAGCGACCTGCACCTGGCCGTCGGCAAGGCCCCTTCGCTGCGCCTCAGCGGCGGCATCCGGGAGCTCCAGACCAAGGTGCTGGAGCCGGAGGACACGATGGCGCTGCTCAAGGCCATCACCCCCGAGCGCATCCAGCAGGAGTTTGAGGAGACCGGCAGCGGCGACTTCGGCTTCGCCTACGGCACCGAGGCCCGCTTCCGCGTGTCGATCTTCAAGCAGAAGGGGTACGCCTCGCTGGTGCTGCGGCGGATCCCCAACAACATCATGACCTTCGAGCAGATCGGCCTGCCGAAAATGGCCGAGCAGATCTGCCGCCGCCCCCGCGGGATCTTCCTGGTGACCGGCCCGACGGGGTCGGGGAAGACCACGACGCTGGCGTGCATGATCAACTACATCAACGAGAACTTCGAGCGGCACATCATCACGATGGAAGACCCGATCGAGTACTACCACACGCACAAGAAGTCGATCGTGGTGCAGCGCGAGATCGGCGTGGACGTGCCCAACTTCCCCGAGGCGCTGCGCCGCGCGCTGCGCCAGGACCCGGACGTGATGCTGGTCGGCGAAATGCGCGACCTGGCGACGATCGGGGCCGCCATCACGGCGGCGGAAACGGGGCACCTGGTGTTCGGGACGCTGCACACGTCGGGGGCCGCCTCGACGATCAACCGCGTGATCGACGCGTTCCCCACCGACCAGCAGGAGCAGGTCCGCGTGCAGCTCGCCGGCAACCTCATCGCGGTGCTCTCGCAGTGCCTGTGCCCGCGCATAGACACCGGCGGCATGATGGCCGGCTACGAGTTCATGTACGTGACCCCGGGCATCCAGAACTTGATCCGTGAGAACAAGAGCTTCCGCATCGACTCGGAAATCCAGACCGGCAAAAAGTTCGGGATGCAGTTGCTCGACGACAACCTGTGGATGCACTACCAGGCCGGGCGCATCAGCGCCGAGGAGTGCATCGACAAGAGCAAGAACCCCGGGTACATGGTGGACCGGATGCACAAGGCCGGCATCATGGTGGATTCGCCGGAAGAGCTGCCGCCGGACGACGGGCCAGACAGCGGGCCGGGTGGCGGCGGGTCGCCCAAGCCGCCCGGCGGGGGAAGTTCTCCGGGAGGGGCGAGCAGCGACGCCGAGCGCGCCGCGCTGATCGCCAAGAACCGCGAGCGAATGATGAAGGCGGGCAAGTAGCGACTTGAAAGCAGGGATTGAGGGACAGAACCAGGCACCGAGGACGTAACGCCATAACGAGGACACCGCCATGTCACGAGCCACCCCGCCGAATCCAAACCAGCCGAGGCCCGCGGGCGCCGCGCCCGGGGCGCCGGCGCAAAAGCCGAACGTGACGACGCCGATGGCGCCGTCGGTGGGGGCCAGCGCGCCCCCGGCGCGGACGGGCCAGCCGGCGGACGCCGCACATTCCGGCGGTCCCGCGGTTCGCCCCAATACCCCTCGTCCTGCCGGCGCCGGTCACGCGCCGGCTCATCCGGCGGGCGGGAACGGCCACGGCAGACCGGCGGGCGCCGCCGCACCCGGCGCTGCGGCCAGGCCGGCCGCTCACGCGACGCCGGGCGCCGCCAAGCCCGCGGTCCCCGGCGGAGGCGCAAAGCCGGTGGCGGCGGCGGGTGCGAAGCCCGCGGCCGCCGGCGCGGGAGCGGCGAAGCCGCCCGCGGCCGGCGGAGGTGCCGGTGGCGCCGGCGCAGGAGGGGGCGGCGGTGGCGGGGGCGGGATGCCGCCTATCGATCAGCTCCAGGGCCGCCCCATCGGACGCGTGCTGACGAAGATGGGCAAGGCCACCCGCGACCAGGTCGTCGAGGCCTTGACCTTCCAGAAGAGCAAGGGCGGTGCGCTCGGCCGCATCCTGATCGACCTCGGCTACATCCGCGAATCGGACCTGAACGTCGCCTTGGCCGCCCAGCGCGGCTACGAGATGGTGAGCCTCGACGGGATCAACATCCCCAAGATCGCCATCGACGCCGTCCCCGCCCAGACCGCCACCACCCACAAGGTGCTGCCGATCGACTTCGATCCGGCCAGCAAGAAGCTCACCGTGGTCATGGCCAACCACGAGAACTTCCGGGCGCTGGACGACCTGCGCTCGCTGTTCGGCTACAACGTGACGGCCAAGATCGGCGACCCCGAGCAGATCGACAAGCTCGTCAACAAGCACTACAACACCGCCGCCGACAGCCTGGGGGACATCCTCGGCGAGCTGAACTCCGACGACAACCTCAAGGGCCTCAAGGACCGCGGCGAGTCGATCGACCTGGACAGCCTCAAGGAGGCCGCCGACTCCAACCCGGTGAGGAAGCTGATCAACCTGGTGCTGCTCCAGGCGATCAAGGACAAGGCCTCGGACATCCACTTCGAGCCGTTCGAGGACGAGTTCAAGATGCGCTACCGCATCGACGGCGTGCTGTACGAGATGATGCCGCCGCCGGCGCACATTGCGCCGGCCATCAGCTCGCGCATCAAGGTCATGGCCAACCTCGACATCGCCGAGCGCCGCCTGCCGCAGGACGGCCGCATCGAGCTGAACGTCAACAACCAGCCCATCGACCTGCGCGTCTCGGTATTGCCCACGATGTTCGGCGAGAGCGTTGTGATGCGCGTCCTGGACCGCAGCAACGTCAGCCTGGACCTGGACCGCCTGGGCATGCGCGACGACGACCTCACGGTCATCCGCACCCTGATCCACAAGCCCAACGGCATCGTGATCGTCACGGGGCCGACCGGCTCCGGTAAGACGACGACGCTGTACTCGGCCTTGCGCGAGCTGAATGACCCGTCGAGCAAGCTGATCACCGCCGAGGACCCGGTCGAGTACGACATCGACGGGATCGTCCAGTGCCAGATCAAGGCCGAGATCGAAATGACCTTCGCCCGAATCCTGCGCGCGATGCTGCGTCAGGACCCGGACATCATCCTGGTCGGCGAAATCCGCGACAAGGAGACGGCGGAAATCGCCGTGCAGGCGTCGCTGACCGGCCACATGGTGTTCTCGACGCTGCACACCAACGACGCCCCCAGCGCGATCGCCCGCCTGCTCGACCTGGGGCTGGAGCCGTTCCTGGTGACCGCCACGCTCGAAGGGATCGTCGCCCAGCGCCTGGTGCGGCGGCTGTGCCCCAACTGCAAGACCGAGTACACGCCCGCCGAGGAGCAGCTCATGGAGCTGGAGCTGCGGCCGGACGACGTGGTGGGGAAGAAATTCTGGTACGGCAAGGGTTGCGACAACTGCAACAACACCGGCTACAAGGGACGCCAGGGCATTTACGAGATCATGCTGCTCGATGACGAAATGCGCGACATGATCATCAAGCACGCCAGCACGCAAGTGCTGCGTATGGAAGCGAAAAAGCGCGGCATGCGGACACTGCGCACCAGCGGCCTCATGGCGATCTTCGACGGCGTGACCAGCATCGAGGAAGTCGTCCGCGAGACGATCATGGAAGAAGGCTAAGGCGGTGGGCGGGCGGCGGGGAGTTTCGAGGCTCCCGCCGCCTGTGGAGAACCTGTGGAAAACTGCTCGGAATTGCAGCCGAATCGGGGCGCATCTTCCCGTCAATTCCAGTCTTAACGCGCTGCCGCATACACTTCCCAGCTTCTCAGCGAAGACCCGGGATTAATCACATTTAAGTTCATGCGCTTCAGCCACTTATCGCGATATCGCAGGCGTGGTGCCGGCGGGCGCGCGATGCGCAGGGATTTCCGCCCGTGCTCGGCTCGTAAAGCCCGCCGCAACAGCCCCCCGCGCGACGTAAGCCCGCGATTGTGGATAACTTGAGAATCACCCCGCCGCCGGCGATTGACAACTCGGCCAATTTTTGTCCACCGCAGCGAACGCGGCTATCTTTCACTCCGGCAGTTGGAGTCCCCTTGGCACAAGGGGAGATTCCGCGCGGGACGGGCCCGCCGGAATTGCAGGTGCCGTTGCGCGAAGTCCGCCGTTGCACGTCTCACTTTTACGTCGCATTGGCCCCCGGGAAGGCAGACGTCTTACCCCGCCCCGGGCACGGGCTTCACTGTGATACGTCGTGAAAGGAGTGGCTGAGTATGGCCACGGGCAAGGTGAAGTGGTTTAACGACCAGAAGGGCTTTGGTTTCATTGCTTCTGAGTCGGGGAAAGACGTTTTCGTCCACCATTCGGTCATCGAAGGCCAGGGTTTTAAGACGCTCCAGGACGGGGAAGCGGTGGAATACGAGTACGAGGAGGGTCCAAAGGGGATGAAAGCGACGCGCGTCCGCCGCATGGTCGCCGTGAAATAACGGCACCTGCCGCGGAGAACACTGACATCCCAATGCACCCGCCGCCAAGGCGGGTGTTTTTATTTGGGGGACGGGCAGGTACCGGCGGCCGCGTCGAAGAGACGGAGCAGGTCTTCGGGGGAGAGCTGCTCGACCCGCCACTGGGGGTCGATTCCCCGTCGGGACAGCAATTCTTCTGCCGGATACCCGGCTTCGGAGAGGCCCTTGCGGAGGGTTTTGCGTCGCATGGAGAACAATTGTTGAACAAAGCCGTGGAACGGCGCCGCCCGCGCGGGCCCGAGGCGGTCGTCGCGGCTCATCCGGACCAGGGCCGATTCGATCCTCGGGGCCGGCCAGAAGGCCTGGGGCGGGAGGGTTCGCAGGATCTCGACGCGGGAGAGGAGCTGCGCCATGGCCGACAGCACGCCGTAGTCTTCGGTGCCGGGCTTGGCGCGAAGGCGGTGTGCGACTTCCTTCTGCACGGTGAAGGCGAGGAGTTCGACGCCGGCCAGGAGCAGGTCGATGATCAGCGGCGAGGCGATGTTGTAGGGCAGGTTGGCGACGAGCTTTGGGCGCAGGCGTTGGTCTGCGGCCGATCGGATCGCCGCGGAGAGGTCCGGGTTGAGCTCGTGCTTGCCGGCCAAGGCGTCACCTTCGATCAGGGTGAAGCTGGGGTTGTCGGCGAAGCGGTTACGAAGGAGGGCGGCCAGGTCGCGGTCGATCTCCACGGCCAATACCTTTGCGGCGCGGGCGAGCAGCTCTTCGGTGAGCGTGCCGGTCCCGGGGCCGACTTCAATCGCCAGGTCATGTTCCGTCAGCCCGCCGGCGTCGGCGACGAGCCGCACGAGGTTCTGGTCGATCATGAAGTTCTGCCCGAAGCGGTGGCGGGGGTGGGAGCCGGCCGCGGCGAGGAGGGATTGGATTTCGTGCTTGGTTTGGGACATCGCGGCAGTTCAGAGTTCGGCTTCAGAAACCCTGCCGCACTCAGGACAGCGGTGGGGAGTGGCGCGGAGATCGTATCCGCATTGGGCGCAGCGCCCGGCGGCGAGAAGCTCTTTGCGGCGACACTGGCGTATTGTCGAAACAACCCAGGTGAACGGGAGGACGGCGAAGGCGACGAGGAGAGGCCAGAACGGCACGCGCCAGGCCGGTTTCCAAATGAGGCAATATGCCGGCGCCACTCTCTCAAAGCCGGCGGCGACGTAGGCGCGTGCGAGGGTCGATTCAGTCTGGGCGCGCGTGAGCCCCTGGACCTTCACAGGTTTGATCAGGGGAAGGGTCATGGTTCCGTTGCTGGTGATCCGTTGCGATCTAGTTATGTCTATGCCGGGCCCGACGAGGTCGTGCAGGCTGATGGTTACGAAGTCGCCGGGCTTGGCCGGTTGATCCTGTGGGCGCAGCGCGGACCCCTTCGCTTCGACCGATACCGCCCAGCCGAGGGAGCTTCGGAGAGGATTCATGGCCTGGGTGGACACCCAGCGTTCGATCAGCCACAAGAGCAGCACCAGCGAGACGGCCGACGCAGAGGTGAATAAGAGGCGTCTCATTATGGGTGTTGGGTGTTCACTGTCGCGATGGTGCATGGCTGCCGCCGGCGTCCTGATCGGCGCCGACCAGCGCCCGCATCATGGCGTCGGTCACTTCGGCGGCGGAGTGGTATTGGCCGGAGCGGATGCGGGCGGTGGTTTGTTCCAATACCCTGATTCGCGCGGCGGCGGCCGGGTCCTGGGCGCCGGCTGCGCGGATGCGGCTCCACTCGCCGGAGCGGCTGACGTCGATCTTCCAGCGGCCGTCTGCGTACGCCGGCTGGCCGTACTCGTAGGTGAGCTCGGCCACGGTCGCGTGGTCGCCGTTCAGCTGGGTGAGTTCCGATTTGAGGCCGGCGGCGGTGTCCGCGGGGAGGGATTCGGCCCATCGTCGGACGCCCGCGGCGGAGTCCTGCTGGCGGAAGGGGGCGGTGGCCTTGGCGGCTTCTTCTGGGCCGGCTTGCTTTTCGTACGCTTCCAGCAATTCGTTGGCGAGGTCGAGGTTGAGCTTTTCGCCGATCTCCCGCGGGCGGGGCAGGCCGAGGCGCGCGATGAGTTCCTTCGTCTCGGCGGGGCCGAACTCGTGCTCGGCGGCCTGCTCGAAGCCGGCCCAGGCGGATATGGACTTGGCCAGGTCGTCGATCGATTTGCGGCCGGCCTGCCCGTCGGCGTAAGCGGCCGCGCGATAGGCGGCGGCGTCCTCGGATTCCAGCGCGTCGGCCATCGCCCGGTAGGCGTCGAACGGGGCGCCGCGGTCCGCGGGCGCGGTCGCGGGAGTCGGCCGCTGACTCGAGGGGTGAGAAGCGCAGCCGGTCAGGCAAAACATCATCGCCATGCTCGCCAGGTGAACCATTACGATCTTGGGGGCAATCATGTCCGCCATGATAACCGCGCGCAGAATTTTTGGATCGGGCCAACGTCATTTCCGCGGCGGGCGCGTTAACGGCTAGAATGGCGGGACTATGAAATCCTACGACGTCATTCGGCAGGCGGTGGACGAGCCGGGGGTGAAGGCGGTGGCCGCGGCGCTGAAGGTGTCGCCGGCCCTGGTGTACAAGTGGTGCGAGCCCCCTGCCGCCGCGGACGACCCGGACCAGTCCGGGACCAAAAACCCCCTCGACCGCGTCCGCGAGATCTACGCGCTGACCAAGGACATCCGCATCGTCCGCTGGCTGTGCAACGAGGCCGGCGGGTTCTACGTCGCCAACCCCGACCCCGAGCTGCGCAAGCCGCTGGACGAGTCGATCTTTACCGAGACGCGGTCGATGGTGCGGGATTTCAGCGAGCTGCTCGAGGCCGTCACCGAGAGCGTCGAGGACGACCAGAACATCGACCCCGACGAGGCCGACGAGATCCGCCAGAAGTGGGAAGACCTCAAGGCCTGCGTCGAGCGGTTCGTGATCGCCTGCGAGAAGGGGCAGTATCACCTCACGAAGAAGCCCGAGTCGAAGCAGGAACGGTCGAAGTAGATTCGCGGCAAGTGCGGGTTGCTCGTCGGAAAACCGCAGAGGAAACGCGATGGGCGTACGAACCCTCACGCGGCGCGAGAAGCGGCGCCGCTACCACTCCGACGCCGTGCGCGCCGCCCGCAAGCGGCGCGTGTACGAGCGCGAGGCGACGGTCCAGGAGCTGGACGGCGATCTGGCCGTCCTGCGCGCGGTCCGCGACGCGGCGCAATCCCGGCGGATGTGGATCGCGGTGCTGATCGCCGTCGCCGTGGTGGCCGGCCTGCTGCTATCGATGAACACGCAGAATCCGGGGCCGATCATCGTCGCCGTGGCGCTGGCGATCGTGCTGGGCTTCTTCCGCAAGATCACGCGCGTGTGGGACGTGCGGCGGATCAACCTCGCCAGCGGCGTGTTGCGGCAACTGGCCGTTTCACCGGGCGAGCCGGTAAAGCTCATGTTGAACCTTCGGCCGACGCAGAAGCGCAAGAACTTCGTCTCCGCGGCCGGGGTCACCCGCCGCTACCAGCTCGAGTGGCTGGCGGTCGAGGCCAGGACCGAGAACGGCACGGCGGTGCTGCTGCGGCGGCAGGACGAGGTCCATTATTCGGAGACCTACTCCGGCCGTACCACGCGGATGCAGTGGAACTTCTACTTCACCGACCGGATCGAGCTGCGGCCGGCGGCGGGCGCGCGGCGCGTGCCGAGCCGCGAGGAGTTGCAGCTACCCGAGCAGTTTCAGGTCACGGCGTTCGAAACGGCGCCGGAGAAGCTCGTGCTGGCGGTGCACAGCGGGGTGAAGTGGTGGGCGTGGCCGGTGCCACCGGCCGCGCCGGAGGTGCTCGACGGGGTGAGGACGATGCTCGGATGGGTGGGGATCCTGTCGGTGCTGGCCGGGCTGGAAGCGCCGACGCGCGACGCGGCCGAGCCGGCACGGACGTGGCTGCCGCCGATCGGCCCGCGCGCCATCGCGCTGCTGCTGCTCCTGCTTTCGGTGGCGCCGCTGGCGGTCGTGGCCAACGCCGTGGACCGGGGGACCAGTTACATTTACGAGCACACGCCCATCTGGGAGAGGCCGTTCTTCGAGGAGGGCCTGGTCGGCACGATCCTTTGCCTGGTGCTCTGGATCGCGGCGGCGCTGCTGCTGTTCTTGCCAAGACGCTTGGCGCGGCGGCTGAAGGATTAATCACGTCAGTGGCGCGCGGGAGGAGGAATTGTCTTATTCTTTCCGCCCCGTCGCCGGGGCCGGCCGGGTAGCCGGCGGTGCGGCCGGCGTGGAAGGGCCGGTGGTGCCGGAGGCCATCGCGGGCGCCGGCGGCCCCGCGGGGGCCGCTTCGGCGGGCGCGCCTTGGGCCGCCTGCGTGGCGGCGCGGATCATCTTCTGCTGCAGCTCACGGGCGGCCTCCTCGGCGGTCTTGTACTTGCCGGCGGCGACCTCCAGGGCGGCCTCGTTGACAAGGCGCGCCTCGGTCGTCAGCTCTTCGATCCGGATGTCCGACGCCTGGTCGCCGGCCTGGCGCCGCAACTCCGAGACCGGGACCTTCCACTGCCCGGCCACCTTGCGCAATTGCGTCGGCCGATCGTCCTGCCCCTCACCGGCCATCGGCGGGAAGATGATCGCCTGGTCGCCGGCGACCGTCTCCTTCGACGCGTCGAGCTTCTTGATCCCCTCGGCGTAGGTGGCGGCGGTGTCGCCGGTGAGCGGGCGCGCGCCCTGATCGCCGAACTGCTTGATCGCCGCCTTGTGCAGGTTCCCAACGGCCTCGGCCATCGCGGCGACCGCCGACGCCATGCTCTCCTCCGCCGGCGTCTCCCAGTAAAGCAGCGACTTCACCTTCGCCCCGTCCCCGGCGCGGATCGCGTCGGCCATCTGGCGCATCACGCCCTTGGGCGTGTTGTCGGCCGCGATCGAAGGCGCCGTCGCCGCGGCCGTCGCCGGCCGCGCGGTCTGGGCGCTCACGGCGGCTGCCGTCGTCAACAGGGCCACCGCTCCGGCCAACGCCCGCGCGATGCTTCGTCCATGAGCCATGGCGACTCCTCTCGTGACGCGTCGTGACGCGAATCGTTGTGCGCCGGGGTATTCTTATCGGAAACCGCGGTGGCGGTCCATTGGCAAAGGTGCGGGCGGTTTGGTATTGCGTGAAATCACTGAAAATGCCCGCAAAGACGCAAGCGAGTCCTGAGGCGATTCCCGAAGCAGAGGGGGCGGCGGTTTCCGTCTCGCTCGCGGGAATACGCCGCGTGTTCCCGCCGGACGTGGTGGCGATCGAAGCGATCGACCTGCACGTCCCGCCGGGACAGTTCCTGGCGATACTCGGGCCCAGCGGGTCCGGCAAATCCACGCTGCTGCGGCTGGTCGCCGGGCTGGACCGTCCCACGGCGGGAAAGGTTTCCCTCGGCCGCGCAAATCCGCCGACCGCGTACGTATTCCAGGACGCGCACCTGCTGCCGTGGCGGACGGTGCTGCACAACGTCGCCCTGCCGCTGGAGCTCCGCGGGGTGCCGGGGTCGCACCGCCTGGCGGCGGCGCGCGAAGCGGTAGAGCGCGTCGGCCTCGGCGACGCGCTCCACCGCTACCCGGCCCAGCTTTCCGGCGGCATGCGGATGCGGGCATCGCTGGCGCGGGCGCTGGTCACCGAGCCGCACCTGCTGTTGCTCGACGAGCCGTTCGCCGCGCTCGACGAGATCACCCGGCACCGCCTGGACGAGCAGCTCCGGGCGCTGTGGCGGGAGCGGGGGATGACGGTCGTCTTCGTGACGCACTCGATCCCCGAAGCAACGTACCTCGCCCAGCGCACGGTGGTGCTGTCGCGCCGCCCCGCGCGGGTGGTACTGGACCACGCCGTCGAGTTACCCGTCGATCGGCCGGCGGCGATCCGCGGCGAGCCGGCGTTTGCCGCTCAGATGCGGGTGCTCTACGAGGCGCTGGAGGTGGCCGAGCGGTGAGCAACCGGTGGCGCGTCATCCTCCCGCCGCTCGTCCCCTTCGTCGTCGTGACGGTGGGGGTCGAGGTGCTGGTGCGCAGCGGCGTGATCCCGTCGTACGTCCTGCCGGCGCCGTCGGCGGTGTTCGAAAGCGTGTTCCGCGACTTTCGCGAGCTGGCCTCCGCCACCTGGTCCACGACCAAGGCCTCGGTGGCCGGCTTCGCCGCCAGCGGCGCCATCGGCGTGCTGATCGCCGTCGCGCTCTCATCGTCCCGCTGGGTCGAGCGGGCGTTCTACCCGTACGCGGTTTTCTTCCAGACCGTGCCGATCATCGCGATCGCACCGCTGCTGGTGATCTGGTTCGGGTTCGACCTTCGGACCGTGATCGCGTCGGCGTTCATCGTCTCGGTCTTCCCGGTGATTGCCAACACGCTCACCGGACTGCTCTCGACCGACCCCGCGCTGCGAGACCTCTTCCGCCTCTACGGCGCGTCGCCGGCGGCGACGCTATGGAAGCTCCGCCTCCCTTCGGCCCTGCCGTCGATCCTCACCGGCCTCCGCATCGCCGCCGGGCTGGCCGTCATCGGCGCGATCGTCGGCGAGTTCATCTCCGGCTCCGGCATCGGCGGCGTGATCGACGTCGCCCGCACGCAGCAGCGCCTGGACAAGGTCTTCGCCGGCCTGCTGCTCTCGTCACTGCTGGGTTTGGGGCTCTTCGCGCTGGTCAACCTCGCCAGCCGCCTCGCCCTGCGGCACTGGCACGCCTCCGAGCAGTCGCGGTAAAACATGCGAATGACAAATCGATTGATCGCCGGCGCCTTGCTCGCGTGCGCGCTCCTCCCCGTCGGATGTAAGCGCCAGGACGCAAACGGCACGGGCGCCGCGTCGGCCAATGCCCCGCAGCACGTCCAGATCGCCCTCAATTGGAAGCCCGAGCCGGAATTCGGCGGCTTCTACGCCGCCCAGGCCAGCGGTGCCTACGCGTCGCGCGGGCTCGACGTCGAGATCCTCCCCGGCGGCTCCGGCACGCCCACGGTCCAGATGGTCGGCGCCGGCCGCGCCGAGTTCGGCATCGCGTCGGCCGACGAGGTGATCCTGGCGCGCCAGAACCACAACGACGTCGTCGCGATCTTCGCCGTCTACCAGACCAACCCGCAGGGGCTGATGACCCACGCCGAGCGCGGGTTCAACAGCATCGCCGACGTCTTCACTCACCCCGGCACGCTGGCGATCCAGCGCGGCCTGCCGTACGCGGATTTCCTGGAGAAGAAATACGGCTTCGACAAGGTGACGGTGGTGCCGAACACCGCCGGCATTCCCGCCTTCCTGCGCGACCCGAACATGACGCTCCAGTGCTTCGTCACGTCCGAGCCGCTGGTGGCCCAAAAGGCGGGGGCCAAGGTGAAGACGTTCCTCGTCGCCGACGCCGGCTACAACCCCTACACGGCCGTGCTGGTCACGCGCGGCGACTACCTCCGCTCGCACGGCGACGTGGCCAAAAGCCTCGTCTCGGCCGTGCGCGACGGCTGGGCGGCGTACCTGAAGGACCCCGCCCCGGCCAACGCCGTCATGACCCGGCTCAACCCGACGGTGGACGCCCCGACCGCCGCCGCGATGGCCGACGCGCAGAAGCAGCTCATCGAAACCGCCGACACGCAAAAGGCCGGCCTTGGCGCCATGGCGGCCGACCGATGGCGCACGCTGATCCAGCAGCTCCAAGACCTGAAAGTCGTTACCTCGCCACCCAAAGCAGAGGAGTGCTTCGCCAATCCGTGACCACGCCGCCCGGTTCCTACTTCGTCCCGCCCACCAGCCGTTTCATCAATCGTTCGCGCGCGTCGGCAGCGGTGAACCGCCGCGTCACGACCACGAGCGATTTTAATTCCTTCACGCTCGACAGCGCGAACCCCGCCTGCGGGAGGATCTCGTCCCACCGCTCGTCGTCGAGGTCCGCCGTGTCCAGCAGCGGGTTGACCAGCGGCTCGGGGACCGAAAACGCCCGCAGCCGCACGTCGCGTTCCAGGCCGATTTGCGTGTCGGCGCACAGCGGCGCCACCTGACCCGGCGCCGGCTTGAGCCGCACGCTGCCGGCGACGTCCGACGGTCCGTCGTCGAACTTTTGCGCGGCGGAAATCGCAAACCGCCCCTGCCCCTGGCCGTCGGTGAGGTACCGCGTCACCCCCAGCAATTCCCCCGCCGACAACGGCCCGTCTAGCCGAAGCACCACTTCCTCGCCGGGGTCGCTCAGCGCCGCCAACACCTCCGGCGCCAGCTGGCGGAGCTGCGTCTGGCGAAAATTCTTCGGCAGCGGGTTGGCCTTCTCGTCGCGGTCGAGGATCAGCACCTCGAACGCCAGCGCGTCGTCCGGCCAGTGGTACTCCACCGCGCCCCACGGCCCGCGCCCGCCCCAGCCCGCCACGCGCTCGGCCTGAATCACGTCGAACTGATTGATGCGGACGATCATCGTGGGCCGCCGTCGCCGCGTTACACGGGCTGGGTGTCCGCGGGGCGGGTGGAGGCGCTGCCGGGTGACGGCGCCACGTCGGCCGACCGCCGGATCGGCTCGATCGTCGCGCCGGGAAGCGCCATCACGTTCACCATCGAGCCCACGCGGATCGCCCCTTCGCCGAGGTCGATCCCGCTGTCGGCCTGCGGCAGCGACACGACGATCGGCAACCCCGCCTGCACCACCATCGACCGCGTCGTCAGGAACTTCACCCGCCCCTGGATCGTCCGCGGCCGCCCGAAGATCGGCTCGACGAAGTTCCCCCCGCTGGGGACCGTCATCACCTTGCGCGCGTTCAGCCGCACGACCGCGTCGATCCACTCGTTCACCGGGCCGTCGTACGCCCGCCCGCCGGCCGTCGCGAGGTGCAACTGGTAGTTCGTGTTAATCGGCGCGAACACCACCACGCCGTCGCGCACCTCCGTCACCTTCCCGCGCGCCGGGAAATCGGTCTCACTGGCCATGGCGCTCCTCGTCCAACGCTCATCCTCCGCCGCCAAACGTCGGCGGACACTATAAGGATTAGGTGACGATTGTGTAGCGCGGGCCGGGCAGGGTTTTGCGATCGATCACGGCCGCGCGCCGGCGGGCGCCGCCGGCTTCTTCTGCGGCCTCGCACCCCCCGGCGGGACCAGCGCCTTGAACACGTCCTCGTTCAGCCGCGCCACCCACATCGACAGCGCTTTGCCCTCCTCCGGCTCCGCCATCAACAGCCCCCACCGCCCGCCGCGGTGGACCGGCACCGTGTCGAAAGCGACCAGCCGGTGCGGTTTGTCCGCTACCGGGTACCCGACGGGGTCGTACGCGTACGGCTGGTTCGAGACCGGGCACGACAGCGGCAGCTTCGGGTCGCCGCCCGGCATCGTGTGGAGCTCTTCCAGCGACGCCGGCATGCGTCGGTTTTTGAGGTAATACAGCAGGATCTGCCCGCTGATGTCCTGCAGCCGCGTGGCGCACTCGTCGATCGCCTCACCGGCTGCTTCGCGGTCGATGGGGGTCGGCCCCGCGGCTGCCGGCTGCGACTTGTTGCCCCCGCACCCGCACGCCAGCAGCGCCGCCGCCACTAGCGGCCACAGACGCCACGCGCGCCCAAGTCTCCTGCTACCGCCGCCTGTTCCCCGGACGAACGCTCCCACGCTGCACCTCCACGTCGCCGGGATTGCCGTAACCGCCATCCCCGCCTTCGATCATCGGGCCCGGCATCGGCATCGGCTCCGGGTACGGCACCGGGACGGGATACGGAACATACCCCTCCTCGGTCATCGCGTCCACGTCGTCGGGCGTCATGAACGGCTCCGGCCCCCCCTCGTCCATCCCGCCCTGGTCCGACCCGCGGAACCGCAACGGCTGCATCGCCGACGGCTGCGTCCCGGCGCCCCGACGCATCCTCGCCCGCTCGCGCTGCGCCTCCGACGGCTGCGTCGCAGCGCCGCGCTCCATATTCCGCATCGCGTCGTCGAAGACCCCCGGCGCCACCGCGTTGGGCGTCAGCCGCGTGCCCTTCATCTCGTCCTGGCTCATCCCCTTGAGCACGTCCGGGTCCGACGCCACGTGCGGCGTCAGGAAGATCAGCAGCTCCGTCTTGCTCTTGGTCAACTGGTCACGCGTGAACAGCGCCCCCAGCAGCGGGATGTCGCCCAGCAGCGGCACCTTGCTCACCGTGTTGGTCTTGCGGTCCTCCATCAGGCCGCCGATCACGACCGTCTGCCCGTCGCGGATCCCGATGCGGCTGTCGGCCGACCGCGTCGCGATCACCGGCGCGTTCAGCCCCTCGCTGATCGGCACGGTGGTGCCGGTGAGCTGGCTGATTTCCGGCGACACGTCCATGATCACCAGCCCCTCGGGGTTAATGTGCGGCGTCACGTACAGGATGATGCCGACGTTCTCGTACTGGATTGTGTTGATGATCTGCCCGCTCTCGGTCGTTCGCGTGTTGGTCACGAACGGCACCTGCTGGCCAACGATGATGTCCGCCTGCTGGTTGTCGCTGGCCAGGATGTACGGCCGCGAGAGCACGTCGAGCTTGCCCTCGGTCTGAAGCGCCCGCAGTGTGGCGGTGACGTTCGCCTCGATCACCTTCGCCACCAGCCCGCCCGGCGAGGCGGCCAGGCCGAAGTCGGTGCCGATGGATTGGCCGCCGACGATGTTGCCCGCCGCGTCGCGCCGCTGGTTAAGGATCGAGAACTCCACGCCCAAGTCGGTGGAGTTGTCGTGGGTGACCTCGGCGATCAGCACCTTGATCAGCACCTGGGGCACCGGCCGGTCCAGCTCCTGCAAGATCTGGCGGACCTGCTGGAAGAACTTGGTGGCGGTCATGACCAGCAGTGAGTTGGTGTCGGGGTCGGCCACGACGTACACCTGCCCCGCCAGCGCCGACGCCGCCGACGTGCTGCCGGAGGAGAGGCCGCCGTAGGACGAGCCGCCGAAGCCCCCGCCGAACGACGAGCGTCCCGAGCTGCCGTACGAGCTGCCGCCGTAGCCACTCGACGAGCGCCCGGATGACCCGAAGCCCGAGGAGCCGAAGCCGGAGCTGCCACCCCTGCTGGAGGAGCCGCCGAAGCCGGAGCTGCCAAACCCCGAGCTGCCTCCCCTGCTGGAAGAGCCGCCAAAGCTCGAAGAGGACGAGCGGCCGCCGCGCGAGGAGCTGCTCGAGCTGCTCCCGCGGTACCCGCTGCCCCCGCGGCCGCCGCCGAACAGGTTGTTGATGACGCTCTCCAGGTTGGTGGCCGTGGCGTTGCGCAGCGGGTAGATGAAGAAGCTGCTCTCCGCCGTCGGATCCGAGTCGATTTCCTTGATGACGCTCTCGATGGTCTTGAGCGTGTCCGGCGGGGCCGCCACGACCACCGTGTTCGTGCGCTCGTCCGCCGACGCGTTGACCTTCGCGGTGCGGTTGGTGTCCGACTCCTCGCCGCGCCCGCCGCGACTGCGGTCGCTGCCACCGGGGCCCCCAAATCCCGGGGGCCCGCCGCCGCCGAAGAACCGCGACGAGATCAAGCTGCTGAACCCGCTGCTCGACCCCCGGCTGCGGCCGGATTGGTCCTGGTCCTCGGTCTTGAAGATGTCCATGATGAGCTTCGCCGCCGCCGTCGAGTTGGCGTACTCCAGGTGGAACACCTTGATCTCCGCCGCCGTCGCCTGGTGCTGGTCCAGCTTGGCGACGATCTCCACCACGTGCTTAATGTTGGCCGACGAATCCGTGATGATCAGCGAGTTGCTCCCCGCGTTGCTCGACACGTCGGCGTCGGGGCCGATCAGCGGCGTCAGGTCCTGCTTCAGCTTCACCGCGTCCACGAACCGCACCGGCACCACCTGCGTCACCAGCTCGTCGGTGTCCTCGATCTCGGCGGGATCGGCGCCGAACTTCACCGGGATGTTGAGCTTCTTGGCCCGGTCCCACGCGACGATCTTGAGCTGCCGCCCGCCCGGCCCGCTCTGGATCGCCGTGTACCCGTTCTGCTTCAGCACCGTGTTGAGCAGCGCCACCGCTTCCGTGGGACTGACCGGCTGCCTGCTGGTCACCGTCACGCGGCCTTCCAGCCGCGGCACCTGCTTGATGATGATGAACCCCCCGACGTCGCTGAGGTAGTCCAGGACGGAGTCGATCGATGCGTTCTCGAACTTCATGATGATCGGCCGGCTCGTCGGCTTGGTCGCGCCGTTCGTCGCCGGCCGCGTGGACGCGCCCGCCTGCGTGCCGCTGGGCTGCGCGCCATTGTCCCGCGTGCCGTTCCCCGCCGTGCCGCCGGCCTGCGCCGGCCGCGCCTCACCCGGGGCCGGCCGCGTCACCGGGCCCCCCTCCGGCGCGGGCTGCGCCCACGTCGCGGGCACGGGCGCCCAGGCCAGAATCGCCAACGCCCCCGCAAGGGCGACCAGACCTACACTCCAGGCCGTTCGTTGCTTACCCATCCCGCGCATAGATTCCCTTTACCGTGTTGCGAGGTGTCAGCCAAGTTGTGCCGGGCGGCGCCACAGGATGTACGGCCCTGGTCGGACCGGTTCAACCCGCGCCACCGCCCGGAACTGATTCACGCCCAATTGCCCGCCGAATTCCCGCCGACGCGCTGCCGCTACCGTCGCGCGCGGGCCGTCGCCGCGACGATCACTTGCCCAGTTCCTGCATCCGGCGCTGCCTCATTCGCTCCACCAGGTCGCCGCCGCCGTCGGGGAGCGGCGGAGGCGCGGGCGCGGCGCCGCTGTCGCCGCCGGGGCCGCTCGGCGGCGCGCCGCGATTGGACGACCGGTCTGACGAGCCCCGGTCCGACGAGCCCCGGTCTGACGAGCCCCGGTCTGACGGTCCGCGGTCCGACCCGCCGTAGTCGCGGCTGGACCGCCCGGAGTCGCCACGCGACCCGTACGAGGACGACCGGTCGGAACGGTCCGAACGGTCGGAGGACCGCCCGTAATCGCGGCTGGACCGCCCGTAGTCTCGCGAGCGGCCGTCCGACGAGCGGTCGGACCTGTCGGAATACCGGTCCGATGACGAAGAAGAGGAAGAACCGGACGAGCCGCTATAGCTGCTCGACGACCCAAACCCGAGGTCGATGGGCTTGCCTTCCATGTTCTGCCCAATCGCGATCTGGCGCGACCGCCCGCTGCTGCTCTGGAAATCGACGCTGTTCAGCGTCACCGACGCCAGCATCCCGCCGCAAAGCGACTCACCCGGCCGCCGCACCAGCGTCTGGCGCTGCTTGATGTCTTCGAAAAACCCCCAGGTGACGTTGTCCTGCTCCAGAGCGCCGGTGAAGACCACCGACTCCTCCGGCCTCGGCGGCGACATCGGGCGCGAGGTGGGCTCGGCGCGGTCCGGCGCCGCCCGTTGGTCCTTCGCGAAAATGCTCCGCGACAACAAGATACCGTACTTGGGCGACATCGCCTTGGGCGCGTTGGGGGGCGCCGGCAGCAGCATCGACGGGTCCACCGCCGCGGCACTCGGGCCACCGCCCCGCGCCGGTGCCGCCAGCGCCACAGGACCCGGGCCGGACTTGTCCGGCGGCGCGCCGGCCCCGCCGGTCGCCGCCACCAACGCCAGCCCCGCCGCCGTCGCCATTCCCAGCACCAGCTTCTTCGCCGACATCGTCAGCCTCCGCCTTCCGTACGCTTCAATTCTCGTCACGCCGCTGGACATGTACGTTCCGTTCTCGTTACGACCGCGTGCCGCCCGCCGGCGTACGCAGCGCGCCCGCCTTGGTCTTGTCCGCGTCGGGGTTCAGGAACAGCGTCGCGACGTTGATCGTTACCGTCAGGTCGTCGATGCCTTCCTTCTTCGGCTTCATCTCCACCCCCGTCACCTTCACCGGGATCGGCGACGTCTCCAGCCTCCACAGCAGTTGCGCCACCGAGCGGGTGTGTCCCGACACCGTCACCTGGTGGGCGCTGGTCTTAAACCCACCGAGCTCCGTCACCTTCTGCGGCTGCGTCTGGTTCTCGTCCAGCCCGCTCTCGACGATCCAGTCGTGCATCTTCGCTTGGAGCTGCTGCTCGGCCGTCTGCTGGTCGGATTTCAGCCCGCCCGTCGTCACCATCTGGTTCCACAGCTTCTCGGATCGCCGCTGCATGATGAACATGCGCTCGTTGTCCTTCAGCTTCTTCTGCGCGTCGTCGATCGCCGCAGTGATGTCCTTGCGGTACGCGAAGACGGGCCCGAGGATCACCTTGTCCAGCACGAACAGGCCGATCGCCAGCGTCGTGCCGATCACCACGTATCGTTCTCGCTTCGATAGGACCACTTCAAATCTCCAATTCCAACACCCGCCCGGCCGCCGCTAATCGGCCAGGTAATTGAACGTGATGTCGAAGTTCGTTTCCTTCACGCCCTTGTTCTGCTGCACGCGCACGTTCTGGAGCCTCACGTCGGTGATGCGCTTGGCCCCCAGCCGGGCGTTGGCGCCCAGCAGGGCGTCCTGGATCCGCAGCGGGATCTTTTCGTTCGTGGACTTCCCGGAAATGTTCACCTGGAGCACCGTCTTGTCAGGCGCCGCGCTCGCCGCCGCGCCCGCGCCAGGCCTGGCGCCGACCGCCTGCACCTTGGGCGCCTCCCGGATATTCAGCGACATCATCCACGTCCCGCTGTCCTCCGGGACCGAGTTGGTCAGGTCCTTAAAGCATTCCAAATACTTCGGCTGCCCGCCGTACCAGCTCCGCGCCAATGTCACGCGGTCCACCGCCGCCTTCGCCGCCGCCGCGTCCGCCTTCTGCGAGTTCAGCGTCTTCAACAGGTCGTCCCGTTCGCGCGCCTTCTCCTGCAGGTCGCTGTAGAACAGCACGCTGCTCACCGCCAGCGCCACCGCGACGGCGATCGCCCACGCCGCCTGCCGGCCTACGAGCTGTTTCTTGGGCGCCGTCAGCCGCGAGTGGAGGAAGTCCACCGGCAGCAGCCCGTCCTGGATCCCCGCCACGCACAGCGCCACCGCCGGGGCGAACCGCCCCACGCCGTGCTGCGCGCCGCTCGCCACGTCGCCAGCCCGGCGGGCCAGCTCGCGCCCCGCCTTGACCGTCACGCCCAGCCGCTCGCTCAGCGCCACCAGCGCCGAAGGATCCACGCCGATGCCGTCCCAGACCACCAGCTCGCGTCCCCCGTTGTGCCCGTTGCTCCCGTTGGTGCCGTTCGCCTTGGCGCCGGGGCCGCGGTCCGGCGGCAGCATGGAAAGCACGCGCCGCAGCTCCCCGGAAAACCCCAGCAGCGCCCCGTCGGCGACGCGGCCGCCGCCATTGCCGCCGTTCGACCCGTTGGCGCCCTCGCCGTGAGATTCTTCCGCCTCCCCGCCACCGCCCTGCCGAACGCGCTCCGCCACCGCCATCACCGGCACCGCCGTCGGCCGCAGGTGCCGCAGCACGCACAGCCCCCCGCCGCTGCGGGCCGTCAGCTCGGCGCTGCCCGCCCCCAGGTACATCACCGCGGCGTTGGTCGCCAGCACCTTCCCGCTGGCTTCGCCCAGCGCTGCCGCCCACGGGGCTACCGCGCGGACCGTGATTCGCGCCGCCTCCGCCATCGCCTGGATCTGGTCCAGGTACTTCTGCGGCGTGGCCATCAGCAGCACCGACGTCGGCTCGCTGGCGCTGGTCTGACCGGCAAAGTCGTACACCAGGTCCTTCAATTCCGGGGAGAACTCCCGCTCCGCCTGCAGCCGCAGCAGGCTCGCCGCCGCGTCGTCGTCCGCCGGCGGGACTTCCTTGGGCTTCACCAGCACCCATTTGGCCGGCAGCCCCACCACCGCCTGGTTCGCCGAGAACCGTTGCTGCTTCAGGAACTGCCCCAGCGCCTTGCCCAATACGTCCGGCTGCTCCAGGCTCACGCCTTCCGGCCAGACGAACTCGCCCGTCCGCCGAACCTCCGGCTCACCCCCGCCGGCCACTTCCGCCGCGAGAATCGAGCGGTCGCCGATCGCCAACCCAAGCACTTTGTTCAATCGCAGACCCTTCAATGTGCCACCTTCTTCATCTTGCGCGTTTTCAACGAGTTACGTTGAATCAACCGCGCCTTACGGTCCCGACCGACGTCGGCGTCGCTCCCGCTTGGGCTACGACATACTGTTCCGCGCCGCCTTCAGTTAATTCCCGACCGACGACGCACAACCGTATTCACAACCCCTTTAACCGCCGAGCTTGCCCGGCGTTGTCCGGGGCGCGAACGCCACCTCACAACCCATCTTCACACGACCGACAACCCCACGCTTGCGTGCTTACCTCTGAATTGCACCCGTCGTGCCGCCGGACACCACCGGCGACACACCCAGCCCCTGCCGCAGGTCCAGGCGGATCTGCGGGTCGAGCGGCCACCCCCAACTCGTCAGGTCCTTGCGATATACCACCTTCGGCGGCGTTTGCCGCACGTCCACCACGACGTAAATGCGCCGAAAAGCCCTCCCGTCCGCACTCACCGCCACGATGTCCGCCGAAAACTGATACGACCGATCGGTCAACAAGTTGCCGATGGCCATTGCTTTTTGTTGTGTCAAGGCTTCCACCACCCACGCCATTCCGACGGTGGACCCGCCATTGAATGCATTGCTGAGGCTGCTGGTGTCGCTGGTAGTCACACCCGTGCCGACGCCGTACTCCTGGCGCTTGCTGATCATCGCGTCAACGTCCGCCTCCTCCAGCCCCGGCAGCGTCATCAGCACTTCGCGCGGCGCGCGGTTTACGTCGATCAGCCCGGTCTGCGTCGTGGACGAGGTCGTGAGTTGGCCGGCGAGCTGGCGAAACTCCTCGACCTTCAAGCCGGTACTGTAGTAGAAGTCGAAAACGCTGTCGAACTTCTGCGGCGTGCGGCCGCCCAGGCGCTGGGTGACGGCCTGCCAGACCGCGTTGAACCTGTCGCCGGAAAGCGTCTTCTGTAAGAGCTGCTGCAGTTGCTTCGTGTCGGTGCTGTTGATGTTGATCCGGGTGGCCTGCTGCGCCGTGTCCTGCACGAGGTTCCCAGAACCGAACGCGCTGGAGGGGTTCGCCCCCGCCGACCCCGACGCGTTGCTGTTGGGCGCCGGCTCGATGCTGTTGACCGTGATGAAATCGAAGATGCCGCGGGTCGAGTAGTCGTCAACCGAAATCGTCGAGCCGCCGCCGACCTGGCGTTCCTGGTCGGTCACCACGCCGTCGCGATTGAAGTCGTACCCGTACAGCAGTTGCTTGGTCACTCCCCGCACCAGCATCAGCTCCTCCACCGATTCGAACGGCCCGTTTTTGGCGTGGTACGGGTCGGGGAGGGACATGTAATACTCGTCCTCGGCGCCCTGTTGCTGCGGCGTGCTGTCCTCGTCGCGCCAGTCCACGATCGCCTCGGCCACGTCCTCGGTCATGCCGGGCAGCCGCGCGAGCTGGTCGGATTCCGCCTTGTTGATGTTCAGCTTGGACGCCTCGTCCACGATGCCGAAGGCCTGCTGCTGGTCGGTGTCGGGGTCGGGCCGGATCATCCAGAAGTAGCCGATGGGGTTCCCCTGGTCGTCCTGCCCGACGGCCACCGCCTCGGTCAGCGCCTGGTCCACCACGCTCGGGTCGCCGTTGGACCCGTCCACCAGCGACATCAGGTACTGCTCGGCGCCCTCCGCGACCGCCGTCGCCTGGATGGAGGCAACGCGGTTGGCCGACCCGAGCGTCTCGACGCGCATCGAGCGGGCGAAGACCAGCACCAGCCCGGTGAGGATGATCATCACCCACATGGTGCTGACGAGAATAGCGCCGCCGCGGCGCCGGAGCGGTCGTTCGGGAAAGGGTATCATTTCCCCCCCTTCGAGCCGCCGGAGCCCGACGAGCCACCGGACTTTCCGGAGTTGCCACCGCTCGACCCACCGGCGGCGCCGGATCCCCCGGCGGCGCTCGCCGCAGCGTCGCTGGCGTCCTCCGGCGTCCCGTACGCCGGCAACAGGAACGTCCGGACGTACTTCAGCGGCGGCGGGGGAAGTCCCCCCGCCTCCTGCGGCGGGTTCGGACGCTCGATCTCCATGTACAACTGCACCGCGTTGGGAATGATGTTGCCCAACTGCGTCGAATCCCACGAGTCCTGCCAGTCCGTCCCGTCGAAGTACCGCAGGTTGAACGACTGCACGCCCCGGCAGAGGATTTCCTCGTCCGGGTCGCTATCCACCTGCGAGAGCAGGTTCGTCCACACGCGCCGCACCAGGTAGTACCGCATGCCCCCGGTGGCCGAGGCGGTCGGTCCCACCGGCCCGATCGGCGGCAGCCGCCCGGGCATCGTATTGCCCGGCTGGTTCTGCGGCATCAGGTCGGCCTCGGAGACCACCAGCAACTGCACGTGCTTGGCGTCACCCATCGCCTGCCCGTGGTCCGGGGCTTCGGCGTTGGTGTAGAAGTCGAGCTGGTCGGAGTCCAGCCCGCGGTCGTCCTGATTATCCGTGCCGATGAAGCCCCCGGCGAGGATGCCGTTGGCCGGCAGTGCCCCTTCCAGGTCCGCACGCAGCAGCTCGACCGTCAGCTCGGCCGTGCGCGACGGCTCGACCGCCGCCTCCGCCGTCGCCTTGGCGCGGAACGCGATCTGCAGGCTCGAAAAAAGCGAGATCGTCACGATCGTGACCAGCGTGATCGCCACCAGCAGCTCCAGCAGCGTGAACCCGCGCCCCGACACGCCGGATTCCGTGCGCGGCGACGACCCGCATCGCTTCAGAGGTCGAGTGCTTTCAAGCTTCGCAGCTTCCATCAGAAACCCGTCCCCAGTGAGCTGTCCGCCGTGCCGTTGTCGTAAATCAGCGTCGTCAGGATGATCGACTTGTCCTGTCCCGAGCGGCCCTTCCAGATGACGCGCATGTCGATCTCTTTCATGTTCGTCTCGGACCAGTCGTACACGTCCGCCGTCCAGCGGTAGTCCGGCCAGTCCTCTCCGAAATCCCCACCGCCCCCGCCGTTCTGCCACTCGAGCGTCGCAATGAACTCCGCCAGCCGCGATTCCCCCAGCGCCGCCGCTTCCACGCGCCGCCGGCTGTCGCTGGCGGCGTTGGTCGCGATCGAAATCCCCTGCATCGCCACGGGCAGCACGATGGCAATGATCACCAGCGTCGCCAGCACTTCAATCAGCGTAAACCCGCTTGCCCTTCGCCCCCGCCGAGCCCGGGGCTTCGGCGCTGCGGCGGCAGTCTCATTCGACGCGTTTGATTCGCTCCCGATGGTCATCGACTTCCCGCCTGACTGGCCAGCACCTGGAAG
>Ga0308176_10000331_pt1 | contig 31386 bp, 31 predicted proteins | sample PhyCR2_3_FD_203890 | JGI IMG/M metagenome (GOLD analysis project Ga0308176, IMG submission 203890) | Soil microbial communities from UC Gill Tract Community Farm, Albany, California, United States - DLSLS.C.R2 | ecosystem: Environmental > Terrestrial > Soil > Agricultural land | place: USA... | reverse complement strand
CACGCCCCGATTGAATGGCCGACAATTGCGGAGCCACGAGTTTCTCTACGCTCTTGACACTCCGAGAATGCCCTCGCCGCTGGACATACTCGCGCGCGCGGTTCGAACCGGGGGGCTGTTGTGGGCGTTGGGCTCGCTGCGCAGCGATGGAGGTGGCTGTGATGATTCCGGCGTTCTCTGCGGCTGGCGTGATTCCTCCGTTCGTGGGAGACCGGCATCCCTCCTCAGCGAGTCGCCACTTTACCCAAAAACGCGAGCGACACAACCGGAGGCGCATGCGGGTAGCTCGCGCAATCCCGCGAGAGCCAGCGGCATCACGCCTACCCGGCGTACTTCACGACGTCGAACTGAGCCATCGGGTGGCGATCGCCGATCAGCAGATCGGGTCGAGCATCGGCCACGTTTGCGCCGCGATGCCTGCGCGATCGCCTCGTTGCAGGACGCCCGCAGCTTCCTTGACGGCAGGCTTCAGCGCCGACGCAGGCTCACCAAGCACCGATCTCTGTGTACCGACCAGTCGTAGACTCCGCCGCGGTTCACGAACCTGTCCGGCTCCCACCCGACCTGCGCGAGCGCGACGTCCACGCCGACCGACAGGATCGGATCGCTGTAGACGTACCGGCCCGCCGCGTTGCCATAGAAGCGCCCGAGCGGGTCCACCATGACGTACGAGCTCGTCATCGCGTCGTTGTCCTCCGTGACCGGGCCCAGCCCCTCCGTGCGAAGCGGTGCATGTCGCTCGACGAAGGCGCGAAATTGGTCGGACGTGATCAGCAGCGGCTCGACCAGCCCGTCGTTCTGCCCGCCGACCGGCAGCACCTGGAAGACCTTCCACCGCGCTGGCTGCACGCGCCGGACGAAGCTTGACATGTCCTCTTCCCAGCTCAGCGCGGTCACGACGGTGTTGAGCTTGGTCCGGATCCCGTACGCGTGAGCGAGATCGAAGAGCTCGATCGACTGCCGCACGTGGCTGCCCTTGCCGCGACCGAGCGCGGCCTGCACGTCCTCGCGCGCGGTATCGACGGAGATGCCGACCCAGTCGAGATCCGTCGCGTGCTCCTCGATCAGCTCGCGAAGCCGCGCGCCGTTCGAGATGATGCTGGTCACGAAGCCAAGACGGCGCGACTCGGCGAGCACGGGAACAAGGTACGGACACAGCGTCGGCTCGCCGCCAGCGAAGTTGATCTTCTCGCAGCCGGCCTCGCGTAGGAGGCGCACGACACGAACTGCGTCGTCGGCCTTGAGGTGGCCGGGGACGTCGCCGAACGTTGCGAAGCAGAACTTGCAGGCATCATTGCAGGGCTTCCAGATGTGAAAATTGACGGAGACTGGCTTCATGCGACCTCGCGGCAGAAGACCCGAGCCAATCCCGGGCGTTCTCCCCGATAGCCGCAGCTACTCGTCGGTTTCCCCGTCTTGTGCCTCCACGAGCAATACCCCCGCCACGGCGGCGGCGGTGGCCATGGCGCGCTCGACCGTGCTCACGTCGCGCGCGTCCAGGCAGGCCAGAAGGAGCACCGGGGGCTCCTCGGACTCGAGCGTCCAGCCGCTGGACAACTCGCCGTCGCCCTCGCGCCAGCGGTAGAAGAAGCGCACGTGCGCGGCTGGTTCGCTCGCCCGCAGGCCGATCGTCCTGCCCAGCCGCACAGGTCGCACGGCTACCCTGCTCCACTCCACGACGATCGGCTCGGCCCCTGCGTCCGTTTCCCGCAGCGCGAACTCCAGGGCGGGGACCACGAAGACGGACTCGAGCAACGGCGTCCTGGTTCCGAGCCTGCGCGCCAGGATGGAGGACGTGATGCGGGCCAGCCATGGCCGCCCCTGGATGGCCATCGCAACGCGATCGATGCTTCGCCGCTGCCGAGATGCGCTTGCCCAGGCCCCGTCGGCGTCTGGAGCAGACACGAACCACTCCCACGCCTCCAGATCGTCCTCCACGCCACCGAGGACCATCGCGTCGAGGGTTGCCGCGTCGGGCTTACTTGGGCTCACGGCTCCTCCGGTACCAACGATTCTGTCGGTGGAAGCGCTTTCACACGCGTCAGCAGATCATCTGCGCGATCGGGACTACATCCCCTGGGCCCGAAGATACGAGCGCCGTGTCGTCGGCGACGGCCAGCTCAACGGACCGCAGCGCGAGTTCACCGCAACATCGTTGCGCCACCCCAGCATCCGCGCGAGGAACGCTCGCAGCTCGTCCCTGGCCAGCACGCGTCACGCTCCCTGCTCTCGCCCGACGAACGCGCGTGGCGATCCCCGTTAGCTTCCTCCTGCCCGGGGTGAGGATGCCAACGAACCCGCGAACCGTGGTCTACCTTCTGCGATCACCGTGTGGTCGTCGATGACGACGGCTCGTTGGTGCCTGAGAAGAGGTGGACCTCGGAGGCCGTTCCTCGACAGCGGCACGTTGGAGACGCGGGCGAACTGCCGGCGATTGAACGAGTTGCTATGTGCTGGGACCGCTCGGCGAGGTCGGCTTCAACCAGCCCTTGGCGTCGAGCACGTCCCATGCGAGGCGGATCTGCCGCGGCGTGAACGCGCGCTTCCGCTCGTTCCACCGATAGACCGCGTCGACGGCGCCATCGGGATCCGCCACGCCCTCATGGTTGGCGACCCAGTGCACCGTTGCGAGGAGCTCCATGCCAAACGGCGTCTCGAACCCTTCGACCAGATCAGCGACCCGGTTGAAGCGATCGCGCGTGTCGGGGTGATCGACGAGGAAAGCCGTCGCCTCCTCGAAGGCACCGGGGACGAGTTCGAGCTGCTTCGTCGGGTCATCGCCGCCATCGGCGTAGCCCGAGACGAAGTGCCCTTCGATCCGCGCGAGCACCTGGCGAAGGTTCTCCGCGTACGGGCCGTACGTCCCCTTGACGTACGTGAGCTTCAACCTCTCCCCGGCCTCCTGGTCGAAGTACATCAGCTTGTGCACCTCGAGCAGCGAGACGAACGGATCGAGGAGGCCGCCGAGGTACCGGTGCATGAGGCTCACGAGCACTGCGCGTCCGGCGGTCATCTTCGGCACCTCGGTCGACTTCGCCATCTCCTCGGGTGCTGGTGCCCCTGCGGGTTCGAACACCATCGTCCTTACCTCGGGGAGTTCGGCGAACGCGCGCTCGATCATCGGACGAACGTCTCGCCAGTCAAGGCCACCGAGACCACAGCCGAGCGGGGGAACCGCGATCGACTTGATCCCGAGACGCCGAACCTCGGCGATGAGCGCCTCGAGGCCGCGCTCGATGTCGACGAGCCGGCTCTTCCCTCGCCAGTGGCGCTTCGTGGGGAAGTTGATCACATAGCGGGGACGGCCGAGACGCCTCGTTTCGAAGACGAGCATCTTGCCGGGCTGCACTTCCTCCCTCTTGCACGCCGCTTCGTACACCCGGAAATTCTCCGGGAAGGCACGCTTGAACTGGGCCGCGATGCCGCGCCCCATGAAGCCGACGCAGTTCACCGTGTTGACCAGCGCGTCGGCGTCGGCCTTGAGGATGTCGCCGTGGGTCAGCTCGAGCATGGTCCCTGCACTAGTAGTACCACCTGGGTAAGACCTCGATGACTGGCCGATGGGGTGCGGCGGCCAGGGCCGATCCCGCCTGGGCGGCGAGTCCTCTCGAGTAGACGCCTACCCGCGTTACCAGCTCCCAGGGGAAGAACTGATGGAGGAGGAACTCGGCCTGCTTTCCGTCGGCGATGCCTCGATCGCGGAAGTCGGTCGAGGCTACGGCGCTCCAGTTGATCTGATCGAGCTGGCCGACGTCCGCCCTGAACTCGGCGTACGCGCTCGCCGCGTTGGACAGAGTGAAGGCCCATCGGACGCGATGCAAGCTGGCCCAGGCGATGACCTGCTGAAGGTCCGCCTCGAGATGAACGATCGGTTCCTGGCCGCCGCGGTACTCGACGTCGGGGTGATTCCCGCGGTGAAGGATATAGAGCATGATCGATCGCGGACAGAAGTAGAACGGAACGTAGTCGCCGACGGTGTCGTCCGCGTGGCAGCGCACCGGTAACACGAGGCGTGCCTTCTTCAGCTTCGACATGCCGATCGCAACCGACGGTCCGCCGCGCTGGATCATCTCGCGATCGGAGAGCAGACCGCGCGCGGCGACGATTCCCGCGAGGTTCTCCACGCGGGTGATGTGATAGATCATCGGCCGCGCCGGAACGGGCATTGCCGTCATGCTAGCCCAGGTCCGCTTCGATGCGCACGAGCTCGCCCACGCGCTGCGCGCGCGGCAGGATCGACGGCGAAAGTGGCTGGAGAATGAGCTCCGGGCCGGCCGGGATCGTCAGCGCCGCCGCCGCCGCCGTGATCGCCGCCGAGCGGGTGACCAGCGCGTTCGAGGTCGCCGCCGCTGCCTGCCCCGCGTAGCAGGTCCACGACCAGCGTCACCGCTGCGACGACCAGGGAGCCGCTCCACCGCGCCGGGCCGGGTCGAGGTCGCCGGTGAGCTCCAACTCGGGCCCACCGCGACCAGCGCGCTTCCCCACGTCGCCCGAGTCCGCGCAGATTCCTGCTGCCATGTAGCTGCCACACGCGACGAGAGCACTTCGAAGATCGCGTCGCTCACGAGCAGGTGCTGCTCGCCGTGCTGCGTCGTGTCCGCACCTCGCCGTGGTCATCCCCGTCGCCGCGATCCGGCCAACGACAACCAGCCCGCCGAGCGCCTCGACGAGAAAGCGCTCTGCGCGCTGCTCGGCATCTCGTCGGCCACCGCGACCAAGTAGCGCGCGAAGGCCAAGGGCCCACCGTTCATCAAGGTCGGCCACCTCGTCCGCTACTGGGGCAGCGACGTCGACGCGTGGCTACGCGCGAACACCATCGGCGCGCTCGCGTCGTGAGAAGTCGCAGGTAGCCTGCCCGGTGGTCCCGGCGTACACTCCGACCATGGTCACGCTGAGGATCCCAGAGGACGTGCTGAGCACGCTCGGCCCCGATCCCGAGGCCGCCGCCGGAGAGCTTCGCGTGCTCGCCGCGATGAAGCTGTTCGAGTTGGGCCGGGTCTCCTCGGGCGCAGCGGCTGCCATCGCCGGCATGCCGCGGGTCGGCTTCCTCGCGAAGCTCGGTGAGTACGGTGTGTCGCCGTTCCAGGTGACGCCCGCCGATCTCGAACACGATCTTGACGTCGCGCGGCGGGCAGCCCGCGACTGATACGACGAGCTGACGATGGCGATCGTTATCGCGGATACATCGCCGCTCCAGTACTTGTTCCAGCTTGGCTTCCTCGACGTACTCCACGAGTTGTACGGCAACGTGCTCGTCCCCGAGGCCGTGCGAGACGAACTGCTCGTGGGGAGGTCGCTTGGGATCGACGTTCCAGATCCGGATGACTTCCCATGGATCACGCTCCGCTCGACGACCACGCATGCCAGCGTCGCGTCCCTCGAACTTGGAGCCGGCGAGACCGCCGCCCTCTCGCTCGCGCTCGACATCGTTGATCCGATCGTCGTTCTTGATGACGCGGCGGCGCGCACCGCTGCTGCGACCCTGAACATCCCGAGTACAGGGACGCTCGGCGTGCTGCTGCTCGCCAAGGAACGCGGGCTCGTGACCTCTATGGCTAGCGTGATCACCCAGCTCGAACAGCGCGGCTTCCGGATCTCGCCTGCCGTGATCGCCCGTGTACTCGCGATCGCTGGCGAGTAGTCGCCGATCGCGGCGGTGGCGCTGGTCGTCGTGATCGCTGTGGTGGCGGACCTGGTAGTCGTCGTGCGCGAGGCGGCGGTGGCTCTGGTCGCCGCGGTGACGCTGGTCGTGGTCGCGGTGGCCGGCGTAGTCGCGGTGGTCGCGGTGGACCACAGCCGGAGACCGTGTTCGTCCCGACGCCGCGGACCCGCCACACGCTGGTCTACGACGACAAGCGCCAGCGCGTCGTGCTGCCGGGCGGCCCGCGTCCGTGCGGCCGGTCAGGGTGCGGCGACCGGAGGCTGCGCTCGTGACGCTTCCCCCCGCGGTGACGCCCTGCCCCATTGGCGTGCGCAGGACTCATTCGGAGCTGCCCGCGTATGCGTGCAGCGGTTCTTGAGCCACACCGCCCACCGTGGGAGCAGCCTCCCCCGTCCCCACGTCGCCCGAGTCCGCGCAGATTCCTGCTGCCACGTGGCTGCCACACGCGACGAGATCAGCGAGGATGAGGAGGGATCAACCGGGACAACCGCTCGACGTAACCATGCGTGGTCATTGCAGGTGCGCGAGTTGGTTGAGTTCTCGCGGTACGTCGAACAGGGTTCGAATCCCTTCTCCCGCGCGATAGTTAATCGATCGCCAAAATCTCCACACCACTTCCCACACCACTTGGGAGGTGCGGCTGAAATCAGCGCGCGAGATGAGTCGGAAGCCTTTCCCTCGGAACGAGCGGTGCCCCTGCGGCTCAGGGGACAAGTACAAGCGCTGCTGCTTCCAGAAGGAATGGTCAGAATTTCCGGAATCGGTTAGGTCAGAATTTCTGGACCCGCAGAGGCGGACTGGTGGATGCCAACGCGGGCGGCTACCCCGCGTCGAGGGTGGCCGCCCGCTCGGCGACGCACAGCCGAGCGAGTCCGTCCCGGGCCGTCGGTCGCGTCGCACCTCACGCGGGGACGCAGATCAGCCGGACCACGTCCTCGCCGATGCGGTCCGTGGCGACGAGGCGCAGCGGCGGCCGCGCGCGGGCGAAGTACGGCTTGCCGCTGCCGAGCACGTAGGGCCTGAAGTAGAGCCGGTACTCGTCGATCAGCGGCGCCACGGCGGCCGCGATCTCGGGCCCGGCGACGTCGAGCTCGCCGTCGCCCGTCGCCTTCAGATCGCGCACGAACGCGTGGAGATCGCCGCGGATCAGCGTCGCGTTCGGCCCGACCGACGCGAGCGTGCGCGACGCGACCCACTTCGGCTGCCGTCGCCAGGCGGCGGCGAACTCGCGCTCTGCCGCGTCCCACTCGGGCCGATCGACGTCCCAGTAGCGCATTACCTCTTAGATGCGCCGGCCGTAGATGGCGCCGGTGAGGCCGGCGACGATGTCCACGAAGTGGCGAAACACCGCTGGGCCCGGCGCCGGCATGCAGAGCGTGCCGGCCGCATCGTCGACGTAGCCGTCGAGCGATTGCTGCATCCCGAACACGAGCTTTGCCATGGGCGGAGGATACCCCGTGCGGGCGAGCCCCGGACCTCGGCCTTCGCTGCGCGGGGCGACCTACCGTCGACGGCCTCCGGTGATGGCAAGATCGTCGACGGCGAGATCGCGTGGTTACGGCCGGGTCAGCTCCGGCCTTCGCGCCGCGCGTACACGAACGATACAAACAGCAACGCGATGCCGGCGAGCACGAACGTCAGGATCCGCTGGTCCGGCGAGAACCGGCGCACATCGATGGCGACAAGCCGTGACGCCGCGAGCGCGAGCGCGGCGAAGCCGGACCAGCGATAGCCGCGTGCGCGCAGCGCGAACCCCAGCGCGAACAGCACGAACCCGGCGCCGACCCACGCGAGCGTGCAATAGCCGGGCGTGACCGCGACCGGCGCGAGCTGCAGGAGGCCGACCGCGACGCCGGCGATCGCGAGGGTGCGCAGCAGCGAACCGCGAGCCGCGGGTGCGTGGCCGCGCTCGACCGCGATCATCGCGAGCACGCAGGTGAGCTGTGCGAGGGCGCCGAGCTGGCTGTCGTGGACCACGCCGTACCCGGCGAGCACGAGCAGCAGGGCGAGGACGGTGAAGGACGGCGCGACGCGGCGCGCGATCGCGGTGGCGACGAGGGCGAGCGCGAGCCAGCCGGCGAGCAAGCGACCCGCGGAGAGCTCGACCGGCAGCGCGAGCGCGAGCGTGACGAGCGCGAGGCCGAGCTCGAGGGCGACGACGCCGCGCGGCGCCCGGCGAAACCTCGCGATCGCGGCGATCGCGAGCTGCGTGGCGGCGAACCCGCACAGGCCGACGAACAGGTGGTGGTACGAGAGCGCCGCCGCGGCGTGCGCGCCGAGCAGGAGGGCGCCGAGCCAGTTGAGGAGCGCGAGCAGGCTACGCGGGCGCGGGGCGGTGTCGGACCGGATCAGGAGGGCGGTGGCAAACAGCGCGAAGTCGATCGGGACGAACGCGAGACGCAGCGTCGGACTGACCGCGGCGTTGCCGAACGCAAGGGTCGCGTGGGTCACGTAGACCGCGGCCACGGCGGACAGCGGCACGATCACCCAGCGATTGGCCACCAGGAAGAAAGCGGCGCCGGCGGCGAGCAGCGTGGTGGTGATCAAGGACAGCGCGGTGACCTCCGACAGGAGGCCGGTATGGAAGCCGAGGAACAGCGCGATCCCGGCGACGGTCTCGGACTGCATGCGGTGCGCGGTCCCCACGATGGTGGCGATCGCCGCGGCGACGAGCGCGATGCCGAGCGGCTCGCTGTCGATGACGCGCAGGGCGGGGACGAAGTGCAGCGCGTACGTCACGAAGTAGGCCACGGCGAGACCGCCGCCGAACAGGATGCGGCCGAACGTTGGGCGGGCGCGCGCGAGGGCAAGGCCGAGCCACGCGATCGCACCAGCCGCGCGATCCGCGCCTCGAGCGCGGTCAGGCGGGCATCGTCGGGATCTGCCATGCCGGCGCTGACTGCACGCCATGCGCCACCACGCGAGGTCGAGGTGTCACGGCACCACGACGCACCGGGCCCCTGCCATGCGCGTCACGCGACCGAGATCTTCGCAGTGCCCGGGGCGCCACGATGGCCGGCGGCTGGCCCGTCGAGTGCGCAGCCCATGTGCACTGCGCGGCCGCCCCGATGGGACGCAGTGGACACCGTGATCCTGCTCGGCGCGATCACGAATAGAACGAAGGTGTGGGCCACCGGTCGTTCAAGAACCACTGGCCGAGATCGTGGACCTTGTAGTCGAGCCGATCGTGGAGGGTCAGCGTGCGCGCGTTGCGCCAGAACCGGTCGAAGCCCCACTTGCCGCTCGTGCCGCCGGCCCCGGTCACCTCGAAGATCTGCGTGGTGATGTCGAGCACGGCGCGCGTCGCCAGCACCTTGGCGGTCGCGATGCGCACCGCGAGGCGGCCGCGCTCGTCGGCGGTGAGCGCGTCGCCCCTGGCCCAGGCACGATCGAGCTCCACGGCGGCGAGGTCGGCCGCGGCCTGGGCGCCCGCGAGCGCGCCGACCATGTTGCCGAAGTGCGCGAGGACGTACGGATCCTGGGTGTTGACCAGGACCTCGGTGCCCGTCCACGGCCGCGTCTTCGTTCGCACGTAGTCCCGGGCCTCGGCCAGCGCGGCGTCGGCGATGCCGAGGAAGACATGGGTGAACACGAGCTGCGGGATGCACGGCCGCAAGGTCGCGAACGTCGAGCCCAGCGGGCCGGGGGTGCTCAGGATCTCGTCGTCGTGCACGACGACGTTGGTGAAGCTCGAGCTGCCGCTGTCGGTCTGGCGCTGGCCCATGTTGTCCCAGTCGTCGTGCAGCCGGATGCCGGCGCGCGCGGTGGGCAGCGCGGCCACGATGAGCTTGCCGGTGCCGTCCTCGATCGCCGAGATGATCAGCATGTCGGAGTCGATCCCGCCGGTCGAGAACGACTTCTCGCCGCGCAGCACGCGGCCGGCCTCGGTGGTGACCAGCGCCAGGCGGCGATCGAGCGGGTTCAGGCTGTTGCCCCAGAACCAGTTGTTCGCCGCGGTCGCCTCGAGCAGGCGGCGCGCCTGGACGGGCGCCCCGAACAGCTGGCAGGTCGCGAGCAGGACGTGCTGGAAGCCGTAGACCTGGGCCATCGAGCTGTCGGCCGCGGCGAGGATCTGGGTGACCTGCATGATGGTCGGCCATGACGCGCCGCCGCCGCCCCAGGCGACCGGGATGCCGATCTTGAGCAGGCCGCTGTCGCGAACGAGCGCGCGCTCCGCCCGGGGCGTACCACCGAGCCGATCGCGATCGCGCGCCGTGGCGGCGAGCTTGGCGGCGAGCTCGCGGGCGAGGGTTGAAGGATCGGGTGCACTCATCGGATATCTCCTGGCTCCGCGGAGGATCGCACGACGGCGCCGTGCACGGCCCCCCTCAGGTGAACGCGCCGCCGGGGCGGGGCGAGGCACGCCCGGGGCTTCCGTCATTCGCGCTAGCTATCCAGTATAACGGACGGCGGTCAAGTGATCTCGGGTAATCTGATATCGAAGACCGTTGTCGCGACAGGCTACGCTCCGCGGCATGTCGATCGACGAGCTGCTTGCCCGGGAATCAGGCTCGGTTCCGGAGTTGATCCACCTGCACGCCCTCGCCGATCCCGGCCACCCGGCCGTGATCGCCGGCGATGATCAGATCGACTTTGCCGGGCTCGATGCGCTGATGGATCGCGTGGCCGCGGCGCTGCAGCGCGACGGCGTGGGCGCCGGCAGCGTCATCGCGATCGCCGCGCCGTCTTCGGTCGCCTACCTCGCGGTCTACCTGGGTGCGCTGCGCGCGGGCGCGTCGGTCGCTCCGCTCCAGCCGGGAGTGGCCGCCGACAGCCTCGCCGCCATGATCGAGGACGCCGCGGCCAGCCACGTGTTCCTCGACGAGGCGGTCGCGCGATCGCTCGCCACGGCGAGCCGGCCGGTCACCGCCGCGCAGGTCGCGCTCGATGACTCGCCGGCCGGGCAGCCGTTCACCACGTGGCTCGCCCCGGCGGGGACGGCGCCGCGGCCCGTCGCGCACGATCCCGAGGCGGCGTTCAACCTCATCTACTCGTCGGGGACCACGGGCACGCCCAAGGGCATCGTCCAGTCGAACCGGATGCGCTGGGCGCACGTGCGGATCGTCAAGGCGTTCGGCTACGGCCCCGATACGGTGAGCCTGGTCTCGACGCCGCTGTACTCGAACACCTCGCTCGTGACCCTCCTGCCGACCGTGGCGCTCGGCGGCACCTCGGTCCTCATGTTGCGGTTCGACCCCGGCGAGTTCCTGCGCCTGGTCGCGCACCACCGCGTCACCCACGCGATGCTCGTGCCCGTGCAGTACGACCGGCTGCTGCGCCACGACGGCTTCGACCGCGCCGATCTGTCGAGCTTCCGCATGAAGCTGTGTACGAGCGCGCCGTTCTCGGCCGCGCTCAAGGCCGAGACCCTCCGGCGCTGGCCCGGCGGGCTGATCGAGGCTTTCGGCATGACCGAGGGCGGCGGGACCTGCATCCTCGTCGCGCACCAGCACCCCGACAAGCTCCACACCGTCGGCCGGCCGGCTCCGGGCCAGGACATGCGCATCATCGACGACCAGGGCCGGGAGCTGCCGGTCGGCGAGGTCGGTGAGATCGTCGGCCACTCGCCGATGGCGACGATGACCGGCTACCACAACCAGCCCGAGGCGACGGCGGCCACCGTGTGGTGCGATCCGACCGGCAAGCGGTTCATCCGCACCGGCGATCTCGGCCGGTTCGACGCCGACGGCTTCCTCACGCTGGTGGGCCGCAAGAAGGACGTCATCATCTCGGGCGGGTTCAACATCTACCCGGTCGATCTCGAGGCGGCGCTCACCGCGCATCCGGCCGTGGCGGAGGCCGCGGTGGTCGGCGTGCCGTCGGCGAAGTGGGGCGAGACGCCGGTCGCGTTCGTCGTGCTCGCGCCCGGGCAGACCGCCGACGCCGAGACGCTCCGCGCGTTCGCCAACGCGCGCCTGGGCAACACCCAGCGGCTCGCCGACGTCACCGTGATCGCCGCGCTGCCCCGGAGCCCGATCGGCAAGATCTTGAAGCGCGAGCTGTCGACGAGCTACGCGGGCTCCGCGCGCAGCTCGTGATCATGGGCCCGGCCGCGGCGTGCGATCTCGTGGTGGCCGAGGTCTCTCGCGATCCACTCGCCGGCGGCTGAGCCTCACGTCGGCCATCGCGTCGCAGCGTCAGCTGCACGAGCGGCGACTCCGGCGCGGTGGCCACACCGATGCCGCGCGGTAGTAGCCAAACGACTACTTGTCCCGAGGCGCGCGTGTTGCGAGGGTCACCTTGCGAGCTGGGCGGCGTCCTGCGGTTTGCACGACGACTCATGCCGCTCGAGCAAACAAGGAGATCATGTGAAAGTCGCCAATACGTATACGCTAGTCGCCACCGTCAGCTTCATGCTTGGATGCTCGAGCATACCCAACTCCGTGCGGGAATACGCGGCCGCGCTGCCGGCCCGCGCCGACGGCCAGTATGCCGTCCTCGATACCGTGATCAAGAAGCAGCTGGTCCTGATGGACGCCTTGTTGCCATGTGCGATCGACGTCGCCGACAAGAAAGCAGAAAAAGACTCTCCCGCGTGCAAGTGTAGCAAGTCGATATCGAGCGATTGGGCCGTGGATTGCAAGCCATGGCTCGGGAGCCATGTTCCGGTCGTGACTGGCTCGAGCGTAGGCCCAGGTACCGGTCCAAACACCGGGGCAAACACCGGCGCCGGTAGCAACTAGCAAGGAGATCGCCATGCCCCTCATCAACGACGCAAAGCAAGCCCTCGAGGGCGCCGGAACCCAGCTCAAGGCGGATCTCTGGACGCCGGATGACCAGGTGTTCCTGGAAGAACGCGCGAAAGAGCTGGTCGAACTGGCCGCCAAAGCAGCCGAGTCAAAGACCGCCGCGCAGCGAGCCGGCTACGTTGCCGCGGCCCGAGACACGATGATCTCCGTGAAGGTCCTCGCGATGATCCGCATGGAGGCGGTCGAGCAGCATATCATCGATGCGCTCGAGAAGTTCTTCTGGAGTGCCGCCAAGCCACTCCTGGTCAAGGTCCTGCCGGTACTGCACGACGTCGAACTGTAGAACGTCGTGATCGCGCGCGGCTGGAACATCGTGCGTGGCCGCGAGCGCGTGAGGTCGGGGGTAGCGGAACAAGCCAGCGGCCCGCGCGACGCGGCGCCGGCGGAGAGATCTCGGCCCATGCCATCGATCAGAGAACAGCTCATCACGCAGACGCGCACGGAGTTGCGGGCCATGGCCTCGCACCTGCTCGGTACCGGCCACACGGTGCCGCCGTGGACGCTCGCGACCCTCGCGAGCCCCGACGCCGCGATGGATCCGGCGGAGGACGGCGCGGAGGCGGGCGGGGACGTGGTGCTGCGCGCGCTCCTCCGTGCGCACGGCGAGCTCGCCAAGCTGGTCGCGCCCGCGACGCCCGAGCTCATGGTCATGCTCTACAAGGACTCGGACGACGTACGCTTCCGGCAGACCTTCGGCCAGGCTCGCATCGTACGGAGCTTCGTGGTGGCGGCGGTGTTCTCGCTCGTCGTCTTCCTGATCGTGAGCTGGTCGCCCTACCTCAACGAGTCCAAATGGGGTGACTTTTTCACCTCTTCGGGGTGGCCGCTGTTCGTCAACGAGATGTTCTTCATCTCGTCCGCGGCGCTGGGCGCGTCGTTCTCCAGCCTGTTCCAGGCGAGCCGGGCGATCACGAACGGCACGTTCCGACCCAAGGAAGAATCATCGTACTGGGTGCAGTTCATGCTCGGGATCCTGGCGGGCCTCCTGCTGTCCACGGTGCTCAACCTCTCCGACATTGCGCCGCAGGACGCCGATGCCGGCGCCGGCGCCGGCATGAACTTCAGGGCTGCGGCGCTGGCGCTCGTGGGCGGCTTCTCGTCGAGCGTCGTCCAGAAGGTCCTCCAGCGGCTGATCGACGCGCTGGAGACCGTCGTGCGGGGAGGTGCGGACGCCGAGATCCAGATCCGGGACCAGACGGGCAAGCTGAGGCTCGAACAGTCGCTCGTGAAGGAGCGCATGCGCGCCTCGATGCTGCTGAACGACCTCCAGCGCCGGCTCATCGCCGGCGATAGCCCTGTGGCGCTGGCCGCGCTCCTGGATCAAGCGAGCCAGAAGGCCCTCTCGAACGACGTACAGCCCGTCACGCTGACCGCGGCGGCGCTGCCGCCCGGCAACGACAGCGCTACCGAGAAGGGAACGGAATAGCTCCATGGCAACGGAAGGCGAAAGCATCGCGCTGGAGATGCTCAACGAGGCGCGCGCGATGGCCATGCACACGCTCTGCGGCGGGATCGCCGTGCCCGCGCGGATCATCGAGCTCGTCGCGCAGGCAGGCGCGCTCTCGGAGCGCCCCGATCAAACGGCGTTGGAGGGCGCGATGCCCGACATCAGCCGCGCTCACGGAGAGCTCGCGAGGCTCATCGAGCCGTTCACGCCCGACCTCATCGTCATGCTCGAGATCGAGTCGAAGGTCTCCCCCCTGGTGCGGGCCATGGGGCGGACCCGCATCGAGCGGAGCTTCGTGCTGGCGGCGCTCGCCTCGATCAGCGTGTTCATCGCGCTCAGCCTCTCGGATTACCTCAAGGACCCGATGTACGGCGACTTCTTCACGTCGTCGGGCCTCCCCCTCCTCATCAACGAGTTCTTCTTCCTGTCGTCCGCGGCGGTGGGCGCGTCGTTCTCGAACCTGTTCCAGATCGACCGTGAGCTCACGGCAGGCACGTTCATCCCCAAGAACCAGTCGTCGTACTGGGTGCAATTCTTCCTCGGGATCGTGGCCGGCCTGCTGCTCTCGACCATCCTCAATGTCCAGTCGGTCACGCCGACGGCCGCCAAAGGCGTTGGCCGCGTCAGCTTCGATGCCGCGACGCTCGCGCTGATGGGCGGCTTCTCATCGAGCATCGTGCAGCGCATCGTGCAGCGGATCATCGAAGCGCTGGAGTCCGTCCTGCGCGGCAGCGCCGAGCAGGAGGTGCAGGCCCGGGAGCAAGCCAACAGGCTGCGCCTCGAAGACACGCTCGCGAAGCATCGCATGCGCACCACGCTGATGCTGGTCGACATGCAGCGCCGCCTGGCCGGCGGTGAGAGCCCCGAGACGTTGCTCGCGCGCGTGGAGCAGGCCAGCCGGTCCATCATCTCGAACGAAGAGCTGCCGGCGGACGACCCGGCGCCGCCCGTCGTGCAGGCGCCGCCCGCCACGAAGTCAGCGGAGACCCCGCCGGATCAATCGACGTCGTCAGCGTCACAGCCCGCGAAGCCGGACGCCTCGCCCGGCGGCGACGCGCACGAGGAAGCCGTCGCCGTCCTTGCCACAAGGCCGCCCGGATAAGTAGTCAAATGGCTACTGTGTGAATGTCGAGTTATAATATCCATTGCACTCATTGACGATGTTCGTGATTCGAGAGAGTGTCTTGTCGAGCGGTGCGAAACATGTTCGACGATCTGCCAACCGGGAGGTGCTTCACGTGATCGGGAAGGTGCTTGTCTGTCTCCGCAAGCGGCTGGACGACTACCTGCGCGCCGAGCTCGCCCAGGCCGGCGACGATCCGACGGCCGACAAGGTGGTGTTCCTCGACGGCGACAAGATGGACCCGATCAGCTTCCTCGAGGGCGCGGTCTCGGAGCTCGTGATCAACGTCGAGGAGGAGCGCCAGCTGCGCGCCGCGGACCCCTATGCCGCCGTCCAGGATGGCCGGCCGCAGCGCAAGCAGCCCGATCTGCGCCTGGTCCTTCACGTCCTGTTCGTCGCGCGATTCAAGCAATACGACATCGCGTGGGAGCACCTCGCCAAGGTCATCGAGTACCTGCAGACCAACCGGACGTTCGAGCGCGACCGGTATCCCGACTTGCCGGTCGGTGTCGACAAGCTGACGTTCGAGCTGATGACCCAGAGCTTCCATGAACAGAATGACATCTGGAACGCGCTGCGAACCACCTATCTCCCATCGGCGCTCTACCGGGTCCGGCTGGTCGTCCTGCGCGACGTCAAGCCGGCGCCGCGAGACCAGATCACGCTTCCCGTCGTCGTCAAGCTGCAAGAAGTCTCCTGACTCCAACCCCTCACGAGGCCCATGTACAAAACGCCAGGTGTATACGTCGAAGAGATCTCGACATTCCCTCCTTCCGTCGCCGAGGTCGCGACCGCCATTCCCGCGTTCATCGGTTACACCCAGAACGGTGGCGCCGGGACCGTGAAGGTGGCGCAGATCAACACGCTGCTGGAGTACGAGCAGACGTTCGGCAAACCCAAGCCGACCGCGTTCTCGGTCACCGCGGCGGGCGTGGTCAAGCCGCTGGCATCGAACATGCCGGACACACCGCTCTGGTACGCCGTCAACCTGTACTTCCAGAATGGCGGCGGCCGCTGTTATGTCGTGTCGGTCGATCGCCACGACGCGGTCCTGTCGGCGGACCGCTACATCGCCGGCTTGACGGCGCTGGAGGCCGAAGACGAGCCCACGCTCATCGTGATGCCGGGCGCGGTCGCGCTGGCCCAGGCCGACTTCAACTCGGTCGGCCAGGCCGCGCTGGCGCACTGCCGGAAGCTGGGCGATCGCTTCGCGATCCTGGACGTGAAGGGCGGAGACGTCGACGCGTTTCGCAGCGGGATCGGCGCCAACGACCTGTTGTACGGGGCCGCCTATCACCCCTACGTCAAGACCTCGCTCCTCCACGTGTACGACGAGACCGTCGTGACGATCGACAACGCCACGACGTCATCGACCAGCACGCCACCGCCGGCCGACACGACGACCACGACGACGACCACGACGACGACGACGACCACACCGCCGACCACGACGACCACGACGACGGCACCTGCCGCCACGCTGGCTTCCCTCAAGGCCACCAACACCGGGCTGTACAACGACATCAAGAAACAGCTGGCCGATCAACGGGTCGAGTTGCCCCCGAGCGCGGCGATGGCCGGCATCTACGCCCGCACCGATCGAGATCGCGGCGTGTGGAAGGCCCCGGCCAACGTGTCGCTGTCCTCGGTGATCGGCCCGACCGTGCAGATCACCAGCAACCAGCAGGAGCTGTTCAACGTCGATGCCACGTCGGGCAAGTCGATCAACGCGATCCGCGCGTTCACCGGCAAGGGCACGATGGTCTGGGGCGCCCGGACGCTGGCCGGCAACGATAACGAATGGCGCTACATCAACGTCCGCCGGCTGTTCATCATGATCGAGGAGTCGGCGAAGAAGTCCACGGCGTTCGCCGTGTTCGAGGCCAACGATGCCTCGACGTGGCTCAAGGTCAAGGGGATGCTGGAGAGCTATCTCTACGGCCTGTGGGAACAGGGCGCGCTGCAGGGCAGCAAGCCCGAGGCCGCGTTCTACGTGAATGTCGGTCTGGGCAAGACCATGACCGCGCAGGACGTGCTCGAAGGGCGAATGATCGTCGAGATCGGGATCGCCGCGGTACGCCCGGCCGAATTCATCGTTCTCAAATTCTCTCACAAGCTGCCGGAGGCGTAAGCCGTGCCATTGACCCAAGACCAGATTCGAACCGACTATCCACTCCCGGTCTACAACTACCGCGTCGAGATCGGCGGGGACGCCGTGGCGTTCTCCGAGGTCTCCGGCCTGGGCATCTCGTACGAGACCAGCACCTACAAGGAGAGTCCGACCGCGAGCGGCGCGCCCGGTCCGCGCATGATGCTCGTCCCCGCCCAGCGCAACCCCGCGAAGATCACGCTCAAGAAGGGGCTCGTGCGCGGGGTGAGCATGAAGCAGCTCTACGGCTGGATCAAGACGATCACGATCAACCAGATCGAGAAGAAGGACATCTTCATCCGGCTGTGCGACGAGAAGGGGGCCGCGGTCATCTCCTGGAAAGTGGTGAACGCCTTCCCCACCAAGCTCGACGCCCCGACGTTCGACGCCAAGTCGAACGACGCCGCGATCGAGAGCATGGACCTCACCGCCGACTTCGTCTCGCTCGAGGAGTCGTGATCCGATGGCGCAGACCCCACAGCAGCAGCGCACCAGCCACCCGCTCGCCGCCTACAACTTCCGGGTGAGCGTCGACGGCGTGGCCATGCGGTTCGCCAAGGTCTCGGGCCTCGCGCGCGAGCACAACACGGTGACCTATCGCGACGGGCTGAGCTTTGTCGAAGGCGAGCACATCACCAAGTTCCATATCGACGCCTTCGCCCCGGTCACGCTCGAACGCGGGACCGTGCTGGGCGACAAGTTCCTGTCCACGTGGCTGGAGCGCTCCGCGCCGAGCGCGATGGAGGTCAGCCTGTGCGACGAGACCGGCACCCCCGTGATCGCGTGGAGCATCGCCAGGGCGGTGCCGGTCAAGCTCACCGCGCCCACCTTCGATGCGTCGGCCAACCAGCTGAGCATCGACACCCTGGAGATCCGGGCGGCCGGGATCTCGATGAAGCACCTCGCGTGATACAACTGCCATGGACCTCATCCTCAGCTCACGGTTCGCGGTGATCTTCTTCGTGGGGGGCATCGTGCCCAACCCGATCGATCTCCGGTTCCAGCGGGTATCGGGGCTGTCGGCAAAGATCGACACGGCCACGGTCAACGAGGGCGGCCAGAACCTGTACTCGCACCGCCTCCCCAGGCGGATCGGCTACCAGAACCTGGTCCTCGAGCGCGGCTTCGTCGTGGGGTCGCCGCTCAACCTCGAGTTCAACACCGCGATGACCCTGTTCAAGTTCGCGCCGTCCAACGTGATGGTCACGCTGCTCGGCGGCAGCGCCGCGCCCCTGGCGGCGTGGCTGTTCCTCAAAGCCTTCCCGGTGCGCTGGGAGACTGCCGATCTGAATGCCGGTGAGGACAAGGTGCTGATCGACACGCTCGAGCTCTGCTACGGGCGCATGCAGGCGTTACGGGTGTGACCATGACCCTCGAGATCAAGCAGCTCATCCTCCGCGCGGTCGTCGAACAACGCCACGAACAGGCATCCGGCGCCACCCCACCGCGGAGCTCCGCGTCCGAGCCGGCCCATCGCGCTGCGCCGCCGGGCCTCGCCGTGGACCGCGGGGCCGTGATCGCCGAGTGCACGCGGCAGGTGCTGCGCGAGCTGCGAAGGGGGCGAGGGCGCTAGGCCCTCGGTGACACCATGGGATTCCTCGACCTGTTCTCGCTGGCCAAGCTCACGATCGAGGGCTACAAGGACGAGCGCCGCGGCGGCAGGCCGCTCGGCACGTTCAAGGCGCAGTACAACCCCGAGACGTTCTCGATCCACCACGCGAACGTGTTCGGGAGCCAGCAAGGGATCGGCTGCACCTCGGGCGCGGGCGCATGGTCGTACAGCCCACCCAAGTGCCTGGTGGTCAAGCTGATCCTCGACGGCACCAACGTGGAGTACATGGGGCTGGAGCTGCTGCTCCGCCGCATTCCCACGGTGGCCGAGCAGATCAGCAGCTTCCTCGCGACCTGCTATCAGCTGGTGGGCGAGATCCACCAGCCGCTGTTCCTCAAGCTTTCGTGGGGCAAGGCGCTCGGCGGGTTCGCCGGGATCGGCGGAATGACCGAGCCGAGCTTCAACTGCCGGCTCGAGTCCGTCGATATCAAGTACCAGGCCTTCGATCGCGACGGGGCGCCGCTCCACGCCGAGCTGACCGCGACGTTCGTCGAGCAGCTCGATCCCGCCAAGCAGGCGGCGGCCGAGAAGCGGTCGTCACCCGATCTCACCCACCGCCGCGTGGTCGTGGACGGCGACACGCTGCCGCTCCTGTGCCGCGAGATCTACGGATCGCCGTCGTACTACCTGCGGGTCGCGCAGGTCAACGAGCTCGACGACTTCCGGGACCTGACCGCCGGCCAGGAGCTGATCTTTCCCCCGTTCGATCAGGCGCGGAGTGGCTGATATGGGCGTTCCCACCATCACCATCACGAGCGGTGGAACCAAGCTCGATCCGGCCGTTCAAGTGCTCTCGGTCGAGGTCCGCCGCGAGCTCAACCGCATCCCCGAGGCCCACGTGAGCCTGATCGACGGCAGCGTGGCGCAGCGCAAGTTCCCGCAGAGCGACACCGCGTTCTTCGAGCCAGGCAAGTCGCTCACGATCGCGGTGCGCGACGGCGACGCCAAAGACGCCACGCTGTTCGAGGGGCTCGTGGTCCGGCACGCCGTCGAGTCGCGGCCCGGAACCTCGATGCTGCGGGTCGAGCTCAAGGACGCCGCGTACAAGCTCACCCGGCAGCGCAAGACGGCCGTGTTCCGCAAGCAAGCCGACGACGAGGCCATCCGCAAGCTGATCGGCGACGCCCAGCTGAAGGTCGGCGAGCTCGCGACCACCAAGACCAAGCACGACGAGCTGATCCAGTACGGCGCCAGCGACTGGGACTTCATCGTCGCGCGCGCGGACGCCCAGGGGCTCGTCGTGGACGTCGACCGCGGCAAGGTCTCGGTGCAGCCGATGATCTCGAGCGGCCAGGCCAAGGCGAAGCTCGAGCACGGCATGGCCAACATCGAGCTCGAGCTCGAGCTCGACGCCGGCGAGCAGTGGGCGGCGCTGACCAGCCAGGCGTGGGACGTGCAGAAGCTCGCGATCACGGCACCGAGCGACGCCGCGAAGCCCGCGGTCACCATCGGCAACCTCGACGCCGCCGCGATCGCCAAGAAGCTGGGCGGTGACACCTGCGCGCTGGTGCACCCGGCGCTCGTGACCCAGGGCGAGCTCAAGGACTGGGCGTCGAGCCGCCTGTCGCGAAGCCGCCTGGCCCTGCTGCGCGGCCACGCATCGATCCCCGGCCGGTCCGATCTGGCGCCGCGCGACGTGGTCGAGCTCGCCGGCGTGGGCGAGCGGTTCAACGGCAAGGCCTTCGTGTCGGGCGTGACCCACACCATCGACCACTGCGGCTGGCGGACCGAGCTGCGGTTCGGGCTGCCGCCCGAGCCGTTCGCGCGGCAGCCCGACATCGCCGAGCTGCCGGCGGGCGGCCTGCTGCCGCCGGTCCAGGGCCTGCACGTCGGGGTCGTGGGCGACTTCGAGTCCGATCCGATCGGCGAGCATCGCGTCAAGGTCCTCCTGTCGGCGCTCGACAAGAAGCAAGGACCGGTGTGGGCCCGCGTCGCGCGCCCCGACGCCGGCAAGGATCGCGGCCAGGTGTTCTGGCCCGAGCCCGGCGACGAGGTCGTCGTCGGCTTCGTCAACGGCGATCCGCGCCAGGCGATCCTCCTGGGCGCGCTGCATGGCTCGGCCAACACGCCGCCCAAGCCCGCCGGCGAGCCGAGCGAGAACAACACCCAGCGCGCGATCGTGAGCAAGAGCGGCATCGTCATCGGCTTCGACGACGACAAGAAGATCGTGACCATCAAGACGCCCGGCGAAGGCGACGACGTGAACCAGCTCGTGATCAACGGTGACAAGCAGTCGATCACGCTGGCCGACAAGAACGGCAACAAGATCACGCTCGACGACAAGGGAATCACGCTGACGAGCGCAAAACAGAAGATCACCCTCGACGCGAGCCAGGAGCTCGTGCTCAAGGGCAACAAAGTCGACGTGAAATAACGGCTCCGTTCGCGGCAAACACGCGGGTCCAAATCGCATGACTGCCCACTCGTGACCAGTATCCCAGCCATGAAGAACATCCAGCTCGATCTCACCATCGAAGACACCAACCTGATCCTCGAGGCCCTGAGCGCGTTGCCGTTCGCACAGGTGTACGTGCTGATCGGCCGCATCCAGGAGCGCGCCCGCCAGCAGATCGCCGATCCGGCGGCGGCGCAGCGTCCCACCGGCGCAGATCGCGAGCACGCCGCGTGACCGCGCCATCGCCGGCAGCGCCGAGCTTCCTCGGCACGGGGTGGAGCTTCCCTCCGAGCTTCAGCCGCGGCGGCGCCGAGGTCGCGATGGTGTCGGATGCCGACGACATCCATCAGTCGCTCCAGATCCTGCTGGCCACGAGCCGCGGCGAGCGGCCGATGCAGGAGGACTTCGGCGGAAGCCTCGACGACGTGCTGTTCGAGGAGATGAACCCGTCGCTGACCAGCCGCGTGACGAGCCTGCTCTACGACGCGATCCTCGACCACGAGCCGCGGATCGATCTGTACGCGGTCGACGTCACGGCCACCAGCGAGGCCGGCGTGTTGCAGATCCGGATCGACTACGGCATTCGCGGCACCAACTCTCGCTACAACATGGTGTTTCCGTTCTATCTCAACGAGGCAGTCGCGCCGGGGCTATGATGTCCGACTACATCCTCATCGACGGCGACAAGGCCATCTTCATTCCGAGCCTCGGACCGAGCACGGTCGTGGTCCAGCCCGGAACACTGAAGGCCAGCGGCCCGGCGACGCTGAATGGCAAGAAGCTGTGCGTCGAAGGTGACGAGAAGAGCGTGTCGGAGCAAGCCCTCTCGTACTTCACGCCATCCTGCCCGATTCCAGGCCAGGGCACGCTGAAGATCAAATCACTGAAAGACGATCAGACCGCCCAGAAGACCAGCAGCGGAGGCAAGCTGGTGCTGCTCGTCGGCAAGACCTTCGACGCCAAGTTCGAGGTGACGGTCCCGGCCAAGCAACCGCCGCCCGCTTCGACGCCCGATTCCAACCAGGATTATTCGGGGACCGGCAAGTTCACCACCACGAACACCAAGTTCACGGGAGTGTGATCATGTCCAGGCGCTCGATCGCAGTCCTCCCCGGCAGCCGCGACGGCACCAGCCAGCGCTCGCGGCGCCTGGCCGCCCTGGATCCGAACTACGCGCTGATCGACGAGCGGACCCACGCCGACCTGCTGGGCTTCCTCCAGAAGTACGCCGCGCAGCTCCGCTTCCTGGAGGGCGATGACGAGACCGGCGGGGTGCGCACCACCGCGACGTGGGCCGACTTCGCCCTGCGCGACGACATCTCGATCGCCGACATCGTGGCCTACCTGGCGGACCCGGCGCGGTTCGCCGGCGAGCGGGCGCGCTGGCTGGGCCGGCCGCACTTCGCGCTGCTCCTGACGTTCCTCCAGCTCCTGGCTCACGCGCGCGATCACCTGAACGGCTTCACGCGCCGCCACCTAGACCACTACTACCGCGACCTCCTGCAGATCCGGCCCGAGCCGCCGACCCCGGACCGCGCCACGGTGGTGTTCGGCATGGGCCCGGGCGCCAGCCTGGTCCGGCTCCCCGCCGACACCGAGCTCGCGGCCGGGCGCGACGCCGACGGCGTGCCGCGGATCTACCGCACCGAGCGCGAGATCGTCGTCAACCGGGCCAGTGTGGCGCAGGTCCGCTCGGTGTTCGTCGACCGGCGGATCACGGGCGTCTCCGACGTGCGGGTCGATCGCAGCCTCACCGCGGCGCAGGCGTTGACCGGCACGCTGGCGATCGCGCTCGGATCGCCCGGACCCGGGGATCCGGTGCCGGCGTGGGGAACGCAAGCGGTCGACGCCGCGTTCCTCGCCGGCCTGCGCGGGCCGCTCGGCTTCACCCGGACGTCGCTCCACCTCGAGCACCACGAGCTCCGCTCGCTGATGCAGCTCGTCCGGAAGCGCCGCGACGCCGACCCGGAGTGGGCCGAGATCAACCGCCTGCTGGGCGTCACCAGCCCGGCCAAACCGCGCGACTTCTTGGCCAACCTCACCGCGAGGGTCGGCGCGCTCGACTTCGCCGCGGATGGCCTGCCGCAGGTCAATAGCGTCGACGACCTGTACACGTATCGCACCGAGCCCGCGGTGCGCGCATACATCGACACTCGCCTGAGCGCGGTCGGGTTCGACAACTTCATCGCCGCGATGCAGATCAAGCAGCGCATCGACGCCGAGTGGGCCGAGATCAACCGGCTGCTCGAGCGCGCCGGCCGGCGGCAGCGCGGCGTGCTCGCGTGGTCGCTGCCGCCCGGCGATCCCACGGACTTCGCCGGCAACCTCGCCACGGCGCTGCAAGGCCAGTGGCCGCCGCCGTGGCCGTCCGGGACCACGGGGATCGACGACTACGACGCCCTGCTCCGCCGGCTCGAGGTGCACCTGGCGATGCCGGTCGAGCAGATCGAGATCCTCGCGGCGTTCGCCGAGGAGCTTGGCCGCGACGCGCGGAGCGAGGCCCACGACTGGAGCGACGTCGATCGGATTTTCGGCGATGCGTACGGCGAGAAGCTGCGCGCATCCCGCGTCGCCAAGCTCGTCGAGCTCCGGGCAGGCCGCCAGGACGCCGCGGCGTTCGACGCCGTCGCAAACTTCGTCCTGGCCGCGACCACGCCGCTGTCCTGGGCCGATGCTCGCCCGCGCCTGGCGGAGCACCTCGATCCGCCAGGGCTCGATCAGCTCGCGCGGTTCCGCGACGGGCTCACCACCGGCCACCCGATATTCGGCTTCGACTGGAGCGACGCCGACGCGCTGTTCGAGCTGGCGTGGCGCGATGTCCAGAAGCTCCCCCCGCCGGTCGCGCAGCGGATCGGGGTCCACAACCTCTACGCCTACGACGACGCCACGCAGGTCAAGGACAGCGCCGCGGCGCCAGGATGGAAGACCTTCGGCAAACGGCCGCTCGACGCCGACGCCACGCAGCCGCGCGGCGCGACGCTCGGATGGGCGCTGCGCTCGCCGCTCCTGTCGCTCAGCGAGGGCACGCGCACCGTGACCCTGACCTTGGGGCTGCGCGGCGACGGGTTCGGCCAGGCCGAGCAGGTCGCGTTCCTGGTCGCGCTGAAGCTGGGCGCGACCGATCGCAGCGGTGAGCCGCTCGCTCGCGCGCTCGAGGCGGCGTTCGCGATCGAGGTGAGCACGGCCAAGGGGTGGATCGCCCTCGGCCTCGCGACCGCGCGGCTCGCCACCGGCGCCGCCGGCGACGATTACTGGTCGCTGCGCGGCGTCGCGCGCGCCGGCGATCAGGACCGTCCGGCGCTGCAGCTCCAGGTGATCGTCGACCGGACCGTCGATCCGCTCGCTCCGCTTCCGAGCGAGCGCCAGGCCTGGCCGGCGCTGCGCCTGTCGCTGCGGCCGCGCTGGAACCAGGCCGCCAGGGAGTGGCAGAGCGCGATCGAGCTGTTCGCGCCGCTCGTGCTGGCGGCCGTCCACCTGAAGGTCGAGGTCGACGGGCTGGCGGCGCTGCGCCTCCAGCAGGACGATCGAACGCTCGATCCGAAGAAGCCGGTCGAGCCGTTCGGCAGCCAGCCGGCGGTGGGCGCGCGCCTGTACCTCGACCACCCCGAGCTGGTCCGGGCGCGCCTCGGCTCGCTGCGCTTCGACATCGAGTGGATGGGATTGCCGGCCGGCGCGCTCAAGGATTACTACGTCAACTACCCCGGGCTCACCGCCGACAGCGGCGCCTTCAAGGCGCGCGTGGCGCTGATCGATCGCAACCTCGAATTCGCGCTCGCCGATCTGTCGCTGTTCCAGGACCAGGCCGGCAAGACCCAGCCCACGCGCACGCTCGCGATCGCCGACGTGGCAGCCGCGATCCAGGGCGCATCGCCCGGGGTCGGATACGACAGCCGCAGCGATCTGGCACCGGCCGGCGACGTCCGGCTGGCGGACCGCTACCTCCGCTGGGAGCTCACCCCGGTGGATTTCGGCCACGGCGCGTACGCGTCGCTGGCCGCCGCCAAGGCGCGCGAGCTGGCCGTGGCGATCGCCAACAAGACGGCGACCAGCCCGGCGATCGACCCGGCGGCCTACCGCGTCGAGCCGCCGTACACCCCGACGATCAAGACGCTCCGGGTCGCGTACGCCACGGCGGTCGAGATCGATCCCGCGGCGCCACCCACCGAGCATCAGGTCCTCCACGTCCATCCGTTCGGCGCGTGCCCGACCGGCGCCGCGCTCCCGAGTCTCTTGCCGCGCTACGACGCCGCCGGCGAGCTGTACATCGGCGTGCGCGACCTGCAGCCGCCGCAAAACCTCGCCCTGCTGCTCCAGGTCGCCGAGGGGACGTCCGATCCGGACATCGCGCCGGCCACGGTCACGTGGTCCTACCTGGACGGCGACCGCTTCCAGGATCTGTCCGGCTCGGGGATCGTCGATGACACGACGCGGGGCCTGATCAACGCGGGGATCGTCGAGCTGGCGCTCCCCGCGGCGAAGTCGGGCAGCCGCCTGCCACCCGACCTGTACTGGCTGCGCCTGACGATCCCGCGCAACCCGACGAGCGTCTGCGATCTCGTCGCGATCCGGGCGCAGGCGGTCTCGGTCCGGTTCGACGACCGCGGCAACGCGGCCGCCCACTACGAGCAGCCATTGCCCGTCGGATCCATCGAGCGCCTGCTGGATCCAGACGCGCGGATCGCGCGGATCGAGCAGCCGTACAGCTCGTCCGGCGGCCGCCCCGCCGAGCCGCCCGAGTTGCTCGACACGCGGGTGAGCGAGCGGCTGCGCCACAAGATGCGCGCGCTGAGCGCGTGGGACTACGAGCGCCTCGTGCTCCATCGCTTCCGGCAGATCTACAAGGCCAAGTGCCTGCCCGCCGCCGGCGGCGTGGACGTGATCGTGATCCCCGACATCCGCGAGCACTACCCGCGCGACACGTTCGCGCCCCGGGCGCCGGCGAACCTGCTCGCCGACATCCAAGCCTACCTCGTCGAGCGGGCGCCGGCGGCGGCGCGCATCCGCGTCCGCAACGCGCGCTACGTCGCCGTGCAGGTCCGGATCGGGGTCCGGTTCCGCGACGGGATCGACGGCGGGTTCGCGCAGCGGCGGCTCAATGACGATCTGATCCGGTTCCTGTCGCCGTGGGCGTTCGATGACGGCGCCGAGCTGACGATCGGCGGCCGGATCTACGCAAACAGCATCCTCGACTTCGTCGACCGGCGCGACTACGTCGACTTCGCCGCCGACCTCAAGCTGTTCCGCAGCACGGACGGCAACAACTTCGACCTCGTGCCGCCGGTGGTGGGCGAGTACAGCGCCGCGACCGATCGGCCCGACCAGGTGCTGGTCGCGGCCCAGCAGCACTACTTCGACGTCATCCCGGATACGGGATACCGGCAATCGAGCTTCACCGGGATCAACTACACGCGGATCGAGCTCGACTTCATCGTGGGGTGAACAACATGGCAAACAAGAACCGCACCGATCTCAAGTCCTACTTCGTCAAGAACGCGATCCCGACGGAAGGCAACTTCGCCGATCTGATCGACTCGCAGCTCAACCAGGCCCAGGACGGCGTGTTCAAGCCGGACGGCGAGGCGCTCAGCGTGATCGCCGCGCCCGGCGATCAGAAGCGCGCGCTCCGGCTCTATGCCAACTATCCGGCGAGCAACCCGGACTGGGTGATCAGCCTCAACCCCGCACAGGATCCGGCGAACGCGGCCACGACCAGCAGGCCCGGCTTCGGCATCACCGACGGCGCGGGGCGGCCCAAGCTGTTCATCGATGCGGCGACCGGCCAGATCGGCGTCGGAACCAACGCGCCGCAGGTCGCCCTGGACGTGGCCGGCGGAGCGCGGGCCGACACGTTACTCACGGGAAAGGTCGGCATCGGCATCGGCACGCAGGCGCCGGGCGACATCCTGCACGTGCACAACGCCGCTACCGTCGGCCTGTTCGAGTCGACCACGACGCAGGCGGCCTTGCGCCTCGTCACCTCGGAAGGGATGAGCAACCATATCGAGCTCGCCAATCGCGCGGGTGGCCACGCGGCCATCTCGGTCGGCACAGGCGGCGATGCGCTCATCGTCAAGAAGGATGGCGGGGTCGTCGTGAGCGCGGCATCGGGCGGAGTCGGCGACCTCACCGTCGAAAACTTCCTGCGATTCCCGAATGCGGTTCCCAAGGACAAGATCGTCATCTGGGATGGTGGCACGACCGACCGCTTCGGCATTGGCTTGAATTCAAACAACATCAACCTGTTCTACCCGACGACCGCCAGGTTCTCGTTGCGGCAGAACAGCTGCTCTGGCAACGAGATCTTCAGTGTCAGCTCTACCGGCGCTGCCAGGTTCTACGGTCAGATCATCCCGAAGATCGGCAACGACGGGAGCTCGGGGATCTATTTTCCCACCGATCCGGGCGGTGGCGGCGGTGATGCGGCGTTCATCCGCTACTACGTGGAGTCCGGAGAGACCACCAAGTTGCTCATCGGAATCAACAATGACCCGGACGATCGGCTCTCGCTCTATCAGTATGGCGGTGAGCGCCTGACCATCTACAACGGGTGCGTCGGAATCAACACCATCACGCCGACCTCCACGTTGCACGTGAACGGCTCATTCACGGCCACCTCGAAGTACTTCTCGATCGACCACCCCCTCGATTCCAAGCGGTCCCTCATCCACTCGGTGCTCGAGGGGCCGGAGGTGGCCGTGTTCTATCGGGGCGAGGCGGTGCTCGTGGACGGCATGTGCGAGATCGCGCTGCCCTCCTACTTCGAGGCGCTGACGCGCAAGGAGCATCGCACGGTCCTCGTCACCCCGAAGCTCTCGGACGGCGAGGAGACCTCGGCGCTCGCGGCCAGCGGTGTCACCGACGGTCGCTTCATCGTGCGCGCCATCGACCCGCGCAATCGCAAGCAGCGATTCTTCTGGGAGGTGAAGGGTGTACGCGCCGACATCGGCCCCCTCGAGGTCGAGCCCCTGAAGCCCGATGTCCCGGCGCCTCCGCAGCCACCCATACCGGAGGACCTTGCACCCGGGGTGGCGTCGTAGGAAAGCCGTGAGCGACTTCCCAACGTTGCCGACCGGTCCATTCGAGCAGCTCTCGATGGACTACGCGCGCCTGCGCGACGAGGGGCTGAGCCTCCTCGGCCGCCTGGCGGGTACGCAGTGGACCGACTTCAACACCCACGACCCCGGGATCACGATCCTCGAGCAGCTGTGCTACGCGATCACCGATCTCGGCTACCGCATCGCCTACCCGATGCCGGTGCTGCTCGCCGGCGGCGATGCCGGGCTGCCCGGCCCCGAGGCGATCCTCCCCAGCGATCCGGTCACGCCGGCGGACCTGCGGAAGGCGGCCCTCGACATCGACGGCATCGGCACCGCCTGGGTCGAGGACGCCGGGTCCGAGCTGCCGTTCTACTACGACGCCGCGAGCGCCGAGCTCCGGCTGCGCGCCGGCCCGGCCGACGTCGGCGCGGCCCCCGTGCAGATGCGCGGGCTGCATCGGGTCGTCGTGCAGCCGACCGATCGGATCTCCGGCGAGGCCGCGCGAGCCCAGGTTGGCGCACGGCTGCATGCGGAGCGCGGGCTGGGCAGCGACCTCGCCGTCTCGCTCGCGGGCATCACGCAGGTCGACCTGCGCGCCACGCTCGAGATCGATGTGGTCGACGATCCGGCGCAGCTGCTGGCCGAGATCCGCGACCGCATCGAGACCTACCTGGCGCCGCTGGCTCGCTTCCTCACGCCCGCCGACGCGCGCGCCCAGGGCCGGCCGCTCGAGGCGATCCTGGAGGGACCGCGCCTCGATCACGGGTTCGTCGACGAGCTGCCCGCGCAGCGGCGGACCGTGTACGTGTCCGATCTGCTGCACGCGATCCTGGATGTCCCGGCGGTCAAGGCCGTGCGCTCGCTCGTCCTGCCGGGCTCGTCCACCGGCCCCCGCTGGGCGCAGGACATCCCGGCGGGGACCGTGGCCACGCTGGCGCCGGCCGCCGAGCTGACGCTCCTGCACAACGACTTGCCGGTGCACGTGGACCCCGATGACGTGCGCGAGCACCTCGTCGCGCTGCGCGCAGCCCGAGCCATCGTCGCCACCGGAGGCGACCTCGGAGCACCCTCGCCGCCCGAGCGCGATCTGCTGCGGTTCCGGTCGATCCGGTACCAGCTGCCGGCGGCCTACGGCGTCGGACCGTTCGGGCTGCCGTCGTCGGCGCCCCCGGAGCGCCAGGCGCAGGCGCGCCAGCTCGCGGCCTACCTCCTGATCTTCGACCAGCTGTTCGCGAGCGCGCTGGCCCAGCTCGCCCACGCAAAAGAGCTGCTGTCTCCCGCCGGAGGCGCGCGGACGTACTTTGCGCCGCCGGTCGACGACGCCCGGCTCGGCCTCGCCGAGCTCCGGCTCCAGGATCCGGCCGGCCATCGCGCCTGGCTCGACGCCGCGATCGAGACCGGCGATCCGCTCGACCGGCGCAAGCGGTTCCTGGCGCACCTCCTGGCGCGGTTCGCCGAGTCGCTGGGCGACCACGCGCGGATCCAGACCGGCGGCAGCTCCGACGAGGACCTGGTGGCCGATCGGCGCGCGCTGTTGCGCGATTACCCCCGGCTCAGCCGCGCGCGGGGGTCGGGCTACGACGTGAAGCGCCACGGCGATCCGGACGCCATCGCGGGTGGCTACGAGGATCGGCTGCGTCACAAGCTCGGCCTGCGCGACGCGCGCCTCCACGTGGTGGAGCACGTGCTGCTGCGGCCGGTCGCCGAGGACCACGGCCAGCTCGCTGGCGAGGGCGATCCGCAGGTCCCGCTGCTCGCGGGCGTGACCTCGGCCGACCCCTGGTCGCTGTGGATCAGCGTCGTCCTCGAGGAGCCCGCGCAGGCCGATGCCAGCTTCGAGCAGTTCGTCGCGCAGACCATCGCCGCCGAGACCCCGGCGCATCTCACGGTGCGCGTGCACTGGCTCGGCAAGACCGGCGACGTCGACGATTGGGCCAGCTTCGAGCGCGCCTGGGACGGCTTTCGCGCCGTTCATCGCGCGTACCGGGAGATCAAATTCCAGGGAGCGATCATGCCGCGGGACCTGCAGCTCCAGCATCGCGATGCGCGCGACCGCGTGATCGATGCCCTGTCGTATGTCGATGCGAGCGGGCAGCGCGTCGGGCTCGGCCGCACCTATCCGCTGCGCGACCTGCCGCTGCCCGAGCAGATCGTCGTCGCGCCGGAGGCGAGGGCGAAGATCGCGATCGGGTTCACCCAGCCTGGCGTGACCTACGAGCTCAGGGACCGCGACACCGGCCAGCCGGTCCTCGACGCCGGCGCGGCGATCGTCGCCGACGGTACCGGCGGTCCGATCGAGCTGGTCACGCCGCCGATCGACGTGGACCGGAGCTACCGGATCCTCGCGGTGAAGCGCGAGGGTGCCCAGACGCCGGAGCTTCGCCGCGAAGCGTGGCTGCGCTCCGCCGTCCGCGTGGTCGAGGGTGTCGATGCGTCGCTCCTGGCGAACCTCCTCTTGCCGCTCCTGGATCCGCGGATCGACACCCCCCGGCCGCCCGATGCACGGCTGGGCGACTTTGGCGTGGCGGCCCAGGTGGAGATCCCCGCCAGCCAGGAGGGCGTCACCTACGTCCTCATCGAGGACGCGGCGGACCTCAGCGACGTCAGCAGGCACCGCGTGATCTCGGCCCAGGAGGTCATCGGCACGTCGGGGCGGATCGTGCTGCGCACCGTGCCGATCCAGGAGGACATCGATCTCCGGATCCGCGGGCAGAAGGTCACGGGGCCCCAGACGGCCCCGGTCACCCGCACCGCGATCCTCGATGTCGTGCTGCCGCTGCGCGTCCGCGCCAACCCGGCGGCCACCGCGCAGCTGGTCCCGCCGGTGGTCGCGTACGGCGGCGCGGCCACGCTGCGACTGGGAGCGACCCAGGCATCGGCCGCGTACGTCGCCTACCGCGGCCGCGTGCGCGACGCCGACTTCGTGTTCGGCACCAGCGCGCAGCCGACGATCGACGTCCCGGGCGACGGCCAGACCGTGCGGATCCAGCGGCCGTCGAAGCCGCCCGTGTGGCAAGACCTCGCCGGGTTCGCGCCGGTCGGCGATGCCACCCGCGGCAGCGGCGACGCGCTCGATCTGGCGATCGGCGCGCCGGGCACCGATGACGCGTTCCTGCTGGTCCAGGCGAGCAAGCGGCACCAGACCGGGCGGCTGGGCACCGGCTCCGAGGAGCTCCCGTCGGCGGTGCAGCTCGACCGCGCGCTCGCCCTGC
>Ga0308176_10000330_pt1 | contig 31392 bp, 23 predicted proteins | sample PhyCR2_3_FD_203890 | JGI IMG/M metagenome (GOLD analysis project Ga0308176, IMG submission 203890) | Soil microbial communities from UC Gill Tract Community Farm, Albany, California, United States - DLSLS.C.R2 | ecosystem: Environmental > Terrestrial > Soil > Agricultural land | place: USA... | reverse complement strand
CGCTCTTCCGATCTGTTCGTCCGCGAAACCCTGGCCGCCGGCGCCGCGGGGTGCCTGGCCAAGGATTCGGCCTCCCAGGAGCTGGTGGAGGCCATCCGCGCCGTCGCATCCGGGAAACTCTACATCAGCCCCAAGATCGCCGACGTGGTCGTCGCCGGGCTGCTCCCCGCGCAGAAGCGCCTGCCCGTCACCGCGGCCGGCCCGGCGATCCAAGCCCGCGCCCCGGCCATCTCCCCGCGCGAGCGGGAAATCCTCGCACGCATCGCCGACGGCCAAACCACCAAGGAGATCGCCCACGCCCTCAAAGTCGGCAGCAAAACCGTCGAAACCCACCGCCGACGCCTCATGATCAAGCTCAACCGCCACTCCGTCGCCGAGCTCACCAAATACGCCGTCCTCGAAGGCATCACCTCGCTCGAATCGGCGCCATGATTGCCCCCCGGCGCAATCGCATCCTCACCGCCCCGTCCCGCGTCCGGCGCATCTTTCAAGTATGATGTTGCCGCCATGGCGGAGTGCAGCAGCATCTCGATCGAAAAGGTAAACCACCAGGACGAGCACGTCCGCCGTCGGCTCATCGAGTGGCTGGCGCCGCACGAGCCGCACGCACTGTTCCTGCTGGGGAACTTTGCCGCGGGATACCCCGGTTCGCACATCTACGCCGCCTCCCGCGACGGGGCGCTGGTCGGGATCGGCGGGTATTACGAGCGGCCGAAATCATTATGTCCTTTCGCACTGGACGCCGAGTCGGCGGCGGCGATGCTGCGGTTCATCGCCGCGCGGCATCCACGCATCGATTTCGTGAACGCGATCGGACCCGTCGGTTATCCCTGCGCGCGTGCGATGCGGGAACTGGGTTACGAGCCGGAGAATGATCCGCGGCAGGTGTTCATGGAAGCCTCCCTGCCGATCGGCGGCCTGCCGCGGATGGCGCACGAGGAGAAGGTGCGGCCGATGGAGCCGCGCGACGCCGAACGCGCCGCGTGGCTGATGCGCTGCCTCCAGCGGCCGGGCGATACCTCGCCGATCGCTCCGCAGGAAATCGATCGTGTTTTGGCGAACAAGCATCGCGTGGTGCTCGAAGCGGACGGACAAGTCGTCGCGACGGCGACGACCAACGGCATCGGCATCCGCGCCTTTCAGGTCCTCGGCGTGGTGACCGATCCCGACCATCGCGGCCGCGGCTACGCGCGGGCGGCGTGCGCGGCCCTCACCCGCCGGATGCAGGCCCAGGGGGCGCAGCACGCCGTGCTGTTCACGGGACCCGATAACCTGCCGGCCCAGCAGTGCTATCTCCGCTTGGGATTTGCCGTCACCGGCGAGTACTGCATGGCGAAGTTCAAGCCACGAGAACGGTAGTACGCCTTCGGTTTGAATCGGCGCCCGACTCCTGCGCGACGTGGTCAGCTCTGCTGACCACGTGAAGCGGATGACAACCCAAATCCGTATAAAACTACCCAAAAAACTCAAAAAACTATTGACAAGAACGCAAAGAGTTTGGTATAATGTCGCTCCGACTGGCACAGTTCGGGGGCCTGTGGGGGCCAGCTGTGCCACGACTGAGTCGCTGAAAGGGGGATTCCATGCCCGCTCAACCCGCCGCTCACCCGCCCGCCGCCGCCGCGCGCGACGCGAACGAACCCACCGCCGTGTCCCCAAAAGTCCCCGCGTGTCCCCTTATCCAACCGATCACCTGTCTCCGAATGTCCCCGCAAGTCCCCTCCCGTCCCCGCACGTCCCCGGATGTCTCCAGCAATCAAAACGCGCAAAACGAAGCCACCGCCGCCCCGCCTCCTTCGCCAAACCCCCAACCCCCAAGCTCCCAAACCCCACCCTCGCGCCTGGAAGACCAGTTTTTGTCCGTCGGGGGTTTCATTTCCACTTCAGCCCGGTAATGTCAAATGACAAACAGTCACGGGCCGATAATGTCTTACTGTGGGAGACAGGCGCGCGGCGAGCGGCACGGGCAATGCCGGCGCGGCGCGGACTCCGGCGGGGTCGCCTTCAAGGCGCCCCGGCATTCAGCCGATGGGCATCGGCCGCCGCCCCCGCGGGCAACGGGGCGGCAATCACCGGCCATCGTGCAAGCGGGTTGTGGTATGCGTGCTATGCGTTCAGGCGTGCGCTTTTACCTGCGCGCCCTCTCCTACTTCCGGGCCGACTGGCCCCTGATCGTCCTCCAGTTGCTGCTCATCGCCGCCGCAACGGGCCTGGGCCTCCTGATGGCCTGGCCCATGGCGATCCTCGTGGACTCCGTCCTCTCCGCCCCCACCAATACCGATTGGATCCACCGCACCTTCCTCGCCATCCTCCCCCGCACCCAGCTCGGCAAGGTCGTCGCTCTGGCGGCCATCGGCCTCGGCCTCAAGTTCGGCCAGGACGTGCTCAACGCGACCCAGACCGTCATCACGAATTACATCAACTACAACGGCCTGATGCGGGTGCGGTGCGACCTGTACCGCAAGCTCCAGGCGATGAGCCTCGGCTACCACCGCAGCCAGCCGCAAGGCGACGCCATTTACCGCCTCAGCAGCGACACCTACGGCTGCCAGTCCATCCTTTCGGTGTTCGTCCAGACCGCCGTCGCGGCGGCTACGCTGGCGGCGATGACCTGGGTGCTGGCGTCGCGAAGCGTGCCGCTGACGCTGCTGGCGTTCTCGGTCGCGCCGGTCCTGGCGGCGGCGAACGTCGTCTTCGGGCGGAGGCTCAAGGCGCGCTCGATCGAGTGCAAGGCGGTGGACACCCAGTTCACCACGGCCGTGCAGCGGTCGATGGCGTGCATCGGGCTGGTGCAGGCCTTCGGGCGCGAGGCCGACGAGTTCGGACGCTTCCAGGGCACCGTCCGCGAGAACATCCGCGCGTGGTGGCGCCTGAACTGGCAGCAGATGGCCTACAACCTCATCGTCGGCACCACCTTCGGCGTCGGCGGGGCGATCATCTTCGGCTACGGCGGGTACCTCGTTTACCGCGACCAGTTCATCCACCACGTCGCCGGTGGGATGACCGTCGGCGACCTGATGGTCTTCACCTCCTACCTGGGCCTGATCTGGGGACCGCTGTGCGGCCTGACCGGCTTTAGCGCCAACATCCAGGGCGGCGTCGCCGGCGCCGAGCGCGTCTTCGAGGTCCTCGACCGCAACGTCATGATCGAGGACAAGCCGGGCGCCGTCGCGCTGCCCCGCAAGCCGCGCACGCTCGAGCTGGACGGCGTGTGCTTCGGCTACCAGCCCGGCCGGCCGGTGCTCCGCGACGTCTCCGTCAAGATCGAGCCCGGGCAGATGGTCGCCTTCGTCGGGGAGAGCGGCGTCGGCAAGAGCACCCTGCTCAACCTCGTCCCGCGCTTCTACGACGTGAGCGGGGGCGCGATCCGCCTCGACGGCGTGGACGTGCGCGACGCCAGGCTCGCCGACGTCCGGCGGCACGTCGCCCTGGTCGTCCAGGAAGGCGTGATCCTGCCGACGACCATCTTCGAGAACATCGCCTACGGGCGCCCGCAGGCGACGACGGAGCAGGTGCGCAACGCCGCCGCCATGGCGGGGGCGGCGGCGTTCATCGAGCAACTGCCCGACGGCTACGACACCAAAATCGCCGAGGGCGGCCAGAACCTTTCCGGCGGCCAGAGGCAGCGGATCGCCATCGCCCGCGCCCTGCTCACCGAAGCGCCGGTCGTCGTCCTCGACGAGCCCACCAGCGCCCTCGACCCGCAGCACGAACACCTCGTCACGCAAGCATTGCGATCGTTGAAAGGGCAACGAACCATCGTCCTGGTCAGCCACCGCCTCAGCACCGTCGCGGACTGCGACCAGATCTTCGTCATGAAGGACGGCCGCGTGGTCGAGCGCGGCACCCACGACGAGCTGATGGCGCTGCGCGGGAACTACCACGACATGGCGCGGCACCAGATGAAGCTCGGCGAAGACGGCCGCCGCGACGGCCCGGGCTTGGCGCAAGCAGCGTAAATCCACTAGCTCCAACTACCGCGCCGACCGGCCGTGGCCCTTGGACGACCGCGAGCGGCCCTTGCCGCCCCCGCCGCCGCGACCGCCCCTGCCCGCCGACTCGCGCGAGACCAGCTTCGAGAACCGACTCTTGTTCCCCTTCCCGCCCTGGTACAGGAACGCCAGGTTGTTCGCCTCGAACTGCTCGAAGAACTCGTCCCACTCGATCGGCTGCAGCGTCTCCTCCCCGCTGAACCCCGGGTAGTCGATGCGGAGCATGCCCGGGTCGCCGCGCCCGCCGGTGCCCCTGACGCAGGCCGGCCGCCCGCCGCGCTCCTCGACCCAGCGGCGGATTTCCTCGTGGTCGGTAGTGGCCTTTGCCGACCGCGACGTGCGGCCGGCGCCGGAAGCGCCGCGCGAGCCGGACTTGGTCCCCGACGACTTCGAAGACGCGCGGGAACCGGACGACCTGGAACTGGAACCCGAGCGGGCGCCGGAGCCGGACCCGCGGGAGCCCGAACGACTGCCCGACGCGCGCCCGCCGGAAGAGCGCGAACCCGAACGCGATTTGCTCGAACTTGCCCTCGACGTGGCCATGATTCACCTCTGCTTCTCAAGTGATCCACAAGGATCCGCAACTCACGCCGCTTCGCCGTAAATTTTATGATTCGTGCCGGGCTGGACGGCCGCAACCGTTCTAGGTTGCTCGGCGCGGACGCACTACGGCGGCCGAACGCGAACGTGATGCGTGACGACGCGGCGAGCAAACCGAACGCCAGCCCGCGCCACGGGCGTTTGCGCGTGCGCCACAAGCCCGGCGACGCCGGCGCTTCAACCGGCGGGAGCGCTTTTGTCGCAACCGCTGCGGCCGGGGACGGCATGCTGTCGCCGGAATCGCGGGACAACCGGCGCGAGGGCGGCCGTGATTTTCCTGAAGGGGTGTTCGTTTTTCCTTACACGGGTGTAAGGGATTGCGCGTCGCGCCGTCCCGCCCGCCCAAAAAGTTCGAGGCGCCGGCCGCACGCGAGATTCGGTGACGCCGATGACGCTTTGCAGTTCCGTCCGATGCGACCCGCGCCGGCACCCGGTTTGCCCGACCCGTCTGCTCGCAAGGCACGTGTAGGACAAGGGCTCCGAAATAATCTACCCCGGACTTCAGGGGAGCAAGAAAGAATTTGCAAGGCGCGGCTGTAAACGGCGCTCGGCCGCCGTCCGCCGCGCAGGTGACTGTCATTTTCAACGTCTATGAGCAAGCTGATCCTGATTACCGGCGGGGCGGGCTTCATCGGCTCGCACGTCGCCGACGAGTTGCTTTCCCACGGCTATCGCATCCGGGCGCTGGACAACCTCGCGCCACAGGTACACGGCGAAGGCGGGCCGCGGCCGGACTACCTCGATCCCGACGTTGAATTGATGGTCGGCGACGTGCGCGACCCGGCGACCGTCCGCCGCGCACTCGTCGGTGCAGACGCGGTTTACCACCTGGCGGCGGCGGTCGGCGTCGGCCAGAGCATGTACGAGATCGCCAACTACACCAGCCTCAACAATCTCGGCACGGCGGTGCTGCTGGAAGCGCTGGTCGAGCGGGCGAAGACGAACCCGATACAACGACTGGTGGTCGCATCGAGCATGAGCATCTACGGGGAGGGGCTCTACCGCGACCCGGACGGCAACGTCTCCCGCGCGCTGGAGCGCAGTATCGAACAGCTCAAGAGCCACGAGTGGGAGGTCCGCAACAACCGCGGCGAGGTGCTCACGCCGGCGCCGACGCCGGAGGGCAAGCAGCCGACGCTGGCGAGCGTGTACGCGCTGAGCAAGTACGACCAGGAGCGGATGAGCCTGATCGTGGGGCGCGCCTACCACATTCCCACGGTGGCGCTGCGGTTCTTCAACGTGTACGGCCCGCGGCAGGCGCTGTCGAACCCGTACACCGGCGTGCTGGCGATCTTCGCGGCCCGGCTGCTCAACGGCCAGCCGCCGATGATTTTTGAGGACGGCTTGCAGCAGCGCGATTTCGTGAGCGTGCACGACGTGGCGCAGGCGTGCCGGCTGGCGCTGGAAGTGCCGGACGCCGCGGGGCGTGTGCTGAACGTCGGCGGCGGGCGGGCTTATTCGGTCCTTGAAATTGCCCGGCGCGTGGCCAAGTCGGTGGGCAAGGAGTTCATCGAGCCGGAGGTCACGGGCAAGTATCGCGTGGGGGACATCCGCCACTGCTTTGCCGACATTCGCCAGGCGCAGCGGGTGCTGGGGTATCAGCCGCGTGTCACGTTGGACGAGGGGCTGGCGGAATTGGCGGAGTGGCTGGAGGGCCGGGAAGCGGAAGACCGGGTCGAGCAGGCCCGCGCGGAGCTGGACAAGAGAGGTTTAGCGATATGAGTACACGAAGGTCGAACCCGCGCAGGTCGGGCCGCGGCGGGAGCGACGGGCAATGTGGCAACGGCACCGCCCGGCGTGCCGCGCAGTCCAAGACCGCGTCGAGGCGTCAGTCGGGGCCCGTGCTCGGGATGCTGGAATGGTTCCGCACGGGCGAGCACGACCGGGTGGACCGCGTCCTGGACGACATGAAGGTGCTGGGCGTCACGGAGCTGCGTACGGGCATTTCCTGGGCGGACTGCTGCACGCCGGAGGGGCAGGCGTGGTACGGCTGGCTGCTGGCGCAACTGGCGCGTCGGGTGAGCGTGCTGCCGTGCTTCATCGACACGCCGCCGGGGTGGGGCGTGGCGTCGAAGACCTCGGCGCCGCCGGGGAACCTGAAGAGCTACGCGGATTTCCTCGACGTACTGATCACGCGCTTCGGGAAGTACTTCGAGTGGATCGAGCTGTGGAACGAGCCGAACGATCCGCACAACTGGAACGCGGAGCTGGACCCGTACTGGATCAAGTTCAGCGAGATGATCGGCAACGCCGCGCACTGGGCGCGGCACCGGGGGAAGAAGACGGTGCTCGGGGGGATGAAGCCGATCGACCCGAGCTGGCTGAAGCTGATGGGGGATCACGGCGTGCTCCAGCACATCGACGCCGTCGGCGTGCACGCGTTTCCCGGCACCAGCGAGAGCCAGTGGGAGGGGTGGAAGGAGCCGGTGGAGCGCGTCCGGGAGGTGCTGCGGCAGTTCAACCCGAACGGGCAGGTGTGGATTACCGAGACGGGGTATTCGACCTGGCGGCATGACGAGCGGCGGCAGCTTACGGCGTTTGTCGATGCGCTGGATGCGCCCGTCGAGCGGATGTACTGGTACGCGGTTCATGATCTTGATCCCAAGCTGCCGACGGGGGACGGGTTTCATGCCGACGAGCGGGATTATCACTTCGGGATCAAGCGGTGCGACGGGTCTGAAAAGCTGCTGTATCGGTTGTGGGCCGAGGGCGGGCTGGAGGCGGTGCGCGACGCGTATTACCTGGGCAAGGGCGTGCACGGGGCCTCGAAGGACCGGCCGGTGCTGGTGACCGGGGGGTGCGGGTTCATCGGGACGAACGTGGCGCACCGGATCCTGTCCAGCGGTCAGCCGGTGATGGTGTTCGACAACCTTTCGCGTCCGGGGGTGGAGCGAAACCTGCGGTGGCTGCGCGAGACGCACGGGGATCTGGTGCGGATCGAGGCGGCGGACGTGCAGGATGCCCACGCGCTTCGGAGTGCGGTGGACCGGGCGAGCCAGGTGTTTCATTTCGCGGCGCAGGTGGCGGTGACCACGTCGCTGGTGAATGCGATTCATGATTTCGAGGTGAACGCGCGCGGGACGCTGAACCTGCTGGAGGCGATCCGGGCGCAGGACGATCCGCCGCCGCTGGTGTTTACGAGCACCAACAAGGTGTACGGCGGACTGCCGGACGTGAAGCTGCGGGTGAACAACAACCGCTACGAGCCGGAGGAGGAGGAACTTCGCAACTACGGCGTGAGCGAACGGCGGCCGCTGGATTTTCACAGCCCGTACGGCTGCTCGAAGGGGACGGCGGACCAGTACGTGATCGACTACGCGCGGACATTCGGGCTGCCGGCGGTGGTGTTCCGGATGAGCTGCATCTACGGGCCTCACCAGTTCGGCAACGAGGACCAGGGGTGGGTGGCGCACTTCCTGATCCGCGCGCTGCGCGGCGAGCCGATTACGCTTTACGGCGACGGGATGCAGGTTCGCGACATTCTGTTCGTGGACGACCTGGTGGACGCGTTCCTGCTGGCGCAGGCGAATATGACCAAGGTCACGGGACAGGCGTTCAACATCGGGGGAGGGCCGGCGAACACGATCAGCTTGATCGACCTGCTGCAACTGATCGAGGAGATGCACGGCTGCCGGCCGGAGACGCGGAGCGGCGCGTGGCGTCCGGGGGACCAGCGGTATTACGTGTCGGACACGCGGAAGATGAAGGCGGCGACGGGGTGGTCGCCGAAGGTGTCGGTGCGCGAGGGGGTGCAGCGGCTTTACGACTGGTTGAGCGAGTCGGTGGTCAAGCCGCGGCGCGCCGCCCGCGCGGGTAGTCGGCGGTTGCCGGGCAAGGAGGCGTGGGTGGAGGCGGACCGCAAGGCGGCGGATGGTGCCGAGCGGCCGGCGCGGCCGAGCCGGAGTAAGGAGGTGTTATGACCACGCTCGCCGAGCGGGTTGTCGATACGTCGGGCGCGCGGGACGCGGCGGTGCGTGCGGCGCCGGCGAAGGCCATGCGCGCGGCGGTCGTGACGCAGCCGTCGGTGTGCGAGGTGCGTGAGGTGCCGGTCCCGCTGCCGCGGCCGAACGAGATTCGGGTGAAGCTGGAAGGGTGCGGGGTGTGCGCGTCGAACATCCCGCCGTGGGAAGGGCGGGAGTGGTTCAAGTACCCGCTGGCGCCGGGGCAGCTGGGGCACGAGGCGTGGGGCGTGGTGGACGAAGTCGGACACGACGTGAGCGGGTTCGCCATCGGCGACCGGGTGGCGATGCTCTCGGACAACGCCTACGCGGAGTACGACTGCACCCGGGAAGACCGGGCGGTGCCGCTGCCGCCGGAATTGGCGGGTCAGCCGTTTCCGGCCGAGCCGCTGGGGTGCGCGATCAACATCTTCAAACGGAGCGGCGTGCGGCCGGGGCAGACGGTGGCGATCATCGGGATCGGATTCCTTGGAGCGCTGCTGACGAAGCTGGCGGAGGGGATCAACGCGCGGGTGATCGCGATTTCGCGGCGGCCGTTCTCGCTGGAGGTGGCGCGGCGGATGGGCGCGGCGCACGTGATCACGATGGACGATCATTGCCGGATCATCGAAGAGGTTCGGCAGCTTACGGGGGGGCAGTTCTGCGAGACGGTGATCGAGGCGGTGGGGAAGCAGTGGCCGCTGGATTTGGCCGGGGAGATTACGCGGGAGCGCGGGCGGCTGGTAGTGGCGGGGTACCACCAGGACGGCCCGCGGCAGATCAACATGCAATTGTGGAATTGGCGCGGGATCGACGTGATCAACGCGCACGAGCGCGACCCGAAGGTGTACCTGAGCGGGATGCGCGAGGCGGTGGAGGCGGTGGCTTGCGGGCGGATTGATCCGGCGCCGCTGTACACGCATCGGTTTTCGCTGGAGCAGTTGGGCGACGCGCTCGACATGACGCGCGACCGGCCGGACGGGTTTTTGAAAGCGCTTGTGATGATGTGACCCTATGCGAGTCCTGATCACCACGGACACGGTTGGAGGCGTCTGGACGTATGCGATGGAGCTGTGCCGCTCCATGCAGTCGGCCAGCGTCGAGTTTGCGCTGGCGACAATGGGGGCGCCGCTGAGCGATTCGCAGCGGCGCGAGGCGGAGCACCTGGGAAACGTGGAGGTGCTGGAGAGCGATTACAAGCTGGAGTGGATGAAGGATCCGTGGGAGGACGTGAAACGGGCCGGGCACTGGCTGCTGGAGGTCGAGGACCGCTTTCGGCCGGACGTCGTACATCTGAACGGGTACGCACACGGGGCGCTGCCGTTTCGGGCGCCGATCGTGGCAGTGGCGCACTCGTGCGTGCTCTCGTGGTGGGAGGCGGTGAAGGGCGGGGCGGCGCCGGCGACGTGGGACCGCTATGGGCGCGAGGTGGCGGCGGGATTGCATGGGGCGGACCTGATCGTGGCGCCGTCGGCGGCGATGGGTGGGGCGCTGCAGAAACATTACGGCCCGCTGCCTGCCGTGAAGGTGATCCACAACGCGCGCGACGCGTCGATGTACCGGCCGGCGGACAAGGAAGGATTCATTCTTTCGGCCGGGCGGCTTTGGGATGAGGCGAAGAACGTGGGGGCGCTGGCGCGGGTCGCGAAGGACCTGCCGTGGCCGGTGTGCGTGGCCGGCGACGAAAAAGGCCCCCAAGGCAGCGGCGTGAACGGGCAATCGTTCGAGAACGTCCTGGCGCTGGGGCGGCTGGAGCCGGGGACCCTCGCTGGGTGGATGGCGCGGGCGGACGTGTACGCGCTGCCGGCGCGGTACGAGCCGTTCGGGCTCTCGGCGCTGGAAGCCGGTCTGTCCGGGTGCGCGCTGGTGCTCGGGGACATTCCGAGCCTGCGGGAGGTGTGGCAGGACGCGGCCGTTTTCGTCCCGCCGAACAATCAAGGCGAGTTGCGAAACGCGTTGCTCGACCTGATTCGCCGGCCGGCGCGGCGGGCGGAGATGGCGCGGCGGGCGATACGCCGCGCGGCGGAATTCGCGCCGTACCGCATGGCCGACGCGTACCTGTCGGCGTACGGGCAGGTGCTCCGGCGCCGGGCGGCGATTGATCGGGGCGCGGCGGCGGGCGAATCGCGGATCGTGCCGCAGGCGGTTGGCGTGCGGGTGTGAGGAGAGAACGAGCTCTATGCGCTTCGTGATGTTCTATCACTCGCTCGTGTCCGACTGGAACCACGGCAATGCCCATTTCCTTCGTGGCGTCGTATCGGAACTGGTTTCCCGCGGGCACGAGGTGAAGGTGTACGAGCCGCGCGGCGGCTGGAGCCTGCAGAACCTCAAGTGCGAGCACGGCAGCGATCCGATCCGCCGGTTCCGTACAGCCTATCCGCTGCTCAAGGACGTGAGCGTTTCGTACAGGCCGGAAGAGCTTGAGCTGGATAGGACATTGGCCGGTGCGGACGTCGTGATAGTGCACGAGTGGAGCGATCACGACCTGGTGCGGCGGATCGGCGAGCACCGCGCGCGGCGCGGCGGTTACCGTCTCTTCTTCAACGACACGCACCACCGCGCCGTCACCGCGCCGCCGGAGATGGCGGCGTACGACCTGTCGCAATACGACGGCGTGCTGGCGTTCGGAAATGTGCTAAGACAACTCTATCTCGAAAGCGGCTGGGCCCGGCGGGCGTGGACGTGGCACGAAGCGGCTGACACCCGCGTCTTCCGCCCGCTGGCCGGCCGTTTCTGTGAAGGCGGTGAAGCCGACGGCGACCTCGTGTGGGTCGGCAACTGGGGGGACGATGAGCGCACGGCCGAGCTGCACAGGTTCCTTCTGGACCCGGTAAAGGAACTCGGACTTCGGGCGCGCGTGCACGGCGTGCGTTATCCGGCCGAGGCGATCGCCGCGCTGCGAAAGGCCGGGATCAAGTACGAGGGGTGGCTTGCGAATTTCGACGCGCCCGCGGTGTTTGCCCGGTACAAGGTGACGGTGCACGTGCCGCGGCGGCCGTACGTGCGGGCGCTGCCGGGGATACCGACGATCCGGGTGTTCGAGGCGCTGGCGTGCGGGATTCCGCTGGTTTGTTCGCCGTGGAGTGATGCGGAGCAACTGTTCACGCCGGGCAAGGATTACCTGGTGGCGCGAAATGGGGAGGAGATGAAGCGGCACCTGCGGCTGCTTACCACGGACCGCGAAGCGGCCCGGGCGCTGGCCTCGCACGCGCATCGGACGATTCTTTCGCGGCACACCTGCGCGCACCGCGTGGACGAGCTGATGGACATCGTCGCGGACTTGAACGCCGGGACGCCTCTGTTGTCGCGCGGTTCAACGATGAAGCCGCATAACGGGAACGGACATCCCAGAGTTCCCGCGGCGCGCCCGCTGCGGCAGTTGGCATCTCTGGCAAGCCGATAAATATGGCTGCAAACATGAACATCGCCTACTTCGCATCGAGCCTCGTTTCCGCGTACTGGAACGGGGCCGCGACGTACTACCGCGGCATCGTCCGCGCCCTGCACGCCCGCGGGCACCGCGTCACTTTCTTCGAGCCGGACGCTTTCGACCGCCAGAAGCACCGCGACATTGCCGACCCTGATTACGCGAAAGTCGTCGTCTATTCGTCGCAGGGGACCGACGGCGTTTACCGCTGCCTCGAACAAGCACGCTCGGCCGACGTGATCGTCAAGGCCAGCGGCGTGGGGGTGTTTGACGAGCTGCTCGAATCGGCCGTTCTCGACCTCAAGCGGCCGTCGAACACCGTCGCCTTCTGGGACGTGGACGCGCCGGCGACGCTCGACCGCGTTCATCAGAATCCGGCCGACCCGTTCCTCCGCTGCGTCCCGCGATACGACGTGATCCTCACCTACGGCGGCGGCGATCCGGTCGTCCGCGCGTACAGCGGGTTGGGGGCGCGCGGCTGTGTCCCGATTTACAACGCCCTGGATCCGTTCACGCATTACCCGGTGGCGCCGGACCGGCGGTTCGCTGCTGATTTGGGATTTCTCGGCAATCGGCTGCCGGACCGTGAGGCGCGCGTGGAAGAATTCTTCCTGCGTTCCGCGTCGCTGTTGCCCGGGAGGCGTTTTATGCTCGGCGGGAGCGGCTGGCAGGACAAGCCGATGCCGGGCAACGTGAACTACGTCGGCCACGTCTACACGCGCGATCACAACGCGTTTAACTGCACGCCGCTGGCGGTGCTCAACGTCAGCCGCGAGAGCATGGCGCGATACGGCTTCTCCCCGGCGACACGCGTGTTCGAAGCCGCCGGGGCGGGGGCGTGTCTCATTACCGACCACTGGGAGGGGATCGAAACCTTCTTCGAGCCCGGCCGGCAGCTCCTGGTTGCACGGGACGGCGGTGAAGTCGCCGGGCATTTGCATACGCTCACACGGGAGCGCGCGCGGGAGATCGGCCAGGCGGCGCTGCGTCACGTGAGGGCGCACCACACGTACGACCACCGCGCCGAGCTGGTCGAAAAGGTGCTGGATGGCCTGGCAGGGTCGCCGCGGAATGCCCCGGAGCCGACGGAGCTTGTCGCCGCTAAGTGAGGAATTGAATGATCGCGGAACCCGCTGGTCTGTCCGAATCCCGCCCGCGCCTGCGGATCGTGATCGTCGGTCTGTCGATCACCTCGTCGTGGGGCAATGGGCACGCGACGACGTATCGCGGGCTGGTGCGCGAGCTGGTCCGGCGCGGCCACCGCGTGTTGTTCCTGGAGCACGACAAGCCGTGGTACGCGCAGAACCGCGACCTGCCGAACCCGCCGTTCGGGCGGACCGAGCTGTACGCCAGCGTGGATGAGTTGAAAGACCGGTTCGCGCGCGAGGTGCGCGAGGCCGACTTCGTCGTGGTCGGGTCGTACGTGCCGGAAGGCGTGGCGGTGGGGGAGTGGGTCACCTCCATCGCGACCGGCCCCACGGCGTTCTACGACATCGACACGCCGGTGACGCTCGCCAAGCTCCAGCGGGGGGATTACGAGTACCTCTCGCCGCAGCTGATCCCGCGCTACTCGCTGTACCTGTCGTTCACCGGCGGGCCGACGCTGCGCCGGATCGAGCGGCAGTACGGCTCGCCGGCCGCGCGGCCGCTGTATTGCTCCGTCGATCCGCAGCTCTACTTCCCCGAGCCGGCGGAGGTGCGGTGGGACCTGGGTTACCTCGGCACGTACAGCGCCGACCGCCAGCCGCCGCTGGAGACGCTCATGCTGGACGCCGCTCGCCGGTTGCCGGACCGCCGCTTCGTCGTCGCCGGGCCGATGTACCCCGAGACGATCGACTGGCCGGCGAATGTGCAGCGCATCAGCCACCTCCCGCCGGCCGAGCACCGGGCGTTTTACAACACCCAGCGGTTCACGCTGAACATCACGCGCGCCGACATGATTCGGGCCGGCTACAGCCCGAGCGTGCGGCTGTTCGAGGCCGCCGCCTGCGGCGTGCCGATCATCAGCGACTGGTGGGAGGGCTTGGATACGTTGTTCGCGCCCGGCCGCGAGATCGTCATCGCCGGCGACGGGGCGGACACCGTCCGCGCCCTGACGGAAATGACCGAGTCCGACCGCCGCCGGATGGGCGAAGCGGGGCGCCGGCGGGTCCTCTCCGGCCACACCGCCGCCCACCGCGCCGCGGAGCTTGAAACGTACGCCCTGGAAGCGGCCGGCCGAGAGATTGCCTGCGCCAGTCGGTGAGGCGTTCAGTCCTCTACGTACCACGGCACGTTAATCACGACGACGCGGTGGTCGCCGCGCTTTAGCAGGGCCGAGCGCAGCCGCGCGGGCTTACGCCGGTGCAGCAGGAACTGCCACCACCGCGTCTCCACCACCTCCGGCACCACCACCGCCACCAGCCGCTCCGGAAACTCCTCGTGAAGCTTGTCGATCTCCTCGAGCAGCGGGCGAACGAACCGTCGGTACGGCGATTGCGCCACGACCAGCCGCGGTGCGGGCACGCCGTGGCGCCGCGCCGGCTCCTCCACGTCGTCCGCCCATTCGCGGCGAACCCGCTCCGCGTCCTCCTCCGCCTCCTCACCGCTCAGGTTGCTAAGGTGAATGGCGATCACGTCGGTGGACAGCCACATGGCGAATCGCAGTGCTTTGCCCGTGAGCTTGTCCCAGCCGCGAGTCGGGACGAGCACGACCGGCGGCTGGTTGTGATCCAGGTCGAGCGGCTGCCGCGCCTCGACCTGCCGCTCGACGCGCTGGTAGTGCCGGTTCACCAGCTTGAACAGCACCAGCAGCGCCGGGATGGCCAGGATCGTGATCCACGCGCCTTCGGTGAATTTCGCCGCCAGGATGATGACGAGCGCGACGCCGGTGGCGGCGGCGCCGACGCCGTTCACCCACAGACGCACGTGCGAGCGGCCGGTCCTCGCGTTGGCGCGTTCCTTGCGCCAGTGCATCACCATGCCGGCCTGCGACAGGGTGAAGGCCAGAAACGCGCCGACGGCAAACAGCGGGATCAGCCGGTCGGTGATCCCGCGGAAGGCGACCAGCAGCAGCCCGGCGGCGATGGCCAGGAACACGATCCCCACCGAATACACCAGCCGCCGCCCGACGACGGCGAATCCGCGCGGCAGGAAGCCGTCCTGCGCGATGAGCCGGCTGAGGCGCGGAAAGCCAACGAAGCTGGTGTTGGCCGAGAGACAGAGCGTGACGAGCACGCTTCCGATCGCCGCGTAGTAAAGCCACCCCCGGCCGGCGACTGCCCCGGTGAGTTGCGAGAGCACGCTCTGATACCCCGGCTTGTCCTGCTCCATCGCGCAGACGCCGTAGGCCCGCGCCAGGTAAGCGATCCCGCCTAGCAGCAGGGCGAGCACGGCGACGATGACCGTCAGCGTGCGGTGCGCGTTTTTGACCGTTGGCTGTCGGAACGCGCTCACGCCGTTGCTCACGGCCTCGACGCCGGTCATGGCCGTGCACCCGCTGGCGAACGACCGCAGCAGAATCCAGAGGCCGACCGCCTCCGCCGCGGCAGGGGGGGGCGGGGGCGCGATGACGGGTACTGGGTGGCCGCCGCTCGAAGCCGACCTGACGATCCCCGTTACGAGGATGCCGGCCATGCTCGCAATGAACAGGTACGTTGGAATGGCAAAGGCCAGCCCGGCCTCCCCCGTCCCGCGCAGGTTGGCAACGGTAATCACCGTCAGGATGGCAAGGCACAGGAGCAGCGTGTACTTGTGCAGCCCGGGAGCGGCTGAGACGAGCGCCGCGACCCCGGCGGAGATGCCGACCGCGACGTTGAGCACGTAGTCGATCATCAGCGCGGCGGCCGCGAGCAATCCCGCCCAGGTTCCCAGGTTTTCCCGGGCGACCGTGTACGACCCGCCGTTGACCGGGTACGCCGCGATGGTCTGGCGGTACGACAGATACAACATCCCCAGCAGGACGAGGATCACCAGCGTAATCGGCCCCACGTACGCCAGCCCCGCCGCGCCCAGCGGCAGCAGCACCGTGAGCGCGGCCTCCGGCCCGTAGGCCGACGAGGTCAGCCCGTCGAGCCCCATCGCCGGCACGCCCGCCACCGGGCCGATCTTCACGTCCTCCTGCTCGCTGGACGCGAGGGGCCGGCCCAACAGCAGACTCGTCAGCGACATCCGGGTGGTTCCTCCGATTTACCCCCGAACCGGAGGCAAACGAAACTCGTGCCGCGCCCGATCCGGGCCCGGCGCCGGCCGGTCAGCGATTTAGACGGTTGCCAATGCGCCGCCCCATTTCCTAGAAACTCGTATGATCCCCCTCAGCCTCCAGGCCGGCCTCTGGGGCCTGCTCGCCGGCTCGGCCTTGCTCGTGGGCGCGGCCGGCGGTTACTTCGCAGACGTCTCGCAGCGATGGATCGCCGCGATCATGGCCTTCGGCAGCGGCGTGCTCATCTCCGCGCTGTCGTTTGATCTCATGGACGAGGCCTTCCACCGCGGCGGGTTCGACGCTGTCGCCATCGGTTTCCTCGGCGGCGCTGCCGTCTACACCGCGGCCAGCTGGTACCTGAACCACCGCGGCGCGCGTCACCGCAAGCGCTCGGGCAAGGGCCCAACCTCGGCCAAGCAGCCGTCGGAAGACGAGCAGCCCGGCAGCGGACTGGCGATCGCCGTCGGCGCCTTGCTCGACGGCATCCCCGAATCGATCGTGATCGGCGTGAGCATGATCGGCGGCGGCTCGGTGAGCTGGGTGGCCGTGGTCGCGATCTTCCTTTCCAACGTCCCCGAAGGGCTTTCCTCGTCGGCCGGGATGAAACGCGCGGGGCGGTCGAAGCTGTACGTGTTCGGGGTGTGGGCCGCCATCGCGATCATCAGCGGGGCCGCGGCGTGGGCCGGCTTCGCCATCTTCAGCCGCTTCTCGCCGGACGTGATCGCCGCGACTACCGCCGTCGCCGCCGGGGCGATGCTCTCGATGCTCGCCGACACCATGATTCCCGAGGCGTTTGAGTACGCGCACGATTTTGCCGGCCTGATCACCGTCGCCGGGTTTCTGGCCGCGTTCGTGCTGACGAAGATCGGGCAAAAACACTGACGGCCGCCGCGCCATGAAAAGCGACCCCCAGCGACTTGAGCGAATCCGAACGGCCCTGGCTGCCGCGGGGCTCGACGCGATCGCCGCGGCCCTCCCCGCGAGCGTCCTGATGCTCAGCGGTTATTGCCCCGTGGTCGGCACGGCCATCGCGATTGCCACCGCCGCCGGCCGGGTCGGGGTCCTGGCGCCCCGAGACGAACGGGACTTGGCGCAAAACGCCCGCGCGGTCTGCCTTTTCGACCCCGCCTCGCTCCAGGACCTGCGCGGCACCGCCGACGCCGCCCGCCAGCCCCTGGCGGACCTGCTCGCCTCGCTGGACCTCCCCGCCGATACCCGCGCACGGATCGGACACGAAGGCGGCGAGGCTTCGCAACCCGCCGCCTACGCGGCCGTTCACCTCTACGGCGACGCGCTCCCCCGCCTGCTCGCCGACATCGCCCCAAACGCCTCGCTCGCCCCGGCCGGCGCCGTCCTCCGCGCGCTACGCGCGGTCAAGACAGACGTGGAAATCGCCGCGATTCGCCGCGCCTGTTCCGTCGCTGCCGCGGCATTCGAGCAAGGCGCTGCCCGGCTTCACCCCGGCCCCACCGAAGCCGAGGCCGCGGCGCACTTCCGCACGCCGCTGTACGTGCTTCCGCGGGATGATCTCGACGAGGTGCGCGCCGACGGCTTCGCCTGGTGCATGTCCGGCCCAAACGCCTACCACGCCTTCGCGGCCTACCAGCGCTCCCGCGGCCGCCGCCTTCAGAGCGGCGACCTGGTCCTCGTCCACTGCAACTCGTACGTAGGCGGCTACTGGACCGACGTCACGCGCACCTACTGCCTCGGCCGTCCGACCGGCCGCCAGCGGCAGATGTACGATGCGGTCTTCGCCGCCCGAGAGGCCGCTCTGGCCGCCATCTGCCCGGGGGCGCGCGCGTCGGACGTGGACCGCGCCGCCCGCGACGTGATGCGACGCCGCGGGTTCGGCGATGCGTTCAAACACCCGACGGGCCACGGCGTCGGCTTCGCCGCCATTGATCACAACGCCCCGCCGCGCCTCCACCCCGCCTCCGCGGACGTCCTTGAAGCCGGGATGGTCTTCAACGTCGAGCCCGGGATCTATATCCAAGGCGAATGCGGCATGCGGCACTGCGACATGGTCGCCATTACGCCCGCCGGCTGCGAGTTGCTCACGCCGTTTCACGGCGATGTGGCGTCGCTCTCGGTCGGTGTTTAGCGTCCGGTGTTTATCGTCGCCGGCCGTTGTGGGAAACGGATCGGTGCGGCTTCCGAGCTACGGCGGCGCGCCTTGCCTTCTTCTTTTCGGGCAACTCGCCGCGGTTGACGAACATGTCGCGGCAGATGCTCTGGAGCGGCAGGCGGTCGCGCCAGGCGCGGATCAGCGAGCGGTAGGTTTCGCCGACCTTGCGGATCTTGCGGTTGAGGTCGTAGAGGCCGAGGGGGTTGATGTGGTGGTGAAATTCCCGCAGTGCAACGTCCCAATCGGTCTGGTCGAGGACGCTATACCAGGTGAAGCCCAGCATGGGGATGCCGTCTGCTTTGAGTCGCAGGACGTTGTACCACTCCTTCATCAGCCACTGCGAAGCCTCGTCCGCATTTTTGCGGTTGGTTTCCGTGTGCATGACGGGCAGGCGGTAGCGGGTGAAGTATTCCTTGGCGATGACGTAGTAACCGAGCACCTCCCCGGACGGCCGCAGGGTGCCGCGGTCGTCGAGCACTTCCTTTTCGTTGGTGATGTAGTAATCCGTCCCCATGATGCAGTGGGAGCGGAGCGCTGAGCCGTTGTCGAGGAACCAGTGGTATTCCTCGCGGCTCATGCCGTTGTCGAGGAGGTACTCGAGCATGTCGCCGCTGACGTCGATGCCGTAGCTGAGGTCGAGCGAGAGGAAGCGGCGCTGGTTGAGGAATTCCGACGTGCCTTCGGCATCCGGGTTGGCCGGGTGGAAGTAGGTGCTGGATTCGCTCTGGATGAACAGGGCCTCGGGCTGGACGTCGAGAATGGCTTTTTCCGCGAGGATGTTGGCGCGGGCCATGTGCTTGATGGCGGTGACGAAGGCGCGGTCGGATTTGAGGCACTCGTTCCACCAGCCGAATTTGGCGGAAAACTGGGCGGCGATGAAGATTTCATTGACGGGGGTGTAGAAGCGGACCCAGTTGAACCGCTTTGCGAAGGCGCGGGCGTAGTCGGCGAAGAGGGGGGGCCATTCGGGGTTCTGGTAGCTGCCGGCCCAGTCGGGGACGCCGAAGTGGCAGAGGTCGGCGATGGGGTGGATGCCGAGACGTTTCAGCTCGGGGAACGTTTTGTCGGGGAAGTCCCAGTCGTACTGGAGCGGGCCCTTGTGGCAGCGGTAGTAAGGCGGCCCGTAGCGGAGGAAATCGATGCCGATGTCTTTGACGAGGCGGAAGTCTTCGCGCCAGTGCTGGTAATGGCGGGACAGTTCCATGCCGTCGCGGCGTCGGGGCTTGCCCTCGGCATCGGGGACGAGTGGGTAGCTGTTCTCGAAGCCGCTGGCGAAGATGAAATGGCGGGCGCTGGTTCCCGGGGGTGGCAGCACGAAGATCGGGCGGTCGGGCATGGGGGACGGGTCCTTATGAGAAATGCTCAACTAGCGCGTGGAGCCGGCCGCGGGCGGTCCGGGCCGTTCGGCGGGCCGGGCGGGAGTCGCTGGTCATCTTGTGGGCGACGATGCCGGCCGCGGCGGCGACGGCGGCGAGGAGCGCCAGGGCGCCCAGCGGCTTGGCGACGGTGATCGCCTTGCGCGTGGGCGTGCCGTATTCGAGGCTGTGCATGCCCCAGAGGCGCCACTGCTGCCACTTCTGGACGATGTTGCCGGGAATGCTGACGCCCAGGCCCTTCTGGAGCTGCGGCATGGCGGTGCGGAGGACGGGGTGCCCGGGGACGAAGTACACGCGGGGGTCGTTCTTATATTTGGGCAGGGCGGCGTCGTCGAAGACGACGTAGGGTCCTTCCTTGAGGTGCTCTTCGAAATTCGGGTCTTCGATCTCGCCGATCATGAGGGTCGGGGTGCCGCGGAGCCAGATGACCTCGTTGAGCTCCTGCCGGCGGAGCATGGAGTCGATGACGCTCTTGACGTGGCCGACGGTGCCTTCGAGCGTGACGCCATTGCCGACGAGGAAGTTGATCGGCAGGTAATCGAAGCCCTTGTGGGGGTGCCACGCGTCGATCGCGACCTCTTCGATCTGGCGTCCGAGGTAGCGGATGGGCTCGGCGACGCCGATGCCGCGGGCGACGGCTTCGGGGATGAATTTCAGTTCGTGCCAGTCGTGCTTGAGGAGCTTGCAGATGCTGACGTCCATGGCGACGGGGTCGTCGGAGACGAGGACGCAGCCGCACCAGCGCGGGAGGTTGGCGATCGGGCCGTCGCCTTCGCCGGCGATGAGGCCGTCGCAGACGCACAGGTGCGGGCGGGCGACGGACATGACGTCCATGAACTTGCCGAACATGTCAGGTCTGCCGTGGTTCTGCTGGCGCCATTCGGCGTTGACGGCGCCTACCCAGTTCTTAAGCGCGCCCGAGATCGGCTGGATGTGGTGGTTCTTGGCCTTGGGGCAGTCGATGACGACGGCGGCCTCGAGGAGCGGGGCGGGGACGGGGCAGCTTTGAATGACCCGGCCGCCGGGGATGGGGGTGTCGCGGGTTTCGCAGCGGCCGAGGTCGATCAGCTCGGCGCCTTCGCGTTCTGCGATGGCGGCGACGCCGGTGATCTTCATGCAGTCGATGGAGTTGAAGAATCCGCCGCTGCTCTCGGCGACCTGGACGCGGGCGGCGCCGGCCTCCTTGGCCAGGCGGATGACGGCCTGGACGACGTAGGGGTCGGTCGTGCAGCCTTCCTCGGCCGAGTAATAGACGGTCTGGTTGGGCTTGATGAGGACGGTTTGTCCGGGCCGGACGAAGCGGGACATGCCGCCGAGGAGGTCCAGCGCCCGGCGGACGACGCCGGTGACACGCTCGGTGGAGCGGTGCTTTTCGGTAGTGTGGGCGATGGCGACGGTTGCTTCTTTTCGCGCTGCCGGACTTTCGGTGGTCATGGCATCCTGCCTTTCGTAGTGCGACGTGAAAGGCCGGTTTTACCGCCGCGCCGCCGGCGGCACAGCGCCAAAACGGCAGCGCGGCGGGCGCGTGTCTGGCGACGATTACAAATTAGTTTGGCTCCCATATTACGGGTTCCGGCGCGGGCCCGGCCGGCGTAGGATCGGCGGGGTCAACTCCGGACGGGAACGGCACCATGAAAATTGATTTCCCCTACCCCGGGTACGAGCGGATTCAGCCGGTGGACGTGCCCGACGCCAACCTGATGGGGGTCTTCGGGCCGCGGAACTTCGACCACGTGGACGAGCAACGGGTCCTCCGCGACGGGTTTGCCAGGCCCATCGGCGGGCCGCCGCTGCGCGAGGCCGCCCGCGGCAAAAAGAGCGTGCTCGTCCTGATCGACGACGCCACGCGCGAGACGCCCACCGCCCGAATCCTGCCACACGTGCTGGAGGAACTCCGCGCCGCAGGAATCGCCGACGATCGGATCGAATTCCTCCAGGCGCCCGGCACGCACCGGCCCATGAAGCCCGACGAGGTCCGCCGCAAGCTCGGCGCGTATTACGGGAAGTTCAAAGTCCACGAGCACCATTGGCTCGAGGCCAATGGCCTGCACGATTTCGGCAAAACGCGCGACGGCACCCGCGTCACCGCGAACAAGCTCCTGACGCAGTTCGACTTCATCACCGGCATCGGCTCCATCGTGCCGCACCGCGTGAAAGGCCTCTCCGGCGGGGCAAAGCTCGCGTTCCCGGGAGTCGCGGGGCGCGAGATCATGGACCGCAACCAGTGGGAGGCGTCCATGCACATGTCCGAAACCGTCATGGGGGTGCCGGAGAACCCGATGCGGCTGCGGATGGAAGAGGCCGCCCGGATGGTCGGCTTCAACTATATCGTGAACGTCGTGTACGACGCCTCGGCGCGGCACACGATCGTCGGCTGCTTCGTGGGGGACGTCGTCGAGGCGCACCGCGAAGGGTGCAAGTGCTCTCGCGAGGTGTACGCGGTGCACATGCCCAGCCGGGCTCCGGTGGTGCTCATTGATTCGCACTCGGCCGACCGGGACTTCTGGCAGTCCGCCAAGGGGCCGTACGCCGGAACCATGGCGGTGAAGGACGGCGGCTCCCTGATCCTCGTTTCGCCGAACCCCGAAGGCGTCGCAACCAACCACAAGAACGTGCTGGAAATCGGCTACCGTCCCACGGCCGAGATCGTGGCAATGGCGCAGCGCGGGGAGATCGACGACCTGGTCGGCGCGGCGATTCTCTGCGACGTCTGCCAGATCGTGGACAAGACCGACTGCATCATGGTCTCGCCGGGCGTGAAGCCGGAGGAGGCGAAGAAGATCGGCTTCCGCTACGCCCGTTCCACGCAGGAAGGACTGGAAATGGCGCTGCGGAAGCAGGGGCGTGATGCGAAGGTGGCGGTGCTGCGGTACGGCGGGCACATCCTGCCGATCGTGGACGACGAGGCCGCCGAGCGCATCGCGTCGAAAACGGATTGAGTCGGGGATTTGTGAAAGGATGGACCCGCCGATGACCACGCTGAACGTGCTGCGACAACAGGCCGAATCTCGCCGCTTCGCCAGGGAAGCAGTGGACGATTCCCGCACCGCCATCCCCGCCGTTGACGCCAAGGCGCTGGAAGCCGAGCTGAAGAAGACGATCGAAGGCGAGGTGCGCTTCGACAAGGGATCCCGCGCGCTCTACTCCACCGACGGGTCAAACTACCGGCAGGTTCCCATCGGCGTGGTGATCCCGCGCCACGCGGGCGATGTTGAGGCCACCCTCGCCGCCGCCCGCAAGTACGGCGCGCCGATCCTCTCGCGCGGCGGCGGGACGAGCCTGGCCGGGCAGTGCTGCAACGTCGCGGTCGTGATGGACTTCTCCAAGTACATGCACCGCGTGCTGGAGATCGACCCGAAAAACCGGCTGGCGCGCGTCGAGCCGGGTTGTGTGCTCGATGATTTGCGCGAAGCCGCCAAGGCGCAGGCCGGCCTCACCTTCGCCCCCGACCCCGAAACCCACACCCACTGCACCCTCGGCGGCATGCTCGGCAACAACTCCTGCGGCGTGCACTCGCTCATGTCCAAGAACAACGGCATGGGCCTGCGGTGCTCGGACAACACGCACGAGCTGGAAATCCTCACCTACGAAGGCGACCGCTTCCGCGTCGGCCCCACGCCCGATCAGGAACTGGATCGCGTCATCGCCGCCGGCGGCAGCCGCGGGTCGATCTACGCGCAGCTCAAATCGCTGCGAGACCGATACGCGGACTTGATTCGCTCGAAGTACCCTAAGCTCGACCGCCGCGTCTCGGGGTACAACCTCCCCGACCTTCTGCCGGAAAACGGCTTCCACGTCGCCCGCGCCCTCGTCGGCTCCGAAAGCACCTGCGCCACGATACTGGAAGCCACCGTCCACCTCGTCCCCGAGCCGGCTGCCCGTTCGCTGCTTATCTTCGGCTACCCCGATATCTACACGGCCGCGGAGCACCTCACGGAGATCCTTGAGTTCAACCCCATCGGCCTCGAAGGCATCGACCAGTACCTCTTCAACTTCGTTAAGGCCAAGGGCGACGAGAACGCCAACCTCGCCCTGCTCCCGCCCGGGGGCGGGTTCCTCCTCGTCGAGTTCGGCGGCGATTCACAGAAAGACGCCGACACCCAGGCCCGCCGCTGCATGGACAAGATCTGCAAGGAGCCGAATCCGCCCTCGGCCAAGCTCATCGATGACCCGCAACAGGCGGAGATGATCTGGAAGGTGCGCCAGGGGTCGCTGGGATCGACCGCGTGGGTCCCCGGAATGCCGGACACGTGGGAAGGATGGGAGGATTCGGCCGTCCCCGTGCCCGCCGTCGCCAACTACCTCCGCGACTTCCGCAAGCTCCTCGACAAATACGACTACCACCCCACCCTCTACGGCCACCTCGGCCAGGGCTGCATCCACACGCGCATCCCCTTCGACCTGTACACCACCCCCGGCATCCAGAAATACCGCTCGTTCATCGAGGAGGCCTCCGACCTCGTCCTGAAATACGGCGGCTCGTTCTCCGGCGAGCACGGCGACGGGCAATCGCGCGGCGAGCTGCTGCCCAAAATGTTCGGCCCCGAGCTGATGGAGGCCATGCGCCTGTTCAAGCGCATCTGGGACCCGCACTGGAAGATGAACCCGGGCAAGGTGATCGACGCCTACCGCATGGACGAAAACCTGCGCCTCGGCGCCGACTACAACCCGCCGCAGCCGCAGACCCATTTCGCCTTCGAGGCCGACCGGAGCTCCTTCGCCCGCGCCACGCTGCGCTGCGTCGGCGTCGGCGAATGCCGCCGCGAGCACGGCGGCACCATGTGCCCCAGCTACATGGTCACGCGCGAGGAAAAACACTCCACCCGCGGCCGGGCGCGAATGCTCTTCGAGATGATGAACGGCGAGGTGATCGAAGACGGCTGGAAGAGCGACGAGGTGCACGAAGCGCTGGACCTGTGCCTCTCCTGCAAGGGGTGCAAGGGCGACTGCCCCGTCAACGTGGACATGGCCACGTACAAGGCCGAGTTCCTCTCGCACTATTACGAAGGGCGGCTGCGGCCGAGGCACGCGTACGCCTTCGGCTTGATCCACGTCTGGTCGCGCCTGGCGTCATTCGCGCCGACGCTGATGAACTTCATCACGCAGACGCCGGGCCTGAGCAATATCGCCAAGTTCCTGGCCGGCATGGACCAGCGGCGGCGGATTCCCAAATTCGCCCCGCAATCATTCAAGGACTGGTTCAAATCGCACGATCCGAAGAACCCCGCCGGCCCGCCGGTGATCCTCTGGCCGGACACGTTCAATAACTATTACCACCCCGACACCGCCATCGCCGCCGTCGAAGTCCTCGAAGACGCCGGCTACCGGGTGCAGGTTCCGATGCAGGACGTGTGCTGCGGCCGGCCTCTGTACGACTACGGGTTCTTAGGCCTCGCCCGGCGTTGGCTCGAAGACGTGCTCGAGAAGCTCCGGCCCGAAATCCAGGCCGGCATCCCAATCGTCGTGCTCGAGCCCAGTTGCTGGTCCGTCTTCAAGGACGAGCTGACGAACATCCTTTCCGAAAACCTCGACGCCAAGCGCCTCCAGGACCAGGTCTTCCTCATCGGCGACTTCCTCCGCAACAAGGCCAAGGACTACCGCCTGCCGCCGCTCCATCGCAAAGCGCTGCTCCACGGCCACTGCCACCACAAGTCGCTGGACCGCCTCTACGACAAGGAGTACGGCGAGCTGTTCAACGAAAAGGACCTGCTCAAGCACATGGGTGTCGAGTTCGACGAGCCCGCCACCGGCTGCTGCGGCATGGCCGGGGCGTTCGGCTTCGAGCGCGGCGACCACTACGAGGTCGGCGTCAGGGCCGGCGAGCGCGTGCTGCTGCCGGCCGTCCGCGGCACGCCGGACGATCACCTCCTGATCGCCGAGGGATTCAGTTGCCGCGAGCAGATCGAGCAGGGGACCGACCGGCGGGCGCTGCACCTGGCCGAAGTCCTGCAACTGGCGCTTCATCACGGCCCCGACGGCCCGCGCTCGCCGCGGCCCGAATCGGAGATTGTTGACCAGCGCCGCAGGGCACAGCGCAATGCGTCGCTCCGCGTGGGCGCCTGCCTGGCGGCCGGCGCCGTGCTCGGCGGGCTCCTCTACGCCGGCGTGTCCTCCAGAAAGCGCGTTCTCAGCCGGCTCGAAGGGTGCGTACGCTGAACGGCAACAAGCAGGAAGGAGACCCGATGCACCAGCACGACAGCACCCTCGCCCACGTCGCCATCGGCGCCGCCGCCGGCCTGGCCGGCACGTTCGTGATGCAGGCACTCATGGCCGCGAACAAGAAGCTCGCGCCGCAGACCATGCCGCCCATCCGCCGCGACCCCGGCGAGTTCATGGTCGAAAAGGCCGAAGAGATGGTGCCGTACACCGCGCGCGAAAAGATTCCCGACGCGGCCGAGACGGTTGCTGCCAAGTCCCTGCACATGGGCTACGGCGCGACGTTCGGCGCGCTGTACGCCGCGATGCGCCCCGAAGGCGGCTCCGTGCTGCTGGAAGGTCCGGTGCTCGGCCTGCTCACCTGGGCCGCCGGTTACCTCGGCTGGCTCCCGGCGAGCGGCCTGATGCCGCCGGTCTGGCAACACAAGCCCGGCCAGGCGCTCGTGCCCCCAGTCAACCACGCGCTGTTCGGGATGGCCACCGTCGCCGCCTACGACCTCCTCCACGACCAGATCCTCGAAACCTAGGAGCGCCCCCGATGGGCTTCGACCAATACCACGAACCGCCCGCCGAGCTTCCCCAGGAAACCCGCACCTTCGCGCGCATGTGCCTCTCTCTGATTGAAGAGGCCCAGGCGATCGACTGGTACGAGCAGCGCCTGGCGGTGGAAAAGGACGCCGCCGCCCGCGCGATCATGGAAAACGCCCAGCAGGAGGAGTTCAAGCACTTCGGCATGGACCTCGAATTCCTCCTCCGGATGAAACCCAAGTGGCGGACCGTGCTCAAGACGATCCTCTTCACCGAAGGCGACATCGTGCAGAAGGGCGAGAAGGCCGAGCACAAGATCGATTAACCTTCGTCCCACGCGAGCGCACCATGCAATCCCGTCAGATCGACCCCGGCGGCAAGGAACGCACCTTCGCCTTGATCTTCCAGACCGGGGACGAGGTCGTTTCCAACCTGCAATCTTTCGCCCGCCAGCACCAGCTCTCCGGCAGCCACTTTACCGCCATCGGCGCTTTCAGCGACGCGACCGTCGCCTACTTCGACTGGGAAAAGAAGGACTACAAGAAGATCCCCGTCCGCGAGCAGGTCGAAGTGCTGGCGCTCACCGGCGACATCGCCACCGACGAGAAAACTCGCCAGCCCAAAATCCACGCCCACGTCGTGCTCGGCCGGTCCGATGCCTCCGTCATCGGCGGCCACCTGGTCGAAGCGCACGTCCGCCCCACGCTCGAGGTCGTCCTCACCGAGTCGCCGGCGCACCTCCGGCGGCGGCACGACGAGCAGACGGGGCTGGCGCTGATCCGCCTGGAATAGCTATCCCAACGCCTGAATGGCATTGACCTTGCACCCCTGAACCCATCGACAACATGTAACAGGAGGTTCGACATGCAAGGCAACAACAACGGGAATAACGTCAATCTCAGTGGGAAAAAGGTCGCCATTCTTGTCGCCAATGGCTTCGAGCAGGTCGAAATGACCGAGCCGCGTAAAGCCCTGAAAGAGGCCGGCGCCGGCACCGACCTGGTCTCGCCGGAGCAAGGGAAGGTGAAGGGCTGGCAGCACACCAGGTGGGGCGACGAGTTCCCCGTGGACGTGCCGCTCGACCAGGCGAATCCCGACGACTACGACGCCATTTTGCTCCCCGGCGGCGTGATGAACCCCGACCATCTCCGCATGAACCCCAAGGCCGTTGAGTTCGTCCGCGGTTTCATCAACGCGAAAAAGCCGATCGCGGCCATATGCCACGGCCCCTGGACGCTGGTTGAAGTGCAGGGATTTCTGCGAGGGCGAACGATCACCAGCTACTCCTCTATCCAGACCGACCTGAAGAACGCCGGGGCCAACTGGGTGGACCGCGAGGTCGTCGTTGACAACGGCCTGGTCACCAGCCGCAAGCCGGCGGACATCCCGGCCTTCAACCGGAAAATGATCGAAGAGTTCGCCGAAGGCATCCACGCCAGTAACAAGGAATACGCAGCCTCGCACTGATCCAATGAACGATTCAATGATTCAATCATCATGACTCGATGGCTGAATCGCACGAAGGAGCGCGCCCATGTCCGACAACGTCTCCGACTTCCTCATCAGCCGACTCAAGTGCTGGAACATCCACCGCATCTATGGCTTTCCGGGGGACGGTATCAACGGCATCATGGGCGCACTCAACCGTGCCGGCGACGACCCGAAATTCATCCAGGCCCGGCACGAGGAGATGGCCGCCTTCATGGCCTGCGGGCACGCCAAGTTCACCGGCCAACTCGGCGTGTGCCTCGCCACCTCCGGACCGGGCGCGATTCACCTGCTCAACGGCCTCTATGACGCCAAGATGGACCACGCGCCGGTGCTGGCGATCGTCGGACAGCAGAAGCGCTCGGCCCTGGGCAGCTTCTATCAGCAGGAGGTGGACCTCGTCAGCCTCTTCAAGGACGTTGCCGGCGATTACGTCCAGCAACTCGCCTCGGCCGACCAGGTCCGCCACTGCCTGGACACGGCCATCCGTGTCGCCCTTTCGCGCAAGACGGTCACCTGCCTAATCCTGCCCAACGACCTCCAGGAGATTGAAGCCGTCGAATCGCCGGAGCGCGTCCACGGGTCGGTATTCTCCGGCGTCGGCTACTCGCAGCCGAACATCGTCCCGACCAATAACGACATCCGCCGCGCGGCCGACGTGCTCAACGAGGGGAAGAAGGTCGCCATGCTCGTCGGGGCCGGGGCGCTGCACGCGACCGACGAGGTCCTGGAGACCGCCGACCGACTCGGCTGCGGGATCGCCAAGGCGCTGCTCGGCAAGGCGGCGGTGCCGGACGATCTGCCTTACGTCACCGGCTCCATCGGCCTGCTCGGCACCAAGCCGTCGTGGGACATGATGATGGACTGCGACACGCTCCTGATGGTCGGCACCAGCTTCCCCTACGCCGAGTTCCTCCCGGAGGAAGGCCAGGCGCGCGGCGTGCAGATCGACATCGAAGCCCGCATGCTCTCCCTCCGCTACCCGATGGACGTTTCCCTGCACGGCGACTCCAAGCTCACGCTCCAGGCGCTGCTGCCGATGCTCAAGCGCAAGGAGGACCGCTCCTGGCGCAAGAAGATCGAGGACGACATGAAGGACTGGTGGGAGGTGCTCAAGGCCCGGGCGATGAACGACGCCAACCCCATCAACCCCCAGCGCATCTTCTATGAGCTTTCGCCGCGCCTGCCCGACAACGTCATCCTCTGCGCCGATTCCGGCTCCTCGACCAATTGGTGGGCGCGCGACATCAAGATACGTCGCGGAATGATGGCCTCGCTCTCGGGCAACCTCGCCACGATGGGCCCGGGGTGTCCCTACGCCGTCGCCGCCAAGTTCGCCTTCCCTGACCGCCCCGTCCTGGCCAGCGTCGGCGACGGCGCCATGCAGATGAACGGCAACAACGTCCTCATTACCGTCGAGAAGTACTGGAAGGAATGGACCAATAAGCAGCTCGTCTTCGTGGTCCTCAACAACCACGACCTCAACCAGGTGACCTGGGAGCAGCGGGTGATGGTGGGCGATCCGAAATTCGAAGCGTCGCAGGACCTGCCGGATTTCCCCTACGCCCGCTACGCCGAATCCCTCGGCCTCAAGGGCGTCCGACTCGACCGCCCCGAGGACATCCCGTCCGCGATCGACGAAGCACTCGCCGCGGATCGCCCGTGCGTGCTCGAGGCGGTGACCGACCCCGAAGTCCCGCCGCTCCCGCCGCACATCACCTTCGAGCAGGCGGTGAAGTTCTGGAAATCGGTCTTCAAAGGCGACCCGAGCAAGTGGCACATGCTCAAGCAATCATTCAAGGAGCTGGCCGAGAACTACCTTCCACATTAACCCCGACCCGGTTGCGGCTTTCAACGCACGGCGCGCGCGGGATAATGGCCGCATGGCGACTGAACCGACCGCTCCCGAACCGCCGCCGCTTGCCCCACCGCGTTCGCGCGTGTGGCGCGCGGGCGAAGGGTTGTTATTGGGCGCCCTGTTTGGGCTGGCGGGTTCACACCTTGGTATCACGCAAGGCCTGGAACACTCCATCCTCATTCCGGCGGTGCTTGGCGCGGTCGTCGCGTTAACCAGGGCACGTCCGGCGGTCTGGGCGGCCGCGGCGGTCGTGTTGATCGGTTTTTTTATCGTCGGTTACACGCCCCTGGCGCGCGTGCTGGTGGCCGGCCTGGAGATTCGCGACGACCTCGGTTCGGCGCCGGCGGTCGTCGTGCTTAGCTCCTCGGTCCATAAGGACGGCTCGCTCACGTCCCACGCGCAGGAGCGGATCGTTCAGGGATACCTCATCCTGGGTAAGGGCTACGCGCCGCGTCTGGTCCTGACCCGCGGCAGCCCGCCGGCCGGGTCCTGGGTGGACTCCGTCGCGGCGCAAATGTCCGCTTTGGGGCTCCATATGCCCATTGAAGTCGTCGGCCCCGTGCGAAACACGCATGACGAGGCCCTGGCCGTTGCCAAATTCGCGCGGGAAAAGGGTTGGGACCATGTCATTCTGGTGACCCACCCCTGGCACATGCGTCGCGCCAAGGCCGTCTTCGAAAGAGCCGGCCTCCACGTGCTTTGCTCGCCGTGCGTCGAGGGGCGGTGTGACCTGCGTGCCATGGACGACCCCGGCGACAGGCTGGGGGCGTTCCGATACTGGCTCCACGAGGCCGTCGGCTACCGCGTGTACAAGTGGCGGGGGTGGGTTTGAGGGTCTCGGCGGCAAATGCCAAGTTGTCCCGCCCGGCAAACCGATGTAAGATTGGGACGTAGTATTTGTGTCCGATTGACAATTTGAACGCTGCTGACGTTTTTCCGGGGGCGATCGGTTTCGACCGGATGGCGACGGTGGCGGTGGCATGCCCAGGACGCACAGTTGGCCTGGTAAATCACTCTGTGCAAAACATTAACTGCCAACAGTGATGTTGCAGGTCGGGTCGGCTTTGCCGCCCCGATGGTCATGGCTGCCTAATTAAAGGCAACCTCGGCACGATCTGAAGCCCGCGTCAGGTCGGCCGCAAAACAGCGGGATAGCCGCCCGATTCGGCCGTTGGTCGGGTGGCGAAACAAAGACGGCTGGAGGCCGGCGGAGGTTGCTGGTGATCGCCGCGGGCCTTGAGATTAAAACACCCGCTAAGCATGTAGAGGCCGTCATTCGAGTTATCTCGGGACGGGGGTTCGATTCCCCCCGCCTCCAGTATTTGGTCTGCAACGAGTTGCGGTAAACCGCGGCTCGTTGCAGGGCTTGACGAAATCCCCGCTTCGGCGGGGTTTTTCGTTTTGTGGGGTGTACGAAAGCGGGCCGTGTCGGTGGGTTCGTTTTTTCCCGGCGCGTGTGGAGGGAACATTCGGGAAGGTTTTGGAACAATTTGGAACGTCGGGAACCGCGATGGCGCGAAGGTCGCGAAGACGGACGCGAAGGGGGAGGGGGCGTGTCGAGATTGTCTCGGTGGGTTCGTTTTTTCCGGGCGCGCGTGGGTCGGGCAATTCCGGGCGTTTTCGGGCGTGGGCTGGGCGGTGGCCTGCAACAATCTGGCCGCGGTCGGAATGGGGTGATCCGGGTAAGGGGTGGCCCGGGAGGGGGTTAGGCGACGGCTGCCGTT
>Ga0308176_10000329_pt1 | contig 31403 bp, 34 predicted proteins | sample PhyCR2_3_FD_203890 | JGI IMG/M metagenome (GOLD analysis project Ga0308176, IMG submission 203890) | Soil microbial communities from UC Gill Tract Community Farm, Albany, California, United States - DLSLS.C.R2 | ecosystem: Environmental > Terrestrial > Soil > Agricultural land | place: USA... | reverse complement strand
GCTCCTCTCGTCGGCCGGCGACCCGCTGGTCATTCCCGCGCTCAACCGCGACGGCGACATCCTGTCCGACCTCGTCTTGCCCCTGTTCGGCTCGATCGCCGGGTCGGAATCGCTGCTGGTCGCGTTCGAGTCGGACTTCGAGCCCGCCGCGATCATGGCCGAGGCTGCCCACGGCACCGCCCCGTCCCTGCAGGGGAAGAACGTCGCGAACCCGATGGCGATGATCCTTGCGGGCGCCGCGCTCCTCTCCCACGCGGGCGACGAAGCGCAGGCCGCCGGCCGCGCGATCCGGGAAGCGTGCCTCGAAGCGGTGGCGCAGGGCTCGCGCACCGCAGACCTCGGCGGCCACCTCGGCACGACCGAATTCACCGACGACGTCATCACCCGCGTCCGCGCGAAGCTCGAAGTCTGGGCAGCTCTTTAATGCCGGGCGAAGAGCTGCGCTCTTCGCCCGGGTGATGAAGGAACTGCGCCGACGGGAGACGCGGTCTCCCGTCGGCTTCGTGCTGAGGGCACATTGGGCTGAGTGCGGTTCGCACCGGTTGTTCCGTCGCGGGCGAACGGGCTTCGCGCGTCCGCCCGCTACTCCGCGGCGGCGTAACGCGGCGTTACGCCGCCGCCTGGACGGCGCGAGGGTTCGAAACGTTGGAACCCCGCTTCGACGACGGGCCGGAGGCTAAGACAGCCGCGAAGCGGCGACTTAGCCACAGGCCGAACCGCGCTCGCGCCGGCCTCCGCCGCGCGCGAGCGCACAAAACCAACGCCTCACCCAAACGATCCAGAACAAGAAAGGCACGAAGCGGGCCGGAAACCGCGCTTCCCGGCCCGCGCAGTTCCGTCTCCTAGCGAGCGAAGCGCCAGCTTCGCGAGCTATGAAGCGGCAGCGCGTTGCCAGGTGTCCCAGCCGTCGGCCCAGGCTTCGACGAAGAGCTCTGCTGCAACTGGGTCGAACTGCGTTCCGGCGCCGTCGGACACCTCTGCGAGTGCGTGGTCGTGAGTCAGGGCGCGGCGGTACGGCCGCGGCGAGATCATCGCGTCGAAGGCGTCGGCGATGGCGAGGATTCGCGCCTCCATCGGGATCCCGCGTCCGCTCAGCCCGGCCGGATAGCCGCCGCCGTCCCACCGCTCGTGGTGGAACAGGACGTACGGAAGCGCATCGTGGAACCTGCGCAGCGGAACGACGAGCTCGGCGCCTGCGGTCGGGTGGCTCCGGATCTCCGCGACCTCCTCGAGCGTGAGCGGGCCGGCCTTGCCGAGCAGCTGCGGCCGCACATTGACCTTGCCGACGTCGTGGAGCGGCGCCGCGAAGCGAAGCGCGCGGATCCGTTCGCGATCCCACCCGAACGCCAGGGCGACCGGCTCGGCGAGCGCGGCGACGCGTGCGCCGTGACCGAGGGTCTGGTCGCGCTGCTCGAGGGCGCGTGCGATCGAGGCGAGCATGCCCGGACGGATTCCGCGCGCGACGCCCGACTCCTACCTCTTCCAGATGCCCCCGATCGGCGTTCCGAAGCGGGAGAGCCCGAGGCGCGGCAGCCCCCACGCGTCCTCGATCGTGCGCAGGAGGCCGTAGTGGTTCGTCGCCCGCGTGAATCTGGAACCGCGTCGGACCGTCGGCCCGGCCGCGATCGCCTCGATCCGGCCGCCGCCTCCCGTGTCGCTCGTCCCCTCGTCGAAGACGACGAAGACGACACCGCCGCGCAGCCCGGGCGAGTGCACCAGCGGCACGACGTACGTTGCGAGCCAGGCGTCGCCGGTGGCGACGGAGCAGTCATGCATGTCGTTGCAGAGGTTCGGGATCACGAGGGAGAAGTCGGGCAGCCGGCGCCGCGCGAGATCCCGGCCGAGATCGGTCAGCGGAACCACGCGGTCGCGGCGGGCACGCGACCCGGTGACGTCCCGGAAGTAGAGGAACGGATCGTGCTTCTTCGCATAGCGGTCCGCCGAAGCCCCGGTGAAGCCGGCATACGGGAGATCCTCCGCGTACGTCTTCCACGTCTTGCCCGCCGCCGCGAGGGTGTCGGCGAGGCTGCGGGCGTCGACGATGCAGTCGCTGCAGTCGCTCGAGATCCCCTGCGTCGAGCCGGAGACGAGCGCGAGGTAGTTCGGCAGGCTGGGATGCTCGACCGCGTCGTACCGGGTCAGCGTCGCGTAACGGCGCGCCAGCGCGTTGAACGCCGGGGCGGCGGGATTGCCCGCGATCGAAGCCGCCTCCCGGTTCTCGAACACGACCACGACGACGTGCCTGAAGTCCGGCACCCGCACCGAAGCCGGAGCGACCGCGGGAAGCGTCGCGCCCGCCGAGCCGCCCCCACCGCACGCCGCGGCGCTCAGGACGAGGGCGAACGCGAGCGCGAACCGCTGCGCTACAGCCGCTTTTCGAGCCACTTCTTGCCGCTATGCGTGACGAAGAACCCGATCACGAGAGCGAGCACGATCCCGCCCGCCGCATAGATCCCGTACCGCTGGATCGCGTCGGCGGCCGCATTGCCTGCGTAGTACGCGACGAGGCCGACCGCAGTCGCCCAGCAGATCCCTCCGGTCGCGTTCCAGAACAGGAACTTCCACCATGGCATCCGCCCGATGCCTGCGATCCACGCCGCCGTGTACCGCAGCACGGTGACGAAGCGGCCGAAGAAGACCGTCTTGCCGCCGTGCCGCTCCATCAGCCGCTCGGCGCCGGGCAGGACGCGATGGGACCAGCGGCGCACCGGCCCCCAGCGCTCGAACAGCCGCCGCCCGCCGACCCGCCCGATCAGCCAGTAGCCGAGGTTGTCGCCGATGATCGCGCCCGCGGCGGCGACCACGATCACCCAGGCGATCGAGTAGTGCCCCTGCGAGGCGAGCACGCCGAAGGCGATGAGCGCCGTCTCGCCCGGCAGCGGGATGCCGAACGACTCCAGCAGGACGACTGCGAAGAGGAGCGGCAGACCATGGCTCGTGAAGAAGTGCGTCAAGCTGCGTAGGCTATTCGCGGATGAGGGTCGGGATCCCGCGCGAGACGACGGAGGGCGAGCGCCGGGTCGCGCTCGTTCCCGAGACCGTCGGCAAGCTCGCGGCAGCGGGATTCGAGCTCGTCGTGGAGGCCGGAGCCGGCGTTGCGGCGTCGTTCCCCGACGACGCATACACCGAGGCGGGCGCGGCTATGGGCGATCCGTGGGAGGCGGACGGCATCGCCAAGGTGCGGAAGCCCTCGGCGGCGGAGCTCGAGCAGCTCCGCTCGGGCCGGCTGCTGATCGGCTTTCTCGAGCCCCTCTCCGACCCGGCCGGCGTCGAGGCTCTCGCGGCGCGCGGGGTGACGGCGTTCGCACTCGAGTCGATCCCGCGCATCACGCGCGCGCAGCCGATGGACGCGCTCTCGTCGCAGGCGACCGTGGGCGGCTACAAGGCGGCTCTCCTCGCCGCCGAGCATCTCCCCCGCTTCTTCCCGATGCTCATGACGGCCGCCGGGACGGTCCCTCCCGCGAAGGTGCTCGTGATCGGCGCGGGCGTGGCGGGTCTCCAGGCGATCGCGACGGCGCGCCGGCTCGGAGCGGTGACGACCGGCTTCGACGTCCGGCCCGTCGTGCGGGAGCAGATCGAGAGCCTGGGCGCGAACTGGCTCGACCTCGGGGTCACGGGCGCGGAGGCCGAGGGCGGCTACGCGCGCGAGCTCACGCCGGAGGAGATGCAGGCGCAGCAGGTCGCGCTCGAGGGACGGATCGCGGACTTCGACGCGGTGATCACGACCGCGGCGGTCCCCGGGCGGCCCGCCCCGAAGATCATCCCGGCCTCGGCCGTCGAGGCGATGCGTCCCGGCTCGGTGATCGTCGACCTCGCCGCCGAGAGCGGCGGCAACTGCGAGTTGACGCAGCCCGGAGAGGTCGTCGAGCGCGCCGGCGTCACGCTCGTCGGGCCGACGAACCTCGCGAGCACGATGCCCTATCACGCGTCCACGCTGTACTCGCGCAACGTCCAGGCGCTCCTCCTCCACCTCGCGCCGGAGGGCGCGCTCGCGCTCGACTGGAGCGACGAGATCACGAGCGGCGCCTGCGTCGCCGGCAAGCAGGAGGTGAACGCATGAGCCACAGCATGCTGCTCGTGTTCGAGGTGACGATCCTCGTGCTCGCAATCTTCCTCGGCTTCGAGGTGATCTCGAAGGTGCCGACACTCCTTCATACGCCGCTCATGTCGGGGACGAACGCGATCCACGGCATCGTCGTGGCGGGGGCGATGATCGTGCTCGCGTCGGGGCACAAGGGGCCGTTCGTCTGGGTGATCGGCTTCCTCGCGGTCGTCCTCGGCTCCGCGAACGTCGTCGGCGGCTTCGTCGTCACCGACCGGATGCTCCAGATGTTCAGGAAGCGCGAGCCGGCGAAGCCCCCCGCCGCGGCCGAGGACGGCAAGGGCGACTCGTGAGCGCCAAGGTCGCCGACCTCCTCTACCTGATCCCGATCGTCACGTTCATCGTCGCGCTGCGCTTCCTCTCCAACCCGGCGCACGCGCGCAAGGGCAACCAGATCGGCGCCGCCGGGATGCTCGTCGCGATCGCCGTCACGTGGATCCGGGCGGGCGCCGGCAGCTGGTGGGCGCTCGTCATCGCGATGGTCATCGGCGGCGGCTTCGGTGCGGTCGCGGCGCGGAAGGTGCGGATGACGGCAATGCCGCAGATGGTCGCGCTCTTCAACGGCGTCGGCGGCGGCGCGGCCGCGCTCATCGCGCTCGCCGAGCTGCATCGCGTCCTTCCCGAGTCCGGACGGCCCCACATCGACGTGCTCGTGGCGATCGCGCTCTCGGGCCTCATCGGCGCGATCTCGTTCGCGGGCTCGATGATCGCGTTCGCGAAGCTGCAGGAGCTGATCGGCGGCCGGCCGATCACGTACCCGGGCCAGAACGTCGGCAACATCGTCCTGCTCGTCGCGCTCGTCGTCTTCGCGATCACGCTCTCGGCGGGCGTGCAGGATCAGTGGCTGCTCTGGGTCGTCGTGATCGGCGGTGCGGCCTTCGGCATCCTGTTCGTGCTCCCGATCGGCGGGGCGGACATGCCCGTCGTGATCTCGCTCCTCAACGCGTTCACCGGTCTCGCCGTCGCGATCGGCGGCTTCGAGCTCGAGAACAACGTCCTCATCGTGGCCGGGATGCTCGTCGGCGCATCCGGCACCCTGCTCACGATGCTGATGGGGAAGGCGATGAACCGGTCGATCGGCAACCTCCTCTTCGGCGCGTTCGGGAAGGTCACGGCCGAGGCCGCGGCGGTCGCCTCCGGCGACGGCGGGACGGTGAGGAGCGCCAGCGCAGAGGACGTCGCCGTGATGCTCGCGTACGCGCAAAAAGTCGTGTTCGTCCCGGGCTACGGCCTTGCCGTCGCGCAGGCGCAGCACGACGTCCGCCAGCTCGCCGACCTGCTCGAGAGCAAGGGCGTCGAGGTCTCGTACGCCATCCACCCGGTCGCGGGGCGCATGCCGGGCCACATGAACGTCCTCCTCGCCGAGGCGAACGTCCCGTACCCGCAGCTCAAGGAGATGGACGAGGCGAACCCGGAGTTCACCCGCACCGACGTCGCGGTCGTCGTCGGTGCGAACGACGTCGTCAATCCCGACGCACGCGCGAACCAGGGCAGCCCGATCTACGGCATGCCGATCCTCAACGTCGACGACGCGCAGGCGGTGGTCGTCCTCAAGCGCTCGATGAACCCAGGCTTCGCCGGCATCGAGAACCCTCTCTTCTACAACCCGAAGACGGTGATGCTGTTCGGCGACGCGAAGGAGTCGATCACCAAGCTCGTCGCCGACGTCAAGAACCTCTGATGGCGATCACGGGCGCTCACGTCCTGCTCTTCTCACCCGAGGCCGAGGCGGTGCGGGCCACGTTGCGGGACGCGATCGGCTGGGACTTCTCGATCCACACGACGGCTGGCTGATCTTCGCGCTGCCGCCGGCCGAGCTCGGCGTTCACCGAAGCACGCGCTCGCGATCGACGTCTAGTCGGAGAAGCGCGCCGGATCGAGGAGCTCGAGGTGCGGGGCGTCGCGGCCGAGCATCGCGTCCGCCACGAGCTCCCCGCAGGCGAACCCGAGGACGTTGCCGTGTCCGGAGTAGCCGCCGGCGACCCAGACGCGCCCGTCCCGGCCCGGCACCGCCCCGACGAGCGGCAGCATGTCCTGCGTCAGCCCGAAGATGCCGGCCCAGCGGTGCGTCACCGCCACTTTCCGGCCCGCGAGCTCATGGAGGAACGACTCGAGCGACGACTGGATCGCCGGCGTCGTCTCCTCGACGTCCGTGAGCTCGTCGAGGATCGACACGTCGCGGAAGCCGCCGAGCAGGATCCGGCCGTCGGGCAGCTGCTGCCAGTAGTCGAAGCCCTGGCGCGCGTAGTGCGGGCGGTCGTAGAGAACGCTGTCGAGCGGCTCGCTCGCGATCACCTGGCCTCGCGTCGGCCAGACCAGGTCCGCGAGCTCCGGGACGAGGCCGTGCCCGTAGCCGTCGGTCGCGACGAGCACGCGGTCGGCCTCGAGCGCCTCGAGGTCCTCCACCCGGTCGTTCTCGCGAATCTCGGCTCCGGCTGCGGTGGCGCGCGTAGCGAGCCGGCGGACGAAGCGGGCCGGCTGGATCGAGCCGTCCCGCGGGTGGGAGATCGCCCCGTGGAAGCGGCCGGCCGCTCCTCCCGGAACGTCGTCCAGCCACTCCGCGTTGTGACCGTCCTCGCGAAGGGCCTCGTACTCGAGCAGGATGCCCTCCCGCTCCTCCTCGTCGCCGGCGAGGCGATAGCTCCCGGGACGCTGCAGCGCATCGCCGGCGAGCTCGGCGATCCGGTCGAGCGCGTTCTCGGTCCAGCGCCAGTACGCGGCGGCCCTCTCGGCACCGTACGTCTCGCGCGCGACGTCGTAGCGCGCAGCGCCGCCGCGCAGGGCGAAGCCGCCGTTGCGTCCGCTCGCGCCGGAGGCGACCGAGCGCGCGTCGTGCACGCGGACGCGAAGACCGGCCTCGGCGAGACGGAGCGCGGCCGCGCAACCCGTGACGCCCGCGCCGACGATCGCGACGTCGACGCGCCCGTCGAGCTTCCCGTTGGTCCGGGCCGGGGTCGGATCCTCGAGCCAGTACGGGACGTCCATGCGCGGCCGAGGCTACCGGAGGCTGCGATAGATCCCCTCCCGAACCGCGACCTGCCCTTCGATCTCGAGCTCGACGAGCGTGCGCGCTATCTCGTCGGCGCCGAGGCCGGTCCGGCGGACGAGCTCGTCGGCGCTCGCGGGCAGGAGCTCGAGGAGCGGTGAAGACTCGCCCGGCGCCTCCTCTTGCTCGATGCCGAACGAGGCGAGCACGTCCGCGGCGGCGGTCAGCGGCGCGGCGCCGAGCTTGAGCAACGCGTTCGTCCCGGCGGAGAGCGAGCTCGTGATCTCGCCGGGCACGGCGAAGACCTCCCGCCCTTCTTCGAGCGCGAGATCCGCGGTGATCAGCGCGCCGCTGCGCTCGCGCGCCTCGACGACGACTGTTGCCGGGCACAGGCCGGCGACGATGCGGTTGCGCGCCGGGAATCGCCACGGAGCCGGCTCGACCCCGGGCGCGTACTCCGAGACGACGAGCCCGGCCTCGGCGACGCGGCGCGCGAGCTCGGCGTGTGCGGCCGGGTAGTCGCGGTCGACGCCGCACCCGAGGACAGCCACCGTCGCCCCCGCCGCCTCGAGCGCTCCGCGGTGTGCCTCCGCGTCGATGCCACGCGCGAGCCCGCTCACGACGACGAGTCCCGCTGCGGCCAGATCCCGGCCCAGGCTACGGGCGACGGACGCGCCGTAGCCCGAGCACGCGCGCGCTCCCACGATCGCGACGGCCGGCCGCGACAGCAACTCCGGCGCGGCCGCGCCGCGGAGAAAGAGACCGGCCGGCGGGTCGTGGACGGCGCGCAGGAGCGGCGGGAAGCCCGCCGAGGACCGCGGCAGGAAGCGATAGTCGCCCGCAGCCAGGCGCTCGAGGTACTCGCGCTCGTCGAAGCGTCTCTCGAACGCGCGCCAGCGCCCTCCGCTCGGCGGCTTGACGAGATGCGTTCCCGTCTCGGACGCGAAGACGGCGAGCGCCAGCTCAGACACTCGAGAGCTCGTCCGGAGATCGGTACGAGAGCGCCTCGGCGACGTGCTCGGGCAGCACCGAGTCCGAGCCGGCGAGCGCGGCGACCGTCCGCGCTACGCGACCCACCCGCGCGTAGCCGCGTCCCGAGAGATGGAGCCGGTCGGCGGCACGGCGCAGGAGGGCGTCGGCCTCGCGGTCGCGGGAAGGCGCCTTCGCGGCGAGCCGCCCCCGGGCGGCCGCAACCCGTTCCGCGACCGCGGAGGAGCTCTCGCCCGGCGCCGCCGCGAGCTCCGCTCCCCGCACCCGCGGCATCGCAAGGACGAGGTCGAAGCGATCGAGCAGCGCGCGGGAGAGCTTGTCGCGGTAGCGCGCAAGCCGCTGCGCGGAGCAGCTGCACTGCGCAGCCGGGTCGCCGCGACCGCCGCAAGGGCACAGATTCATGGTTGCAAGCAGCTGAAATCGCGCGGGGAAGACGACCCGGCCGGCGGCCCGCGACACGGAGACGAACCCGTCCTCGAGCGGTTGCCTGAGCGCCTCGAGCGCGGGCCGCTGAAACTCGGCCAGCTCGTCGAGGAGGAGGACGCCACGATGAGCGAGGCTGGCCTCGCCCGGCCGGAGGTGCGGCCCACCGCCGACGATCGCGGCGGTCGACGCGCTGTGGTGCGGCGCCCGGAACGGCGGCAGCGAGACGAGTGGCTGATGCCCGTCGACGAGCCCCGCGACCGAGTGGATTCGCGTCACCTCGAGAGCCGTCTCGCCGTCGAGCGGAGGCAGGATTCCCGGAAGCCGGCGCGCGAGCATCGTCTTCCCCGTCCCGGGCGGGCCGCCGAGGAGGACGTTGTGGCCGCCCGCCGCCGCGAGCTCGAGCGCGCGCCTCGCGCGTTCCTGCCCGCGGACGTCGGCAAGATCGGGTGCCGCCGCCGCGCCGTTGCCGTTCGGCACGAGCGGCGGCTCGGGCTCGAGGTCCAGCTCGCCGCGAAGGAAGGCGACGGCCTCGGCGAGGTGCCTGATCGGCATCGCGGCAACGCCCGCGAGAGCGGCCTCCCGTGCTGACTCCGCGGGACAGAGGAGGCGCGCTACGCCGAGCCGCCGCGCGCCCTCGGCGACGGCCAGCACGCCGCCGACCCGCCGCAGCCTCCCGTCGAGCGCGAGCTCCCCAACGGCCGCCGTGCGCTCGAGCGCGCTGCGGGGAATCTGCTTGGACGCCGCGAGCAAGGCGAGCGCGATGGGCAGGTCGAACCCCGAGCCCTCCTTGCGCAGTTCCGCGGGCGCGAGATTGACCGTGATGCGCCCCTGCGGGAAGGTCAGCTCTGCGGCGGAGATCCCGCTCCGGACGCGCTCTCTCGCCTCCTGGCACGCGCGGTCGGCGAGCCCGACGATCGCGAAGCCGGGGACGCCGTCGCGGACGTGCGCCTCGACGTCGACTCGCCGTGGCTCGAGGCCGACGAGCGCATGCGTGACCGCGCGTGCAAGCACGCATCGACGCTACGGGCGAACGCGTGACGTGTCTGCGCCGGGTTGGTCGACGTTGTTGCGACGCTGTAGCCTCGCGGAGGTTGCATAGGACGCTCAGAGGTCGCTGCTCTCGCTTCAGCCCTGGCTGTTGCTGCCGCCGGGTGCGGCGGCGCCGCAGGACCGCTCGGCGAGCCGAAAGACGCCGGAGCCTTCACAGCCGGCGTACCGGTGCGGATCCGCGAATTCGCGCTGACGGCTATCCCGCTGGATCCCCGCGTCGTCGACCATCCACTCGAGTTGCTCGGTGTCCGTCTGCTTCACCCGGATGACGCGCAGGGGCTGGCGATCAGATACGCCGCGAAGACCGTACGCGGCGCGCTGATCGGCGGGGCTCGGGGATGGCGACGCGCGGCGCGGGGCCTGAAGCCGCTGACGGGTTTTGTCGTCCCCCCACACACGGACGGAGATCGTGATCGGGGCTGCCGCGACGAAGCTTGGCATCTACCTGTTGCGGGGCTTTGTCATCGATTACCGGATCGGAGGCACGAACTATCACGCTCCCCAGCAGATTCAGCTACAGATCTGCGCTGGGATGAGCTCCTGCCCGGACTGACCGGCCAGGCTACGCCGGTCGCGCGACGAGGACGTCCTCGAAGTACTCGCCCGCCCGCCTGCCGGTGCGGCGGTTGACGTGGCGGCGCAGCCGGGCGTCCAGCCTCAATCCGGCGCGCCTGAGGATCTCGGGGTAGAGGTCACGGCGGTCGTTGACGACAACGAGCACGGGAGCCTCGGGCCGCAGCGCCGCCGCCGCCCGCGCGAGAACGTCCGCGATCCCGGCGCGGTACGCCTCGAGAGACCCGAGCGACGTCCCCGAGGCCGCGGCGCCGATCTCCCGCTCGCGCCGGTCGTCGAGGCCGAGCAGCTCGTAGGCGTAGCGGTGCTGCTCGTGGTAGTCGATCAGGCCCGGATACGGCGGGGACGTGACGATCCCGTCGTACGGACCCGCGAGCTCGAGGTCGCGCGCGTCCCCGTGCAGCACGGATGCGTCCCGCTCTGCGTCGCGCACCGCCGCGAACTCCTCGATCCGCGCCAGGGTGTCGAGCGTGTACCGCCGGAGGAAGCCGGCAGCCGACTCGACCGGCCGGCACGCACGCCGGTGCTTATGGCACCAGTACTCGCCCATCTGCGGTGCCTTCGGCGCTTCGAGGTCGAAGTGGGCCGCTCGCCGGGCCGACCGCGCAGCCCGCGACAGGATCACGCGGAGGACGTCACCGTGCCGGTACTCCAGGATCAGCTCACGGAAGGCGACGAGCTCCGCGAGCGCTCCGGGCGCGTACCACTCGCGGAGATAGCCGCTCGACCGGACGCGGCGCCGTGACAGCGACTCGAGGCGCGCCGAGACCTCGCGCAACTCCTCCCCCAGCGCGGCGAGATCGTAGGGAGCGGTCTTGACGCGCATGAGGAGGCAGTTGAACGCCGCGATGTCCACCCCGGTTGCGTCGAGCCCGGATTCGAGCGCCTGGACGAGCGTCGTCCCCGAGCCGGCGAACGGATCCAGGACGTGGTCGCCCGGTTCCAGGTACCGGTCGAGCAGGACCTCCACGAGCTGCGGGATGAACTTGCCGTGGTAGGGATGGAGCCGGTGAACGTGCTTCGTCCGCACGCGCTCCGGGAGCTCCGCTTCCGACCACGAGAGGTCGAGGTCCAGCGTCGCGTACAGCTCGTCCTGCGTGACGGCCACGCATGTGACTTCGGCGCCGACGTCAGAACGCCTGCGGCACCCGCTCCAGCCGGCCTTCGCGCACGGCGATCACGTCGAAGCCGACCGCGAGCCGGCCGAGCTCCGGCCGGGTGGCGAGGTACGCCTCCGCCGCGCGACGCAGGCGTCGCTGCTTCTCGGGCGTCAGCATCTCGAGCGGGTCGCCGAACCGCGCGCTTCGCTTCTCCTTGACCTCCACGAAGCGGAGCGCCCGGCCGCGCCGGACGACCAGGTCGAGCTCGTTGCCGCCGGCCCAGACGTTCTCGCCGAGGATCTTCCAGCCCCGGAGCCGGTACCACCACACGGCCCGCCGCTCGGCGCGGTAGCCGGCGCCGGCTCTAGGCAACGGCTTCGGCGCCCTCGTAGCAGAGCGCCTGGAAGCTCAGCCGGTGGACGGCCGACGGCCCGATCGCGCGGACGACGGCGGAGTGGCCCGGCGTGATGTAGCCGACGTGCTGCGCGAACCCGTACGCCGGATAGAGCGCGTCGAGCCGTCGCATCAGGCGGTCACGCGTCACTTTCGCGACGATCGAAGCAGCGGCGATCGCGGCGCTCTTCTCGTCGCCGTCGACCACGGCGGTGTGCTCCGGCGCCGCCGGGCCGAGACGGAAGCCGTCCACGAGGCAGGCCTCCGCGGGCGGTGTCAGCGCCTCGAGCATCGCCCGCAGACCGGCGAGATTCGAGCGGTGGAGGCCGTTGCGGTCGATGTCGCCCGGAGGGATGACGCGTACCGCCACGCGCTCCGCGCACGCGACGACGGCACGGAAGAGGTCCTCGCGCCGCTCCGGTGAGCACTGCTTCGAGTCGTTGAGGAAGCCGAGCGGCCGCACGCGGTGGTCGCGCAGCGAGCCGTAGTCGAGAAGCACCCCCGCGACCACGAGCGGGCCTGCGAGGGAACCGCGCCCCGCCTCGTCCGCGCCGGCGACGAAGCGCGCGCCGAGGCGTCGATCGAAGCGCAGGAGCTTCTGGCCGGTCCGCTTCACGTCGCTGCGAGAGTATCGCCCGTTGCGGGCGGCAGTCGCGGCGGGCCGGAAGTTGCCGGAAAGTCGTTACTCGGCGGCGGCCGTCTCGGCCTCGGCCGCAGCCTCGGCGGCCTCGGGCTCTGTGCCCTCGTCGGCCCGTGCGCCCTCGGCAGGATCGTCGGCAGGAACTTCCTCCGCCGCCGCCTCGCCCTCGGCCGCGTCCTCTGCCTCCGCCTCGACCGGCTCCGCCTCGGACTGGGGCCCTTCGGCGTCCTCCGGCTCGGTCTCCACCGGCCCCTCGTCGGGCTCGGCGGGCGTCGCCTCCACTGCCCCCGGCAGCTCCGATCCGGCCCCGTACCGCCGCTCGCGCACCCGCGCCCGTTTGCCGACGCGGCCGCGCAGGTAGTAGAGCTTGGCGCGATTGACGTCGCCGATCGTGGTGACCTCGATCTTCTCGATCTTCGGCGAGTGGAGCGGGAACGTCCGCTCGACGCCGACGCCGAACGACTGCTTCCGCACCGTGAACGTCTCGCGAGCCCCGGCGCCCTGGCGCTTGAGCACGATCCCCTCGAACACCTGGACGCGCCGGCGAGTACCTTCGATCACCTGGAAGTGGACGCGGACGGTATCGCCGGCCTTGAAGCGCGGCACGTTGCGCAGCTGAGCGCGCTCGAGGTCCTGGATGACGTTGCTCATGGAAAGAGAGCCGGACGGCCGACGGCCAAGGGTAGCGGAAGAAAGCGCGCGAAGCTGACGCTTCGCCGCCTAGCGGAAGCCGATTCGATCGGGCGGCCAGTAGACGAAGAACACCGTCCCGATCAGCTTGTTGCGCGGTACGGAACCCCAGGTCCGCGAGTCGCACGACTCGGACCGGTTGTCGCCCATCATGAAGTACTGGTCTTTCGGGACGTTCCAGAGCTGCCCGAAATGCGCGCTGTCCTCCAGGCGGCGTTCCTTCGAGACGTACGGCTCGTCGAGCTTCACGAACTTCGTCGCGCCGGGTCCGCGGATCCAGATGAAGCCGTTGTCGTCCTCGCGCACCGTGTCCCCGGGCAGGCCGATCACGCGCTTCACGAACGTGCCGCCCTCACCGCACTTGAGCGCCGCCTCGCTCGGCGTGTTGAACACGACGATGTCGGCGCGGGACGGCGGCCCGAAGTCGAGGCAGATGCGGCAGGCGAGCACGCGGTCGCTCGAGCCGCCGAGGCAGCCCGGCTCGGCCGGCCCGCGCGCGCAGTTCAGCGTCGGCTCCATCGACGACGAGGGAATGCGGTACGGGTTGACGACCCATTCCTTGAGCGCGAGCACGATCAGGATCGCGCCGACGATCGTGAGGATCCAGTCGAGCGTGACGCGGACGGTTCGCGGAAGCCCGGGAAAGAGGCGTGCAAGCGGGTCGCGGGTTCGTCGCGGGTCGTAGCGGTCGTCGTGAGCTTCCTCCGTGGGGACGTCCGTCCCGGTGTCTTCGTAGTCGTAGCTCCCGTGATCGCGATAGCCGGGCTCCCAGCTCGACGCGCGGCTGGGCCAGCCGGAACCTTGTTCCTCCTCCGTGCGAGGCTCCTCGGGGCTCGACGACCCGGGCGACGGCTCCTCGAAGGCCGACCAGCCGCTCGGAGCGTCGCTCGCGCCTTCCTGCTCGTCCCGCTCGTCCTCGTCCCCGAGGCCGGGGCGATAGCGGCCGAAGTCGTCGCTCATCGCACCTGCTCCCGCCGCCAGGCGTCGACGCGTGCGTGGTCGCCGGAGAGCAGCACGTCGGGCACCGTCCAGCCGCGAAAGTCGGCCGGCCGCGTGTAGTGCGGATACTCGAGCCCTCCTCCGAGCTCGGTGGAGAAGCTCTCGAGCTCGCCGGAACCTTCCGCGAGCGCTCCGGGCAGCCGCCGCGCGACCGCGTCGAGGAGGAGCATTGCGGGCAGGTCGCCGTTCGAGAGGACGTACGGGCCAACCGAGATCGCGTCGGTCGCGAGGTGCTCGACGATGCGCTCGTCGAAGCCTTCGAAGCGCGCGGAGAGCAGCGTGATCGCCGGCAGCGCGGCGAGCTCCTCGACGGCTGCCTGGGTCAGCTGCCGTCCCTTCGGCGTCAGCGCGATCACCGGTCCCGGCGGTGCTCCCCCGTACGCTCCCTCGAGCGCGGCGGCGACGACGTCGACGCGGAGCACCATCCCCGCCCCGCCGCCGTAGGGCTCGTCGTCGACCTGCCCGGCCCGCAGCGGCGTCGAGTCGCGGTAGTTGAAGAGCCTCAGCTCGAGCTCTCCGCCGAGCACGTTGGCGACGGGGCGCTGCTCCGTGAGCCAGGCATAGGCGTGAGGGACGAGGGTGAAGACGTCTATGCGCACGGCTGGGCTATTCCGGGTCTGCGAACCCCGCGGCGACGACGATTCGTCCGCCGGCGAGATCCACCTGCCGGACGCACGCCTCGACGAGAGGCAGCGACGCGCCGGAGTCGAGCTCGAGCACGTCGTTGCCAGGGTACTCGAGTACGTCGCGCACCTGTCCGAGAAGCCGTCCGCCCTCCTCCACGACACTGAGCCCGACGAGCTGGAAGACGTAGAACTCGTCCTCGTCGTCGAGCCGCGGAAGGGACGCGCGCGCGACGGCGAGCTCGGCTCCTCGCTCGACCTGACGGTCGAGGCGGATGACCGGCCGGGAGCCGGAGCCGTGCCGCAACGCGACGACGGTCGCCGCCTCTCCTCCTGCGTAGAGCGTCGCGCCGACGGAGAAGACGTTCTCGCGCTCGCTCGCCCCGTCCACGAAGAACGCGCCGTCGAGTCCGTGCGGCTTCCCGACGCGGCCGACCGGGACCAGGTCAGAGCCCACGTTCCGTGAACTCTGAAACGGCTTCCTCGCGCGTCGCCTTCAGCTCGGCGCCGTCGTAGGACGTGCGCTGGGGGACGAGGTCGAGCAGCCAGTACGCGCCCGGCTCCTCCTCGTACGGCATCCCGACGCTGCCGGCGTTGACGACGCGAACGCCGGCGACGGTCCTCTCGAACTGCGTGTGGGTGTGCCCGCACACGACGGTCGACACCTCGAGCCCTTCGAAGAGGGGGGCGAGACGCTCCTCGGGCGTCCGCTCGGTGAAGATGTCCATGTCGTTCCGCGGCGACGCGTGGCAGTAGAGGACGTCGCCGATCTGCTGCGTCTCGGGCAACTCGTGGAGGAAGGCGATCTCGTCCTCGCCGAGCTCCGCCAGTGCTCCCTCGAGGAACTCCGGGGATGCGAGCCCCATCTCGTCCGGATGCAGCTCCCTGTCGGCGTTCCCGCGCACCCAGCGGACGCGTTCGCCCAGCGCGCGCAGCCTTGCGAGGGTCGCGGCCGGCCGGTCACCGCCGGCCACGATGTCGCCTCCGATGACGATCGTCGCGTCGTCCGGCACCTCGGCGAGGACCGCCTCGAGCGCGGGCAGGTTCCCGTGGATGTCGTAGAGGGCGGCGATGGACGCCACGTCAGTCGACGATCTCGAGCTGGAGCCGACGGCCCGCGTCGACGCCGCCGGCCCGGACGATCGTGCGCAGCGCACGGGCCAGGCGGCCCTGCCGGCCGATCACCTTGCCGATGTCCGCCTCGGCGACGTGGAGCCGGAGGAGGAGCGTGCCGTCCTCCTCCTCGACCTCCTCGACGCGCACGGCGTCCGGCTCGTCGACGAGCCGGCGCGCGAGCTCGGCGACCAATTCGGCCACGGCTACTGGATGCCCTGCGCCTTGAGGAGCTTCGCGACCGACTCGGTCGGCTGCGCGCCTTTCTCGAGCCAGCCGCGCACCTTCGCCTCGTCGAGGTCGATGAGCGACGGGTCGGACTGCGGGTTGTACCGCCCGACAATCTCGATGAACTTGCCGTCGCGCGGCGAGCGCGAATCGGCCGCGACGACGCGGTAGATCGGATTCTTCTTCGAGCCGACCCGCGTCAGCCTGAGCTTCACTGCCATCCGGTTACCTCTTCGCTTTCTTCTTCTTCCGTTTTGAGCTTGCTTTGCGCGTTGCGCTCGGTCGCGGACCGCCGCCCATCGTAGGCGCTGCCGCCGTCGTCCCCGGCAACTGGGGCATCTTGCCCGATCCGGCCGCCTTCATCAGCTTCGCCATCTGCTTCCGCGCCTCGATCAGCTGGTTCACCTGCTCCACGGTCGAGCCCGAGCCGGCTGCGATCCGCTTGCGACGGGAGGCATCGATCACGTGCGGGACGCGCCGCTCGTGCGGCGTCATCGAGAGGATGACCGCCTCGACACGCTTGAGCTGGCGCTCGTCGACCTGGTCGAGACCCTCGAGCTGCTTGCCGAGGCCGGGGATCATCTTGAGGACGCCCTGGAGCGGCCCCATCCGTCGCAGCATCTTGTAGCTCGAGAGGAAGTCGTCGAAGCTGAACTCGCCCTTCATCATGCGGCGTTCGAGCTCCTCCTTCTCCTCGTCCTCGATCGCGGCCTCCGCGCGCTCGATCAGGGTCAGGACGTCGCCCATGCCGAGGATCCGCGACGCCATGCGGTCCGGGTGGAACCAGTCGAGGGCGTCGAGCTTCTCGCCGAGCGAGGCGAGCTTGATCGGACGACCGGTGACCGCGCGGACGGAGAGCGCCGCGCCGCCGCGCGCATCGCCGTCGAGCTTCGTGAGGACGACGCCGTCGAAGTCGATCCGCTCCTGGAAGGCCTGTGCGACGTTGACCGCCTCCTGGCCCGTCATGGCGTCGAGGACGAGGAGCACGTTCGTCGGCTTCGCCTCGCGACGGACCGCGGCGAGCTCCTCCATGAGGGCTTCGTCGACGTGGAGGCGACCGGCGGTGTCGAGGATCACGACGTCGCGCTCGTCCGCGCGGGCGCGCTCGATCCCGTCGTGAACCGCCTTGACCGGGTCGGAGCGCTCATCGGCGTAGACCGGCACGCCCACCTGCGCGCCGAGCTGGACGAGCTGGTCGATCGCGGCCGGACGCTGCAGGTCCGCGGCGACGAGCGCGGGCTTGCGGCCCTCTTTCTCGAGCAGGAGCGCGAGCTTGCCGGCGGCGGTCGTCTTCCCGGAGCCCTGTAGACCGGCGAGGAGAATTGTCGTCGGCGGGCGCGGCGAGAACGCGAGCCGCGAGTCGGAGGAGCCGAGGAGCTCCGTCAGCTCTTCGTGCACGATCTTCACGACCTGCTGGCCCGGTGTGAGGCTCTTCCGGACGTCCTCGCCGACCGCGCGCTCGCGCACGTGCGCGACGAACTCCTTGACGACACCGAAGTTGACGTCCGCCTCGAGCAGGGCGAGCCGGACCTCCCGCATCGCGCGCGAGATCGCCTCGTCGTCGAGGATGCCGCGCCCGCGGAGGTCGCCGAGGGCGCTCTGGAGCTTGTCGCTGAGCGCGTCGAACATCGCGGATCGCAGGGTAGCCGGGCTGGAAACGGCACAGCCCGGGAGTCAGACTGCGCGCAATGGTTTCCGCAGTAGCCGCGCGGAAGACCGTCAGCGTCCTCTTCTGCGACCTGGCCGACTCGACCGTGCTCGGCGAGCGCCTCGATCCGGAGCCGTTGCGCGAGCTGATGGGCAGCTGGTACGAGGAGATGCGCATCGCGGTCGAGCGCCACGGCGGCACCGTCGAGAAGTTCGTCGGCGACGCGGTCATGGCGGTCTTCGGGCTTCCGCGCGCGCACGAGGACGACGCGCTGCGCGCGGTTCGGGCGGCGCTCGACATGCAGAGGGCCGTCGAGCGGCTGAACGCCTCGCTCGCCGCCCGCGACGGGCCGGCGCTGCACGTCCGAATCGGGATCAACACCGGCGAGGTCGTGACCGGAGACGACGCGACCACGCTCGTCACGGGCGACGCCGTCAACACCGCGAAGCGCCTGGAGCAGGCCGCAGGCGGCGGTGACGTCCTGATCGGCGCGGTGACGGAACGGCTCGTGCGGCATGCCGCCCGCCTCGAGCCGGCCGCCGCCGTCGACGCGAAGGGGAAGAGCGCCCCCGTCGAGGCGTGGCGCGTGCTCGGCACGATCGCCGGCGCCGAGTCATTCGCCCGCCGCTCGGATATCCCGCTCGTCGGCCGGATGAGCGAGCTGGCGATCCTGCGCGACGAGCTGTCCGCGAGCACAGCCGGCGGCGGGTGCCGGCTGGTGACGGTGATCGGCGCGGCCGGCGTAGGCAAGACGCGGCTCGTTTCGGAGCTAGTCACCGAGCTTGGTGCGCAGGCGACCGTCGCCGCAGGGCGCTGCCTTCCCTACGGGGACGGGATCACGTTCTGGCCGCTGACGGAGCTCTTGCGACGACTCGGAGGCGAGGAGACCGTGGCGGACGCAATGGGAGACGAGCCCGATGCCGGGCTCGTCGTCGAGCGCCTCCGGGTGCTCGACGGCACCGGGACCGCCCCGCCCGAGGAGCTCTTCTGGGCAGTGCGGCGGCTCTTCGAGGCTCTCGCACGTCGACGGCCGCTTCTCGTGGTGCTCGAGGACGTGCACTGGGCCGAGCCGACGCTCCTCGACCTCGTCGAGCACATCAGCCGCTGGAGTCGCGGCAGCCCGATCCTCCTCCTCTGCGTCGCACGCCCCGAGCTGCTCGAGGAGCGCCCCCAGTGGGAGGGCGTGTTCGTACGGCTCGAGCCGCTGTCGAGCGGAGAGGCGACGGAGCTCCTCGATGCTCTCGACATCGGCGGCATCCTGTCGTCGTCGCTCCGTACGCGCGTCGCGGAGGTTGCGCAGGGCAATCCGCTCTACACCGAGCAGCTGTTCGCGATGCTCGCCGAAGAGGCGCGCGCCGCGGCAGAGCTCGTCGCGCTCCCGCCGACGATCCAGGCGCTCCTCGCCGCGCGACTCGACCGTCTCGAGCCGCTCGAACGGCACGTGCTCGAGCGAGCAGCGGTCGTCGGCAAGGAGTTCTGGCCCGGTGCGGTGGCCGCTCTCGGGAACGGCGACGAGGTGCTCGGGGCGACCCTGCTCGGGCTCGTCCGGCGTGAATTCGTCGAGCCCGCTGCGTCGAGCATCCCGGGAGAGGACGGCTTTCGCTTCCGGCACGCCCTGATTCGGGACGCCGCCTACGCAGGCATCCCCAAGAGGACGCGGGCCGACCTCCACGAGCGGTTCTCCGGCTGGCTCGAGCTGCACGGCGCACGGGACGAGGTCCGCGGCTATCACCTCGAGCAGGCATATCGCTACCGAGACGAGCTCGGAGCGGTCGACGACCACACGCGCACGCTCGGCGAGCAGGCGGGTGACCTCCTCACCGCCGCCGGCAGACACGCGCTCGCCGGTGACGACGTGCCGGCCGCGGTCAACCTGCTCGAGCGCGGGATCGCGTTGTTGCCGCGAACGAGCGGCTCGCGGGGGTACGCGCTCCTCGAGCTCGCGATCGCGCTCATGCGGTCGGGCGCGTTCGCAATCGCGCAGGGCGCGCTCGAGGAGGCGCTCGCGCTCGCCCGTGACAGCGGCGACCGCAGGCTCGAGCTGCGCGTGCTGATCGAGCGTGAGTTCTTCCGGATCTTCACGAATGCGGGAACCTCGGCGGAGGAGATCGCCCGTGTCGCCCGGACCGCGATCCCGGCCCTCGAGGAGCTCGGTGACGATGCCGGGCTGGCGAAGGCATGGCACCTCCTGAGCGAGCCACCGGTCAACGCCTGCCGCTGGGGGGAGCGCGCAGCCGCGCTCGAGCATGCGCTCGAGCACGCCCGAAAGGCGGGGGACGCTCGAGAGGCGGCGAGGGCTGCGGGCTCGCTGATGCAGGCGATCCAGCTCGGGCCGACACCGGTGGACGCCGCGATCGAAAGGGCGCATCTCTTCCTTCGCGAGAGCGAGGGCGATCGGCTGCTCACCGCGTCGATCCTCAGCTCGCTGGCGGTATTGCTCGCCATGCGCGGGGAGTTCGACGAGGCGCGCGCACAGTGGGCGCGGGCACAGGCGTTCTGGGACGCGCTGGGGATGGCGCACCAGCGGGCGATCCGGGCGATCGACGTCTCGGCGATCGAGCTGCTGGCCGGGGACGCCGACGCCGCCGAGCGTGAGCTCCGCGCCGGATACGACATGCTCGTGGAGATCGGCGACGTGCACCTCAGGCCGATGCTGGCCGCCTATCTCGCGGCGGTGCTCGTGGAGAATGGGAGCGTCGAGGACGCGGAGTCATTTGCGTCCTACGCGGAGTCGCATTCCTGGGAGGACGACATCGTCACCGAGGTGATGTGGCGGGTCGCACGCGCGCGGATCCAGGCAGTCGCGGGTCAGCACGCGGAGGCGGAGCTCCTCGCCCGCGCGGCGGCCCGACTGGCGGCTCCCACCGACTTCCCCGATCTCCAAGCCACCGCCCTGCTGGCGCTCGTGCGCGTGCTCCAGGGGTCGGGGTCACCTGAGGCGGCCGCCGCCGCAGCCGAGGCTCGGGCCGTCTACGAGCGCAAGGGGAACCTCGTCGGCGCGGAGCGCGCAGCGAAGCTCGCCTAGGCAGCGTGCCCACCTGGGAGTAGGGTCGTCACACCCACGAAAGGAGATGCAGCATGAGCGACTACGACGACGAGACGTGGGAGGGCGAGGGGCCCACCGTCGAAGCGGCATTCGAGAACGCCTGGCACCACGCCAAGGAGAAGGGCGCGCGACCGGGCAGATTCGCCGCGAGGGTGGTCGGCGTCACGGCGGAGAATCCGATCCACAGCTACATCGTCGTCATCGGCCCGCCCGAGTAACAGGCTGCGCCGGCTCCGGGCGTCTAGCCGACGAGCGCCTGCGCGTAGTCGCGCGGGTCGAACGGCTGCAGGTCCTCGAGGGCCTCGCCGACGCCGACGAGCTTCACCGGCAGGCCGAGCTCGTACGCGATCGGGATCGCGACCCCGCCCTTCGCGGAGCCGTCGAGCTTCGTCAGGACGACTCCAGTCACTCCGACGGACTCGCCGAAGAGCTTCGCTTGCTGAACGCCGTTCTGCCCCGTGGTGGCGTCGACGACGAGCAGCGTCTCGTGCGGCGCGCCGGGGAGACGGCCTGCGATCACGCGGCGCACCTTCGCGAGCTCCTCCATCAGGTTCGTCTGCGTGTGGAGGCGGCCGGCCGTGTCGACGACCACGACGTCACGGCCCCGCGCGACGGCGGCCTCGACGGCGTCGTAGGCGACCGCCGCGGGATCCGAGCCGCGTTCCGAGCCGACGAAGTCCGCGCCCGCCCGCTCCGCCCAGATCTCGAGCTGCTCCTCCGCGGCGGCGCGGTACGTGTCCGCGGCGGCCACGACGACCGAGCGGCCGTGTTCGGCGAGGCGCGCCGAGAGCTTCCCGATGGTGGTCGTCTTGCCGGTTCCGTTGACGCCGACGACGAGGATGACCGCGGGCCCGTGGGCGATGTCGAGCACCGGCGGCTCGCCGAAGAGCTCGGTCACCTCCTCCGCGAGGGCGGCGTTCAGATCGCCGAGCTCGCCGCGCGCCTCGAGCCGGCGCACGAGCTCGGCGGTGGCGCGCACGCCGACGTCGCCGGCGATGAGCGCCTCCTCGAGGCGCTCCCAGTCCGCGTCGTCGCCGGGGTCGAAGGAGGCCGCGGCGGCGAGCTCGCCCGTGAGCGCGCGGCGCGACTTCGAGAGCGAGTCGCGGAGCCTGGAGAAGAACCGCCCGCCGGCTTTCTCCTCGGATGCCGAAGCCGTGTCCTCCTCGCCGAGCAACTCCGCCCAAGTCCTTGGCATCGCGTCAGCGTAGTGCCGTCTCCTCGGGACACGTCCCGGTGCCGGGCACGCGGACATGGGCCGTTGGAGACAGGCATGGCCGTTTCCCCTCTCGCCGTGCCGGTCTGCGGTCTGGACGGGCCACGTCCCGGTGCCCGGCACCAGGACGTGGCTCCCGCAGACGGTGCCTCCGCGGCTCAGGCGGCGGGGAGTTGCCACTCCTCGTCGCGGATGAGCGGAGCCTCGCTGCCGTCCGCCATCACGGCGTCCACCTCGAGCTCGGGCCCACCGACCATGAAATCGATGTGGATGTTGCAGACGTTCGAGCCCTCGTCCGGTTCACCGTCGAACGCGTACGGAAGACCCATCCCGTAGGCGATGTGGCAGGTCGCGTTCTCGTCGAAGAGCGTGTCGAAGAACAGCGTCCCCGACTGGCCGACGCGGGACTCCTTCGTCACGAGCGCAAGCTCGCCGAGCCGGTCCGCATTCTCGCTCGTGGCGAGCTGGCTGCGGACGAGCTCCGCCCCCTGCTCGGCCTCGACGCCGACGATCCGGCCGTCCTCGAACGTGAACTCGAGACCACGGATGATCTGGCCGTTGAGGGAGAGCGGCAGGCTCGAGCGGATCGTCCCCTCGGCGCGGCGGGAGTCGGGCGTGGTGAAGATCTCCTCCGTCGGCATGTTCGCGACGTAGTCGATCCCGCCGGACGTGCGAAAACGAGCGCTCCCCCAACGCGCGGTCGCGAGAAGGCCGACCGTGAGGTCGGTGCCCGGCCCGCGGTAGTGGAGGGCGTCGGGACGGAGCGCGGTCAGCGTGCCGGCACGCGCTTCGAGCCGCGCGAGGTGCTCCTGCCACGCCGCCACCGGATCGGGCTCGTCGAGCCGCATGCAGAACGCCACCTTGTCCCACAGCCGCTCGACGTCCGGCTCGCCGAAGATCTGCCTCGCCCACCCGTCGTTCGGTGCACCGATACCACACCAGTTGACGGTGTTCTCCCTGTGCTGACGCTGGACGATCTCCGCGATCTCCAGCTTGATCGCGCGGCCGACGCGCTCTCCGTCGAGGTCTGCGAGCAGCTGAGGCTCGGGCCTTCCCATGGTTCCGATCGACGCGTTGCCCGACTCCGCCTCGATGAGCGCCTTCTCCCACGCCGGCGAGTACGTGAGGGCGGAGTCCGGGCCGCGCCCGATCATCGCGTGACGGACGTGCTCGTCACGGTAGATGACGTGGACGTAGGAGGCTCCGGCTTCGTACGCCTGCCGGACGAGCGCCCGGCCCAGCTCCGCGTGCTCGACCATCGGCTGGACGAAGACCTCCTGCCCGGGCTGCACGTTCGCGCCGACACGGACGGCCAGCTCGGCGTACCGCTCGAGTCGCTTGCCGTTGTTCATGCCAGCTGCCACTCCTCGTTCCGGATCAGTGGAACCTCGGTTCCGTCCGCGAGCACCGCATCGACCTCGAGCTCGGGACCGCCGACCATGAAGTCCACGTGGATGTTCGCCGTGTTGAAACCCTCGTCGGGCTCGCCCTCGAGCAGGAACGGCAGGGCCGCGCCGTAGGCCATGTGACAGCTCGCGTTCTCGTCGTAGAGCGGGTCGTAGAAGATCGTCCCCGTCCGGCCGACGCGCGACTCGCCCGTGACGAGCGCGATCTCGCCGAGCCGGTCCGCGTTCTCGATCGATGCGAAATGGCTGCGGACGAGGTCCCCTCCGGTCTCGGCCTCGACGCGTACGACCCGGCCCTGCTCGAACGTGAGCTCGAGCCCCCGCACGACCTGCCCGGAGAGCGGTAGGGGCAGCGTCTGACGGATCGTCCCCTCGGTGCGTTGCGCGTCGGGCGAGGTGAAGACCTCCTCGGTCGGCATGTTCGCGACGTAGCGGATCCCGGCCGTTGTCTCCGAGGCGCCGGACATCCAGGCGGCGTACGGCAGCAGCCCGACCGTGAGATCGGTCCCCGGTCCGCGGTAGCGGATCGCGTCCGCTCGGAGCGCGTTGAGGCGCGCCGTCCGCGCCTCGAGGCGCGCGAGGTGCTCCTCCCAGGCCGCAGTGGGGTTCGCCTCGTCGAGGCGCATGCAGAACGCGACCTCGTTCCAGAGCCGGTCGACGTCCGGCTCGCCGTACGCCTGTCTCGCCCAGCTCTCGCTCGGCGCACCGATGCCGCACCAGTTGACGACGTTGTCGCTCAGCTGCTGCAGGCGCATCGCCCAGATCTCGTGTTGCACGGCCCGTCCCACGCGCTCCCCCTCGAGGTCGGCGAGGAGGTCGGGCTCCGGATCGGTCGTCGTCGCGATCAGCGCATTCCCGCTGCACGACTCGATGAGCGCCTTGAGCCAGTCGGGCGAATAGGAGAGCGCCTCGTCGGGACCGCGCTCGATCATCGCGCGGCGTGCGTGCGCATCGGCGTAGAGGACGTGCACGTAGGAGGCGCCGGCTCGATAGGCCTGGCGGGTCAGGGCACGCGCGAGGTCGTGCTGCTCCACCGCCGGAAAGAGGAATAGCTCCTGCCCCGGCTGGACGTTCGCGCCCACCCGGACGACGAGCTCCGCGTAGCGCTCGAGGCGTTCATCCATCGCAAAGATCCTATGCGGTCCGCTTGTCTAGGATCGCCCGGTGGCGCGCGAGCTGAAGCCCGGAGTCTGGCACTGGCAGTCGCTTCATCCCGAATGGGGGGAGGAGTCGGCATGGGAGCCGGAGGTGTCGTCCTACGCGATCGAGCTCGGCGACGACTTCGTGCTGTTCGATCCACTCGCCGTTCCCGCCGACCTCCGCGAGCGCGCAACCGCCGCCGTCCTGACCGCGCCCTACCACGAGCGCGACGCTCGCGGTCTCGGACTGCCGGTGCACACGCCGCCCGCCGACACGTGGGAGGACTGGGTCGAGAAGTTCGGCGTGGATCCCGAGCAGGTGCGCGGTATGGAGAGCGACGATCTCGCCCGGGCCATGGCCGTTCGGCATCGAGGCGCACGCCGGCCGTGAGACGAACGATCTCGTGCTCTGACTGCCGTCGGTCGGCGCGCTCGTCAGCGGCGACTCTCTCTCCGACTTCGGCGACGGGCTCGACATCCACCTGGGCGGCCGCACCCACGTGACGCGGGAGGATGTCGCGCAACGGCTCCGGCCGCTGCTCGATCTGCCCTTCGAGCTCGTGCTGCCCGCGCACGGGAAGCCCGCGGATCGCGCGGCTCTCGAAGCCGTCCTGGCCTAGCGGAGCTCGAGCACCGGGTAGCGCGCGTCGCCGTCGAGGCACGCCGCCGCGAACAGCGCAGTGCCTGCGCCACCGGTGAACAGGGAGTAGCGCCCCGGCATCCGTGCGGCCTGGCCCAGCGCGTGCATGGCAAAGCGCCGTGCACGGTCGAGCCACAGCTCGTCCCCGGTTCGCTCGAACGCAGCGAGGAGCGCGAAGCCGTTGCCCGACGTGCCGTGGCAGATGCCGTGCCCCTTCTCCTCGCCCGGAGCGCCCGCGCGCCAGACGAGCTCGGCGCCGGCGAGCAGGAGCTCCTCGTCGAGGTAGTCGCGGGCGGCAGAGACGATCCCGGGCGCGCCCGCGCACCACTGGAGCTTCCCCTCGCCGTGCCAGTTGGCGAGGCCGTCTTCACGGGTCGCGACGCGCGCGAGCGCCGCCGCCGACTCGGCGCGCAGAGACTCGTTGCGCGCATCGTCGACCTCGAGGAGCGCTCGCACGTTGCCGGCGAGCCCGTGCACGGTGCCGACGCCCTGGAAGCTCCCTCCCCAGATCCGCTGCGTCCAGAAGCCGTCGGCGTCCCGACGGGAGGCGAGCGCCGCGGCCGACTCCCGGGCGAGGTCGTCCCAGCCCATGGCGGACGCGGCGACCAGCGTGCCCGGGGTGCCGTACATCAGGTCCTCGGCCTCGTTCTCGAGGTTCGCGACGACGAGCGCGCGGAGCTCGTCGGCCGGCGTCTCGTCGCCGGCGATCCGGCAGGCGACGAGGAGGATCCCGGACTCGCCGACGAGCAGGGCGGCGTTGCCCGGCTCGGGCACGGGAACCTCCTCCATGAAATCCGGCTCCGCCCGCCACCGCTCGAGCGCACGGAGCGCGAGCGCGGGCAGGTCGAGGGTCGTCTCGGCGAGGCCGCGCCGCCGGAGCAGGTCGAGCGCGAAGACCATGCCCGCCGCGCCCACGTAGAGGTTCTTCATCGGCAACGCGGCCTTGTAGCCGTCCCACTCGTGCGCGGGCCACAGCTCGTCCGGGTCGAAGGCGGCGTCCGCATCCGCCACCACCGCGGCGATGCCGTCGCGAACGCGCGCCGCATCCCACGGCTCGTTGGTCAGCGGCTCGAACAACCCCGGGTCGTAGAGCACTGGCCCGAGCCTATTGAGTCAGGACAGCCACCCGCCGTACGGCACCGACTTCTTCGACCGGGGCGCGTCGGCGTAGGCCTCGCCCGGGTCATTCGTCTCGCGCTCGACCGAGACGCCGTGACGGGCGGCGACGTCGGAGACCGGATAGGTGACCCCGCTCGACACGCCTTTTCCGTTGCCGCGCGTGCCAACGGAGAGAACCGTCGCCGGCCCGTCGCCGCTGCCGACGATCATGTGCGCGACGCCCGGCGGGGAGTGGAAGAAGTCCCAGCGGACGAGGCGACGCTCCTGCTCCTCCACGACGAGGATGCATTCGCCGTCGAGCACGAGGAAGTGCTCCTCGTGACCCGGCTCCAGGTGGTAGCGGCCAAGGCTCTGACCCGGCTGCAGGACGCTGATGTTGATGCCGAGATGGAGGAACGGGAGCTTGCCCTCGAACGGGCAATAGAGGCCGAACGGACCGGTGTCCTTCCAGCGCCTCGGCGGCGTTGACCACGAACCAGCCGCGCTCGGCGGGAATCAGCCCTCCCTTCCCCGCCGTCAGCCGCGCCTCGGCCATCGGCTACGCGGCGCTCGCCGCCTCGGCCTCCTCGCGGGGCAACCTGCGCGAGACGACCTGCGAGACGCCGTCGCCGCCCATCGTGACGCCGTAGAGGATGTCGGCGGCTTCCATCGTCCGTTTCTGGTGCGTGATGACCACGAACTGGGCCTGGTCGGAGTAGCGGCGCAGGAGCTCGACGAAGCGCCCGATGTTCGTGTCGTCGAGTGCCGCCTCGACCTCGTCGAGGAGGTAGAAGGGGCACGGGCGGGCGAGGAAGAGCGCGAAGAGGAAGGCGATTGCGCCGAGCGCCTTCTCGCCGCCGGAGAGGAGCGAGAGCCGCTGCACCCGCTTCCCGGCGGGCCGGAGCTCGACCTCGACGCCCGGTTCTTCCTCGTCGTCCGCTTCGGCGGCCTCGGTCAGCTGGAGGCGCCCCTCGCCGCCCGGGAAGACGGTCGCCGTCACGTCGGCGAAATGGCGCTGGACGGCGTCGAACGTCTCGGCGAACCGCCGCTCGACCGTCTCCGTCAACTCCGTGCGCAGCTTCTCGAGCTCGGCGAGGCTCGCCTCGAGGTCCGCCCGCTGCGCGGCGAGCTCCTCGAGCCGCACCTTCTCGGCTTCGTACTCCTCGTGCGCGAGCGGATTGACCTGGCCGAGCGTCTCGCGTCGCCGTTCGAGCCGCTCGGCCGTGGCGACGAGCTCGTCGCGATCGTCGCCCTCGGCAGGCTCGTCCGCGTTTGCGTGGTCGAAGCGGCGGCGCGCCTCGTCCGCCTCGGCTTCGGCGCGCGCTACCTCCACCTCGACGGCCGAGACCGCTTCTGAGGCGGCCGCAAGCTCCTGCCGCAACTCGACCTCGGCCGCGCCGAGCCGGCGCAGCTCGGCGCCGAGCTCGCCGCTCCGTGCAGCGCCCGCGTCGACGTCCGCGCGGAGAGGAGCTTCGAAGCGTGAAGCGGCGGCGGCCGCCGCCAGGAGCGCTTCGTCGAGCCGTTCCGCCGCGCCGACGACCCGCGCGAGCTCGTGCGGCCGCGCCTGCCGCCGTCCCGCGCGCACCGCTGCGTCGATGCGGGCCGTCTCGGCCGCCCGCGCCCGCTCCGCCGCCTCGAGCGCCCCGGCGGCCGCGGCGGCCGCAGCAGCCACGAGCGTCCGCATCTCGGCGCGGAGCCCGGCGACGTCGCCGGCGGAGCCCTCCGTGGCTATGGCTCGGCCGCCCAGCCGGATCAGATCACGCTCGGCCGCGGCGACGCTCTCCGCGATCTCCGCGAGCTCTCGCCTCAGGGCGGCCTCGCGCTCGGCGATCGCGCGGAGCCGCTCGCCCAGCTCTCCCGTCCGCTCCGCCCCGGCCTCGCCCCGCGCGCGAAGCGGCGCCTCGATCCGCTCGACGCGACCGTCGAGGCCGGTGAGCGCCTGCTCGAGCCGCCGGGCCGCGCGAGCGAGGAGCGAAAGCGTCGCGGCGTCGGCGCGGCGAATCGACAGCTGCGGCGCCACGGCCGCGAAGGCCCGTTCGGCGGCCGCTGCTTGCTCCTCCGCCTCCGCAGCTTTGCGCTCGGCGAAGCGGGCCTGATCGGCGAGCGTCTTTGCCTCCTCGGCGAGCGCGCGTCGACGCACGTCGAGCTCGAGGAGCACCGCCTCCGCGGTCTCGCCCGCGTACCAGAGCTCGCCGGTGCGCGGGTCGTAGCCGAAGCCCTCTGCGGTCACCGCCGGCGTCGCCGACGCGAGCAACTCGTCGCGCTCGACCACCGGAAGCTCGGCAACGAGGTCTCGCGGGCTGCGCCCGGCGACGACGACGAGAGAGCCGAGGCCCATCGCCGCGGCCCGCTCGAGGAGCGCGAGCGCCGCCTCGGCGTCGTCGGCCAGGAGCGCCGTTGCCCGCGGCCCGAGAGCCGCCGCGACCGCCCGCTCGCGACCCGCCTCGACCTCGATCTCCGAGAGGACGAGCCGCTCGCCCTGCTCGGCGAGCGCCCGCGCCGCGGGCGGGATCCCCTCCCGCTCGGCGAGCGAGCGCTCGAGCGCGTCGAGGCGCTCGGCGGTGGTGCGCGCCCGCTCCGCGAGCGTGTCGCGCTCGTACAGCGCCTCCCGGGCCCGAGCCCGGGCGGCCAATGCCTCCTGCTCGAGGTCACGTGGAGAAGGGCCGCCACGGGACGCTTCCGCCTCGGCTTCCGCGAGCTCGGCCCGGAGCCGGTCCGCGAGGCGCTCCGCCGACTCCCGCTGCACGGCAAGACCTGCGACGCGCGAGCGGAGCTCGTACGAGACGGCGAGCGCCGCTTCGCGCTCTCCGGCCGTCCCGGTCAGCTCGCGCTCGATCTCGCGCCGCTCGGCAAGGAGCTCGTCGAGGCGAGCTTCGTGCCCGCTGCGCGCCCCCGCTTCCGCCGCGAGCAGCCGCGAGAGCACCTGTCGCGCGCGCTCGGCTGCGGTCTCCCGCTCGACCGCGGCCGCCTGGGCGATCGCAGCCGCTTCCTCCCACGCGCGCTCTAGCTCCGCGAGCTCCGCCGCCGGGTCGCCCGCCTGGGCTGCCGTCGCGACGTGCCGGGAACGCGCCTCGGCGAGCAGGGCCGTTGCGGACTCGCGCCGCAGGTCGAGCCGTTCAGCCGCGCTGCGGAGCCGGTAGAGCGCCTGCAGCGCCTGCTCGCGTGCGCCCGCCGCGTCGGCGAGCTCCTCCTCGGCGCGCCCGCGCTCGGCGAGCAGCGCCTCGAGCTTCTCCTCCACCCCTCGCCGGCCCGTCGTGGCCGCGCCGCGCCGTGTCTCGAGCTCGGCCAGCCGCTCCTCGAGGCCCTCGAGGTCGAGCTGCGCGACGCGCGCACGCAGGCGCGCGATCTCGACCGCGAGCTTCTGCGCCCTCTCGGCCGCCGTCGCCTGGAGAGCGAGCGGCCTGAGCCGCTTCCGCACCTCCGCTTCGACGTCACGCGCGCGCTCGACCTCGATCGCGACGCGCGCGAGCTTCAGCTCGGCCCTGTGGCGGCGCGCCTTGAAGCGGCCGAGCCCGGCGGCCTCCTCGATCAGCGCCCTCCGCTCGGCGGGCTTCGACGCGAGGATCGCCTCGACCTTGCCCTGGCTGATGATGGAGTGCATCCCCTGGCCGAGCCCGAGGTCGGCCAGCAGCTCCACGAGGTCGAGCCGGCGCACCGCGGCGCGGTTGACGAGGTATTGCCCCTCGCCCCCGCGATGGAGGCGGCGGGCGACGGAGAGCTCGGCGTAGTCGACGGGGAGCGCGCCGTCGGCGTTGTCGAAGAAGAGCTCGACCTCGCAGAAGTCGGAGGGGCCGCGCGACCCGCCGCCGGCGAAGAGGACGTCGTCCGGCTTCTCGGCGCGCAGCTCCGTCGGGCTGAGGGACCCGGCTGCCCAGCGGATCGCGTCGGAGACGTTGGACTTGCCCGAGCCGTTCGGGCCGACGATGACGCCGACGCCCGGCTCGAGACGGATCTCGACCGGCTCCGGGAACGACTTGAAACCACGCAGCTTGACGGCGCGCAGATGCACCGCCCGGAGCCTAAAGAGCCGACAGGACGCTACTGCGCGTCGAGCTCGTCGTCGTCGCGCGCGAGCGGGGCGTCCTCGTCGGCGGGCTCGGCGTCGGAGAAGAACTCGAGGATCCCGCGAGGATCCGGATCCGCCTGCTCCTTCGTGAGCCGCCGTAGACGCAGCTCCGAGTTGGTGGGTCGCCGATCGGCCATGAGGCGGCACAGGATGCCAGAAGTCAGCGGCAGGCGCCGGCCGGCGACGGGATCGAGCCGGCTAGGCGGCGGAATCGCCTTCCAGCCGGGCGAGCGTCTCGCGCGCGGCTTCCTGCTCCGCCGCCTTCTTCGTCTGCCCCGCGCCGCGTCCGAGCTCCTCGTCGCCGACGACCGCGGCACACGTGAAGCGGCGATCGTGCGGCGGCCCCTCCACGGAGATCTCGACGTACGTGACGTGACGGCCGCTGCGGGCCAGCAGCTCCTGGAGGTCCGTCTTGTAGTCGACGCGGGTCGTGAGTGCATGCTCGATCTGCGCCCCGAACGCATCGACCACCGCGTCCTCGATCGCGGCGAAGCCGTGCTCGAGGAAGAGCGCGCCCAGCGCCGCCTCGAGCACCGCTGCGAGCACATTGCGGTTGCGCGAGAGGCGCTCGAGCTCGTCGTCGGGCTGCGAACGGGCCTGGTCGACGAGACGCTGCCCGAGACCGAGCTCGCGCGCGACCACAGCGCACGTCGCGCGGGAGACGACGTGCGAGCGAACCTTCGCGAGCTGCCCCTCCGAGAAGTCGGGATGCCGCGCATAGAGCGCATGCGCGACGGCGAGCTCGAGGACGCTGTCCCCGAGGAACTCGAGCCGCTCGTAGGAGGCGCTGCGCTCGCTCGCCCACGAGGTGTGCGTGAAGACGGGCTCCGCGAGCTCCGGCGGGAGCGCGTCGATCAGCTGCGCGAGGTCGAGATCCCGGCTACTGGTGCGAAGCGACGTAGTCGACAGCCTGGCCGACGGTCTGGATCTTCTGCGCGTCCTCGTCCGAGATCTTGATCCCGAACTGATCCTCGAGCTCCATGATCAGCTCGACGAGGTCGAGCGAGTCGGCGTCGAGGTCCTCCTGGAAGGATGCCTCCTCCGTGATGTCCGCCTCCTCGATGCCGAGCTGCTCGGTGAGGACCTCCTTGACCCGCTCGTAGACTTCCTCGCGCGACGCTGCCATGTCACCTCGTTCTCATCGGGGGCCGGAAAAGCGCGCCGATCATACAGCCTCTACCTCCTGCGGCAGGCGGGCAGCGAGGCGGCCGACGACGTCGTGGTCGACGCCGCG
>Ga0308176_10000327_pt1 | contig 31476 bp, 26 predicted proteins | sample PhyCR2_3_FD_203890 | JGI IMG/M metagenome (GOLD analysis project Ga0308176, IMG submission 203890) | Soil microbial communities from UC Gill Tract Community Farm, Albany, California, United States - DLSLS.C.R2 | ecosystem: Environmental > Terrestrial > Soil > Agricultural land | place: USA... | reverse complement strand
GGCCATCAGCCACCTGCTCGTGCGCGGCGGACGTTGGCGGGGCTCGGGCTCGGCGCCGGCTGCGTGACGACCGCGGCGAAGCTACCGTCGACGAGGAACGAGAGCGAGCGGACGGTCCGGCCGTCGGCCTGGAGGCGTGCGAGCGCCGCGCGCCGCGCATCCTCGTGGATGTCCGCCGTGACCGCGAGGCCGCCCACCGCCTGCGCGCGGTCCGCCGGCTTGGCGTCGCGATCGATCTGAAAGATGTGGACCTGGTGGTTCATTGGCATTCCTGCGTGCCGAAAAGGAAAGAGCCCCGGGGCAGGCGTGGGGAGGTGGACCTGCCACCGGGGCTCGAGTGTCTCGACGTCCCCGTTCGTTCTGGTTTCGTGCCTGCGCTTACAGCTCGTCGAGCTTCTTGGTCTGCTCGATCTTCACGTCGCACACGCGTCCGCTCTGAAAGCTGACGGTTACCTTCCCGAAGAAGCTGCTCGACGCGAGCTTGTCCAGGAAGCGCAGCAAGCGCTCGATCGGGCTTCGTACGTGGTCATCTCTGGTTGGCGATATTTGCATTGACGGTTATCCGATCACCCTCACGTGGATTTCTGGGACGGCGCCGGGCAATGGCCCGCGCTCTTTCTGACAGGCGAGCGCGACGCTCCAGAAGCGGTCGGCATGTCCCTTGCCGATCTCCTCGCGCTCGGGTTCGAACGACGGCTTGCCGGTGGGCGTCAGCCGGCGTTTGATGCTGTGGATCTGCGCGACGAGCTGGCGATCTTTCGGCAGCACCACGTCCTTGCGCTGCAGGAGGATCTTGAAGTCGGTGGCCCAGATCTCCTTGGACTCGTTCGAGAACGTCTCGGGCACGACCTGACCGAAGTCGCGGCCGAGGTTCTCGGCCAGATGCATGCCGATGCCGTTCTGGTCGATCGACAGCCGGCCGATCGGCAGCGTCGCCAGCATGCGGCGGAGGTCGGCCTCCTGGTCGGCGAACGGCACGCGGTCGTAGCTGCGAAGCAGCCGGCATACCTTCTTGCCGCCGAGGTCCTCGAAGATGGACAGCTCGGACAGATCGCGCTTGCGACCGACATCGAACCCGGCGACCAGCCGGCCGGCGACGTCACCGAAGGTCGCGAAGTCGTCGGCGAGCACGAGGTCATCACTCGTGCTCGGCAGGATGAGCTCGTACGGATAGAACGAATAGGACTCGTCGCTGTAGAGAACTTCGAATTCTTCCTGGAAGTCCTCGAGCGGTAGCGAGTCGAGTTGGTCCTGGATGTCCTTGGTCCCGAAGGTGCGAACGCGCTCCTCGGTCGGCATCAGGGGCGCTGCCTTGGCGGCGCGCGGGACATCGACGCAGAAGAACCGGCACAGCCACCACGGGACCTGCTGCCGCCAGTACGCGCGGTACTTGCGCAGCTCCTGCTTGGCGATCTCCCAGAACACGCCGCGGCGGCCGAGCGGCGACGAGCACCCCGTGAGCTGGCCGCGCGATCGCAAGATGAGCGCGGTCGAGCCTTTGTAGACCTCGCGATCGTTGGCGTAGTGCGCCAATTCGTCGAGGTAGAGATCCCCGCGCTTTCCTCGGGGGGCCTTCGATGGATTCGAGATGATCCGCGACACGCGTTTCGATGCGCCGTTCGAAAGAAAGCCCAGCTCGGTCTTGGAGTCCGAGACCAGCTTTTTCCGGTAGGCCAGCGGCAGCTCCTCGGCGAGCTGGCGGGCGTAGTTCACCTTCTCCTTCGCGTCCTCCAGGTTGTAGCTGACCATGACGGACGTGTGCGCGTCGCGCAGGTGGCAGCGCGCGACCGCCTCGCACGCAAACAAAAACGAGAACCCGACCTGACGCGCTTTTTCGACCCAGCGGTAGCGCCGAGTCGAGCTCAAAAAAGCCACTTGATACGGCTCGAAGACTAGCGGCTCCTCGTTGTACATGCCGATGCCGGTCAGAAAGCCGAGCTCGGTGCCGAGCCAATCGAGCAAGTCCTCCTCCGTGCGCTTGGCGACGAGCAAGGGCCCTCGCGCATTGGACTTGCTTTCTGCCGACGAAGACGCATGTGTGTCCACCGGAGGTTCCTCATGCCCGCGTACGCTGCGGCCGTTCGCCGCCCGCCCCGCACCCTCACCAGCATCGATCAGGCCCGACTGCTCAAGATCACCGGCGAGCACCGGGACGGGTTCCGCGATCATGTCATCTTCGCCCTCGCGCTCGGGACTGCGCTCCGCGAGCACGAACTCGCCGCGCTCGACGTCGGCGACGTTCTGCTCGAGGACGGCCGGGTGCGACGCCGCATCACCCTGCGGACCTTCAAGCGCTCCACCTCCGCGCCGGCAATCCAGGACGTGTTCTTGCCCGATAGCGCCTGGTACAAGCTCCGCAAGTTCATCACCTGGAAGCGCGCCCAGGGCGAGAGCCTCGAGCCCACCGCCCCGCTCTTCGTCTCGCGCCGCCGGCAGCGGATCGCGACTCGCACGCTGCGCTACCTGTTCAGGCTCTGGCAGCAGCGCGCGGGATTCGATCGCCTGTTCAACTTCCACGCGCTGAGGCACTCGGCTTTGACGAACGTGTACCGCACCACCCGCGACATCCGGCTCACCCAGCGGGTCGCCCGGCACAAGAGCGTCGATACGACCACCATCTACGCCGCCCCGAGCGACGACGACATCTGGGCGGCTGTGCGCGGCTTGGCCTGCTGAGGCGAGCCGCGTCGCGAGGGCGTTGTGGTTCGCGGAAAGCGAACGTTCATTTTCCTGGCCCGGGACCTCCGTGTTCCCGACTTCGGCACGACCCTTGCCGTACGGAAAATCCATATGAGCAGGGACGGTGGACTCGGAGTAGGCCCTAATTAGACGCCGTTCATTTCGTGGGGCCGGCGTTTCCAAATTCGCGCATACGCGATTGCCGGTACTTGCGAGCGCGTCCATTTCCATGGTCGCTTCCCGGTGCGAGACGGCAGTAGGAACGCCCGGCGCGACCGCCGAAAACGGGCGATCGCCCCATCCCCCCGTCCTGAGCCCTGTCAAATCGCGTACGTCCGCGCCTGCCGCGTCCTCGGGCCCCACTGCGGCATCACCCGTGCCCTGCCGGTCGGTCTCACCTACGCGCGGCTGACGCGCGCCGTGCTCGCCGGTACGCATCGCTACGGCGGCGCCTGCTACTGAACGCAGCTCGGTGGTGTGCAAACTCGACGTCTTTTCCGGAAGGTGCGTGCCAAGTGCTCCTGGTGAACGAGGCTCGGTGGTGTGCAAACTCGGCGAGTTTCCCGGAATGTTCGGGCCAACGGTTTCTGCGGGGACCGGCGGACCGGCAAAGTGGCAGTCCGCGTCCGCCTGGAGCTCGCGCTCGGCGTGTCCAAGTCCGCGAGACTCCATGGCTTGCGCGGTGCCAACTGCCACCTTTGTCGAGAAGCGGCAATCCGTGGCGGGTTCACTCGGCCGCGCCATCGCCGTGCTCCTCTCCGCCTAGGTCCTCACAGGGTGCGTCGCCTTCGCCAGCGACGAGCGACGTCGTGCCCGCGAGCTCGGGCGTCATGCCCTCGACCTGACCGCGCAGTCGGCGGTGCCGGGCTTGGAGCGCCTCGAGTGTCAAGCCGCCCTGGATCTCGTTGCGTGAGTCTGCGTTGCCGGTGATCAGCTCCTTCAGGCGCACCAAGCGGTCGAGGTCGGCGGCCGAGTCGACGCGCACCTTGCCCTCGTCGAGCGCCTTGCGAAACCCGGTAATGAACGTGTCCACAATCGCGGCTACGTCCGAGGTGGCGGCCGCCCGCGAGTTGGCGACCTTCTCGATCACCTTGGCATCGGTCCGGGCCTGGACCATCGCCTGCGCCTCTTTGCGCCGCTCGTAGCAGCGCGCCTTGTGCGTGTACTTCCAGATCAGCGTACGGGACACGCCGTAGCGCTCGGCCAAGACGGCGAGAGAAGGGTACTGAAGCACCTCGTCGCCGGTCTTCGGATCGACCTGCCGCTCGCCGTGGACCAGCGCAGCGTCGATCGTCGGCCAAGGAAGCCTCGGGGCGTCGGCCCGCTTCGGCCGTCCGGAGCGCCGCCGCGGCTTGGCCGGTGCCTCGGCACCGGCCGACAACTTCGATGGAGCGTCTCCATCGGGCCACGCTGGAATCCCCAGCCCAGGGTTCCGATCGGTTGGCCGATCGTCGGCGGCGTGCACCTCGCTCACGAAGTCACATTATGGAACTTCACTACTGCTTGTCTACATCACCGTTTGCTTTCGTCAGCAAATCACACAAGCAATGAGAATCGCACGGCCTCGGCCGCTCGTTCCGCATCAGCAACGTTCGTGAGCGGTTAAACGCAGAACACGACGACGACCGATCGCAGGCCATTCGTTCCTCACCACCAATATCCGCGACACGCAGGGGCGAGGTTGTCGTCGATCTGTACCTGGATCTTGGTTCGCGTTCTCCTCACTTCCGGAGCAACGTCCTTGAGACCCGATCCATCACAGCAACTGTTCGATCCGCGTGTCCATGCACCCGAATCGCGCAGGGGAAGCCGCCCAGCGGACTCCATAGCGCAGCGTTGTCGCCTGTCCCGCCGCGGTGCCCAGAGAGCGGCGCGTGCATACGCAAAGAGCCCCATCCCCCTTACCTCGCTGCGCCAATGCCGCAAGCGACGCATACGTCAGCCGTTCTTCCCTACCGCCGTGATGCGCGCGTTCGCGGTCACCTACCCGCGGACGATCCCGGCCGGCGCGGTCAAGCGACCCGGCGCGACCAGGAGCCGGTCTACGAGCTCGCGTTCCCTCCGGGGACGGCCCATGCCGCCGCGACCCTCCGCGCCGATGGCACCATGGTCGGCGTGCGCTGAGCTCCACGCGCGCCGGCGTGGACCGCCGTGGCCCGGCGCATTCCGTGGCGCGGGCCGCCGGTTGCAGCGACCCGGTTGTGGTCTAGGCTAGGGCGATGTTCGTGTGCCACGAGTGTGGTGCGTCGCAGCCGGTCCCCGCACCGACCTCTACGCGATCGGCGTGGCTTGCGGCCGGTCGCGCACTCGAACAGGATCGATGTGCTGCGCAAGCAGGTCGCCGCGCCGCCGTCGCGGCCGTCGTCGCTCCGGCCCGATTTGCCGCCGGGAGCAGGTGATCCTCGCCGCGCTCGCCAAGCCGCTGGAGCCGACGCGTGCCCGTGACCGCGAACGGGATCCTCGCGCTATGCTCGCCCCGATGCTCCCCCGCCTCGGGTCAAGCAAGCTGATCTCGACCTGGATCTGGCTCACGCTCCTGGCGTCGATCGCCGCCGGGGTGAGCGGTGCGCTCGCCGGGTGGGCGGCGCTCGCGCCGTCGAAGATCTGGCGCGGGGAGGTGTGGCGCCTGGTGACCTGGGTGTTCGTCGAGCCCGGCGCGGTGGCTCTGATCCTGACCTGCGCGAGCATCTACCGGTTCGGCGGCGAGCTCGCGCCGCGCTGGGGCGATCGCCGGTTGCGGCGGTTCCTGATCGAGATCCTCGGCGGCGCCGCGGTCGTCACGGCGCTGCTCGGGCTGATCAGCACCGAGGTCTGGCACCGGGGATACCTGGGCGGCTGGGTGGTCTGCGATGTGCTGGTGATCGCGTGGGCGCGCCAGTATCCAGATAGCGTCCTGGTGCTCTATGGTGTGCTCCCGCTCAACGGCCGGAACCTGATCACCATGATCATCGCGATCACGTGCGCGTACGCGATCTTCGCCGGGCCGCTCGCGATGGCGCCCGAGCTCTTGGCCTGCGCGGCGGCGTACAGCTACCCGGGCGCGTGGCTCGCGCGCCGCTTGTGATCGCGAGCCACCGCTGACCAGGCACGCGATAGAAACGTCGCGTGGACCGCACGCTCTCGCTGTGTGACCTCCTGATGGTGGCAGCCTATTCCGATGGTCAGCTCGCCGACGAAAAGAAGGCATCGATCCGCACGCAGCTGGCCGGGCTCGCCGACGGGACGCTGCCGCCCGGCGTCGATGCGCGGATCGCCGCGTTCCACCCGTGGCGGTTCGCCGTCCAGGCGACCGCGCGAACCACGCAAGTAATGAGAATTGCATAGCCTCAGTCATGCGTCAGCAGCGCCTTTCGAGCTGCTAAACAAAGATTCGTGACCACGATCGAATGCCACCCCAAACGTTCGCCGTCACTAATACGATCCCACCCCGCCAGTCACCATCCTAGCTCGCCGGTCCAGCACTCCAACGCCTCGAGCTCAATCCGCGTGCCCATGCGCCCCCATTCGCGCGCGTGCTCAGCGAGCTGCGCAGCGGACTGCACCGCGGCTTGGAAGCGGTGCCGCACCGCGTGATGATCGGTAGAGCGCGTGCGACGCAGCGTGTACTTGAGCGCAGCGTTGTGCTCGATCGGGGTGTCCGCGACCCTGGCCGTCGGTGCCCAGAGCGCGGCGCGTGTATGCGCAAAGAGATCCACCTCAGCAGCAGCGCGGCGCACGAGTGTCAACCGGCACGCACAGCTGGCGATCTCGCGCCAGCGATCGACGAGCACCAGCCCGAGCCCCACGGTGGGATCATCGCGCCCCCAGTTGCGCATCAGCACGACGACCGGGATCTCGAGCCCTGCGAGTCCCGCCGTGACCGCCTCGCACGAGGCGCACCGAATGCGCGTGCCTGGCCAACCGCAGATCTCGCAACGTTCCGACGTGGTGATCGGCGGCATCTCGCGGTAGGGCACGGCGCCGAACGGTAGCACCGCGCGCGGGGGGCGCGGGGATGCTGGCCGAACTCGGTGCTCCCCCGGCACGACGCCGAACGTAGCGCCGAGGGCGCATCGTCCCCGCCGACAGCTTCTCACCGCCGACCAGATCGCCGCGAAGCTCGCTGTGCCGAACTCCGCGCGGCCATCGCTAACGAGATGGGGCGGGGTGGCAGCCACCCCGCAGTCATCGCGAGGCGAACCACAGACTCCGCGCCAGGGCGGCCTGAGAGCGCCACCGGCCCGCAGGACCGGCCTCCGCCCGCTGACGCTGACGCGGTCGCGAATCGCGCTCGCACATCGACGATCGGCAGACCGAGTAGGAGCACAGCTGTAAGACTACAGCCGCGCTGCATAAAATTGCAGCGCGCTGCGGTAGCAAGTGAGGCAACGGTCCAATTAGGTATCGAGCGTAATAGGCGGGTGTTACCGTCGCGACGTGCCGACTTTCACCCCGCTGACGAAGCCGCGGACGCTTACCACGATCGGACAGGCCATCGAGCACCTGATCATGGATTGGAAGGTGAAGCCAGCGGCCTTTGCGTTCGAGAGAGCGAAGGATGTGGCGGTTTCTCTCGAGGTGGCGACGATGGCCAAGATGCGATGCACGTGGTCGGGCTGGTATTTCGTCCTGCTGGCACTGACGTCCTGTGGTTCTCCACGAGCGATGCAGTCTGCAGATGCACACGCGAGCACCGATGGGGCAGGCGGCGTGGATGCTGGGCTGCTGCCGATCAGCCTCGAGCTACTCGCCGGCAACATCGGTGGTCCGGGAAGCGGGGACGGAACCGGCGCCACAGCGCGTTTTCGAGATCCCGATGGCGTTGCCGTCGACGACGCCGGCAACGTCTATGTCGCCGACGAGATCAACCACACGATTCGCAAGGTCACCGCGGCCGGCGTCGTGACAACGCTCGCCGGCACCGCGGGCGTGACGGGCAGCGCGGATGGCACCGGGGCCGCAGCGCGGTTCTTCCACCCGGGCGGCATGGCGCTCGATGGCGCCGGCAACCTCTATGTCGCCGACGAGGGCAACCACACGATCCGCATGGTCACCGCGACCGGAGTCGTGACGACGCTGGCAGGCGCCGCGGGCATGACGGGCAGCGCGGACGGCATGGGCGCCGACGCGCGCTTCAACAGTCCGTACGGCGTGGCGCTCGACGGTGCCGGCAACGTCTACGTCGCCGACGGCTTCAATTACACCATCCGCAAGATCACCGCAGCCGGGCTCGTGACGACGCTGGCCGGCACCGCGGGCATGCTGGGCAGCGCGGACGGCACGGGCGCCGAGGCGCGATTCAGCTTTCCTACTGGCCTGGCGGTCGACGGCAACGGCAACGTCTACGTCGCAGACAACGGCAACGTCACGATCCGCAAGGTCACCGCCGACGGCGTAGTCACGACGCTGGCCGGCACGCCGGGTATGCGGGGCACTGCCGATGGAACAGGCCCCGACGCCCGGTTTGACTTTCCATACGGCGTAGCGGTCGACGGCGCCGGCAACGTCTACGTCGCCGATCTGTTCACGGGCACGATCCGCAAGGTTACCGCCGACGGCGTCGTCACGACGCTGGCCGGTTCCGCGAACACGTCCGGCAGCGCGGACGGCACGGGAGCGGCAGCGCGCTTCGCAGGCCCGATCGACCTAGCGGTCGACTCCACCGGCACGGTATACGTCGCCGACCAGGGCAACTGCGAGATCCGTAAGGTCACCGCCGCCGGTGCCGTGACAACTCTCGCCGGTGCCGCAAGCGTGTCCGGCAGCGCGGATGGCACGGGCGCCGCGACGCGTTTCTACAACCCGTTAGGCGTGGCTGCCGACGGCGCCGGCAACGTCTACGTCGCCGACCAGTCCAACGCCACGATCCGCAAGGTCACCCCCACCGGAGACGTGACGACCCTGGCCGGTACTGCGGGCATGGCGGGCAGCATGGACCGCACCGGCGCCGCGGCTCGATTCAACAATCCGGCCGGTGTGGCGGTGGATGGCGCCGGCAACATCTACGTCGCCGAGGTGAGCAACTCCACGATCCGCAAGGTCACCGCCGCAGGGGTGGTGACGACGCTCGCCGGCACCGCTGGCATGACAGGCAGCGCGGACGGCACGGGCGCCGCGGCTCGGTTCGTCAGCCCCCCAGGCGTGGCGGCGGATGGCGCCGGCAACCTCTATGTCGCCGACGAGGGCAACCACACGATCCGCATGGTCACCGCCGCCGGGGTGGTAACGACGCTCGCTGGCGCCGCGGGAATGACGGGCAGCGCGGACGGGACAGGCGCTGCGGCGCGCTTCAACCATCCGGTGGCTGTAGCGGTCGACGGCGCCGGCAACCTCTATGTAGCCGATCAGGGCAACTCCACGATCCGCAAGGTCACCCTCGGCGGGGTCGTCACGACGCTGGCCGGCACGGCAGGCATGGTCGGCACGGCGGACGGGACGGGCGCCGCGGCGCTCTTCAACCATCCCACCGGCCTTGCGCTCGACGGCGCCGGCAATCTCTACGTCGCCGACACCGCCAGCTCGACCATCCGCAAGATCACGCCGGCGGGGATCACGACGACGGTCGCGGGAACCGCAGGCGTGGCCGGCATCCTGCTCGGCGCAAACCTCCGGCTCGGGTTTCCGCAGGGTCTCGCGATCGTCGGCGACTCGATCGTCCTCAGCGACACCAACGCCATCCTGCTGCTCCGTCACGGCGCGCAGTAGCGCCTAGGACACGGCGCCGAACGGTAGCACCCGGGGACGGACGCGGGGACGAAGCCCAGCTCGTTCGTGCTCGCACGCACCTTGCGAACACCGAAGGAGCGTTGACCGTCAGCGCGAGGCGCTGTCGTGTTTGGCTGCCAGCGCCCAGAGGCACTCGAGCAGGCCGAGCGCAGCCTGCCACGGAGCCTCCAACTGGACCATCCGTTCGCGGGTTTCGGTGGCGAACTGCTTGACCTCGTTCGACAGGCGGAACGACCCGCGGCGCGCGCGGGCGAGGGCGTCGGCGAGACCGTGCTCGTAGCCGACGTTGAAGAAGGCCTCGTCGCGATCGGCGCTGATCGCGTTGCGCAGCGCCTCGAGCTCGAGGACAGGCTGCTTGTCCCCTTGGATCCTGCCCATCACTTGGCGCTCCAGGCGCGCGAGCTTTTTGGGGGCGAGCCGGTCTCGGACACGGCGCGCCACCACGAGATCGATCGGATGGTTCTCGTCTCCGCGGGGGTGCAGCATCTGGCGGTAGTAGTTTGGCGGCCCCTCGGCCTTCTTCGACCCATGGTGCGTTCGTTGGCGGTTCGATACACTCTTCATCGGTGAGCCTTTCTCGTGAAGGTTTGCCCACGGGTCCGGACGTTGGCGCGTCGCGGACCCACTTCGTTTGCGACCAGGACGCCTCGATTCGATGAAGAAGGCAAGCGAGGTGGGCGGATCAATTCGAGGGCGGCGCAAGTGAAAGCGGCACCGTGGAGATCGTGAGCTCGTGCTCGATTTCGGTGAGAGCGGGCTGCCCCGTTCACAGCGGCGACGGGTCCGATCGGTGGCGGCGACGTCGAGTGCAGCCCCATGATCATCGTCGAACACGAACAGGGGCAGCTCAGCTGCGGTGACGACGCGGGTGCCAGCGCTGGCGACGGCCCCATCGGTGACGCCGGCAGCAGGTAGCTGCTAGCGGTCAGGTCTCGTCGGGGAATGGCCCGCCGTACAAGATGCGGCCGTCCTCGACATCCCAGGCACCGAGGTCCGTGAGCACGCGCAGGTACCGCTTGTAGAGCAGGCCGAGGTAGACGTGGTGCTCGAGCGGCGTCTCGGAGACGATGTGCGTGAGCGTGACCTTGGTGACAGCCTTGTCCACATGGACGCGCAGGTCGCTGCGCGCGAACGGGAAGACCTCCTCGATCGTGGTCCCGTCCGCGCTCACCTTGATCCGCGTGTGCCCACCGACGAGCATCTCCTCGGCGTTCGTGGTGGCGGCGATCTCGTAGACGAGCCAGCCCGCCTCGCCGACGAGCTCCGCCGGTAGCACGACGTCGTTGTAGGGCGCGGCCACGCGCGGCACCCGCGCCTTGCGCGCGGTTCGTAGCGCGGTCGCTGGCCCTTGTACGTGCGCAGCCAAGGCGGTTGGCGGATCCATGATCTCGACGACGGGCGGTGAGCCCTCGCCGTCGATGCGTACGCGATACAGGACCTCGAGGTCCGCGCCGGCCTTGCCGAGGAAGTGCACGTCGAGCGCGCCGCCGTCCGCGCTGTCGTCCGTGCCTTCGTCCGTGACCACCCAGCCGAACATCCGCTCGTCCGGAAGCCTATCCATCAGCGCATCGCTGGCGCGCGCAGTAGCCGCATCGAACCGCCAGATCGCTTGGCCGAGCTTCTCCGCGTCACGCAGCGTCTTGCGTACGTGCTCTGGTGGCTCGACGGGCTCGATCAGCTCGAGGCGCTCCGCAGGTTCCGGCGTCGCCGGCGTCGCGACCTTCGCGTTCCTCGCGCTGGCGCGCCGGAACATCACTATGAGTAACCCGACGAGCCCCAGCACGGCGGCCAAGATCATCACTGGCATGGCACGCGCGCACGCTACCACAGCGCGCGCGCGACTCTACTTCCCTACCCCGGCGACGACGCGGCCGAGTAGCGTGCCGAGCCGCCCACCTTTGAAGCTGGCTGCCTTGGTTGGCGAGACTTTCGCGAGAGGGAACGCGCGTTCGTACCGGGTCGCTACGATCTCAGCCGCTTGAGGGCAACGTCCTCGCTTTGCCGGGTCACCAGGTCGAGGACCTCCAGCGGCCCCTCGTCGGTCCGGAGCAGCAAGCGATGGTGGATACCAACGCGGGCAATGATCACCTGCCGCGGCATATCCTTGGCCTGCTTGACCTTACGCCATGCCGCGGCGTCGCCAGCGGCGAGCGCGCCGATCATCCGCATGGCGATCGCGGCAACATCGCGGGGGACGGATTCGAACGCAGATTCCGCCGCCGCTCGGAACCGCAGCAACCGGACGGGATGGACGGTGCCCTCCGGCAGGTCGTCGCCACCTTCGTCATCGTCGGACTCGCTGCCCCGCGTTGGTTCGAGCTGGCGAGGCTGGGAGCGCTGGTGGGTCTCGAGCAGATCAGCGAGCTGGCGCCGGAGCGCGGCACGTTCCTCATTGCGCTCCCGGATGCCGGCCTGGAGCTCATCGACCTTCTGCCGTTGCGCGCGAAGCTCGCGCTGGGCAGTTTCGATCTGCGCCTGGGTTGCGCGCTGGTGTGACTCTGCAGCGGCACGCAGATCGCGTTCGAGCTCGCGCTCGCGCTCCGTGGACTGCTGTTCCATTGCGTGGAGCCGGTTGGTGACACCGTCGAGGCGGGCTTGCAGGTCTGCCGCGGTCTGGTTGAGCAGATCGCGCTCGGCCTCGGCGACCTTCGCGTCGGCTTTCGCCTTACGCTGGCCGCCCAGCGCGTCGAATACACGCTGGCCCGGATCGCCAGGCGGAAGCTCGAGATCGTCTCGCGCCTCTTCGATCCAGTCGAGGAGCAAATCGCCCTCGAACAGCGAGTTCGTGGCAAGCGCGCCGCGAGCGACCAGTATCCCGAGCGCTGGCGACCTGCGAGCCACGACATCGGCCACCTCGGGCGCACGGATGCTGCCGGCTCGCTGAAGCGCGGCGCGAGCAACGTTCTCGAGAAGACCGAGGGCCTGATCGGATTCGCTCGTGGCCATTGCGAGCTCAAGCTCGAGAAGCGGGGCCGACTTCGGATCGTCAAGTCGTGTCAGGAGTTGAGTAGCCACGTCCAGCTGTCCGGCGAGAAGTGCCTGGAAGATGACCCCGTGAAAGAGCTCGTCTGCGTCCATCCCTTTGCCGAACCGGCGAACGTACTCCTCGTACGCCAAGGTCGCGCGATGCCAATCGCGGAGGCGTCCTTGTCGTCGCACTAGCTCGACGAGCGCATCTCCCGGCAAACGAACCAGATCGAGCTCCGCGAGCTCGGCCCGTGACAGGCGACCGATGTACTCGTTGTCCAGCTGCGCCTCGATCGTGCGCAGCCGCTCGGCACGGGAGATACGCGGGGTCACCGGCGCGAGCGCGATCTCACCATGGCACTTCTTGAACTTCTTGCCGCTTCCGCAAGGACACGGCTCGTTGCGACCAGGCTTCGCTGGCGCACGGACGGGCACGCTCGAGGGGGGCGACTCCGCGGCCCTTCCGGGGAGCAGCGCGACGACGCCGTCGATTGGCACGTTCCAGAACTCCCGCATGACCTGGCCGAAGGTCTTCACCTGCTGGTCCGGGATGGCGCCGTGCCGTGTCTCGTAGATGGACCTGAGCTGCGGGTCATCGAGCTCGGTCACGAGCCACGCGACCATCCCGCTCGCCAGTGCGGGCAGATCGGGGCAGCGGGCCAAGCGTCGCAGCCGCGGCAGCAGCGACCGCCGAACGACATCTGGAGATTGCAGCTGCCACAGCGCGAACACGGCGTAGCTGGTCTGCGCAACGCCGTTCGGCTCGTCTGCGAAGCGCCCGCGGCCCAGAAGATCGAGCAGCAGCTCGATGGTCGTTTGCCGCGCGAGCGGCAGGAACACCTCGATGCGGTCGACGCCGACCAGGACGTCCGCTACGAGATCGGACGGCAGTTCACGGCCGAGCTTGGCGGCCCCCAGCGCGCGGATCGCCGCATCGTCGTAGTCGGCACGCGCCACGGCAGCGCGGATCTGCCCCGGGTCGCACAACGTCTGGTTCGCGACGAGGTACGCGAGGCTCTCCCGATCGAGACCAAGTGGCGTCATGGCCTCGGGGTCTGTCGTCGTCGTCGTCGAGAAGCGCATCCAGACACCTATAGCGGATCAGCGTGGGCTTCCAGCGACCATTCTCCAGCTGTGCCCGAGATTGCTCGGCGGCAGCCGAGTCAATCCAGCCCCGGCGCATCGGCCGGAACCGCTCGAAGAACCGCTCCGTGCGACTCCAACTTCTCGGGCTCGATCCGCGTGCCCATGCGCCCCCACTCGCGCGCGTGCTGAGCGAGCCGCAGAGCGGACAACACCGCGGCTTGGAAGCGGTCTCGCACCGCGCGATGATCGGCAGGGCGCGTGCGGCGCAGCGTGTCCGTGAGCGCATCGTCGTGCTCGTCCGCGGTGTCCGCGATCCTTGCCGTCGGTGCCCAGAGAGCGGCGCGTGCATGCGCAAAGAGATGCACCTCAGCAGCGGGGCGCACGAGCGTCAACCGGCACGCACAGCTAGCGATCTCGCGCCAGCGATCGACGAGCACGAGCCCGATCCCCACGGTGGGAGCATCGCGCCCCCAGTTACACATCACCGCGACGACCGGGAGTTTGAGCCCTGCCAGCCGCGCCGTTACCACCTCGCACGGAGCGCAGCGCATGCGCACGCCCGGCCTACCGCAGATTTCGCAACGTTCTGACGTGGAGATCGGCGGCATCTCGCGGTAGGGCATGACGCCGAACGGTAGCACCGGGGATGGGACGCAGGAATGTAGGCCGGGCTGGTGTTCCCCCACCCGTCGGGGTCCGAGGCGACCTTGGCTTCGCCCAGCTGCGGCTGGCTCCGCAGATTGTCGCGACCCGACTGCGCCCGTGGCGCCGGCTGGCGGTGTGGCCACCTGAAATGTAGGTGGACCGGGTGACAACACCGACTAACCTGTTGTCACCACCAGAAGGTATTCTCGATTCGATGTTCAAGTTCGCTGTCGTGCTTGGGATCGTTTACCTCATCTACACGGTATGGAAGTCGAATCGCCACTCTGCGCGCACGCGGTACGGCTACGAGGCTGAAGAGTCGATCGCTTCATACCTGAGGCGCTGCGGAGCAGAGGTCTGGCTGTCGAATGGCTCCCGTGGGCCCATTGACGTTTACGCTCAATGGAGCAAGAGCAGGCGCTGGGCGATCCAGATCAAAGCATCGCGCGATGGTTTGGCGAGGATCCCACGGCCGGGTGAGCGCGAGCGGTTGATCGTGGCAAGCCGTGAATGGCGCGCGCGGGCGGTAATCGCATTACGAGAGTACGGCCGTACGACTTACCTCGACGCACGGACATCGCAACGTTTGAACGCTCCGCGATCGTAAACTGCCGTAGATCCCAACGGCCTGTCGCTCAATTCACAGGCGCGACGATGGAGGTAGATGCCAGAGACGGGTGGTTTCTACGCATCCCACGCGTGGCTCGGCCCACAAGGCTCGGTGCCGGACCTCTCGTGCCGGACCCGCTGTCGGACCTCATGCCGGTGGATGAGGAGGTCCGGCAGAGAATCTCTTGCAGGAACAAGTTGTTAGCCTTGATGCCGGACCTGCTGGTGGACTGCCGGACCTTGATGCCCAGAGGTCCGGCAGAGATTTATTACATAATAATCAGTAGATAGGGCCGAATGCCGGACCTGCTGGACCTTCTCTGGTCCTCTCTGTGCTCCCGCGGAGAGAAATATTTTTGAATACGCTTTTCAAAAAAATTGCCCGTCCGCGCACGCGCGAAGTAGGGGATCTAAGTCCGGCAAGTCCGGCAAACCGGACAACTGATGATATTCATTCGAGAAAGAGATGCCGGACTTCCAGCCGGACCTCTGCCGGACCTGGGGCCAGGTCCGGCGGGAGACGCTGCACTGGCGACCCGGAGTGACCCTACGCGGCTGGCTGCGTTAGCCTCGGTCCGGGTGAAGCAGACGTGGTTCCGCGAGCGTTGATCCTGATGAAGTGGTGCGGGCTGATCTGGCAGCGAGTGGCGCCGTGAGCGATCTGGCAGCGCTGAAGGATCGCGACACCGATGTGGTGATCGTGACCGCGATCCGACTCGAATACGACGCGGTGCTGCAGGTCGATGCGGGCGCGGTACAGGGCTCGACCTGGGAGCGCGCGACGGGCCCGAGCGGACTGCCGCTGGCGTTCCGGTCGTTCGAGGTGCCCACCGATCGGCCGCTGCGTGTCGCCGTGGCCGTGGCGGCCGAGATGGGAGCAACTGCGGCGACCAACACGCTGCTGCCACTGGTGGAAGCGCTGAGGCCGCGCTGTATCGCCATGTGCGGCGTGTGCGCCGGCCGGCCCGAGAAGACCCAGCTCGGCGACGTGGTGGCCGCCTCGCGCTTATTTTATCACGACACCGGAAAGCGGCTGCCGGGGCAGGTCCAGCATGATCTGGCGACTTACCAGCTGCGAGACAACTGGAAGGCCGCACTGATCGGCATGGATGTCATGGCGCGGTTCCGCGACGCTGACTGGTTCGCCACCCGACCACTCACGACGGAGTGGCGAGAGCGCCGCGCCCTCGTAGCACTGCACCGCCGTGACCCGGAGCCGTGGCAGGACCTCGACCAGAAGACCTGGGCCGCGACCGTGGCGGCATTGCAGGAGCAGAAGCTGCTCGCCGGTCGCGAGCTGACCGACGAAGGCCGCCGGGTCGTCGACGATCTGCTGTTCCGTTATCAGGGCCGCTTGCCCGATCTGTCGCCCAGAGGCGACTTCCAGCCGTTCCGCCTGCATGTCGGGCCGATGGCCTCGGGGAGCCAGGTCATCGAGGACCCGGCGATCTGGGAGGCCATCGCGCAGTCGGTGCGCACGGTGCTGGCGCTGGAGATGGAGGGTGCCGCGCTGGGACAGCTCGCGCACTGCCAGCGGCAGTACGGTCTCGACGCGGTGGTCATGAAGGGCGTGATGGACTTCGCCAACCACGGCCGCGACGACCACTTCAAGGAGTTCGCCGCGCGTGCCTCCGCGGAGTGCCTGCTCACGTTTCTGCGCGACCACGTGCCGACCGAGGCGATCGCCGGCCTCGATGACCTGCTCACGACTGGCACGTCACCTGCGCCGGACCAGCCGCCGTCGCCGTCGTCGCTGCTGGTCGCGCGCAATACCGTGGTGCCGTGGCACGACCGGGGGCGGGCGCAGGTCATGGCGGAGCTGGATGCCTGGGCTGACGATGCAGGGCGCGACGTCGCCGTCCGGCTGCTTCACGCCGCGGGTGGCGTCGGCAAGACCCGGCTGGCGATCGAATGGGTGCGTCGGCGACGCAAACGCCATGACGTTGCCGGCTTCCTCGGACCGCGCCCGGGCGACCACTGGCTGGACCGGCTATGCGGGCTCGGCGCTCCGGTCCTGATCGTCATCGACTACGCCGAGAGCCGCGCTGATCTGGTCGAGTTGCTCGACCGGCTCGCCCGGTACGCTGATGCACCTGCCCCGCGCGTCCGCGTCCGCATGCTGCTCCTGGCACGTGGCGACGGCGACTGGTGGACCGAGCTGCAGACGCGGAGCGACCCGATCCGAGCGCTGCTGCGCCACGCCGCGCCGATCGCACTCTCGCCGATCGCGACCGGCGCGCTGGACCGCGACGCCGTGTTCGCCGAAGCCGCGATGGTGTTCGCGGCCGTGCTTGGCAAGCCCACCGTGTTGCGTCCACCGATCACACTTGCGGATCCGCGGTTCGAGCGTGTGCTCTACCTGCACATGGCTGCACTCGCCGCTGTGGAAGGGGTCGCGTTCGATGCCGGCACGCTGATGGACGTGATCCTGGACCACGAGCAACGGTTCTGGCAGACCGAGGTGGCCACGCGCCAGCAAACCGCGGTCGACGTGCCGCTGGCGCGGCAGCTCGTCGCTGCGGCGACACTTCGCGGCGGGATCTCCAGCGAAGAAGATACGCAGGACCTCTGCGCGCGGCTCGCGCGGCGACCACGCAACCGCGACGATGACGCGATGATCGCGGTGCTCCGACACGTCTATGGCCGTGCCGGTGAGCCACGCTATCTTCCCGGCCTCGAACCGGATCTGCTCGGCGAAGCCATGGTCGTGCGGGTCGCCGCGGCACGCCAAGGAACTGGTGCACCGGCTCGCGATGTCTGGATCGAGCGCGTCTTTGCGGCCGGTGATGACGAACAAGCGCTCACCACCGCCTTCACGGTGCTGGGACGTGCATCGGTGACGGCCGCCTCGCTAGTTCGCGCATGGATCGCGAGCTTGCTCGAGACCGAGCTTGCCGTGCGGGCAGTGCTCGCACTGCGCGCCGCAAAGATCGTCGGCCAGCGCACGGCGTTCTCTGTGCTTGGGGATGCGCTCGCGGAGGCGCTTGAGCAGCGTGGTTCCGCAGTTCTAGCGAGCGCGCTGAACCGAGAACAGATTCCGTACCCGACGGTGTCGCTGCAGCGAGTGGCGAACTGGCGAAGTCGTATGCTTCTCGATAGCGCGGACACTAGAGATGACGAGAGATCGATGACGCGGCGTGCCCAGCTGTATTCCCAGCGCGGAGTTGACCTCGCGGCGGCGGGCCAGCGCGAGGCGGCGCTCGTGGCCACACGCGAGGCGGTGGAGCTTCGTCGCAAGTTGGCGACGCGTAACCCCGGTGCGTTCAAGCGTGACCTCGCGATGAGTTTGACCAATCTGGGTGGAGATCTTAGTGCCCTAGGGCAACGCGAGGAGGCGCTGAAGGCCACCCGTGAGGCGATGGAGCTGTACTGCCAGCTGGCAACGCACAACCCGGATGAGTGGCAATCCGACCTCGCGACGAGCTTGAACAACCTGAGTGCGGCATTGAGCGACTTAGGGCGGCGCGAGGAGGCACTGAAGGCCATCCGTGCGGCGGCGGATCTGTACCATCAGCTGGCAACGCGCAACCCGGATAAGTTCCAACCCGATCTCGCGATGAGCTTGAACAACTTGGGAGCAATGCTGCGCAACCTTTGGCAGTATGAAGCGGCGCTGGGCATCATTCGTAAAGCGGTAGCCCAATACCGCGAACTGGCAATGCGTCACCCCGATGCATTCCAGCCACTCCTCGCGGGAAGCTTGAGTAACCTGGGCACGATACTGAGGGACCTTGGGAAGTACGAGGAAGCGCTGGAGGCTGACCATGAAGCGGTAGATCGATACCGTGAATTGGCTGGGCGTCATTCCGACGCGTTCCAGCCCGCCCTGGCGATGAGCATGAATAATCTAGGCGTTATATTGAGCAACCTTGGGAAACACGAGGCGGCGCTGGAGGCCACTCGTGAAGCGGTGGAGCTGTACCGCGATCTTGCGAGGCCCCACCCTGATGCGTTCCAATCTGAACTCGCGAGGAGCTTGGACAACCTGGGTAACCAGTTGAGCAAGCTGGGGCAACGCGAGGCGGCGCTGGCGACCACCCGGGAGGCGGTGGAGCTGTACCGCGATCTTGCGAGGCCCCACCCTGATGCATTCCAATCTGAACTCGCGAGGAGCTTGAACAACCTTGGCATACGGTTGAGCGACCTGGAGCAGCACAACGAGGCGCGCGCAGCCACCCGCGAATCGGTGGAGCTGTACCGCGAGCTGGCGGCGCACAACCCTGGCAAGTTCCAGCCCGAACTCGCGACGAGTTTGAATACCCTGGGCACGATTTTGGGCAGGTGGGGGCTGCGCGAGGGGGCACTGGAGGCCATCCGCGAGGCAGTGGAGCTATACCGCGAGCTGGCGAAGCGCAACCCTGATGCGTTCCAGCCCAACCTCGCGGCGAGCTTGAACAACCTGGCAATGATTCTGCGCAATCTGGGGCAGCGCGAGGCAGCGGTCGCGGCAGCCAGCGAGGCCCAGCAGCTCTGGTCCAAGCACAGGGCGACGGAGTAGCTCCTGGTTACTGCGACTCTTCGAGGAGCGACTCGACGCCAACGTGAGCGTCGGCGTCCATGCCTTCACCCTCGGCTCCGCCGGTCGCAGGTCCAGCGCCGACGCGCCTCAGGCGGTACAGCGTCCGTTTCTTGCGGTCCTCGGCGCCTACAACGATCTGAAGCTCCCCGAACACGCGATCGCGCACGTCGTGGAGCGCACGGCCCAGCCGGGTCTGCTGAGATCGCACGCTGCCGTCGCCGCGAATCTGCGCCATTAGGTCGAGCCGCTCGCAGAGCTCGGCGAGCGTTGCCACGTTGATCGGGCTGTCGCCGTGCTGCTCCCACCAGGCCAGCGTGAACTCGCGCCACGCTTCCCCCTCGGTATCGGCGTTCGCATACAGATCGTCGAGGTTGCCAAGGAAGCCTTCTACGCCGGCGACCTCGAGCACTCCCCCCATCACCATCGCCCACTCCTCGAACGACCCGAGCTGCGCGCGCGACAGCGGACGACCTGCCGCGATCCACGCCTGCACCAGCACGAGCGCAGCGCGGACAAGCTCGCTGCGGTGCTCTCGAACCCAGGTCAAGAGCGGCTGATGCTTGAACGACGCTCTGAGCCACGCCCGGTCCACTTTCGGATCGATGCGGATGCGGACCGCCCGCCGGACGATGTCCTTCGACAGCTTCGGGTTATTGGCGGTCAGCATCCACATGGCCTTGTTGGGGACGGTGATCATCTCGGTGCGGCCGAGGATGCGATCGGTCCAGGATTGCGTCGTCAACACGGACGCCAGCGACGCCGAGGCGAGCGATTGCTTGTCGTTGGCGTTGTCGAGCAAGATGATGGGCCGTCCGGTCGCCAGCTCGGCGGTCAGCATCTTGCGGATCTCCTCGTCGGACTCCGGGAGCGTGCGTGCGACACAGTCGCCACCCGTTGTGAGAATGGAGACGAGGTTGCACAAGAGGCCCTTGCCGGCGCCTCTTGCCGGAGCCTCGATCAGGTGCAGCGGCGTGCAGCCGTCGATCAGCCGCCGCACAAACGGCAGGAGCAAGGCGGCGAGCGCATGTGCTCGGTCGCTCGGGGAGACGAAGGGGAAGTCGACCAGCAGATCGTCGAAGAACAGCGACCGCGCCGCGGCGATGTCCTGCGGCGTCGGGTGATCTGGGACCTCGGCGAGTTGGAGGGAGGGATCGGGCTCCAGCCACAACAGGTCGCTTGCGTGCAGTCCGGGCGCCCGGAGCAGCCGACCATTGCTCCCGAACGTGGGCGTCGTGATCACCGATTCCAGCTCCGGGATGCTCGACGGCGGGAGCGCGAGGATGTCGATGGCGACCTCCTTGGGCGGGGGCACCGGGAGGGTGCCTTGCTCGGTGACCTTCACCCAGTCCACCTCGCGCATGAGCATGCCGTGCATCACCGCCTCGGAGACCTCCATGAGCATGGGCGCGCCCTTCCGAAGGCGGCGAAGCCGAACGAGCGTTTCACCGCGGATGAACAGCGGAGATGCGTGCTTCTCGAAGCTGCCGGTGACAGCGGCCCGCATGCGCCGTTCGTTGGCCTGCGTCAGGATCGCGCCGGCCTCCCTCACCACCTCCTTGCGCTGCCGGCCGTGGATGTTGATCTCCGCGCATGCCGCGTCGCTGACTCGTAGGGGCGTCGCGGGCGAGCTCGGGGGCGTCGCGGGCGAGCTCGGGGGCGTCGCGGGCGAGCTCGGGGGCGTCGCGGGCGAACTCGGGGGCGTCGCGGGCGAGCTCGGGGGCGTCGCGGACGAGTTCGGCGGCACCGCTGACCTCTTTGCCGCTCTCTTGCCGACAGCGGCTTGCCGCTGCTCCTGGCCGAGCTGCTTCATCGCCTCGGTGAGCGCTCGACGGCGAAGCCCGAACCTGGCGGTGATCGCATCGAGGACGACGTCGGCGCGGATCGAGGAGCAGCGGGTGATCGCGGCGAGCACGGGCTCGAGGAGCCGCCCGAGGTCGCTCCGGGCGGCGTCGCTCGGGATGCGCGCGAGCAGGAACTCCGGGTAGGGCAACGCCTGGGCGAGCACGGCGCGTAGCCCCTCGGCGCCGTGAGCGACGACCAGCTCGTTGAGGTCGATCTTGTCCACGCCGTTGGGGCGCGGGATCGACGCGATGCAGACCTCGCGCCCAGCCGCCCACAGGCTCGCCGCGATCGCCGTGGCGCTGGTGTCGCCGGCGCCGCTGACTTCGGCGTCGTTGCAGATGACGATCCGCTTGGCCTTTTGCGTGAGCTCGAGGAGCCGCGGCAGGTCCTGGTCGCGCAGGCTCGTGGTCCCCGGCGAGATGCACGCGACACCGCACTGGAAGGCGCTGATGCAGTCGGGCACGCCTTCGGTGATGACGAGTTCGTCGGCGCCGCGGGCCGCGTCTTCGTTGAAGAAGTAGTCGTTGCGGACCGTCGGCGAGACGTAGCGCTGCTGCTCGGAGTGGACGCGCAGCTTCTTGTACTTCGCCTGGTCCCACGGCTCGTTGCTCGTGTGCTCGGTGGCGCGCGCGGTGAAGTAGACGACCCGGCCGCCGTGCCAGTACGGGAACACCAGGCGGTCGCGGAAGAAGTCGACGATGCGACCGCCTTGCAACGGGACGAACAGGCCGGTTCCGAGCACCCGCTGACGGGGCGCACCGGCGGTGCTCGTGAGGTGCTCGAATAGGTGACCATCGGCCCAGCCGAGCTGGAGCTGGCCGATGGTGTCGTCGGCGAAGCCGTAGTGCTGCTTGAAGTACCGGTCGCGGATCTCGGGCGTCAGGGCGCGGTGGTAGTAGGTCGCTGCGAGGGTCAGGAGCCGCTCGATCTCCCTGCGCTCGTTCGCGAGGGCAAGCGCGCGCTTCCAGGTTGCGTCGTCCTGGTTCGGGGGGCGGATCCCGGCGCGCTCGGCCAGGAGCAGCACGGCGTCCTTGAAGCCGAGCTTCTCGCGCTCCTGGATGTACGTGAACACGTCGCCACCGAGGCCACCGCCGTTCGAGTAGTCGTGCCAGCTCTGGGTCGCTGGCCAGACGACGAAGGAGGCGTGCTTCTCGGGATGTAACGGCGAGAGCCCCTTGAGAACGCCGCCGACGCGCCGCAGCTCGACGTCGCGGCCGATGATCTCCACGAGATCGGATCGATCGCGCACCTCCTCGACGAATGCCTTGAAGGAACCGAGGCCGCTCATCCGCCTCTCACGAGGGTGGGGTGGCCCCGCCTCGCCGCGAAACGTCCAGCACCAAGAGCGCTCTGTGGCGCTCGAGTTGCTGTTTCATGGTGCGGCTGGGCATGCCCCACGGCCGGCACGATCACCGTCTTCTGGTCGAGTTGTGGACGATGAAGTCGTTGGCCACGAAGTTGTGGCTGCCCTCGACGGTGAGGTCGTAGACCGGGGCGCTCACGGTCGCCTCGACGGCGAGGACACGGTCGAACAAGATCGGCCCTAGGCGATCCGGTGGTGGGTCCGTCATGCGGACGTGATAGAGCGCGGCGCGGATCGCCTCGGCTCGGGTGGCCTTGTCGCCGAGGAAGCCGATCTCGTCGATGAAGCGCAGGACGTCGGCCTTGCCGACGATGACGAGCTCCACAGCTTCGAGGGCGTCCTGGTGTTCACGGCCGCGCAGCAGCGAGACCACGCCGAAGCGGGTGAGCAGATGCTGGACCTGCCGAGCCATCCGCATCGATGCGGTCCGGTACGTGATCCGATCCGAAGGCTCGGCTTCGCCGTCGCACGTGAACAGCCGGTTCAGGAACAGGCGCAGCCTGTCCTTCTTGAGTCCGAACACGAAGTCCGGAACGAACTTGTCGGGCGCGCGAACGCCGTGCACCCCAACGAGGTCGAGATATGCGATGACCTGACTGCGCGTGGTGCCGCGGCCGCGCACGCGCAGCTGCGTGACGCCGCCGTCGGTGACCTCGACGCACTCGTCGCCTTGGCTCTCGACGGCGGCCTCTAAGTCGGTGCGGACGACCGGGTCGCTGAACATCGGCGCGGCGGCATCGCCGCCGGTGCCGTCCGCTGTGAAGTAGGCCAGGAGCTTCACCAGATCGGCTTCGGTGTCGCCGCGGCCGAACAACTGCGGGTACTCCGCGACCACGGCCACGCTGTCCGATGGCCCGAGGGCCGAGAGCGGCCTCCACCCATCCCGGGTCAGGAACGGTTGCTCGGCCGTGGCCTCGATGCTGCGCCCCGTGTAGGTCGTCAACCGGTAAAGCTGCGCCGGCTCGTGGGTCAGGAATGCGAACGGAGCCTGCGAGCTGAGCACGCTCGCCTCCCGCATCGTCAGCACCACGCCGTCCTTCCGGTCCACCAGGCTGCGCAGGGTGATGGGCCACGCGCTGGTGGCGTGTACGATCACGGTATCGCCCGCGAGGCAGTGCCTCGTGGTGACGGCGCCGTCGATCCGGATCGTGAGGTCGTTGACCGTCGCGGTGGGTAACGGATTCTGTATCGGGAACATTGGATCTTCCTTGTGTCGAACCGCCCGGACTCGTCCGTGGCGGGTTGGGTTACGGGGTTGCGGTGGGCTCGAATCCGAGGCAGCTGGCGATCGTGACGAGCAGGTTGGGGTCAAGCGCCTTAGCCATGCCGCAGACGAGGTGGTGGCTGCACCTCAGGCAGAGGTGCTCCTCGTGATGACGTGCCTTGAGCTCGCCGAGCGAAGGCTCGCGAGCCTGCGACGGATCTGCGGGCGGCGGGAGCGCTGTGGCGGCCTGCATCTCTTCGTCGTCGCTCGGCGCGCCGTCGAACGCGGACCATGACGCATCGTCGCCGGCCTCCTGCTGGTACACCGCGAACAGGTGCGTGCCGGGTGGGAGTCGCTCGGGCTGGATGTGAAAGTCGCATCCCGGGCGAAGCACTTGTTCGATCTCGAACCGCTGAAAGACGCCGGGAATGCGAGCGAACTGATCCGGGTCGGCAGCCGGCATTACAGGGCTCCTTTCGGCGAGGGCACCGTCGCCGTGGGTGCGCTGGTGGGCCCGCTGGCTTTGTGCCCCGCGCGCGCGAGGTGCTCGCGGACCTGCGCCAGCGCGCTTGCATCATCGGGGTTGTCACCGAGCACCAGGATGGCCATGAGCGAATCTCCGCCGCCGATCGGCAGCATGCGCGCGCCCAGGGTCTGGCCGCCTTCGAACGTCACGGCGACCGGGACGCCGACGTCCGCGGCCCTGGGCGGCTGCGGATCGCGGCGGTGGATCACGAACAGCGGGGTCCCGTCCACCATCGCCCCGGCTTCCTCGATCCGGAATTCGGCGTCGGCCTGGACGACCTGGGGAATCTCCCAGCGCTGCAGGAAGCCGGGGATGCGGACGAACTCCTCGAACGGATCGGCATTGTCGAGATCGACCGGGGCGGGATCGGTCGAGCCGTCCGCGGCGCTCGCGCCGTCGTCATGCGCGGCCAGGGCCGGTGTTGGCACGTCGGGGGTAGGTACCCGCATCAGAGCACCTGCTTTCCCTGCTGACGCGCGTAGATGGCGAACAGCTGAGTGCCGTCCGTCAACTTTCCCCCCGGCTCGATGTGGAACTCGGGGCCAGGCTTTACGACTTGTTGCAGCTCCCAGCGCCGGAATAACCCGGGAATACGCAGGAAATCGTCAGGTTTGGGAACAGGCACTCCGGGTGGGAGCAGTGGCGTGTGCGGCGTGTCCATGTATCTTCTCCGAAGGGCCCAGGTAGGTCGTGGCAAGCCCTCTACCTGGCACATGCCGTTTGGGGTCAGGCGTTGTGACATCGATCTGCGAGCCGTGTGCGAATTCGCTGAATGCGCTTCCTCAGGGCGACATCGGAGAGGCCGGCCTGCGCTGCGACCTCGCGCGGGTCCTGGCCGAGCACCACGACCGCAAGGAACAGCGTGGCGTCCTCGCCTCCGACCGCGAGGAGCCACCGGTGGACGGCCGCCGCCTGTGCTTCCCAGGGCAGCCCGACCGGGATCCCCAGCGTGGAATGGCCGAGTCCGGAGAGCGCTGGGGCATCGCGTGATATCCCAACTACTTCGGTTGAGTCGGCCAGAGGATGGTTTAACAGCGGCGCCGAGGCCAGCTCGGTCGCTCGCTGCCGTTGCCGAGTCCGCACCACATCGCGCTCGGTGCTGCGGATCAAGGTCGCTGGAACGCGCTTGACGCGCTGCAGATCGAGGTTGCCGATCAGCGCCGTGAACGTGACGCTGATCAGTGAGATCAGCTCTTCAGGATCCTGAACGAAGTAGCGACGTTGTCGCTGGTAGATGGCATCGAGCCCGGGCCACATACCGCACCACAAGACACGCGCCGCGAGCGGTGCCCATGAGGCTCGCCCTTGCACGGCGCGCACCAGCGCGTTGTAGATGGTGTTCTTGTCCTCCAGGTGTGAGCTCTCGCGTTCCAGAAACTCGAGGAGGCTCGTCACCGTGGTGAACGGCTGCAGCACCGGAGTCGCCTTTCGTGCCTGATCGAACTGTCGGTTCATCTCTAACGTCGTAACGGAACCCACGAGGGCCGCATGGAGGCCCTCCCAACGTGCGCGCATACGCCGGCCTTCCTGGCCGGGCGTCTGGCACCTCGAATGGCCGAGTCAGGGGCGTCGCGCGCCTCGTCGTCGATGATCCGGCTGCATGGGGCAGCCGGGCTGTGAGTCTCGTCGTCTCGTTCGTTACGGAGGCGACGGACTGTGCTCGTCGACCACTTCGTTCAACGTGTCGCATCGGTGGCAGATCGTCGTTGCTGGACGCGTGACGATATAGTGGTGCCTGCCACCGAACTTCAGATGAATGCGTTTGTGGCGGACCACGCCCAAGAGCCTGCCGCATCCCGTGCAACGCCACTCATAAACAACAACGCCTTGACACATGACTGCCTACTTCCCGTTGCCAGCCGGTGGAACGGCCGGTGACGTGTTTGTACACGCCGGCTACCGACAAGGGCTAGTTCTCGATGCAAGATCATGTATCCCGCACTGGGAAGCTCGAGTCGGGCCGCCTCAGATGTAACCGGGAGGCGCAAAATGGCCTTTAGGTTACAGGGCGAGGCCGGACTCCAGGCCACGGGACCGTACGCTTTGTAACCCGAGGGCCGAAAACGCCGCCGAGGTTACAACCAGCTGCGGCCAGCCGGATACCGTGGCCTAAGCACGCCCGGGGCCAGCCATTGTAACCCGAGGGCCGAAAACGCCGCCGAGGTTACAACCCACCGCGACCAGCCGTACCCGTGGCCGAAATCGCGCCAGGGACGGTCGTTGTAACCTGAGGGCCGAAAACGCCGTCGAGGTTACAACCCACCGCGACGTCCCCGTAATCGTTGGTCGAAGGGCGCATCAATGGACAGCCGAGTCGCGACCCATGTAGATTTTTCAATTCGCGGTCACAAACCCCATGCCTAAACGGCATGTCTCTAGTGTGAGGACTCGTAACCCTGCTTCCCCAGCGTTGAACAGCCTGACCGTGGACGTTCGAGCGGAGCCGTCCAGCGCCTGGAGCCTTTCGGCCACGCCGCGCGCGACCGTCATCGATCTCCTCGCCGGCGCGATCGTCAAGCTCGTCGCCGAAGGTCGAGTGTTCGCGTCGTGCAAACAGGGTGATCGCACCGCGGAGACGATCCCATGAAGGCCTGGAACGCGCGCGGTTCGCGCGGTGTTGCCTTGCCTTGTTGGCCAAAGGACGCCTCCATGTGCCCCGGCGACGGGACCGACCCGGCGCCGCAAGGAGATAGCGACATGGAACGCAGAAGCGCTCTCGCGCAACGCGAAGACGGAGCCGCCATCGCGACCCGGCGCCGCGAGCTCGCCGCGGTCACGAACACGCGGCGCGAGCTGGTCGCGCTCGATGCCATGACGGTAGGCGAGCTCGCCGAGAAGTATCGTGCGCTGTTCGGCATCCCGACCCGCACGCGGAACAAGGAGTACCTACGAAAGCACATCGCCTGGCGCATCCAGGAGCTCGCCGAAGGGGGCCTGTCGCCGCGCGCGCTCGAGCGCATCGAACATCTCGCACCCCAGGCGCCAGTCCGCTGGCAACAGCACGTCGGCAAGCCGGCCCCCACCGCCGGCCATTCCACCATCCCCGAGGAGGCGACCCGGGATCCGCGCCTGCCGCCCGTGGGAACCGTCCTGACCCGCGTCCATAACGGCGTCGAGCACAAGGTCACCGTGCTGGCCAACGGGTTCGAGTACAACGGCCAGTACCATCGCTCGCTCTCGAAGGTCGCGCGGCTCATCACCGGTACGCCCTGGAACGGCTTCACGTTCTTCTTCGGACGCGCGGTCGGTACTCTCGGCGGGGAAGCGGAGAGCGCCCCATGACCGCGGGGCATCGGACCGCGATGACGCGCCGCGGGGCAAAGCCAGCTGCGCCGGACGACGGCAAGCGCTGCGCCGTGTACACACGCAAGTCGTCCACGGTCGGCCTCGAGCAAGACTTCAACTCGCTCGACGCACAGCGTGACGCCTGCGTGGCGTACATCCAGCGGCAGGCTGGCTGGACCCTGCTCGACACGGCCTACGACGATGGCGGCTTCACGGGTGCCAACATCGAGCGCCCGGCGTTCCAGCGGCTGCTCGCCGACATCGACGCCGGGAAGATCGACGTCGTGGTGGTCTACAAGGTCGACCGCCTCAGCCGCTCGCTGCTCGACTTCGCCAAGGTCATGGAGCGGCTCAACGCCGCCGGCGCCTCGTTCGTCTCGGTCACCCAGAACTTCTCGACCGCAGACGCGATGGGCCGCCTCACCCTCCACATGCTGATGAGCTTCGCCGAGTTCGAGCGCGAGATGATCGCCGAGCGGACCCGCGACAAGATCGCCGGCGCCCGGCGCAAGGGCAAGTGGACCGGTGGCCCGGTGCCGCTCGGCTACACCGTCGTCGACAAAAAGCTCGTCGTCAACGACCTCGAGGCCGCGCTGGTCCGGGACATCTTCACGCTCTACGACGAGCACCGCTCGGCGCTGGCCGTTGTGCGCGCCCTGCGCGAGCGCCAAGAGGTCACCAAGCGCCACCGCGCCATGAGCGGACGCTGTCGAACGCCGCGGGCGTGGACGAAGGTGGACGTGCTCCGTGTCCTCAAGAACCCGATCTACGCCGGCTACATGGCTGCAGACGGACGGCTCTACGACGCCGAGCACACCGCGCTCGTGAAGCGCACCGCGTTCGCGCGCACCCAGGAGCTGCTCGAGACCGCGACGAAGACCAAGAAGACCGCCGTCCGCAACCCCGAATACCTGCTCCACGGGGTGCTCCGGTGCGCGCGCTGCGGCGCCACGTTCACGACGGCGTCGACGACCAGCGGCCAGGTCACCTATCGCTACTACCGCTGCGTGACCCGCGACAAGCAGGGCAAGGAGGCCTGCCCGTCCGCGCCGCTGCCGGCCAAGGCGATCGAGGCGTACGTCATCGAGCGGCTGCGCGAGGCGACCGCTGACGGCACGCTGGCCGCCGACGTCACCACGGTCGTGCGAGCCCGCGTCGCGGCCCGCCGCAACGTCCTCTTGACCGAGCGCAACAAGCTCCCGCCGCAAATCGCCGCCCTGTCGCTCGAGGTACGCCGCTTGGCCGACGCCTTGACCAGCGCCACCGGGCCGGCCTGGCGCCACGTGGAGGCTCGACTTCAGGACGCTGCTGAGGAGCTCGCTCGCGGGGAAGCCCGGCTCGCAGCGGCCGAGCGTGAGCTCGCCAACCTCGACGCCATCGAGGTCGAGGCATCCTGGGTCGCGGCCTGCCTCGCCGAGTTCCATCAGATCTGGGACGTGCTCACCCCCGAGAATCGGGGCCGACTCCTGCGCGCGGTCATCCAGCGCGTCGAGGTCGACGAGCCCGCAAACCAGATCAAGGTCTTCCTCGCCGATCTGGACATCGAGGGGCCCGAGGCCGCGCTGCCCGAGCACGTGCACGAGGAGGCCGCGCCGTGACCACCGGCAAGGTCATCACCGGCACCCTGCACCGCGTCCAGCACGGCCATGGCAGAGGCTTCGTCGCCGAACCGCCCCCGGTGATCGCCCCGGTCTATCGCCCGGCGCGCGTGGCGCTCATGCTCGCGCTTGCCCACAAGATCGCCACGGCGATCGCCAGCGGTCAGCTCCGCGACCAGGCCGACGCCGCCCGCCGGCTCGATCTCACCCGCGCGCGCGTCACGCAGCTGCTCGCCCTCCTGACCCTCGCGCCCGACCTCCAGGAGCGCGTGCTGTTCCTCGAATCCATTGACGGCATCGAACCGTTGACCGAGCGCGCGCTTCGCCTCGTGACCCGTGCCCGGAGCTGGGAGGAGCAGAGAGAGAGCTGCCGGTCGCTGATTCCCACTCAGTCAGGCCCGTCGACAGACACTGATTGACCCGAGCCGACCGGGCATGGCGCGAGCGGCGCGTGGTAGGTACGCGCGTTGCCATGTTCACCCCAAGATAGAACCGTACGTTAGCTCTCGTCGTCGGAGGCACGGAGCTAGTGAAGGCTTTGAACGTGAGACAGGACATACGTTGGCTCTCACCTGGTGCAGCACTGTGTTGCAGCCGAAAGGTGTTCCTGATGAGGGAGAAAGTCGCGCGGATGAGGAGAATGCTCGCACGCGATGGTTGTTGAGTCGCAAACCCAGCCACGAGCGAAATTGTCCCCCTCGCGGCGGCATGACCAGGCGCAGCAGATCTCCGGTCATCTGCCACCACCAGAGGCTCGTACCAACACCGACAACCAGAGCCCACCCGTCTGGCTCGGCCACGACCCGGTCATTCAGCTGCGCGAGTGGGCGACCGACACGGTCCATCCGTTGCCGGGGGACGCCGGCGAATGCGTGATCGGCAGTGGACCGCTCGTCGAGGTGCAGCTCATCGATCCGAAGAGCCGCGTGTCCCGCCAGCACGCGCTCCTCGTGCGTGAAGGGGCGTGGTGGAAGATCTCGGATTTGCGCAGCAAGAATGGCCTCCTCCAGGACCGTGCACCCAGCGACAAGTTCCCTCTCGTGCCAGGCGTGGAGATCGGCATCGGCGGCCTGACCTTGATCGCCGAGAACCAGACGCTCGTGCAGCTGCGCGGGTACCTCGCGCGTGTACTCGGCTTTGATGCGGCGAGCCGGTCGGCGGTCGACTTGGCGCTTCGTGCGACCCGGGCCGCCGCCAACCGGCGTGCTCCGCTCTTGCTCGCAGGGGGCGATGACCTGGTCGCGGTCGCCCGCCAGATCCATCGCCGGACGCGAGGTCTCAAGGCGCCCTTCGTGGTCTGCGGGCCGCAGCTTCGCGAATTGGACGTCAACGTGCGCGTCACGGCGACACCCCCCGATCCGACGACCGCGTTCGAGCTCGCCGCTGGCGGGACGCTGTGCGTTTGCGCCGAAGAGTTGCGGGGCGACCTCGACCGACTGGTGGAGGCTTCGCGTGATCCAGACGTCTGGGTGCAGTTGATCATCTGTGCGAACAAGACCTCGAAGCGGCTAACCGCGATCGCACCGTCGATCGTTGTCCCCGCACTAGCACGCCGTGACCCCGACGATGTTCAGCGCATCGTCTTCGAGTACGCGGTGGATGGGATTGGCGAGCTTGGTGCTACGCTGTCCAGCTTCACGGAGGCGAACCGTGAATGGGTGGTCAACCACGCCGCAAGCTCCTTCACCGACATCGAGATCGCGACCCTGCGCCTCATCGCGCGCAACCACGCCGGCAACGTGAACCGAGCCGCAGCACGCCTCGGCGTGTCACACGTCGCCCTCGGCAAGTGGTTCCGGCGCCGGGGCCTCGTGCCGTAGCGCCAGCAGCGCCCCAGCGTAGTCTACACGTCGGACACGAGGTGGCCTCGACCAAGGCGGTGAGTTCGCCCAAGGGCCGCGGCGATCGCCGGCGGTCAGCTCCACGACCAGGCTGGCGCCGCCCGACGGCTCGACTTACTCGATCAGCTCCCGATCAACGGGGATCCCTTCGCGGACGATGCACTCGAACACGATGTCATCGTCGTCGAGCACTCTCTGGTACCACTTCAAGGCGTGCTCTCTAGCCCACTCGATTCCAGCGCATCGTCCCCAACGCTCGATCTTCTGCTGCACCACTGCTGAGTCGCGCTCAGCCCAGGGGCCCGGCACGCTCGGTCCGCGAACTCGCAACAGGGGCCGCAGGATCTGGCGAACGACGCGCCGAACCCCCTGCGGCGGGAATGGCCGCTCCCCTGTCAGCATCTTGATCTCCGTGAGCGTGTATCGGGACATGCGCATCGTCCCGCTGGGCGCTCGAGTAAGCAAGGTAGCTATACTTATGTCCGGGTGCCACGTCACGGTTACGCGGTACGGTTTGGCGGAGGTTGTCATTGGTGAGGGCGCGATCAGCCGCGGGAAGCACGATCAGAGGCAGCGTGGTGCGCATCTTCTTGTCCGTATCTGGGAT
>Ga0308176_10000326_pt1 | contig 31554 bp, 21 predicted proteins | sample PhyCR2_3_FD_203890 | JGI IMG/M metagenome (GOLD analysis project Ga0308176, IMG submission 203890) | Soil microbial communities from UC Gill Tract Community Farm, Albany, California, United States - DLSLS.C.R2 | ecosystem: Environmental > Terrestrial > Soil > Agricultural land | place: USA... | reverse complement strand
TATACTCAATGAAACGATCGTGCCGTCGGCGTTGCCCTCCGCCCATCGAATGTTGTCGTTATGGGGTGTAGCGCGAAGCAGTGCGGCTCCGAGCCCTGTTGCTTCCGCGCGCAATTGATTCACCCGATCGTGGTTACTGCCATGATACGTCGCCAGAGCATCGAGCGCCGCCGAAGGGTCGGTCGTCAAGAGGAGCTGGGCATGCTTGAGCGTGAGCTCGTCATGCTCGAGGGTAAGAGCGTGAGCCGTCGCTTCAGCACGCTGAAGGGCGGTATCGGCGCGATCGCGTTCAGCTGCGATGTTCTGGACGTAGAGGACACTGCCGGCGACCGCGAGGGCAATGGCCGCGGTCACCGAGAGCGCGAGGGTGCGATGGCGACGGGTCCAGTGGGCGAGCATCGCGAACAGCGAGTAACTGCGGGCGGCGATGCGTGTGCCGGACTTGAAGGCTTTGAGATCAGCGGCGAGGGCTCCGGCATCGGGGTAGCGGTGCTTGGGGTCAGGATCGAGGGCCTTGTCGATGATGGTGGCGAGGTCTTTGTCGATGCCCGCCCGGCGGAGCATCCGGTGCCGCTGGCGGGTCTCGGTGGGAGGTACTTTCTGGAGCATGCACAGCTCACAGAGCATGGCGCCGATCGCGAAGACGTCGGCGCGCTGGTCGACGTGCTCGCCGCGCCCCTGCTCGGGCGCCATGTAGGCAGGCGTGCCAAGGATGCTGCCCGCGGAGGTGAGGTCGTCGTCTCGCGTGGTGGGGAGTGGAGCACCGCTGGTGGCGGACGTTTCGGTGGCGGTGAGGTCCTTGGCGAGGCCCCAGTCGATCACGATGGTCTCGCCGAACTCGCCGACGATGACATTGGCCGGCTTGAGGTCGCGGTGAATGATGTTGTGATCGTGCGCGTAGGCGATGGCGTCCGCGACGGCGATGACGTGATGGAGGAGGCCGAGGCGCTCGTCGACCGTGGTTCGTTCGGCGATCAGATCGCGCAGCGGGCGGCCCGAGACCAGCTTCATCGCGTAGAACGGCGTGCCGTCGGGCCAGCGACCGGCCTCGTACACGGGGACGATGCCCGGATGCTCGAGGCGCGCGGTGATCAGAGCTTCGCGCAGGAAGCGAACCTCGCCGACGTGGCCACGCGAGAGGAGTTCCTTGATCGCGACGTCACGCCCGAGCTCTCGGTCGTGGGCCCGGGAGACGCGGCCGAGGCCGCCGCGGCCGTGCTCACCCATGATCTGGTAGCGGTCAGGGTCGCGGACCTGGGTGGGAGCGACATGACGCGCGCTGGGCACCGACGCGGGGGTATGCTCCGCTGCCGCGAGGGTCTCGCTGGTACGCGTGGCGTCGGCAGGCGACGGTGCTGCCGGCTGCGTTGGTACAAGGTCTTTGTTCGCGCCGGATGTCACGATGGAGGCCAACATAGGGGAGCGCGCATCGCCGTGGCTACCGGCGGACGCGTCGCGTGGTGGGATTGGGATCCCGGCTCCCCAAGACATCGCGGTGTGCCTGAGCAAGAGGTGGGCCGACCCGGAACATTGCCAACCGTATGAAGTTGTGCCAACGGGCTTGGAACCTGCGGTGCGGCCGTGTTCCGGTTCATGTTCCAGCCTATTCCGATCAAGCGCATGGTTTTGAAATCACTCATGTTGAGTGGAACATCTCGTTTGTTCCAGGGGTGTTCCGGGGTGTCTGTATCGGACGCAGTGTTTCGCTGCAGACATCGGTGAGACAGCTCTATCGGGCGCCCCGCTAGGGCCGAAATTGCGACAGCTCGATCTGCATGCGGCGGCACCACCGGCGGATCTGGATCGGCGCCTTGCCCATGGCGCGAGCGACGGCGCTGACGTTGCCGCCGTGCTCGCGGAGCAGCTCGATCACCCGGTCGCGCAGCACGCGCTCTTCGGGCCGCATGGTTCCGAGGCTCGGCGGGACGTGGGCCCGGATCGCTTCGGAGAGGTGCTCGAGGCGGATCTCGCCGGTGTCGGCCAGCGCGACCGCGGAGCGCAGCGCCTGCTCGAGCTCGCGGATGTTGAGGGGCCACGTATAGCGGACCAGCGCGCGAGCGGCGGTGCGATGCAAGGTGATGCGTTCGGGCGCCGGCGCCACGCGGGACAAGATCGCGGCGATCAGCGTGCCGATGTCTTCACGACGATCGCGCAGGGCGGGCAGCACCATCTCGAAGCCGGCGAGCCGGGCGTAGAGGTCCCGGCGGAACCGGCCGTCCGCGATCCGCGCCGGGATGTCCTGGTGGGTCGCGGCGATGACCCGGATGTCGACCTTGACCCCGTTGCTGGCGCCGATCGGACGGACCTCGCCTTCCTGGAGAACGCGGAGCAGCGCGACCTGCGATTCCTCGGGGAGCTCGGCGATCTCGTCGAGGAACAGCGTACCGCCGTGGGCGCGGCGCACGAGTCCTTCGCGATCCTCGTGGGCACCAGAAAACGCGCCCCGCTTGTGGCCAAACAGCTCGCTCTCGATCAGGTTGCGCGGCAGCGCGCCGCAGTTGACCGGGACGAAGTGTCCGCGCCGGGCGGACCCGTCGTGGATCGCGTGGGCGACGAGCTCCTTGCCCGTGCCGGTCTCGCCGCGGACCAGGACGGCGACGCCTGTCCGGGCGATCTTGGCGAGCTGATGAAACCGGTGCTCGAGCTCGGAGCTCACGGTGCGAAACGCGAACGGCGCGGTGGGCTCGGCCGCGAGGTCGCGATCGGTGTCCCCGTCGGGGTTGCCGCCGTCCTCGCGAAACATCAGCAGGGTGCCACCGACCTCGATCACATCACCATCGGTCAGGGTGGCAACACGCGCCGTTTCGCCATTGACGAAGATGCCGTTCTTGGAGCCGAGGTCGGCGACTTCCCAGCCACCGGCCTGGCGGCGCACGGCGAGGTGTTTGCGCGAGACCCCATGGTCGGGGACCGAGAGCATGGCGGTCTTGCCGTGACGCGCGAAGGCGCGCCGCAGATCTCGGCCGACGGTGACTTCCTGGAGATCGCCGAGCGCGACCCGCAGCGCGGGGGCGGTCAACCGACCTCGCTCGCAGATCACGATGAGGCGCGGGGCCTCGCCATCGGCGCTCGGATCATTTTCCGCAGCTCCGGTCTTGTTGGCTGTCTCGGTGAGATCGCTCACGATGCCTCTGTCATTCAGATATCCGTAGCCGAACAACAGGTTGCATCCATTCTGGGGTCAGGAGGTAGGCTTTGATGCGGGTGTTGGTCGAACGCGCGACGCGCCGATGATCCGCTCGATCGTAGGCCGTTCTCGGCTCGACCGCGTCAGTGCACTACCGCAAACGGCGAGCTGGTCCTTGATGGGTACATGGCGACACGACCGTCGAAATTACGACAGCTAGGAGAAAATTTTTTTCGGAGATCTATTCCGCTGAGAAAGCCAGCCAGGAGGTGAAGTCGCTTCAAACGGCTCGATGATCGCGCCTCGATGCGCTCCGGAGTGGCCGATTCTCTGTCGAGACCCGCCACAAGCGGCGAATTGGAGTTCTCGGCAGACGCCAGGACTAGGTCCGAAATTGCGACAGCTCGATCTGCATGCGCCGGCACCACCGGCGGATCTGGATCGGCGCCTTGCCCATAGCGCGCCCCACCGCGGCGACGTTGCCGCTGTACGCGCGGAGTAGCTCGATCACGCGTCCACGCAGCACATCCTCTTCAGGCCGCAGGCTGTCGAGGCTCGGCGGGACATGGGTCCGGATCGCTCCGGAGAGGTGCTCGAGGCGGATCTCGCCGCTATCGGTCAGCGCGACCGCGGCGCCCAGCGCCTGCTCGAGCTCGCGGATGTTGAGGGGCCACGCATAGCGGACCAGCGCCCGGGCGGCCGCGCGATGCAGGGTGATGCGCTCCGGATGCTGCGTCACGCGCGGCAAGATCGCCGCGATCAGCGTGCCGAGATCCTCGCGGCGGTCGCGCAGCGCGGGCAGCACCATCTCGAAGCCGGCGAGCCGTGCGTAGAGGTCCTGGCGGAACCGGCCGTCCGCGATCCGCGCCGGGATGTCCTGGTGGGTCGCGGCGACGACCCGGATGTCGACCTTGACCGCGTCGCTGGCGCCGATCGGACGGACCTCGCCGTCCTGGAGAACACGGAGCAAGGCGACCTGCGATTCCTCGGGGAGCTCGGCGATCTCATCGAGGAACAGCGTGCCGCCGTGGGCGCGGCGCACGAGGCCTTCGCGTCGCTCGTTAGCGCCGGAGAACGCGCCCCGCTTGTGGCCGAACAGCTCGCTCTCGATCAGGTTGCGCGGCAGCGCGCCGCAGTTGATGGGAACGAACGGGCCGCGCCGCGCGGATATGTCGTGGATCGCGCGGGCGACGAGCTCCTTGCCGGTGCCGGTCTCGCCGCGAACCAGGACGCTGACATCGGCGCGGGCGATCTTGGTGAGCTGTTGAACCCGGTGCTCGAACTCGGAGCTCACGGTGCGAAACGCGAGCGGCATGGCAGGCTCGGCCGCTAGATCGCGATCGGTCTCCCCCTCGGGTCCGCCACCCTCCTCGCGAAACATCAGCAGCGTGCCACCAGCCTCGATCAGGTCACCGTCGGTCAGGGTGGTGATGCGTGCGATTTCGCCATTGACGAGGATGCCATTCTTGGAGCCGAGGTCGGCGACTTCCCAACCGCCGAACTGGCGGCGCACGGCGAGGTGTTTGCGCGAGATCTCGTGATCGACGACCGAGAGCGCGGCGGTCTTGCCGTGACGCACAAGGCCCCGCCGCGAGTCTCGGCCCACGGTGACTTCCTGGAGATCGCCGAGCGCGACGCGTAGCGCGGGAACGGTCACCCGAGCGCACTCGCAGACCACGAGGAGACGTGGGGCACCGTCATCGGGGCTCGAATCGCGGGCTACGGCTCCGGCCTTGCTGACTGTCTCGGTGAGATTGCTGTTCACGACCCCCCGTAGTTCAAAATCCGTACCTGAACGACGGGTGCCATCCATGCGCGGGTCCGGCCTACTTCTTGATGAGGTACGGTGCCTTGCTTGTGCAAGCCGCCGGCCACTTCGTCGAAGGCAAGCGCCGGCCGCCCGGCAAGCGCCGCGTTGACGGCCGAAACGGCGCGGCTAGCGTGGCGCGAACACGTCGCCGGGGTTCCAGCGCGGGCGCTGGTCGGCGTTGGCGACGTCGACCGCCGTCAAGTAGACGAGGTTGGCCATCGTGACACCCGAGTCGAAGTCGATCGGCGGATCGCGCTGATCGAGCTTGTCGAGCGGCGAGTGGTACGCGGTGCCACGCCACTTGGTGAACAGCGCGCGATTGTGGTCGCTGCCGCCCGCGCGATCGCGAAACCCCGGCCGGAAGATCATCGACGGCACGCCAGCGCGCGCGAACGGCGCCTGGTCGCTGCGCAGGAAGAACCCCTGCTCGGGGACCGGATCGGGCGAGACCAGGAGCCCGAGCGCGGCGGCTGCACGCGCGACAGGTCCGGCGAGCGAGCTGCGCTCGGCGCCGTCGGCGACCACGTCGACGATCGGCCACATCATGCCGGTCTGGTCGATGTTGATGTTGGCGACGATCTGGTCGATCGGCCACAAGGGGTGCGCGGTGAAGCCCTCGGCGCCGAGCAGGCCGAGCTCCTCGCCGGTGGTCACCAGCAGGATGACCGTGCGGCGCGGAGGCCGCGGCTGCGCGCGCAACGCACGGGCGATGACGAGCAGCTGGGCGACGCCCGAGGCGTTGTCGATCGCGCCGTTGCGGATCGCGCCGCTGCCGTCCACCCCGAGGTGATCGAGGTGGGCGCTGACCACGACGGCTTGCCGCGCCAGCTGCGGATCGCTCCCCTCGATCCGGCCGATCACGTTCGCCGACGCGAGGTCCCGCGCGCGCCCGTGATAGCGGATCCGGAGGGTCCCCGGGAGATCGAAGTGCTCGAGCTTGCCCGCGGAGGCACGTGCCTCTTCGGCATCGAGGTCTCGTCCGGCGGCCGCCAGCACCGCGCGTGCGGCCGATGCGTCGAGCACCAGGCTCGGCGCCGGGAGCGACCGCGACCGCGCGGCGTCGCCCTCGACGAGGCCCATCGTGCCCGATCGGTACGACGCGATCGTCGACGTCCACGGCAGCGTGGTCGCCTTGCGCGTGCGCAGGGTGACGATCCCGATCGCGCCGTGCTTGGCGACGCAGGCCCACTTCGCCGCGGCGTCCGAGCGCACCGTCGCCCGCGCCGGCGGCAAGCTGTCGTCGACCCCGGCGAGCATCACGGCAAACCGGCCGCGGAGATCGACGCCCGCGGCGTCATCGCGCCCGCTGTCGACATCGCAGACGCCCTTGCCGACGTACGTCATCGGCCCCGACAGCTCGAGGTCCGGGTGCGCGAGATCGGCGTTCACGAGCGCGCTGTCCGGAACGCGGATCGCCGCCGCGAGCGCCGGATCCGAGAGCTCGACGGTCGTCGCGGCCAGATCGGGCGTCACCTCACGGAGCCGCAGGGGCTGGAAGTAACCCCCCTCGCCCCCGGGGGCGATCCCCATCATCGCGAGCCGCGACGCGACGTACTCGGCCGCGACGTCATAGCCGGGCGTGCCGGCGCGCCGGCCGGACAGCAGATCGCTCGCGAGGAAGCGCATGTCCGCGCGCAGCTGCGCGACGTCAAACGGCGGCGAATCCGGCGCCGCCGATCGAGGCCGGGGTGAGCCCGTGCAGCTTACGCCGAGGGTGGCGAGCAGGAGGTACGCGCGTATCATCGGCTCGCATCCTAGCCACCTCGCGAGCAGAGTGGCAGGCTCGCGCCCTGCAACTTGCTCCTCGAGCCTGCGCGCCGCGTGCCTGCTCGCCGCTCGAGCCAGCTACAGCACGCAGACTCCTGCCAGGCACACACCGGGCAGCCCGAGCAAGCCACCGCGGCAGAGCGACAGGTCGGGCTTGTGCTCGTTGGCCGGGCAGGAGACCGAGCTGCCGGTGCAGCTCTCGGCCGCATCGCACGAGCCGACCGCCGGGCGGCAGACCGAGCCGGCCGCGGTGAGCGCATCGCTCGGACACGCGGCCGAGCTGCCGGTGCAGCGCTCGGCCACATCACATGCGCCGGCCGCCGCACGGCAGACCGTACCGCCCACGGTGAGCACGTCGGCCGGGCAAGCGGCCGAGTTGCCGGTGCAGGTCTCGGCCACGTCACATGCACCGGCCGCCGCGCGGCAGACCGTGCCGGCCACGGTGAGCGCATCGGCCGGGCAAGCGGCCGAGCTGCCGGTGCAGCGCTCGGCCACATCGCACGCGCCGGCTGCCTCACGACAGACAATCCCCGCGGCGCGTGGTGCGCAGGTGCCGTCGACCGCCGCGCCGGCCGCGACGCTGCACGCCTGGCAATCGGTCGGATCCCCGCCGCCGCACGCCGTATCGCAGCAGACGCCGTCGGTGCAGAAGCCACTGGCACAGTCAGCGTTCGTCGTGCAGGCATTGCCGTTGTTGTTATTGCCCGATGCGGCCACGAACGCGTAGGCCGCGCCTTCCGAGCTGCCCAGCTCATCGTGGTCGGGTGCCCCGATCAACGCCGTGCTCCCGGAGAGGGCAACCGAGTTGCCGAAAAAGTCGGCGGAGGCGCCATCGTTGGCGTTGAGCTTGGCTTGCTGGGTCCAGCTCGTGCCGCTGCGCCCGAATATATAGGCCGAACCCGACGCCCCGCCCAGATCACTGTCGGTGGACGCCCCCAGCACCGCCGTGTCCGCCTCGAGGGCGACCGAGATGCCAAACCCATCGCCTTCCTGGCCATCCGCGGCCAGGATCTTGGCCTGTTGAGTCCAGCTCGTGCCGCTGCGTACAAACACGTAGGCCGAACCTGAATCCGTGCCATGATCATCGTCGAGATTGGCTCCCACCAGCGCCGTGTCTCCCGAGACGGCGACCGAGACGCCGAACTGGTCGCCTTCCTGACCGTCCGCGGCCAGGAGCTCGGCCTGCTGGGTCCAGCTCGTCCCGCTGCGCACGAACACATAGGCCGATCCTGCACTGTTGGCCAGGACATCATTGCCAAACGCCCCGACCAGGGCCGTGTCCCCCACCACGGCAACCGAGATGCCGAACTGGTCGGCGGCCGCGGTGTCGGCGCCCCGGAGCTTGGCCTGCTGGGTCCAGCTCGTGCCGCCGCGCACGAACACGTAGGCCGCACCCGATCGACCATTGTCATTGGTCGTCCCCACCAGGGCCGTGTCCCCCGACAGCGCGACCGAGATGCCGAGCAGCTCGTTGGAGGACGCATCCGCGGCCGTGAGCTTGGCCTGCTGGGTCCAGGTCGTGCCGCTGCGCACAAAGACATAGGCCGCGCCTGCGTCAGAGCTTGCTTCATCGTTGAAGATCGCTGTCACCACGGCCGTGTCCCCCGACAGGGCGACCGCGCCGCCGAAGTTGTCATTGGCCCCGCCATCTGCGGCCGTGAGCTTGGCCTGCTGGGTCCAGCTCGTGCCGCTGCGCACGAACACATAGGCCGCGCCTGCGTTGGTGCCCCTATCATCATCGCCGAGTGCCCCCACCAGGGCCGTGTCCCCCGAGATCGCCACCGAGACCCCGAGGAGATCGAAGTCCTTGCGATCGCTCGCGAGCAACTCCGCTTGCTGCACCGAGATGGGTGCCTTGACCTGCAGGAGCGGCGGCGCCCCGGTGAGCGGCGACGACTGCTCGCCGCCGGAGGTGCCTGTCTGGCAGGCTGGAATTGCTACCGCGAGGAGCGTGGCCAGCAACACGTCCGATGTACGTAGTCCCACGTTCATTGGTGTCTTTCTCCTGATTCCCGATTTGCCATGAAACAACCACCCAGGGTGGACTCTGCATCTTATCTCAGTGCACCCAGCGCTACGTGCTTATCTTCATTTCGGCGCGTTAGAAACGCGTGATCCTCGCCAGGGCGATCGCCGTGACCCGCGCGGACAACCGGCGGATGGCGCGCGAGCCTGCCCGCGACTCCGCGAGCTGCTCGTCGGAGACACGCTTGCCATGAGCGGCCCGACGCACGGTCAAGCGAGGGTCGATTGACATCAACTTTCCGGGCGCGCGACGTGCACTCATCACCAGCCGGATCTAGCCGTTATCGAGTCCAGCATGACCTTTGACCGAGATGATGCGTAGAACGGATGCGGGCCTCAAGCGACACACCGCACCCAGCGCGACCAGCTCCTGCCGCGCGGCGAGCGCTCGCCTGGACGCGTCGTCAGACTTCTCCCGGCGCCCCGACCGGCTCAACGCGCGGGATCAAACGCGCTTGGTTCGTCCCCGAAGACACCCGCGCAGGCGCCGTCACGCCGGCCGAACGATGACGGCCTGCGTCTGGGTCACGAGCGCCACGCGCTTGCCGGCGTAGTCCCGCAGATCGGTCTGCACGACGATCGTGGTCTTTCCGACGTGGAGCGGCGTGGTGGTGCCATGCACCGCGCCCTGGGTGACCGGGCGGAAGAAGTTGGTCTTCGATTCGATCGTCGACGTCATCGCGCCCGCGGGCAGGTTCATGAACGCGCAGATCGCCCCGAGGCTGTCGGCGAGCGTCATCAAGGCGCCGCCGTGGATCACGCCGGCCGTGGTGCACAGCTCCGTGCGCCAGGCCAGGCTGCCCTTGACTTCCTCGCGGGTCGCCGAGGCGATGGTGATCCCGCAATGCTGGACGAACGGCATGGTCGCGGCGACGTCGTGCATGGTCGCGGCGTCGTCGTTGCTCATGGCTTCTCCAGCACGATGACCACCCGGGGCCTCACCAGATCACGACTTGAGCGCGCCCGACGCCTTGGCAACGTGCGTCGCGATCGCATCCATCAGCGGCGGCGACAGGCAGTCGTAGGGCGTCAGCCCAAGCTCGCGCAAGCGGCCCCGCACGGTCTCCATCTTTCCCGGATCGGTCCCCGATTCGATGATCGAGGACACGAACGCCGCGAACCCCGGCGCCGACCACCCCGCGTCCGGCGACAGCTCCGTGTGGATGAAGTCCAGGCCGTAGAACGGGTGCTTGGTGTTCTCGATGCGCCCGAACATGTGGACGCCGCAGTCTTTGCACGCATGACGCTGGATCGCCGCGTTGGGATCCACCACGGCGAGCTTGTCGGCGTTCTCGGTGACCGAGAGCTTGTCGCGTGAAACGACCGCGACGACCGAGAACATGGCGCCTTTGGGCTTCCAGCACTTGGTGCACCCGCAGGCGTGGTTGTGCGCGGTCTGCGCCTGGACCTTGACCTTGACGGGCTTGGTCGAGCAGTGACAGACGAGCGTGCCACCGGCGAAGTCGTTGCGACCCGGTTTGATGCCATGATCCACGCTGGGATGGATCGAAACTGCGCTACTCATGTTCGGCTCCTGGTTGTGATTGAGAACGGGGCTGCGGTGTCCCGTACACCTGTTCGCGATCCTCGCGCTCGCGAGGACGCCGCAGAGTGGCACCGCAGCTTTGGCGCCGCAAGCCGCGCAACCAACAGCGTAGATCACGAGCTACGGGTGCGAGGTTAAACGTCTACGGCGCCCCGTCGCGCGAGGCGGACCTTCAAAAGCCGAACGCGAGGCCCAGGCTCATGTCGGCGCCGATGCCGCTGTTGAGGTTGATCGCGCTCCCGACCTGCTTGACGACGGCGATCCCGGCGATCGCATCGAGGTCGATGAGGAACGCGAGGCTGCCGCTGATGTGCTTGGTGTAGCCGATGCCGGCACCGGCGAGCAGCGGACCTTGCGCGACGATGTCGGTGTCCATGCCCGGCCCGGTGGCGGTGGTATCGATCTTGAGCGTGTTGCGCAGGATGCCGCCGCCGAGCTCGCCCATCACGCGGAAGCCATCTCCGGACGCCGAGAACGCCCGGCGCACCCGGAACAGCACCCCCGGCGCGATCGTCGAATGCCCCATGATGTTGGCCCCGACAGGGAAGCCGACCCGCGCGACGATGCCGATCGAGAGCTGCGGGTTCAGGTAGTAGCTGAGCTCCGGAACCAGCACGACGAGGCTGGTCCCGATGCAGCACGACTGGACCTTGTTGCCGCTCTCGGTGGTGCCGGTGACGTAGCCAAGCCCGGTCCCACCGGTGAGGGCGAGGACGATCTTGGACGACCTCTTGGAGGGCTTACCGCCGTCCTCCATGCCCGCGGAGACACCGGTGTCGGCGTTGCCTCCGTGGGTGGTCGAGGTCTTGCCGCCGTTGATCGGATCTTCCGTATCCCCGGAGCTCGAGCCGGCCTTCCCGAGGGTCATGATGTTCGGCGCGCCCGACGAGCCCTTCGCGGCGAGGGGCTTGTTGTTCGCGTCGTACGCCGCGATGTAATAGTGGACGAGGCTGCCGTGCATCGCGGAGGCCGGGATCGTGCCGGCGTACCGGCAGCCACCCTGCTTGAACAGCCTGGCCTCGACGAAGTCGATCGCGCCCTCGGGGCGATACATGACGACGACCCGGGCCGGCGAGAGGTCGCTGCCGACCAGGGCTTCGATCGGCTGCGCCACGCCGGTCCTGCCGGTGTCGATGACGGTATGGCGGATCCCTCGGACCGCCTTGCAATCGACACCCTCGGAGACCGGCTCGGCGCCATCGCCGGCCGCGGCCTTGGCCTCGTCGAGCATCCTCACGAGCTCGGTCGACTTGTAGGCCGCGTCGATCGTGATCTTCGGATCGATCTGCACGGCCGACAGGAACGCCACCTTGGCCGCTTCTTGATCAGAACCGGCGAGCTGCGCGATGCCGAGATCCAGGTAGACCCGCGCGACGATGGGATCCTTGTCGAGCTTGGCCTTCTTGGCGATCGCGAGCGCCTGGTTGAGCAGCCGCCGCGCCGCCTCGTAGTCCATCGCGTCGTAGCTCGCCATCGCCGCGCGCGCCTTCGCCGCGATGTCGGCTCTCGGATCGGCATGCGCCGGCGCCGCCAGGCACCACACGATGCCGACGATCACCGCGGCCAGACAGCGCGTTCGCATGTTGTTTCTATACCAAAGCCCCCGGCGCACGCGCCAAGGCTTTCGCTCCGGACACAACGCCTGGGAAGCGCGAGAATCCCCTGGGCACGCGCGCGCTCCTAGTGTTCGGTGATCACGAACTCGACGCGGCGGTTCTGGGCCCGTCCGTTGGCGGTCCGATTGTCCGCGATGGGTACGTTTTCGCCGTAGCCCTTGGGGGTCATCCGGTCGCTGGTCACACCCTTCTTGATCAAGTAGGTGCGGACCGACTCGGCGCGGCGCTGTGACAGCTTGAGGTTGAACGCATCGTCGCCCTGGCTGTCGGTGTGGCCGCCGACCTCGACCTTGATCTTGGGGTTGTCCTTCATCGCCTGCGCGACGTCGTCGAGCAGCGCGAACGACACCCGCTTGATCGTGGCGCGATTCGTATCGAAGAACACGGTCTGCTTGAGCTCGATCTTGGTCTCGGTGACGACGACCAGGTTGTACTTCCTGGGGCAGCCGTCGGGCGGGACGCCTGGCTCGTTGGGACACTTGTCGTCCTTGTCGAGGACGCCGTCCTTGTCGTTGTCCGGATCCGGGCAGCCGTCCGCGTCCTCGAAGCCGTCCTTGTCCTCCGGATCATTGGGGCACTTGTCGTCCTTGTCGAGGATGCCGTCCTTGTCGTTGTCCGGATCCGGGCAGCCGTCCGCGTCCTCGAAGCCGTCCTTGTCCTCCGGATCATTGGGGCACTTGTCGTCCTTGTCGAGGATGCCGTCCTTGTCGTTGTCCGGATCCGGGCAGCCGTCCGCGTCCTCGAAGCCGTCCTTGTCCTCCGGATCGTCCGGGCACTTGTCGACGTTGTCGAGGATGCCGTCGCCGTCCCGATCGCCGGGGCCGGGCGGCGGTGGCGGCGGCGCCACCTTGTCGACGCACCTGTCGCGCGGCGACTTGTCGATCGCCAGCCGGGCGTTGGTCTCGGCGACCTCGGCCTCGTGGCGCGCGTCGTAGTAGTTGCCCTCGTCGAGCTCGTGCTGCGCGAAGTCGTTGTGCGACTCGGCCATCGCGAGCTCGACCGGTGCGCAGCGCTGGGCGCCGTTGTCGCGCGCGGTCGCGATCAGGCCCGCGGTCGTGCCGGTCCTGGCGCGCACGGTGCTACCGGCGCAGCCCGCCCCGAGCGCCCCGAGGGCGACGAGGATGCCCAGCACGATGCGCAGCGCGACGGGGGACGCGCTCGCCGCCCGCCTCACGGGCCGTCCTTCGCCGGCGCGACGCGTGAACCAGGCGTGCGCTTGGGGGACGCGGGGGGCGACGCCGGGGGCTCGTTCGACGTCGCGCCCGGCGAGCCGGCGGGGTCCTTTGCTGGCGCGACGTCGGGTTGATCGTCGTCATCGAGCGGCCGCTTCGAAGGATCCTTCTCGGCGATCTGCGCCTCCTCGGTGGCCTTGTTCGCGGCCTCGGTGGCGAGCCGGCCGAACCGGTTCGCGCCCTGGAAGTCGGCGTACGCAGCGACCTCGCGCGCCTTCGCCAGGTACTGCGTGGCACGGGTCCACCAGTACGGCGCGTACTTGTCGGCGTGGGCGGCGCGCGCCGCGTCGACCGCGTCGGACGCGTGGAAGGTGACCTCGCTGACGTAGACGATCGGCCCGCAGCCGGCGAGCACGCCGGCACAGACCACGACGAGCATCGAGGGCAGGAGGCGCAGGCGACACACGCGGCGGGCCATCGCCTGCGAGCTTATCCCACCGGGATTTCCTCGCGCCAGGGAGGCGCCCGCCCCGTTCCCGCTCGCTCGATCGCGCTCGGTCGTCATCATCATCGCGACCGCACCCGGCGGCCATCACGCCCCAGCTCGATGGCGACGTAGATCGCCGATCCGAACAGCGCGAGCAGCGATACGACAAACGCCCAGCCAAGCTGGACCGCGAACAACGAGATCCCCTGGCCGGCCTGCCAGCCGAGGTAGTCGGTCGCCGTCGTCAGGCGGTGAATCCCGGCGACGACGAGCACGAGCAGGACCAGCGCGATCGCGCTCCCGGCGTACAGCAGCGCCCCCTGGTAGCCTCGGCGCAAGAGCAGGCCGGCCCCGTACCAGCCACCGATCACGAGCGCGGCGTGCCCGACCATGAGCGGCAAGACCGCCACCCCGGCGAGCTTCTTGGGGTTCACCCAGTACATCCAGGCCCACGCCGGGTGGACCGCATAGAAGTACAGCGCCACGGGCGCGACCACCGCGGCGGCGTGCAACGCGACGAGCTGGAAGGCCGGCGCCGCAAACGGGCCATCGGCGCGAATCCGATCGCGGGCGATCAGCGCGAACCCGATGCCGAACAACAGGTTGACCAGCGCAACGACCGGAATGGCGGCCTCCGAGGGACACGGTAACACGGCGCGCGCCAGATCCCGGGATCGCGGCATGGCGATGCCGCTCCGGCGTGTCGATCAGCGGCGTTCCAGGGGCGGCGTCCGCGAGCCGGTATCGGGGTCCGGCGGCTCGGGCTGGCCCAGGATCGCGCTCGCCGCCGTGAACTCGACCGCCGGGGTGACGTGGTCGCGCGCGAGCGGGGGCAGCGGCGTCGGTACGTCGATCTCGCCGGCCACGAACGTGGTCTCGACCATCGGCAACGGCGGCGCGGCGGCGACGACCCCCTCGATCGGGGTGCCCTCTTCGACCAGCATCTCGCTCTCGACGTCCTCGGCCTCGATCACGCGGACCGCCTGGGCGACGTTGGTCACGACCCAGTCGTCCTGGCCGGCTGGCGACGGCGGCGGGGCCAGGGCCGAGACCGTCCACCCGCTCGAGTCGTGCGTGGGGGCGAGGACCGGCGCCCGCTCCATCGTCTCGTCGGGCTCGCGCGGCGGCGGCGGCGCGATCACCGATTCGCTGCTCGTGCTCCCGGTGGCGTCGCCGGTGCCGAGCGACGAAAGCGCCTCCTCCAGCGGCTGCATCTTGTTGAGGGCGGTGTCGACCGGCGGCGGCGCGGGCGCCTCCTCGAACACCGTCGCCTCGAAGTCGTCGTCGGACAGGAGCTCGATCTTGGGCGCGTCCTCGGCGTGGGCGTCGAGGAACGGCACCGCGAACCGTTCGGTCAGGATGTTGTAGGCGGTGCGCAGCGCGCGCCGGGTCGCGCTCGCCGTGAAGTCGCGCCGCACCCGCTCGTAGGCGTTCTGGGCGAGCCGGTCGCGCAGGAGCGGCTCGCCGATCAGGCGCAGCACCTTGCGCGCGAGATCGAGCGGATCGCCGGGCTCGAACAGCAGCGCCTCGCGGTTGTTCTCGACGACCTGCGCGAGGGTCTCGCGGCGCGGCGCGACGATCGCGCGGCGGCACGCCATGTACTCGAGGATCTTGGTCGGGAACACCACGGTCGGGCTCGGCGTGAGGTCGGACGCCGCGGGGACCACGCAGACCGTCGCGGTCGCGAGCAGGGCCGGCAGCTGGTCGTGATCGACCGGCGCCATCACCTCGACCTTGTCGCCCAGGCCGAGCTCGCGGATCCCGTCGCGCAGCGGCTGGTCGAACCTGGGCGCCATCGAGCCGGCGAGCACGAGGCGCGCGTCGACCTCGCGAACGATCGCCGCCATCGCGCGGACCAGGACGCGCACCCCGCGGCCGGGATCGATCGAGCCGACATACAAGACGCGCGGCGGGCCGCCGGTCGGCGGGACCTCCCAGTCGAACCGATCGATGTCGACCCCGGGCGGCGACAGCATGACGCGCTCCGGCTTGCCGCGGCTCTGGAGCGCCTTCACCGCCGCGGGGGTCGGGGCGAGGATCAGATCGGCGGCGGCCAGGCAGGCTTCCTCGTCACGGGCGTACTGCGTGTCGAGCTCGGGCTCCGTCGTGGTCTCGCCAAGCGGTGACCGCGCGAGATCGTAGACCATGGCGTAGCCGAGCCGCGCCCGGGCCTCGAGCACCGGGATGCCGCTCCAGCTGTCCCGACAGTGCACGACATCGTAGTCGGCGCCATCGAGCTGGCGCTTGAGCGCGCGTTGAAACGACTGGATCTGCGACCGCAGATCGGCCTCCTGGGTCGGGACCCGCAGCACCCGCACCGAACCTTGCCGCTCGACGTAGGCCTGATCACCCTCACGCACCACCAGGAGATCGACCGAGTGGAGCGGGGTCAGCGAGCGGATCACATGACGGAGCTGGACCCCCGCCCGCCGCGGCCCGGGTACGGCACAAAATCCCGTGAGCAGCACCCGGGGCATGGCGGACACGATCCTCGGGCAACTCGCGGGCTCGCGCAAGGCCGAATGCTAGATCGTCGTCGGTCCGTCGCCTTGATCCGGCTCGACGGCTGCGTTATTCCCCGAGGGGTGAATCGGTTGATCGAATATCTCCGGCAACATTTGATGATCGACTTCCAGGGTGATCTGACGGTGGGGAAGGTACGGGAGTTACTCGCGGGCGACGACAGCCGCGACGCCAAGGCCCTGCTTGCCAAGCTCGTGGCAGAGAAGAGCGTCGAGGACATGTTCCTCGTGCTGGCCGACTGCCTGCTCGAGCCGGTGCAACGCGCGCTCACGGACGACGTGATGCGCGAACAGATAAGGATGTACTCCGAGAGCTAGCTGTAACCTGCGAACCCTACGTCGATCCTGCGCATGGCTGCCGTTCGTTCAGGTCCGCGCACGTCCGTTCTCGCACGGAGCTCGCGGGCCAGGTGTCGGTCAGCTTCGTGGAATCCTTGTGCTAGGGTCCCTGACATGGGGAATCCGGTGCCCGACAGCAAGACGCCTGTGCTCGTTGCCTTCGTCATGGTCGCTACCGGGATCGCCATCGCGGCGGTGCAGGGCCTCGTGCACGGCTCGATCACGGGCGGCGTGATCGCCGCGGCCGGCGCGATCCCGGCCTGCTACGGCATGTGGAAGGGGATCCAGCAGGAGACCCAGGGTACCCTCGCGATGAGCGTTGCGGCGGTGCTGGTCTGCCTGGGCGCGGGAGCCGTGCTGATCGTGCTCCGCGTGGTGTCCTGGCTGCATTGATCTATTGAGCTGAGGAGTACGGCGATGCGCGTTACCACCATCGCGATCATTTTCGGCGTCGTGGCGAGCCTGGTTGGCCTGGACGTCCTGGGCATCCCCACCCGCGCCCACGGCCAGGCTCCGGCAGAGCGACCCGAGGACCCGGCGCCCGGGGCCACGGCGGCCAGACCCACCAAGGTCGAGTACTCCGACCACGCGATGGGCACCAACGTCAACGTGTGGTTGTGGACCGCCGACGAAGCCGGCGCCGCGAAGGCCGCTGCTGCTGTGTTCGCCGAGATGAAGCGGCTCGACAACGAGATGACGAACTGGGATCCCAAGCCCGGGGAGCCGCCGTCGGAGGTCTGGCAGATCAACGCCGCCGCGGGGGGCAAGCCCGTCAAGGTCTCGGACGAGACCTTCGCGGTGATCGAGCGCGCGCTCGACATCTCGAAGCGGTCCAAGGGGTTGTTCGACATCACGGTCGGCGCGTTCCGGGGCCTATGGCGATTCGACGACGACATGGACGGCTCGCTGCCCGCCCCCGCCGACGTCAAGAAGCGCCTCGCGCTGGTCAACTGGAAGGACGTGATGCTCGACGCGAAGAAACACACCGTCCTGCTCCGGCGCAAGGGCATGTCGATCACGCTCGGCGGCATCGCCAAGGGCTACGCGGTCGACAAGTGCGTCGAGCTGCTCCACAAGCGCGGCTTCAAGGACTTCATGATGCAGGCCGGCGGGGACATGTACATCGCGGGCAAGAAGGGCCAGGAGCCCTGGACGGTCGCGATCCGCGATCCGCGGGGCCCCAACTACTTCGCGGTCGCGCCGATCGAGGATCACTCGTTCTCGACCAGCGGCGACTACGAGCGCGGCTTCGTGGCCAAGGACGGCGTGCGCTACCACCACATCCTCGACACGCGCACCGGTCAGCCGGCGCACGCGTCCCGATCGGTGACGATCCGCGCCAAGGACGCGTTCACCGCCGATGCGTGGTCCAAGGTGATGTTCATCATGGGGCCCAGGGACGCCCTCCAGCTGATCAAGCGCGAGAAGCTCACCGACTTCGAGGTCGTGTGGGTCGACAGCGCGAACAAGATCGTGATGACCGACGGGATCAAGGCGGTGCTCACCGTCCTCACGCAACCGACGCCGGGTCCGTGACGCTCGCGCCCCGTGCAGGCGCCGCCGCGACGGTCTCCACGTCTATCATCCGCGCCGGATCGAGCCAGCGCGCGAGCGCCCCGCGGATCGTATCCGGCGTGACGGCGCGATAGCGCGCGAGCTCGGCCGCCAGCCCGTCGGGCTCGTGGCGATACAGCATGTGGCGCTGGATCAGCGACGCGCGGCGCAGGAGGCCGGTCAGGCCCCAGATCGCGCTCGCCTCGCGGCGGGTCACGGCGCGCTTGATCGCGTCCTCGTCGATCACCGCCCGGCAGGTGTCGTCGAGGATCGCGCGCACCGCCGCCGGATCGGCCCCGCTCCGCAGGTCGACCGCGACGTGAACTTCGCCGCCGAGCCGGCCGTTGGTCGTCCACGCCGACACGCGCTGGGCGAGCTGGGTCTCGTAGACCAGGCGTCGCCAGATCGCGCCGGTGCCGACCGCGGTCCACGCCGCGGTGACGATGTCGAGCTCGGGCTCGCCGTCGCCGAACGCGACCGGGCCCAGCCACGCGCGGTGGATCCTGCCGAGAGCGGCGAACCGGTCGGGCACGCGCTCGGGCACGCGCTCGGGCACGCGCTCGGGCACGCGCTCGGGCACGCGCTCGGGCACACCCTCGGCCCCGCCCTCGGGCACACCCTCGGGCACACCCTCGGCCCCGCCCTCGCCCGCCGCCGCGATCGGCGGCGGAACCGGTCGCACCGGGCGGCGCGACGCCGGGAAGCTGCCGAAGTAGCGATCGACCAGCGCGTCGACCTCGGGCGGGACGTCGCCCGCGATCACCAGCGTCGCGTTCGCCGGCACGTACCACGTGCGATAGAACGCCAGCACCTCGTCGACCGTGGCGGCCTGGATGTCGTCGTGGCGCCCGATCGTCAGGTGGCGCAGCGGGTGGCCCTCGGGGTACAGCGCGCGGGCGACGGCGAACCGCTCGGCGCCGTACGGCACGTCCTCGTAGCGCTGGCGGCGCTCGGCGCGGACCACCGCTTGCTGCGTGACGAGCCGCGCGCGATCGAAGTCGCGCGCGAAGTAGCCCATGCGCTCGCTCTCGAGCCACAGCGCGAGCGCCAGCTGGTGCGCGGGCACGACCTCGTGGTAGGCGGTGCGGTCGGCGCTGGTCGAGGCGTTGGCCTCGGTCCCGCCGGCGCGCTTGAGCACCTCGTAGTGGTGGCCGCCGAGCCGCTCGGGCGAGCCCTTGAACAGGTGCTCGAACAGGTGCGCGAAGCCGGTGCGATCAGCGCGCTCGTCGGAAGCGCCCACGCGGTACCAGACGCTCACGGCGATCTGCGGCGAGCTCGCGTCGGGGTGGACGACGACCTCGAGGCCGCACGGCAGCGTGCGGCGACGCGTCGCGAGGTGGGGCGCGTCATCGTGGAACGCGATGGTCATGTCACCTCCGTTCCCATCCTCGCGGCCTCATGGCGCCCTCTGGAGCGACAGCGCCAGCTGGTAGAGCACGCGGCGCGGCTTGCCGGTCTTGACCACGAGCCGGGCCGCCGCGTCCTTGGGCCCGAGGCCGGCCGCCAGGAGCGCCCGGAGCTCGGCCTCGATGTCGATCGCGGCGACGTCCGCGGTGCTGCCCCCGATCACCAGGGTGCATTCGCCGCGCGGCGGGACCTCGGCGTACTTGCCCGCGAGCTCGCCGACGGTGCCGCGGACGTGCTCCTCGTACAGCTTGGTCAGCTCGCGGCCCAGGCTCGCCGGGCGATCGGCGCCGAACGCGTCGGCGGCATCGGCGAGGGTCGCGCCGACCCGATCGGGGGCCTCGTAGAAGATCATCGTCGCCGGCTCGGCCCGCAGCGTACCCAGCAAAGCGCGCCGCGCGCCGGGTTCCCGCGGCGGAAAACCCAGGAACGTGAACCGATCGGCCGGCAGGCCGGAGCCGATCAGCGCGGCGAGCGCCGCCGAGGGCCCGGGCACGACCTCGACGCGCGCCCCGGCGGTGATCGCCGCGGTGATCGCGTAGGCGCCGGGATCCGAGACGCCCGGCATCCCGGCGGAGCTGATCACCGCGACGCGCCGGCCATCGCGCAGCGCCTCGGTGAGCTCGCCGGCGCGCCCGGCTTCGTTGCCCTCGAAGTACGAGACGAGCTTGCGCTCCCGGTTGCTCGCGCCGAGCGCATCGACGTGCGCGAGCAGGAGCTTCGCGTCGCGGGTGTCCTCGGCCGCGATCACGTCGGCCTCGCGAAGGATGCGCGCCGCCCGCATCGACAGATCCTCGAGGTTGCCGATCGGTGTGCCGACGATGAACAGCGTCCCGATCACGGAGCGCTGATCAGTACGCCAGGACGCGCCCCGACGCCATGTCCCCTCTCGATCCGTTCGGGGGCTTGTCCCGGCCCTGTCCGGAGTCCCCTGACAACCGCGCGACACGGGACACGTTTTTGGTTCCATTCCAAAGCGTTGCACCTGGCACACCGCGTGCTTGAGCGAGCTCGACCATCTGGGCCGGCACGTCCATCGCCTGCTGCAAGACCGCTTCGACCGGCGCAAGCTGCCGGACCGTCGAGCGCGGCCGGTCACTCGCGGCTGAGCGCGCCGATGTCGACCGAGGTGCCGAGCTCGGCCTCGAGGTACTTCTTGAGCCGATCGAGCATGCGCTTCTCGAGCTGGCGAGCCCGCTCGCGGCTGACCTGGTAGCGATCGCCGATCTCCTGCAGCGTGAGCGGCTCATCGGTGAGCCAGCGCTCGCGGAAGATCGTCTGCTCGCGGCCCTCGAGGGTCTGGGCGAACGCTTCGAGCTTGCCGCGCAAGAGCTCGGAGAACTCGCTCTGCGCGACGGCGCGATCGGGGCGAACGTCGTCGCTCGGCAGGTAGTCGAGCCGGGTACGCGTCCCCTCGTCGTCGTTGCTGCCGCCGAGCGGCGCATCGAGCGAGGCCTCGGGCGCGGCTAGCCGGCGCTCCATCTCGATGACCTCCTTCTCGGGGACGTCGAGCTTCTCGGCCAGGAGCGCCGTGGTCGGCTGGAAGCCGAGCTGCTCGAGCTTCTCGCGCTCCTTGCGCAGGTTGAAGAACAGCTTGCGCTGCGCCTGGGTGGTCCCGATCTTGACCAGGCGCCAGTTGTTGAGGACGAACTTGAGGATGTACGCGCGGATCCAGAACGCCGCGTAGCTCGACAGCTTGACGCCGCGATACGGATCGAACTTCGAGACCGCCTGGATGAGGCCGATATTGCCTTCCTGCACCAGATCGAGCAGGTTCTTGTGCGCGCGGCGGTACTCGTAGGCGATCTTGACGACCAGCCGGAGGTTGGCCTCGATCAGCTTGCGGGCGGCCTGGGTGTCGCCGTGCTCGACCAGGCGCGTCGCGAGCGCGTGCTCCTCGTCGGGCGTGAGCAGCGGATAGCGCCGCGTCTCGCGCATGTAGATCGCCATCGGATCGCGCCGGGCGAGCGAGCCTCCCCGCGCGGCCGGCGCCGGCGCCTCGGCGTCATCGTCGGCCACCTCGGCGACCTCGCCGGCTTCCGCGGCGTCGTCGACGTCGATCGGGACCGCCGCGCTCGCGAGGTCGATGTCCACCCCGGAGGGCTCCTCGGCCTTATCGTCCTTGTCCTCGTCTCGATCGTCGTCACCGTCGCCGGCCGCTCGGCCATCGCGCCCGTCGCCGTCGCGCCCGTCCAGCGCCGCCCGCTCGGCCGGGGACACGCCGTCATCCGCCGGCTTGTCGCCGACGTCGATCACCTTCGCTTGCTTCTTCGGACGGCGTTTCGGACCAGGCGCAACGGACACCGCGCCATCGGAGCCGTTGCCGGAGCTGCGTGACTTTCGCTCGGCCATCGTGCCCCAGCACCATACTACATGACACTACTAGGCGGTCACGTGCAAGCCCGCAGATCGTTCCTGGCGCCTCGAACGATGCACCCTATAATCGGTAGATGCGCAGCCGGTTGAACCTGGCCATGGTGGTGGCCGCGGGTGCCCTCGCACTCGTGCTTACCGTGATCCGACAATCGCCAGAAGGCGTTGTCTCCTTCGAGCTCAACACCCAGGAGGTTCGTGCGGCTCCCGGCGAGCCTCAGATGGCTCGCCACGATCTATCGGCGCTCAAGATCTTCAACATGACGCTGGTGCGCATCAAGGATCGCTACGTCGATCCGGTGCGCGTCGAGCCCAAGAAGATGCTCTACGCCGCGCTCGACAGCGTCCAGTTCAACATCCCCGAGGTCCTCGTCGAACCCGACCCGACCCACAACAAGGTACGCGTCACGGTGAACGACAAGCCCGAGACGTTCGACACCGACGACGTCGACTCGCCGTGGCGGCTCGCCAGCAAGCTCAAGAGGGTGTTCCGGTTCATCGAGGCCAACATGAACGCCGGCGCAGATCTCGCGAAGGTCGAGTACGCGGCCGTCAACGGCATGCTGTCGACGCTCGACCCGCACTCGATCCTGATGGACCCGGAGCAGGCCCGCGACATGGACGTCTCGACGAGCGGCAAGTTCGGCGGCCTCGGCATCGTGATCCGGATGATCGAGCGCAAGCTCACGGTCGTGAAGCCGATGAAGGACACGCCGGCGTGGCGCAAGGGCATCAAGGCCGGCGATCACATCGTGCGGATAAACCAGGAGCCGACCGAGAACCTGACCTCGAACGAGGCGGTCGATCGCATGCGCGGCGACCCGAAGACCGGCGTCACGCTGTTCATCGAGCGCAAGGGCGCCGACGGCCTCCTGCGGTTCGATCTGATCCGCGACGTGATCCGGGTCTCGCAGGTCGAGCACAAGCTGCTCGACAAGAGCGTCGGCTACATCAAGGTCAAGCAGTTCTCGAAGGGCATCGCGTCCGACGTCGCCGATGCGATGCACGAGCTCTCCGCCAAGGGCGCGTCGTCGTGGATCCTCGATCTGCGCGGCAACCCGGGCGGCCTGCTCGAGGAGGCGGTCCAGCTCGCGGATCTGTTCGTCGACAGCGGCACGATCGTGACCACCGTCTCGGGCCGCGATCGCGAGGCGCGCCGCGCCGAGCACGGGTTCGGCGATACGACGTCCTCGCTGGCCGTGCTGGTCAGCGGCGGCTCGGCCTCGGCGTCCGAGATCGTCGCCGGTGCGCTCAAGAACCTCGATCGCGCCGCGATCATCGGGACCCGCACGTTCGGCAAGGGCTCGGTCCAGGAGCTCTACGACAACGAAGATCACAGCAAGCTCAAGCTGACGATCGCCCAGTACCTCACCCCCGGCGATCGCTCGATCCAGAACCTCGGCATCGTCCCCGACATCCAGCTCCAGCGGATGTACATCCCGGACAAGAACGATTCGCCGCAGGACTTCGTGCGGATGCTCGCCCCGACGCGCACCTACGGCGAGAAGGATCTCGACGCGCACCTCGTATCGACCTACGCCAAGGACATCGACAAGCCGGCGTTCGAGGTCCCGTACCTCGTCGACAAGAAGAAGCCCGCCGCCGGCGCCGCCGCCGAGGTCAAGCCGCCCGACGACGACGACAGCCCCGATGACGACGAGATCGTCGAAGACTTCGAGATGCGGTTTGCCAAGCAGCTGGTGTCGAGCGCCTCGGCCCCGACCCGCCCCAAGCTCGTCGCCGGCGCCGGCAAGCTCGTCCAGAGCGTCCGCGCGGACGAGGAGAAGAAGCTCGTCGCCGCGCTGCAGACCATCGGCGTCGACTGGACCGCCGCGCCGTCTGCCGCGAGCGCCAAGCCGACCCTCGACGTCGCGATCACCGCGTCGCCGTCCGGTCACGCCACGGCCGGTGACACGGTGACGGTGACCGCCACGGTCAAGAACACGGGCACCGAGCCGGCCTATCGCGTGCTGTCGCGCCTCCAGGGCGATGACCCGGTGTTCGAGGACGCCGAGCTGCCGATCGGCAAGGTCGCGCCGGGCGAGACCAGGACCTACACGACGCAGCTCCAGGTCCCCAAGGACGCGCTCGATCGCGTCGATCGGCTCGGCGTCGAGGTCCGCGAGGCGCACAACGCGGTCGCCCACGTCACGCCGGCCGAGCTCAAGATCGAGGCCGCGCCGCGGCCGGTGTTCGCATACGCCTGGCAGCTGATCGATGACGGCAACGGCGACGGCCTGGTCCAGCGCGGCGAGCACTACCGCCTGCAGGTTCAGATCAAGAACACCGGCGCCGGGCCCACCCAGGAGGCGAGCGTGATCCTGCGCAACGCGACCGGCGACGGCGTGGTGCTCGACAAGTCGCGGGCCGAGCTCAAGGAGGCGCTGGCTCCCGGCCAGATCAAGGAGATCGAGTTCCCGCTGGCGACCGACGCCTCGCTCAAGGGCGACGAGCTGGTGGTCGAGCTCCTGGCCTACGACTCGGCGCTCGATGTCCAGGCCAGCGACAAGCTGCACTTCAAGCTCGCACCGGCCGTTCCGGCGCAGCCCAGGACCGGCGAGGTCACCGTGAAGGCCCCGACCACGATCCGCGCCGGCGCCTCGGATGACGCCAGCATCGTCGGCACGACCACCCGGGGGGCGAGCTACCCGGTGATCGCGTCGTTCGGTCCGTGGACCAAGGTCAAGCTCACCGCGGATGGCACCAAGGTCGGCTTCCTGCCGGCAACCGCGGTCGCCGGTGGTGGCTCGGGCCAGGGCCAGTTCACCCAGATGTGGAACTCGACCCCGCCGATGATCGCGCTGTCCGTCAAGGGCCTCGAGACCAACGCCGAGACCTACAAGCTCTCGGGCAATGTGTCCGGCGAGCAGCACGTCGAGGACGTCTACATCTTCGTCTCGAACCAGAGCGCCAAGATCGAGAGCCGCAAGGTGTTCTACCGCAGCAACCGCGGCGGCAAGGATGCCAAGTCCCTCGAGTTCTCGACCGATCTGCCGATGTGGCCGGGCTCGAACATGGTCACCGTCGTCGCGCGCGCGAGCTCTGAAGTTCGCTCCATGAAGACGATGTTCGTGTATCGCGACCCGCCGCGCACGGCCCAGGCCCCGTAGCCCCCGAGCCCTGCGAAGCGCCGGCTGCCGGGGACCTCCAAGTCGGCGCGACCTCTGGCAGAATAGCCGGTGAATGGCGACGCCACGAACGGCGTCTGAACGGGTGATATGCGCAACCTCCCGCGGTCGACTCCTCCGCTCGGTACCCTGGCAGCTCTCCGCGCGGCCCTGGGTCTGGTCGTCCTGATGATCGCCGCGCCTGCCTACGCGGACGACCTGGCCGGCTCGTACGAGGTCAAGTTCGAACAGGTCTCGAGCAACTGCGACCACCCGCTCGCGTACCCGGAGCACGGCACGCTCAAGATCGAGACCAAGGGAGGAGACGTGCAGGTCAACATCGAACGCACGCCGCTCATGATCGGCAAGTCCACCAAGACCAACAAGATCAACGTCAAGTCGCCCAAGCCGGGCCACACGCCGGTCGAAGGCATGGACGGCGTGTTCTCGATCGCCGGGCGCATCAACCCGGACGGCATGCTGTCGCTCGTGATGGTCGGCGAGTATCAGACCGCGGGAAAGCCGCTGTGCACGCAGTCATGGAACCTGACCGGCGTCCGGGCACAACCCGACAAGCCCGACAAAGCCGACAAGCCGAAGAAGTAACCGGCCTCCAGGGCCATACCGCACGAGGCCACCCATTGAACCTCGGAGCGCCACCGGCCTCCGAGCCGGGGTATGAACGAGCCATGCGAATCGCGTGGCTCGCCCTGGTTCTCGCCGGCTGTGGCGCATCGTCGTCACCGCCCCTCACGCCCACCCCTCCCGCCGGGCCGGAGGTCGCCGGGGCTAGCGTCACGCCGCCTGCGCCTCCTGCGCCGCCGCCGAGCCCGTATCCGGCGACCGAGCGACGGCCGGTCACCGACGCCTACGGCGAGGTCAAGGTCGTCGACGACTATCGCTGGCTCGAAGATCCCAAGGATCCCAAGGTGCTCGCCTGGACCACCGCGCAGAACCGGCTGACCCGGAGCCGGCTCGATCCACTGCCAGATCGCGCGAAGATCCACCAGCGCATCGCCGAGCTCCTGTCGAGCAAGGCGCCCGCGTACGGCGGCGTGACCGTGGTCTCTACCGGGGTGTTCGCGCTCGAGACCCAGCCACCCAAGCAGCAAGCGCTGCTCGTGGCGCTCGCCGATCCGGCGGATCCGAGCACCGAGCGCGTCGTGCTCGATCCCAACGCGCTCGATCCAAGCGGCAAGACGGCGATCGACTTCTTCGTGCCGACGCGCGACGGCAAGCGCGTTGGCGTCTCGCTGTCGGCGGGCGGCTCGGAGAGCGGCGATCTCCACGTCTACGACGTCGCGACCGGCAAGGAGCTGCCGGACACGATCGCCCGGGTCAACGGCGGCACCGCGGGCGGCAGCATCGCGTGGAACGCCGGCGGCAGCGGCTTCTGGTACACGCGGTACCCGCGCGACGGCGAGCGCCCGGCCGAGGATCTGGCGTTCTATCAGCAGGTGTATTTTCACCAGCTCGGCACGCCGGCGACCGACGATGTCCACGTGCTCGGCAAGGACCTGCCGCGGATCGCCGAGATCAACTTGAAGACCAGCCCCGACGGCCGGACGATCCTGGCCACCGTCGAGAACGGCGACGGCGGCGAGTACGCGCTCTACGCGATCGACGCCGCGGGCGGCGCCAGGGGCGCCACGGTGCAGCTGTTCAAGTTCACCGACAAGATCGTCCAGGCGAAGTTCGGCCCCGACGGCGTCCTGTACCTGGTCTCGCACCAGGACGCCCCCCGGGGTGCGATCTGGCGGCTCGCCAAGCCGTACGGCAAGACCAAGCCCGCGCTCGTCGTCGCCCAAGGCGATGGCGCCATCACCGACTTCGCCGTGACGGCGACCCACCTCTACCTCGTCGAGCTGCTCGGCGGCCCTTCGCGGCTGCGCAGCTTCCGGCTCGCCGGCGGCAAGGCGTCCTCGCCCGAGGTGGTCGCGACGCCGGTCCCGGTGTCGTCGATCGCCGCGCCACGGCCGATCGGGACCGACGACCTGCTCTACGAGACCCAGAGCTACACCACCACGCCCGGGTGTTTCCGTTACGCCGCCGCCACCAGGCGCAGCACGCCCACGGCCATGGTCCAGCCGATGGCGTTCGCGATGGACGACGTCGAGGTCGTGCGCGAGACCTGCACCTCGGCCGACGGCACCGCGGTCCCGCTCAGCATCCTGCGCAAGCGCGGCATCGCCCTCGACGGCTCCCACCCAACCCTCCTCCACGGCTACGGCGGCTACAACATCGGCCTCACGCCGCGCCTCCACCCGCTGACCCGGATGTGGATCGACCAGGGCGGCGTCTACGCCGAGGCCAACCTGCGCGGCGGCAACGAGCTCGGCGAGGCGTGGCACGAGGCCGGCCGGCTCGCCCAGAAGCAGCACGTGTTCGACGACTTCTACGCCTGCGCCCAGGCCCTCGTCGCCGGCGGCTACACCAAGCCCGAGCGCCTCGCGATCGAGGGCCGGTCCAACGGCGGCCTGCTCATGGGCGCCGCCCTGGTCCAGCACCCCGAGATGTACCGCGCCGTCGTCTCGGGCGTCGGCATCTACGACATGCTGCGCGTCGAGCTGACCTCGAACGGCGCGTTCAACGTCACCGAGTACGGCACCGTCTCCGACCCCACGCTGTTCCGCGCCCTCTACGCCTACTCGCCGTACCACCACGTCGTCGACGGCACCGCCTACCCGGCGATCCTGCTCACCACCGGCGCCAACGACCCCCGCGTCGACCCCTACAACTCGCGCAAGATGACCGCGCGCCTCCAGGCCGCGAGCTCGCCTGCGCGGCCGGTCCTGCTCCGCGCCAGCAATGACGTCGGCCACGGCATCGGCAGCCCGCTCGGCGCCGTGATCGACGAGCAGACCGACAGCTTCGCCTTCCTCATGGCCGAGCTCGGCATGCACTACCACAACTGACGCGATCGACCAGCCTGCGAGCGTCGTTTACGCCTGGCGGGCCGCGCTGCCACCTGGGCTAAGCGTCATTACCTCTGCGGTTTCATCCGAGTCGCGATCGCCGCGCGTGCGGCCTCGCGGATGCGGTCATCGCGCTCGGCGTCGGCGGCGGCTGGGGTAAGCCGGCCGAGGAACGGCGCTGCGGCGCTATCGAGTGCGGCGACCAGGCGGTCGACGCCTGCACCCGCGGCCGGCGTCTTCTGATCGAGCCATTCGGCGATCATGCGCAGTGCATCGGAGATCCGCCGCGGATCGGCGCCAAGCGTGCGTATCGTGGCCTCGAGATCGGCAGTACCGCCCGCTGCCGTGGCAGCGGCCTGCTCACCGGTGGCGGCGAACAGGGCGCGGAGATCGGCCTCGGCCGATGCGCGCGCGCTAGGTGTACTGGCGGGATCAGCGAGCGCGGCGCGCCAGCGTGCAGCGGCGGCGCGCACCCGCTCGACCTGGGTGTGGTAGGCCGCCGGATCACCGGAGAGCCGATCGGGTGTAGTGCCGAGTAGACCGGCGAGTAGGCCGAGCAGGTCGGGCGCATCGCCGACGGCGGTGTGACTGCCAGAGCCGCCACTGCGGGGCGCTGTGCCACCGCGGTTGCCCGCTGGGTTCGTCGAGCTCGATCCCGCCGCCCGCGCGGCCAGCCGTTCTAGCTCGACGATGAGCTTGTCCGCCTCGCATGAACGCTGATCATCAAGGATGCCAACGAGTGCGCGCTCAGGGTTGGTGGAGTCTACCTCGATCATGAGCTCGTCGAGCATCATGCCATTGCCTGCCCGCAGGTGTTCTATGAGCTCACCGAGGTTGCCCAAGCCCACTTTGAGCGTCTGAATGCCGACGCGGACGAGCACCCAGCAATGCGCCACGTCGGAATCGGCAATGTTCTGCGTCGCCGCCAGGTTGTCGAGCCATTGCGCTTCAGGGGGAGGAATATAGGGGCGAGGCATTGCAGTGGGGCTACGGGCCGGGGTTGTCTTGCTTGTCGGTTGCAGCAGGTGGGTGAATATAAATGGGTGCCGGCACGCTGCGAGAACCACCGAGCCCCGTGCCACCGGCTACCGGAATGGTTCCAGCACCGAGATTCGAGCTTGGATACACGCTCTGGATCTCGAAGCCGCCGGCACCGTTGGGCCGATACCAGCCCTCGATGATGATCGGATGGCCATTGGGCGCTGTGACCGTCGCGGTGAACTTGCTGTTGCCGCCGGGGCTTGTCGGTGGTGTGGCGCTGCTACCGGGTGCGTCGGTGAGTGCGCGGCTCAAGCCCTCGTTCGCCATGACGTCCACTTGCGCTCGCGTGGTGCCGGGCGGGAACAACGACTTGTTTGTGGTTGCGCCACTCGGGCGAGTGAACTGCTCGATCGACACCCCACTCACGGGGTCCGTCGCTGTCGTGGTGTGCGGCACGCCCTCTGCGTTGGCGCGCGGGATGATTTCTCCTGGGACATGGCCGCCACCGTTGGGTTGAACGGTCCAGTTGCCTGCATTGGGGCTTGTAGGGGGAGATGTGTCGCCGGCCGCGACGTGCTCTAGGCGAGCGGATGGGATCGCGGTTGGGCCCGGCGATGGGGTGGCGCCCGGCAGGCGACTGCCAATGTCGACGCCGTGGTCGAAGCCGAACCCATAGCCGCGGCTCATCGCACCTTCGGAGATGCCGCGCACACGCGGAGCTGCAGTCACGCCATTGACGATCGCCGACATCAAGAGTCCACTGCCGAAGTTCTCCCAGGTCAGATTGCCTTGCAACGCGCTCAGACCGGTATTGAGCACGGTATCGACACCGACCTGGGCGCCGTAGCGCACCAGTGCCGTCATGCCTTGCATCGGCCCGGCGAGCAGCGCGGAGGCGCCACCGCCGAGTGCGCCGCCCAGCGCCCCCCAGGCTATCGCCGTCCCGACGCCCTGGAACAGATCCCAGCCGGTGCGGCCCGCAAACGCATTGTCGACCACAGTGGTGACCGCGGCCGTGCCCGCACCAACGATCGCACCGCCGACCACGGCTCCGACGACACCCGCGACGGCAGCGCTCGCACCAAGTCCAGCGGCGAGCCCGGCGACTGCGCCGATCACCATCGGCCCGAGCATGATCGCCACCACGAGGACGATCGCGAGGATGATCACCCACTTGAGCACTGACTGCCAACGCGGCTTGACCTGGTCGTAGGCCTTCTGTGCTTCGCTCGTGATCGTCGCGCCCATGTCGTGGTCGACAGCGCCAGTCAGGCCGTCGCGCACGGCGTCGGCGTTGCGCTGCATGCCTTGCTGCAGGTTCTGGCTGAGCTGGGTGTACGCCTGATCGATGCCCTTGGTGATGCCGGTGTTGCCGGTGGTCGCCGCGCTGACGCTCGCCGTGGCCGACTGCTGATGGATCTGCGCGATCTGCTGGAGCTGGGCGCTCGCCGACTGCGCGCCCTGGGACAGCGCCTGGGCCGCGCCGCTGCCGGTGTGGTGCGCGGCAGCCACGGCGCTGGTGCCTGCGTGGCCGATGCCCTGTGTGCCAGTGGCCGCGCCCCGCACGAGCGTTTGCGCAACGTGCTGGCGCGATTGCGCGAGGCCGGCGTGCAGCGTGCCGAGTTGCTGATCGGTGGCGCCGGTCGCGTGGGCGAGCGTCCGGTCGAGCGCGGTGCGCTCGGGCACCTCGGCCTTGTGCAGCTCGGCGATCGAGCGGTCGACGCCCGCATCGAGGTCGTGCACCGCGTGATCGATGCCCTTGTGTAGCTGCACCGCGGCGGCGGTACGCTGCTGCCGGAGCGCCTGGCGGTGGCCCGAGGCTTGCTGGCGTACACCGAGCAGCTGGGCCCGCTCGTGCTCGCGCAGCGACGATTGGGTGTGGGCCAGCGTGCGCGCGGTGCCCGCCAGTGCGCCGTCGCGGATCTGGCGCGCGCTGTCGAGGGCGCGCTGCCGGCTCTGATCGAACGAGCGCAGGCTCTCCTGGTGCGCGGTGTCGAGATTGCGGCGTGCCTCGTCGGCGACCTGGTGGACAGCGGCCTCGTCGGTGGGACGCCGCAGCCGCATCTGATCGACCTGCTTGTCCCCCTCCTTGGCCAGCTCGTCGCGATAGGCCTGGCCGACCTTCTCGGCGGCCTCGGCCTGAGCCTCACAGCGATTGTCGGTCAGTGGACCATCGAGGAAGCTGTCGTCGCGGTTGATCTTGTGGCTGCGGTACTCGGCCGCGCGCCTGCCTGCCACGGTGACTGCATGAGTGCCGGCCGACGACGCGGCGGCGTGAAATGCGCTCTCGGCCTGGCTATAGAGCTGGCCGACCTGACCGATTTGGTGGGTTTCCGACACTCGGGTTGCTGCGACGGACTGCTGGTACGATGCGTCGATCTGATTGCGCGCCGTTCGCGTCGCAGCTTCGATCGCCTGCGTGCTCGTTGCGTACGTCGCCGCGATCTGGGCGCGCGCAGCGATGGCCGCGTTCTGGGCCTGGACGAGCGCGCTGGCCACCGCGGCGCGGATCGCTGCGCTCTGGGCGGCTGCGGCCTGGGCGACCTGTCCGGACGCCTGGCGCTCCGAGTCCTCGAGCGCGTGGTCGATCTGCGGACGGGTCTGATGCAGCGCCGCGATCCGCTGGTGCTGGTGCGCGCGGAACTCGGTGAGCCGGCTGGTCGCGTACGCACGATCTTGCGCGAGCTGCTGGCGTGCCTCGGCGACCCGCGCCAGCAATGACGTCGGCCACGGCATCGGCAGCCCGCTCGGCGCCGTGATCGACGAGCAGACCGACAGCTTCGCCTTCCTCATGGCCGAGCTCGGCATG
>Ga0308176_10000324_pt1 | contig 31590 bp, 28 predicted proteins | sample PhyCR2_3_FD_203890 | JGI IMG/M metagenome (GOLD analysis project Ga0308176, IMG submission 203890) | Soil microbial communities from UC Gill Tract Community Farm, Albany, California, United States - DLSLS.C.R2 | ecosystem: Environmental > Terrestrial > Soil > Agricultural land | place: USA... | reverse complement strand
GAAAGTTGTAAAGAACTATGTTTCGAAACACTCAAACAGCAAGGCTTTCACATTTCTTCGCCGTCACGTCGGCAATGCCGGAGCCGTTGTAGGCTATTTGCAAGCGACCTCCAATATAATAAGACGACAAATAAATTAAGGTAAAAAAGAAGCAATAAATTCACTATCATAAAAGAAGGTATGATGAAACATTTATTTTATTTAGTATTTACTCTACTGATATTTTTTAATGCAAATGCTCAACCGCCGTTTTATATTCAAACTTGTAACAACATGACGAAAGTTGAAGATGCTGACCCCGATGGAATAACACCAAAAAAATGGGTAGTTCGACTTTACAAAAAAGATTTCCCCACTAATGGTAATTTGTTTTGGGGAACAATAACTGGGACAAGCGCAAGTGAAGTAATGGACAAATTACAAAGAGACCAAGATTTTGAACTACGTTTTAATGCCTTTATTGGTAAAGGATATGTGAAGGACAACATTTATACTCATTTCAACCCCTTAGGCCCAATCGCTTTACTTGATGACTGTAAAGACCAAAAATCTATAACTGAAGAAAGTGATGAAAATGTTTCAGAAGTAACCGAAAAGGCTGCCGATTACCTTGATGTATATAATGAAGTTAAAAGGAAATTGGATATTATTTTAAAAGGTAAGCCTTCTACTGCATTTGATAATTTAGGAAAAGTCTTCAAAGAATATTCCGATAACCTAAAAAGCGCCGTAGCCCAAGTCTTATCATTAAAGAAGTTACTAAATAGTAGTTCTCAACAGTCCATGAATGAAATAAAAAAATCTTTAACAGATATCGATAGTAAATTAAACACTGCTGCAAATAAAGCACAAATAATCTCCAATAAAATAAATCAAATTGAAACCGCTAAAAATAATAATGAAAGTCTTCATAGTAATTATATGTATTTTTTAGGCGAGGCCATCGTGCCAGGAGATGACTTCTATCCTTCAGGTGTCAGGGCAACAAAAAGGCTTCTCTTTATTTCTGACCCCATAGCTTATTCAGGAGCGTTTCAAGGGAATGATGATATACAGGAACGTCGTGCTTTTGAAGCGGCAGTTCAAAACATTTCACCTGAATTTAGGATAAATGGTGTGAACTTTTCTGCTTATGGCTTTAATGCTCTTAGCTCAAACCTAAATGCTTGTCAAAATGCAATTGAAGAAAAGAAGCAAAGTATAAGAGCTGGATGGGGCGGTGATTCCAAAAGATTTGAGATAATAGATATAAAAATGAAAACTGCAAATGGACAGCAATATCAAGATAACCCAATCCCTATAAGGCAAGTTGGCGAAGACGAAGTAGATTATAAAATTAAAATCTATAATCTTGGAGTGAATTATTATAATGGCACGGGAGTACAAAAAAATGATAAAAAAGCTTTTGAATGTTTTAAGAAAAGCGCAAGCACAGCAAGTGGCTGGCATCCTTCCATGGTAAATGTTGGTATGTGCTACTTAAAAGGGATAGGCACTACAAAAAACTACTGGGAAGCTTTAAGATGGTTTACAAAGTCTAAAGGAATGGATGGATCTATGTATTTTTTAGGAACAATGTATGAACAAGGTTTAGGCGTTGAGAAAGATGCACAGAAGTCGCATGATTGGTATTTAAAAGCAGCAATGGCAGGTAATAAAGCTGCATCAAGCATGTTTAATACTTTTAAATTGGAAGCATATTACTTTCATGATGAAAATACTAGCGGATACAGTTACACATTAACGCTACCGGACAACGCTAAAAGAATTGTCACTAGTCCCTGGTTAGAAGACATTAAAGAGACAGAAAACCAATATTTTATTGATAGAACAACTTATGATATTTATGTGGGATCCCATATATATGGACTGAGGACTGACGGAACAGTCAAAACATTTTATGTGCTGAAATTGAAAAATGGTAACGGAAAAAAGTACATAAAATTTCGATTTTTAAATTCCAAAGATGAAATCAAAGAATTGTGTCTTGGTGTTGACGTATTTAAGTTTATAGATTGTTCTTCTGTACTTGCTGAAAATCTAAATATTGTTGATTTAACGAAGTAAAACAGCCTACAACAAAAGTATTTGCAAAAGCAGGGCTGGACGATATAACATCAGCTATCTGCAAGCATCATCGGTGGTTCGGGCTCGACCTTCAATTTTCAGCTTTAGTTCTTAACTTCAACAACATATTTTTAAATGGGCATTTGTACCTGGCTGGACAATCAATGAATCCCCTGCCTTCGCAAATACTCGGACGTTGTCGAATAAACTTTCAATTGTACAAGAGTTCGACGCAACAACAGCCCAATAGACAGAAGAACTTCTGGCTCATAAAAACCTCTCATGGTTTATTTACTACAAATAAAAACTCTTTCACCACCCATGTGCTCAATTGTCCTGCTGGCCCGTTCAACGAATAATCAAAACCGTGCGTGGCCCACGGCAGGTACAGCGCAAAATATTTAATTCCTTTCTCGTCTAATTTTTTTGTTAGTCGGGCCCCGTGCCGCGGCGAAACCAGCGGATCGTTCTCACCGTAAAAAAGCAAAGTCGGCGGCGTGTGGCTGCTTACCGTTTCCGTGGCCGAACTCTCTTTGTATTGTTGCGGCACCTGTTGCAGTGTACCGCCCAAATAATCTTCCATAATCTTGCGGCTGTCGAGTACCAGCGGAGAGGTTGGATTTTCGTAACCCCAAACCATGTCCGCAGGACCGTAAAAGCTAATCACGCCGTTGATTCTTTTATCATTCGAAAGATAGGCAGACGACAGCGCAATCTGTCCGCCGGCGCTGCGTCCGAGCAAGGCAAACGCAGTCGTGTCAATTGAAAGAGAACTTGCCTGCGAGCAGAGAAAATCCATTGCCGTTTTTACATCCTGTAATGGTGCGGGATAATGATGCGCTGGCGCCAAACGGTAATTGATGCTGGCTACGTGATAACCTTCTTTTGCCAATTCGCTGCTTAAATCCGAAAGTTGTTTGCTGTCGCCGCCGGCCCACGAACCGCCGTGAACGACAACCACGCAAGGCTTTGTGCCGCTAACCGGAGACGGATAGAAATCAAGCGTCAACTTGTTTGCAGCATCGTATAAAAGTGATTTAAAAATCACCTGTTTCGCACCAATACCCGTTATCATTTGCAAGGGATGAAATGGCGATTCTTTTGAAGAAGGAGGCCTTCCAAACGCGGCTTCAAAATCTTTTGGCAGCGTTCGCGCCAGCCGCATCGCTTGTACAATGGGTAAACTGTAAACAATGAGCGCCGCAATGCCGATGACGGTTGTGGGCAAACGATATTTTGCACCACCGCTCTTCCAAAACAGGAGCACAAGCAGCAGCAGAAAAAATATCCAGCAGAATTCCGTTACCAAAATGGAAACGTACCAAAGCAAATTGGTGGGTGCACGAAAGACGACAAGCAGGGAAAACAAAAACAAAATGCCCATCAAAATAAATCTCGCCATACCGAAAATTAAGCGGCTTAAATTTATCGCATGGAAAAACAATTTGAGATCCTTCGCAAAACAAGGCAGTTTTTAATCAGTCTTCTTGATGGTTTGCCGCTTGAGCAACTCAACAAAATTCCGCAGGGCTTTAACAACAACATCATCTGGAACACAGGCCACATTGTAGCGGCACAGCAAGGCGTTTGTTACCGCCGCGCCGGGCTTCCGTTGGTTATTGACGATACACTATTTGACAAATACAAGCCCGAATCGAAACCGCAGGAACAAGCCACCGAAGCCGATGTGGCGCAAATAAAAGAATTGCTGTTGTCCACCATTGACGACCTGCAACGCGATTACGAAAACAAAAAATTCTCAAGCTATCCCGCATGGACAACACGCTACGGTGTGGAGATTAAATCCATCGAAGACGCTATTTCGTTTCTCTCCTTTCACGACGGGTTGCACGTCGGTTATGCAATGGCTTTAAGGCGTTGCGTAAACGCGGAGAACCGGTGATTATTTACATCATTTGCTGTTTCGTTGCCGCATAGCGATAAGAACGTACAAGAGTGCGACGCAACGAACGCTTCATCGTGGCAATGGCGCTTGGCCCATTCATTTCTTTACTTGCTCAAACCGCAAATTCTCCGAGAAAAACGAAAGCATTTTTTTACCGATTCTTTCCGCGATGCGGTTGGTGTGATTGCCTTCGTAAATTTCAAAAGAGTGTTTGATGCGGTACTTGTCCAATTCGGCGTCCAGTGTTTCTATGCTCGCGGCAATGGCTTTGTCCTGCGCGCCGGCGTCAAAACCGATGCCTTTGAGTTTTTTCAGGTTGACGATGTATTGATCAAGACTGTTTAGTGGCCTGTTGGCTTCCCATTTTTGCAAAACCGTTGGTTGCAACTTTCCGTCTCTCACGGGCAAGTCGAGATAAAAAGGCGGTTGCGTTGGATTGGGCGACCAGGCCGCAGCCGAAGCAAAAACAATCTTGGTTCCGAAATCGGTTTTTTCAAATTCGGAAACCGTTTTAATGCTGTCGGCACGCAAGAAATTCGGCGGAATTGTTTGTGCAGAAACCGGTGAGGAATTAAGGCAACAAGGACTGAGCAAATAAACAGCGCCGAAAATTTCCGGATGTTTTTCGCCGATGCGTAAAGCGCCGTAACCGCCCATTGAATGGCCGCACAAACCGCGGCTTTCGACTGCTGCCAGCGTGCGGTAATGCGCATCAATGTAGGCCACCAATTCCGTCGCAACAAAGTCTTCCCAATCGCCGGTGGTAATCGAATTGGAATACATGCTTCCCTGAAATTGTGTAAAAGCATCTGGTGTCACCACGATCATTTCGCGAACGCTACCACTCGCAAAAGCCGAATCCAAAACCGGTGGCAATTTCATCCAGTGTTTTTTGTCGCCGTAAAATTTTGCGTCGTCATCGGTATAACCGTGCAGAAAATAAACGACGGGATACCGGCGCGATGAAGAGGTGTTGTAACCTGCCGGAAGATAGACGGAAACGTAACGATCGGCAGGATCGCCGCTGAGATTTCCTTCCAAAAATTTACCGTGAACTTTTATGCGTTCGGCCTTGCCTTTGGCTGCTGCCTTTTGTTGACTAAAGCTTACAAAACAGAAAAGAAGCAAGGAGATTGTGCAAATGAGCAAACCTTTGTTTTTCATTCAAAAGATTTCGAAGGAAGATAGACCATTCTTCCGTTGTGAAAACGGAGTTCAGTTTCTTTGTATCACCAAATCCTTCAACATGCCAGACTTCACAACACCGCGAACGCCGCTTCTACTTACCATTGAAGAATGGATGAACAGAGAAACGGCCTGGGTTGTGTTTGAACCCAACAATCAAAACACATGGACAAGAGTGCGGACGCAGGTTGAAAATTATCTTACGCAACGATGGCGTGAAGGTGCTTTGATGGGCCGGAAAACGAGCGAAGCCTTTTTTGTTCGTGTTGGATTGGGACAAACAATGACACAGCTTGATATACTTGATGGCAGATTGATTGTTGAAATGGGTGTAGCCGTTGTACGGCCGGCAGAATTTGTGCTGCTTCGCATTACGCACAAAATAGCAATCTCTTAATTCGTTCCGGGAATTAAATTGGCGCAATGTTCCAGGCACCGTTTCACCAAACAAGTTCTACAACCGTCTTTCATCTTCCATTTGCCCGCAGGCTAAATAAACCCTAACTTAATCGGCAAATCATCCTCGTTATGAACAATCAATTCAAAAAAATTTTGCTGGCATCAACGCTGGCTCTTTTTGCGTTCGGCGCAACGGCATGGGCTCAAGGCGACAAATCGAAACGTCCCAGTCCGCCCGATTCCACAAGCGGAAAAATTGGTAGCGCTACCGTTACCATCAATTACAGCAGTCCTTCGGTAAAAGGACGAAAAATTTGGGGCGACCTTGTTCCTTACGATAAAGCATGGCGTGCCGGCGCAAACGAAGCCACCGTCTTTACGACTGACAAAGCAATTAAAGTCGAAGGCAAAACCTTGCCCGCCGGCAGATACAGTTTGTTTGCACAGCCCGGCGAAAAAGAATGGCAGTTTATTTTTAATTCGCAAACCGGGCAGTGGGGCATCAAGCGCAGTGGCGAAGCCAATTTTGATCCGGCCAACAACGTTCTTACGGTTACAGCCAAGCCTATGAAATCTTCTACAATGAACGAACGCCTGGTTTACACCGTCAACGGCAAAGGCTTTGTGCTGAAGTGGGAAAGTCTTGAAGTGCCGGTAAAAATTACGCAGTAAGCAGAATCATCACTGCAAGTATTTGGCAAGTGGTGAGTTGATGCTCTGTTCACCATTCACTACTCACCGTTCACAGAAAACATTACATGCAAAGCATTGAAAACGCACAACTGAAAATTTTAATTAACGAGAAAGGCGCTGAACTCAAAAGCGCCTTTCATCTTTTACACAAGATTGAATACATGTGGAGCGGCAACCCGGCGTATTGGGCCAAGACTTCGCCGGTTTTGTTTCCGATTGTGGGCGAACTAAAGAACAAGTCCTATTTCTACAATGGCAAAACGTATTCCTTATCGCGTCACGGCTTTGCCCGCGACAAAACATTTCTTGTTACAGAACAAAGCGATGCTTCGGTAACGTTTTCCATTCAAAGCGATGAAAGCACACTGGCTGTTTATCCGTTTCCTTTTCTTTTCTCCATCATTTATACGTTGAACGATGATTCCTTGCAAGTGACGTACCGCGTTCAGAACACAGGCGACGATGAAATGTTTTTTTCTGTTGGCGGCCATCCGGCGTTTAAACTGCCGCTGGTTGATGGAACGAAGTATGAAGATTACAAACTGGTGTTTGAAAAAGAAGAAAACCTGGAACGTTGGCCCATCAGCAAAGAAGGACTGATTGAAAAAGAGCCGCAGCTTTTGTTGAAGAACAGCCACGAATTACCACTTTCAAAAGATCTTTTGAAAAACGATGCGTTAGTGTTCAAGCATCTTCAATCGCGTTTTGTAAAACTTGTTTCCGATAAAACACCACGCGGTCTTCATTTTGATTTTACCGGCTTTCCTTTCCTTGGTATTTGGGCTGCATCCGGCGCTGATTTTCTTTGCATCGAACCCTGGCAGGGCATTGCCGATAGCGTGGACGCAGACCAGCAATTGCAACACAAAGAAGGGATTGTTACTTTACCTGTGGGTGAAGAGTTTAAGCTCTCCTGGGACGTGCAATTCTTTTAACCAAGCCTTTGTTTTTTTATTACTCAGGCTTCACCGTTACAGATGACTACAACGAAAACCGTCAACACTGCTTACGTTTTTATTACGTTCCTGGCGGTTGTTGCAACCTGGGAAATACACGAGTTTGCGCATTGGCTTGCAGGACGAATACTCGGATACCAAATGGCCATGACTTTAAACAAAAGTTATTCTTTGCAAGGCACAACGGCCGCTCATGCGCAAATCATCAGTGGGGCGGGACCGCTGGTCACGTTAGGTGAGGCCGTTCTGGTTTTTATTTTGATGGATCGCTCAAACAGAAGGCTGCTTTATCCTTTCCTGTTTACCTGTTTTTATTGCCGCCTTCTTGCTGCGCTTATTAGTTTTCGCAATTTGAACGACGAAGCACGCATAAGCAAATTTCTCCGTATCGGAACGTTTACGTTGCCGTTACTAATGACCGCTGCCCTATTTTTTTGCTGCAAAAAATTTCCAGGCAATACAACCTTGATAAAAAATTCAACGCAATCACATTAGGGCTTGTGATTCTCTTTAGCTCATTGTTGATTCTAAGCGATCAGTTTTTCCCCATTCGTCTTTTATAAACGTTTCGGCAAGGTCTTCCTAAGTATTAATATTAATCGAGCCTTTTAATGTGCCGAACGGCCAAATGCGTCGGCCGAACTGTTCATTTCTTGCGCGGTTAATTTTTTGCCTGATGCAATTACTACTTCATACTTAAACGTGGCAGATTGATTCGGTTTTAGTGTAAAGTTTAGTTCTTCGGCGCCGTTGCTGAATATTTTTCGTCCCAATGGATTGAGCGCAAACAGACCGTAGCCTCGGGCGTGCCAGTACGTTGGATAGCCCACGTTTTTGGGATGATCGAACATGCCAATGGTAATGTCCTTTCCGTCTTTTCTTCCCTGCAACCTGGTCCATCGTCCCTTGCTGCTCCAAACCGAGTCACCGGTTTTTCCGTTGCTGCTGATGTAGTTACCTGTTACGCCTTCTTTGCTCGCCATTTTTTGCATGGCTGTTTTATTGCCCATTGCGTCGGTAAAAACATCGGGTTGATCGGAAGGCATTTCCAACTCTCTTGCTACACGCATGGCAAAGAAGCCGTCTTTCGCATCTTTGAAAACAACGTCTTCTTTTTGCGCAGTCAGCGTTGTGGTGCGGTCAATGAAAAGTTCATTGTTGCGGACGGTAAAAACATGCGTTGTTTTTTCTTTCAGTAACACGTGTCCGTCGGGATGTACCCAACTGGCTTTTGTAACGAGGGTTGCTTTGTTGTCATTGTCAACCTTGGCGCTTACCACTTCATCGTGACGAATGGTGCCGTACAGGTTTCGTTTCGCCGGTTCAATGGCGGTAGAGTTGTTCCAGAAGTCAAGGCCGTTCACCGATTCGTAATTCATCCACATGCCGTTGTGGTGTGGATGATCGGTGCGTTCGCCGGCACGCGGCGCCAGCGGCCAGCCGCGGGTTACCGTAATGCCGTCGAGTGTATTCACCGGAAAGAGAATTGGCTTGCGTACGGAATCGTAATAACAATAAGCCGTAAGTAATTTGCCGTTGTACAAAACAGCAACTTCCTTCTTGTCTTTGTTTTCTGCAAACCGGAAGCCTTTGTCTTGCGCATAAATATTTGCATTCATCATTGAAAATAAAATCAGCGCAAAAATGTATTTCATGATTGATTTGTCTTTGAACTTTTGATTCCTTCTTTTATGAATATTCTATTGCAATAAACTTACTACTTAGAACTTACAACTCTTCGGCTCAGTATTTAAACACTTTCCCGTTCACCGTTACTTGACCACTCTTTTCATCAAACACAGCCTTGCCGCCCGTGTGCACGGCCGCGTTGGTCATAATGCAGGCAATGGAATGATTATAGCCCGCTTCCACCGGCGCATGCGGCGTTTTACGGCTGCGAACGCATTCCATCCAATTGCGCACGTGTGCACTGGTGAGCGGATCGCCGCCCGTGTTTGCTGATGCGACCACTTCTACTTTTTCTTTCACCAAATCCATTTCGGGCAAAAGGTTTGGCTTCATGTTCATGTCTTCCGCAAACTTTTTTGTCAAGCCGCCTTTGGGCGAAACTTTGTTGGTGATGAGATTGAGTTCGCCGCCGTTGGAATAATACAATTCGGATGGATGCTCGTCGCCGTTGTGCATACGTGACATGAACACAACCTGGAAACCCGTTGCGGGATCGTTTAGCGGACCGTAATCAAAAGCGGCGGTAATGGTGTCCCAGTTTTTGCGGCCGTCTTTCCACATGTAAATGCCGCCGTTGGCCGTTACGCTGCGCGGGTGCGGAAGTCCAGAAAACCAATGCACGGTATCAATCTGGTGGCTCATCCACTGTCCGGGCAAGCCCGATGAATAAGGCCAGAACAAACGGTACTCAAGATATTTTCTTGGGTCCCAGGTATCAGCCGGACGGTTTATCAAAAAACGCTTCCAGTCTGTGTCTTCTTCGCGAATCTTTGAAACGAGTGCGGGCCTGCGCCAGCGGCCTGGCTGATTCACGTTCCAGGTTAATTCCACCATTGTGATGGGGCCAAACTTTCCGCTTTGAATAAAATCAGCAGCCGCTTGATAATTGCCGCCGCTTCTCCGTTGCGAACCGATTTGTACAATTTGTTTGGAAGCTTTTACGGCTTTCAGCGCAGCGTTCGCATCATCCATTGTTTCGGCAAACGGCTTTTCAACGTAAGCATCACAACCCGCCTGTACCGCTTCAATGCAATGCAATGCGTGCTGAAAATCTGCCGTGCTGATAAACACCGCGTCCACTGCTTTTGCACCGTACATTTCTTCGTTGTTGCGATAGGCAGTCACGTCGTGTCCCATCTTTTCTTTCCAGGCCGCAGCGCCTTCTTCACGCCGCATCTTCCAGATGTCCGAGACAGCAACGACATCAAAATTTAATTCCTTGTAATGATTCATAAACGAAGGCATGTGCGAGCTGCGGTGACGATCGGAGAAGCCGACGACACCGACTCTTACGCGATCATTCGCACCAATGATGCGGCCGTAACTTTTTGCGCTGAAGCCAATGGAACCAAGATAAATTCCGGCTGCCGCCTGTGATGATTGCTTAATGAATTTTCTGCGTGAAGACATAAAAAAAGGTTTGGGGTTTGGGTTTGAGGTTTGGAGTTGGGCGTGATTAGGGAAAAGGTTTTCTTTTTCTGACACCTTGTGTTTAAGGAAGCGTGAAGATGCAAACACTTTGCGCACATCGCGAAACCCTAAACACCTAACGCAAAACACCAAACTATTTCAGCTCTTGTATTTTGATGCTTCTGAACGAAACCGCATTGCCGTGGTCTTGCAACAAGATATGGCCTTTCGGCGCCATACCAAAATTCGGCCATTGCGCAAACTTGCTTCTTGCCACCAGCGCATAATAGTAAGGTGCGCCGCGTTGGTATTCCAAAACCTTCCAACCGTTCAGCCAATGCTCTATGTGATTATCGGGATAAACGACGATCATGCCGCGGTTCCATTCGCCTATTTTTCTTCGTGCTCTTTTTTCAGGTAAAGAAGGAATAAAATCATACAACGATGCAAGCGTTCTGTTTCCCACCACGCCAAGCTTTGCATCAGGGTGTCTTTCGTCATCTAAAATTTGATATTCCAATCCAATGGCAGAACCTTGATTGGCCTCTTTTTCCGTTACGAAATATTTTACCCCGCTGTTGGCGCCTTCGGTGAGCTTAAAATCAAATTGAAGAATGAAAGCACCGTATTCGCCTTCGGTAACAACATCGCCGCCGTTGGTTGCTTCTGCGCCGTTTGATCCCAATACATTCAGCGTACCGTCCTTTACTTCCCAACCTTTTTTGGGAAATTTGTCTTTGTACGCACCGCGCCAGCCGGCCGTTGTTTTGCCATCCCACAACAAGGAAACACCGTTTCGCTTTTCGGCTTCAGATAAATTGTTTGGAAGAAGGTTCACCACAAAAATGTTGTTGAGCGGCGAAGGTTTCACTCCTTGGGTTTGAATGCGGATGTTGCGCCAGCGTATCTGTCTTCCCTCGTCTTCTTTTTTGCCGATGGCGTGAACCTGCAAAGCGATAAAACCTTTTGGCGTTAGGTCGTCAATTACGTAAGCGCAAGGCACGCCGTTCAGCCAGGTACGCAAACTGTTGCCGATGCATTCAACTCTTGCTTTGTTCCACTGGCCTTGTTTGAAAGCCGGTTTGGCAGAAGGATTCAGGTCCATTGCGTAAAGCCAGTCGCGTCGGGCTTCGTCGTAAATGCCGCCACTCCATCTACGCGGCGAAGGATCAATTTCAAATTGGTAACCGTGTACACGGCCGTTCATGTAACCGGCCTTGCTTTCGCTGCGAAACTGCACGCCGGAGTTCATGGTGCTGTCAACGATGTATTCAAACTCCAGCGCAAAATCGCCGTAATCTTTGTCGGTAACGAGGAAAGAGTTCGGTTCGCCCATCACCGTTGTGCCAACGATTTCGCCGTTTTGCACGGTGTATTTTGCTTTGCCGTTTAATTGTTTCCAACCGGAAAGATCTTTGCCGTTAAACAAGGGCTTCCACGCCTTTTGTGCGGCTGCAAAAAAGCAAACGAAAAGAGAAAAAAGAAGCAAGCTGTTTTTCTTCATATAGCGTGTGGTTATTAAGCGGGTTTAAGATAGCAATTTTGGTGCGGCCACTGTCCTGCGCCTTTTGAACGGCCTTGCAATTTAGAAAACAGACCGTTGCAAGCGAATGAAAGGACTAAGCCAAATCAGCAATTTTGTAAAGGAATTGTGCAAGCCATTGTTGCGCCGTATCTTGTTATATCCTCTCTCTGTGCAAACGCTTCGGCTAAATTTTACCGGCAAACACCAACGCAATTTTAACAGTCATCCTTAGTTGTTATTGAACAACAGTCATTGAAAGCAAAGCCAAATTTCAACACCGCTTCTAAAATTATTTTATGGCCGATCAACCGCTCACACAAATGCGCAGCCAGGACGATTACAAAGGCCTGAGCCGCTCCGTTGCCGCCAATCATTTTAATACCGAAATAAAAAAATCGGAAGCAAGTGCAGATGCAAAGGAAGCCACCGGTGAAATAAAAACAGCGGCGCAGCGCAAGCTGCATTTGCTGACACAATTCACTACTAAGACCGTTTGGCAATGGTTGAAATATTACGTCATTAACCGCTTTGGGAAAAAGGCTGATTATGCCGAATACAAAGGCGATGATCGCGGCGTTTACAAATTAAACAACGAAGGTGAAACGGTGATTGGCGTGGCGGCCGATTGGGCCACGTTTACATTTGAATCCTGCGAAGTAGCCACGAAGATGGCAGAACAAAATCCGCACTATACCGTTCATTTGGGCGATACGTATTACGTGGGCGAACCCAAAGAGATTGCCGCTAATTTTTTGGGCAATGATTGTCCCTGGCCGCGTGGTTCGCAGGGAAGTTTTGTTTTGTTGGGCAACCATGAAATGTACGCAAGAGGCATTGCGTATTACCGCGACCTTTTGCCCGCACTCGGCATGAAGGGCAGCAACGGAAATTTCAACGGACAAGGCGCGGCTTTTTTTTGTTTGGAAAACGAACACTGGCGCATTCTTGGTCTCGACACCGGTTATCATTCCATTGGTAAAATTCCGTTGCTTGAAATGATCTCCTTTCTTTCGCCCAACTGCCGCTTCGACGACAAGCTGATGAATTGGTTAGCCAATGAAGTGAAGCTTGGCGACCCAAATGACAAACGCGGGATTATAGTGTTGACGCATCATCAATATCTTTCAGCATTTAAAGGCGAAGCCGAATACACGAAACCTGCTGAACAACTCGCAAGCTTTATCGGCAAAGACCGTCCGATTGTTTGGTTGTTCGGACACGAACACAAATTTTCGATGTACGAAAAAGCGCAATTAAAAAACGGCGTTACGGCTTACGGCCGTTGCATTGGTCATGGTGGAATGCCCATTGAATTGGGCTTCAAAAAAAGCGAAAGCCAAAAAGGTTTTTCGAAACTGGTGATGGTGGACGAACGCGAAACGTCACCGGGCTCGGGTCTTGGATACAATGGCTATGTGTTGCTACGAATAAAAGGCGCTGCGCTTGAAATAGATTACTGCGACAAGAATGGCGTGTTGGTAACGGAACAATGGCTGTTGGAAAACGGTGCCGTCAAAGGAAGCGTCACGCAGGTTGCTGACTCACTGGCTTCGGAAAATTTTAAAGCGGGCAAACAGTGGTGATGATAAAAACTGTTTCAGTTTGGAATTTTTCGTTTTGCTTCGAGGGCAATTGGAACTACATCGGTAAGAACAAGTGATTTAACCATGTCCTTTACAGTGGACTTGTATTTTAAAAAATGCTGGGTTTTAATATGTGATTGGTAAGCGGATACACTTGCATAAATTTCAAACACCGTTATGTTTGTCGGTTGATCTTTGTCATACACAGCATACAATGTCAATACACCCGGCTCTTTACGCACAGCCGCTTCTGCGTGTTCCCTTAAGGCTGATTTATAATTTTCAAGTTGAACAGAGTCCACCGTAATTTTTGCTATTCGAACATACGGTGATTTCCCTTGTGCAGAAACGGAAGAGTGTAACATAACCACTAATGAAAAAATAAGGACGGCGAAGAAGTTACGCAACCTTGATTTCATAATATAAAAGTACTTTATTGCTGATTTTCTATTCGAATTTCAAACTGGAATATCGCCTGATAAAGCGGCAAACCCGCAGTAGAAAAAATCTTTTTTACATTTAGCACTCATCAAACCAAATCCATTCCACATGAACAGACGGCATTTTCTTCGCAACACTCTTGTTACAGGATTGGGAACGGGCATCGCAGCCGCTGTTCCAATGGAAGTATTGGCTGCCTTGCGCGGCCGTGTTCCTCCTTCCGATGTTATTCACGTTGGTTTGATTGGTTGCAAAGGACAAGGATGGAACAACATCACCTCTTTACTCCGGATGTCCGAGGTTCAGTGTACCGCGTTGTGCGACGTTGATCAAAACATTTTGTCGCAGCGTAAAGCCGATTTGGAAAAGATCAACATTCGCCCAACCCTTTATACCGATTACCGGAAACTCCTGGCGAACAAAGACATTGATGCCGTCGTCATTGCCACACCCGATCACTGGCATTGCCTCATCATGACCGATGCAATTGCCGCAGGCAAAGATATTTTCCAGGAAAAGCCTGTGGCCAATTCCATTTACGAAGCGCAGCAAATGCTGGCCGCTGCAAACCATTCCAACCGCATTGTACAAGTGGCGCAGTGGCAACGCAGCCAACAACATTTCCAGGATGCTATTGCCTTTGTACACAGCGGTAAGTTGGGAAAGATATCTTCAGCAAAAGCCTGGATGTACCGCGGCGGCACCACGCCCCTTCCCGTTGTGCCCAACGAACCCGTGCCCGCGGGTGTTGATTACAACATGTGGCTGGGGCCCGCAGAAAAAAGGCCCTTCAACAAGAACCGTTTTCATTACGAGTTCCGCTGGTTTTGGGATTATGCCGGCGGCCTGATGACCGACTGGGGCGTACACCTCATTGACATGGTATTGATGGGCATGAAGGCCGACGTGCCGAAATCTGTTACTGCCTCGGGCGGCAAATACGTTTTTCCAAGCGATGCAAGAGAAACACCGGACGTGATGACGGCGCTGTACAATTACGGCGATTTTCAAATGACCTGGGAGCAAAATCTTTCCACCGGCGTAGGACTTTACGGCATGCAACACGGCATTGCTTTTATTGGCCACAACGGTACACTCTTACTCAACCGCGGCGGCTGGGAAGTACGCCCTGATAAAGAAAAAGACAAGCCACTAATGGAAGCGGTAGCCTGGCAAGCGCAAAGCGATAAAGGCCTTGACAAACACACCGCAAACTTTATTGAAGCCGTAAAAACGCGAAAGAAAGGGCTCCTCAATTGCCCGATAGAAGCCGGCGTGAGAGTAGCTGTTAATTCGCACATGGGCAACATTGCCTACCGCACCGGCGAAACCATTCTTTGGGACGCTGCCGCAAACAAGTTTGCACAGAAAGAAGCGGAACGTTTGCGCATACCGGATTATCACAACGGTTGGAAATTGCCGAAGGTTTAAGGAGGAATGAACTTATAAATTTTCAATAACGTCGCGGTAGCCGCGGCCAACAGGTATGGACACGCCGTTCACGTCAACGGCTTCGGCGGTGTATGATTCAATCTTGTTTACAGAAACGACGAACGAACGATGAATGCGTTTGAAAAGATGCGGCGGCAGGAGTTCTTCAATCTCGTTTGTACTCATTTTGGAAACAAACACTTTGCTTGTGGTTACGATCTTGATGTACTCCCGTTGGCTTTCAATGTAAACAATATCGGCAAACAAAATCTTCACCTTCTTTTTTTGCACGTTTAAAAACAGGTAATCTTTTTGTTCCGCATTTTCTTTTGGTTCCTGCACTGCTCTTTGTGCTGTTTTTACTTTGTTTACAGCCACTAAAAAACGTTCAAACTCGAATGGCTTTAGCAGGTAGTCTGTCACGGCCAAATTAAATCCCTCCACTGCATACTGATGGTAAGCCGTGGTGATGATGACTGCCGGCGGATGCGTGAGTGTTTTCAAAAAAGCCATGCCTTTGAGCTTTGGCAAATGAATGTCCAAGAAAATTAAATCGGTGTCGTGCTCGCGGAGGTAATCGGTAGCCAGCAACGCATCTTTAAACGTGGCTTGTAGTTCCAAAAAAGGCACTTGCGAAATGTAATCCGTCAAAACTTTTACGGCCAGGGGCTCGTCTTCCACAACGATGCATTTAACGTTAGACATGACTTGCCAGGTTTATTTTTAACGCCGCCGTAAACACAAATTTTTCGTGCCGAACGGACAAGCTAAATTCTTTGTACAGCAGCTCCAATTGTCGCCGCAGATTGGCAAGGCCGATGTTTTCTTTTACGCCTTGTTCCAGCGAAACGGCTTCCGCAGAATTTTTTACCACAAAGCTTAACTGCCGTTGCCGTAACGAAAGATGAACGTCCACAAAAGGTTGATCCCTCGTTTCGGAAACGCCGTGCTTGAACGCATTCTCCACAAGAGGAACTAACAAAAGCGGCGGCACCGCCTGTTTCATATCTTCTATGTCGTGGTGAAAATTGATGCGCAGCGTTTCGTCGTAACGCAAAGTTTCAAGCGAAATGTAATCATCAATAACTTTAATTTCCTGCTCGATGCTGATGTAGTCGCCACCGGTTTCGTACAGCATAAAGCGCAGGATTTTCGACAGGCGTAGAATGGATTCCGGCGCAAGGTCTGATTTGTCTCTTGCCAGCGAATAAATATTGTTCAGTGTGTTGAACAAAAAATGCGGGTTGGTTTGCGACCGCAGGTAATTCAATTCCGCTTCCTGTTTTTGAATGCGCAATTGTTGCGTAGCCTGCCGGAGTTTTACGTAGTTGTAAACGTGTCGCACAATGCCGAAAAAGAAAATCGATCCGGTGCTGTAGGCCATTTGGTTTTCGAGGGCACGTTCAACCGAAGGAAAAATTTTGAGCGGCGTGTAAACCTGCAGTTGTATGCCCAACAACCGCCAGGCGTAAGCGCCATAAGAATAAAGCAACAAATGAATCCACAAAAGAAAAAGACCGAGCAGAATGTTGTGGACAAGAAGCTTTCTTTTCTTCAACACAAAAGGAACGGTGTATTGGAAGAGAATAAAATTGAGAACGGTAACGTAAGCAGCGGCCCAGAGGTTGTTGAATACGGTGGCGGCAAACCGGCCGGGATACGTTCCGTGCAACGTAAGTACGCCCAAAACAAAATAGCCAAGTCCAACCCACAAATAAAACCGGAGCAGTTTTGCATCAGGCGATTTCGTTCTGCTGTTCATGCAGATAAATATCGGCAAATCTTTCGCCTGATGTTGTGGAGGCTACGGGATTGAGTTTAACGTAAATGAACAACGCCGAACGGTCAATCAACGAAAGGGGGAAGACTTTCACGCCATTACATTCTGCCTTCCTGAATGTTGAACTTGTGCATTAGCCGTTAAAACTTCGTTTCAGCAAAATAAGGTCGTTTGTTTACGCTAACCCGCTGTTCGTTGACGGCGGCGAAAAGAACGTTCTGAAATGAAATACTCTTGTTGTACAAAACAAAGCGTATGACAAAGACTATCCTGCACCTGCTTCTCTTCGCAACTGCTTTACTGCTTTGCACCTGCTCACTCGCACAAACAGAACCAACCGCCGGCAATTGGAAAACCTGGTTTATTCCATCGGGTAAAGAGTGCCGCCTGCCGGCAGAATCTCAAAAATGTGAGATGCAAAGTGAAGATGCATCAACGAATACTTCTGTACAAAAAGCCGTTGATTTCGCAACGGCTTTTGCTTTGATTTTGTCTCAAAACTTTTCTCCTTCAAACCAACAATGCCACACTCTCCGGGCTTTTATTCTTTTTGAATTTGTGTACTGAGCGCTGTCTTGTTGCCTTCTACTTGAATAAGGTATGAGCCTGCGGCCAAACTCTGAAGCGAGAGTGTCGTTTGCTGATAATTGCCCGCAACTGAAACTGATTGCTGCATCAGAACACGACCTGCCAAATCACGGACGGTCACAACATAAATTCCGTTGGCAAGGTTGTTCAGTTGCAGTGTAGCCAAGCCTCGCACCGGATTGGGATAAACTACCAGCAATGCTTTTACGCCTCCGCTAAAATCAATGGCTGTAGTAGCGGAATAAGCATAACTCTTGTTCACATTAACAGATTTAACGCGGTAGAAGTTTGTTCCCTTAGCCGGATGTTTGTCCGTTAAAACATAACTGTTGCTTCCATTCCCAATTGCCTTTACCGATCCAATGGTTGAAAAAGTCGTACCGTCAAGGCTTTTCTCAACGCTGAAAAAAGAAAGGTTGCTTTCATCAACGGTATTCCACTTTAGGTCAATAGACGACGTTTTGGCCGTAGCCGTAAGCGTTAAAGACCGGACCGGAAGCGTGCCACTTGACTGCACGCGGGCTGCGAAAATTTCGCTGTTGGCAAGACCGCTGCGGCTATCACGCCACGAAACGATGACGCCGTTATTAAGAGTTGGAACAACAAGCGGTGAAACCTGGTTACCCGTGGCCGTGCTCACGGCCACACCCGTTGAAGGCGACCAAAGCAAAGTGCCGGTTGAACTGATGCGTTGCGCATAAACATCCACGTTTGCAGCGGAAATTCTTGCATCATCCCAGGCAATAACAGCACCGCTGTTTCCATCCGAAGCCATCGAAATGCCGATTGCCAGTGTGTTCGCTGTGTAGGTAAAAGGCTGATTGGTGCCGGATACATTTGAAACGTTCACGCCGTTTGCGGTCCACAACGTTGTGCCGCTTCCGTCCACAGCCTGCGCATAAACATCTCTGTCTGTTGCGCCGGCACGACCATCGCTCCACGCAACGATATAATTGCTTCCGCTTGCAACAATCTGCGGATTGGTTTGAAGGAGAGTGGCTGTACACAAGGCTACGCCGCCGGCTGTCCACTGGGCAGCACCGGCAGCATTAAAACGTTGCGCATAAATATCGTAAGCGCCGGCAGCGCTTCTTGCATCTTCCCAGGTGGTAATAAATCCAGATGTTCCCAAGCTTACCAGTTGCGGTTCGTTTTGAACGTTGTTTCCGCTGGCAACCACCGTTCCGTTGGCGCCCCAGCCTGCAACAATGCCGCCGCTGTTGTTGATGTGTTGCGCATAAACATCGGCCGATGATGCACCTGCACGTTGATCCTGCCAAACAATATATAAACCGCCGGCCCCGTCGTTGGCTACTTGCTGCTGATTTTGTACGCCGTTAACGGAACCGCTCACGCTTGCGTCGGCCGCCCATTGTGTGGCGCCGGAACTCAACAAGATTTTTTGTGCGAACAAATTAAAGAGTGTGTTGTTTCGCGTATCGCCAAAAACCACGATGGCTTCCGTTGCATTTACAACGTCAATGACAGGAGCTGTTTTACTGGAAATTGAATTATCCGACACGGTCAATCTTACACCATTGGCTGCCCACAAAACGTTTCCGTTTGCATCAATCCGCTGCCCATAAATATCGTCGTTGGAAGGAAAGAAAGTTGATTCGTTACGGGCATCCTGCCACACGCAAATCACGCCGCCGGCGCCGTCGCTAATCAGGTACAAATTTGTTTTGGCAGATGACTGCGCACCTGTTGCGTTTGAAACCACAACATCGCTGGAAAATTTTTTTATACCGTTAGAAAGTATGCGCTGAACGTAGATAGTAGGCGTGCCCCCCAGCCGCGTGTCAATCCAGCCTGCGAAGGCACCGCCAGCGCCGTCTGTAACAGCAACGTTACTGGTTTTGGAATTGGCTACCGACGAAGTGGAAACCAGTGTTCCAACCAAGGGATCGGCACTCCATTGTGCGTGAAGCGTCATTGCAACAACCGTCATCAAAAGGGCGCTGACTAAACTTTTTTTCATGAGTCAAAATTTAATTGTTGATGTATAAAAGATTGCTGAAGACGTTCTTTGACTACGCTCGCCGCGCAGAATTATTGAACAGCTTGCAAAAAGCAGTCCCGCACCAACTTCATTGCTTTCCCATAAAATAAAAATTCATAGGCCCGCGTACCTTAAAGCCAAGGCGTTGGTAGAGTGAGATGGCCCGCTCGTTGTCTTCACGCACATGAAGAAAAGGATGTTGTCCCCCGCTGCAAATCAGGTTCACCTGTTGCTGCACCAAAGCAGCCGCATAACCCTTGCCAAGATAGTCGGGATGCGTGCAAACGGCACTGATCTCCGTGAAGTCTTGCACGTGTAAACGCTGACCCGTCATGGCCACGAGTCGTTCGCTTTCAAAGATGCCGAAGTAGTGTCCAAAGGCAATGGTTCGCGGGCCAAAAGGTCCCGGCTTTGTCAGCGCGGCCAGTTGCATCATTTGCTCAACGTGCTCTTCGCGCAAGGGAACAAGACCGAACGAACTTGACGCAGCAGTATTGTCGGCCTCAAAAACAAATTGCTGGCCTTTTACCTCGTGCAGTATTTGCCAGCCTTTGGGTTGGGTAATGAAGTGCGGTGTTGCGTAGAGAATTTTTCTTGCGGGAGGAAGAAGATCGTACAGGTCGTCAAAGCCTTTTTTATAACCTTCTTCAAAAGCTACGAAAGGAGAAACGGCTTCGTCAAAGGCTCTTACCTTATCGGCTCCGAAGCCCAGGTGTTTATCACCCGAAAGCAATGCACGGTAAACTGGATTGTTGAGAAGTCCCTCCACTTCGCAAATGTATTGAGGACGATAAACAGCAAACATCAAATTTGAGAACAAGGCTCGACGCCTTGAAGAGTTGCGCGGCCAATTGCGCAAGGAAAAACCGTCGCGCAAACAGCGGAACAGACCGGTATTTGTCTAACAACGCTTACGCACAATCCTTCGCAATCACCGTCCAATCGTTGTGGCCGTAACCTTTCTCAATCCAGCTATCCATCAACGATGCTATGACGGGCAATAACGTTAGTTCTGTTTCCGCCTTCTGCGCCGCATCTATAAACAAGCCGGTGTCTTTTCTTGCCATGTTTAATTCCCACGAAGGATTTGTGTAATCACCTGCTGTCATTCGTTTTAAACGCGGCTGCAAAAGTGTGCCGGGATTCCATGCATCAAAGAGCGAGGACAAATCGGTAACGGCAAGGCCCAGGGCTTTTGACAGGCAAAGCGTTTCGCGAATGCCCGCAGTGAAGCAAACCAAAAAAGCGTTGCCTGCCAGTTTCATAGCCGCGGCCTTGCCCACTTCCGAACCAAAACGAAGAATCTTCCCCGTCATCCTTTGCAGTTCCGGCTCTATGCGGTCAATCAATGCTTCGTCACCGGAAAGCAGCATGAAACCCGAACTTTCCAGCGCATTAACAGGGCCCATAAACACCGGTGCGTGTTGGTAGAAAAAGCCCTTCCCTTTCCATTCTTTTGTACGTTGTATGGCTCCTTCTTTTGAGGTTGTCGTGTGGTCAACGATAACGGTGCCCGGCGCAAGTCCGTCTCGGACCGCCTCCAACACTTCGTTTACAGAAACATCGTCTTTCAATGTAAGATGAACGAGGGTAGCGCCTTTCACAGCATCGGCAGGATTGTCAAATGCTTTTGCGCCAACTTCTTCCAGCGCCTTTGCCTTTGCAGCGGTGCGGTTCCAAACCTGCACGTCCTCTCCTCTCTTGCGCATGGCTTTTACAAAATTGGAACCCAACAAGCCCGTTCCTAAAAATGCTTTCATGCGAATTAAATTTTTGGGTGTAAACGAAGGTGCAAAAATAGGAACAGCAAGCAGCACAATCAGCTGAGCGCTGCAAATTAAACGGCTTCAACGTCTTTCTTTTGTCTGCATTCTTCTTGCACAACAGTCAAGTTGCCAACAAAAAAAGGACATTTTAAAATAACGCGAAGGCTCAATTACACGTGCTGCGACGTTGCGATTACAACGGTCTTACCCAAATATTTTTAAAGGAGATTGGTTCGCTTGGATCGCCGTGCGCCTGCAATTTAATGGGTGCAGCGCCGTGCGGATTGTACGAAGGCTGGCCGATGTATTCGGTGCGGCCTTTCAATGAAACATTGTTTTGAACGAGCACGCCGTTGAGCAAAGCCGTTACTCTTGCGGGTGATTCAAGGCTGCCGTCCTTTTTAAAACGCGGCGCTGTCCAGATGACATCATACACCTGCCACTCGCCGGGTGGACGTACAGGGTTCACCAGCGGCACGTATTGTTTGTAAATGCTGCCTGCTTGTCCGTTGGTGTAGGTGCTGTTATTGTAGTTGTCGAGAATCTGAAGCTCGTATCCACCGTCGTAAACAGAAGCGAGGAAGATGCCGCTGTTGCCTCTTGCCTGCCCGCTGCCGGTGATGTTTTCGGGCACCCGCCATTCAAGGTGCAATTGATAATCGAGAAAAGATGCTTTGGTGCGAATGTCGCCAGCTTGTTTGTTTACTTTCAGTACGCCGTTTTGTACCGTCCAGCCGGCGGCTTTTGTAGAATCAGCAGCACTCACCCATTGAGCCGCCGACGTTCCGTCAAACAACACAACGGCATCCGAAGGAACGCCGCAACCGGCCTTGCCGGGATCTATTACTTTGGGAACAGGAGTATAAAACTCCGTGTCTTCGGGCTTTGCTTTTTGCTGAGCGTTTGCGGCATTAATGAGAAGAAGACTGCCGGCCATAAAGAAGAAACCTGTCGTTGTACACATGGGTGAATTTTAAATTTTTTACAGTGCATCCTGCTTTGAAACGCAATGGCAAGCACAAGTCGCAGCGCAGGAAATTTTATTTACTAAGTAAAGATTTTTTTCTTTCCTTTTTTTATCTCTTTCCAAAACAGCCGCGATGGCACCGGCAAGATGCTGCAAAAAAAGCGGTTCGCTGTACGATGCGTCGGTATGACCAAGCGCCGTATAAAACACACGGCCCCGGCCAACGTTGTGCCACCAGGCCACCGGGTGAAAAGTACCGTTCTTTCCGCCTTCATACGACGTTTCGTCGAGGGTGATCAGCACGTGCAAATCCTGGTTGATGTTCTTAAAATTGTACCATTCGTCAAAGCGATCCCAGGTTGTTGGCAATCCTCTTGTGGCCGCGTGAACCGAATCAACAATGTGCAGCTTTGCGGTTTGTTGTTTTGGATGATTTTTAAAATAAGCGCCGATGGCTTTGCCCCACCACGGCCAGCCGTACTCCATATCTGTGGCCGCATGAATGCCAACCAAACCGCCGCCGTTTTCAATGTAATCTTGCAAGGCTTGCTTCTGCGTTGTATCAAACACGTTCCCGGTAGGACTCAAAAAAATCAGCGCAGCGTATTGCTTTAGATTCCTTTTGGTAAACAAGGCAGCATTGGTTGTCGTGTCAACACCGAAACCTTTTTCAACGCCCATCTTTTGAATGGCAACGATGCCAGCCGCAATGGATGCGTGATGATAGCCCGCCGTTTTTGAGAACACCAAAAGTTTGGGTTTTTGCGCGGCAGCAAGAAGCGAAACAAAAAGAAAGAAGAGAAGAAAACCCGGTTTCATGAAATGTGTTGAATGATTCGTTTAATGAAACAATAAATAACCTTCTCTCAACTAAACTTCACGCATTCGTTCAATTCTTTTTCGGTGTACGAAAGACCGTATTGCTTTAACACGTCATCGGGCACGCCGTTCCATTGCGTGGGTTTGTTGCCAGCGTAACCCATGTCCTTAATGCCCATTTCGGAACTAAAAAAACCGGTAGCCGTCAGGTTGCGCATCAGGTTAAAAAACGAAACGCCTTGCTTCATTGCGGGCTTTGCTTTTGTCGGATACGCAATGGCATCAACCAGTGAAAGCTGTTGCTGTTGCGTGCTGTCTTTAAAGGATGTTCCGTAAAGCTTTGTCATTTGCATGTCCAGCCAGCGCAAGCCGCCGCGCATGGGGGTTTGAAACTCGGGTTTGTCTTTTACAATAAACTCAATGAAGTCGGGAACTTTTGCCTGCGTAGCGCTGCCTGATACTTCATCAGCCGGAATAATAATATCGCTCAGAATGGCGATGGTGGCCATTTCGTGTGGCGTAAAAAACGTTTCAGCGATTGTTTTTTTGTAGGCCGCTGTTTCTTCTTCCATGCGGTCGTAGGCAAGAGCTGAAGGATCATTATTTTTTTGTCCGCTTTCCGCTGCTTTAGGATCGGCGTTTTTACAAGCGTCTAACAACAAGCTGCCCGATACCGTTGTAAGCCCCAAGACTTTTAAATATTTTCTTCTGTCCATTGTTGATAAGATTAGAACTGGTTTTACAAATGATTCGCTTGTGCGTTGTCACCCTGAGCTTGCCGAAGGGTTGCAGCGCGGGCATTTGAGTTGAAGCGCCTTGCACACTGGCTTCGACAAGCTCAGCCTGACAAGCTGTTGCATTTTATGAGATTATTTGTAATGAATGTTTTCGACAATTAGATATTTCCTTTTTTCATTTCGCTTACCAGATATTCCGATGCTCGCATGGCCAAAGCCAGTATCGTCCACGTGATATTTTTATCGGCTTGCGAAACAAATGAGCCGCCGTCCATCACAAACAGATTCTTGCAATCGTGTGCCTGGTTATAGCTGTTGAGCGCCGATTTTTTCGGATCGCTTCCCATGCGTACGGTGCCGGCTTCGTGAATGATTTTTCCGGGTGGTTCCAGACCGTAATCGTTCTTCTCGTCATCGTTGCCGCCCCAAGTAATCACCGCACCCATGTTGTGCATAATTTCTTTAAACGTTTCCTTCATGTGCTTTGCCTGCTTTCTTTCGTAATCGCTCCATTTTACGTTAAAGCGAAGCACCGGAATGCCGTATTTGTCCACTACGTTCGGATCAATCTCGCATAAATTGTCTTCTCTCGCTATGGCTTCGCCACGTCCCGCCATGCCTACGGCTGCGCCGTAAAAAAAGCGGTAATCTTCTTTGAGCGACTTGCCGTAACCGCCGGCCTCTTTCTGCTTTCCTTTCACCACGTATTTGCCGTTCAGGTTTTCAATGCCCCAGCCAAAACCGTAAGCCGGCATGCTCTGGCCGCCCCAATATTCAATGTGGTAACCGCGTGGAAAATCAAGCTTTTTATTATCGAGCCACCAAGGCGAATAAATGTGCATACCGCCCACGCCGTCTTCGTTGTAACGCTTGCGGTCGAAGAGTTGCGGCAACACACCCCCTAGCGAAGCACCGGTGCTGTCGTGCAGGTATTTGCCCACCACATTGCTGCTGTTGGCAAGCCCGTTTGGATGACGCACCGATTTAGAATTGAGCAAGAGCCTTGCGCTTTCACAAGCACTGGCAGCAAGAATCACCGTCTTGCCTTTTACCTGGTATTCCTGCATGTCGGCTTTGTGAACGTAAGAAAGACCGGTGGCGAGACCTTCGTTGTTGGTGAGCACTTCACGGACCATGGCATTGTCGAACAAATCAACCTTGCCGGTGGCAATGGCCGGCTTTACCAATACAGAAGAAGCAGAGAAATCGCCGTAAACCTGGCAACCGCGATTGCATTGTCCGCAAAAGAAACAAGCGCCGCGACTATCGTTTATTTTTTGGGTAAGAATTGACATGCGCGACGGGATTACTTTCACGCTGGCCTGCGTTGCGGCTTTCTTGATAAAGAGCTCGTGCAGCCTTGGCTTTGGCGGTGGAAGAAAGACGCCGTCAGGATCGTTCTCCAAACCTTCGTTGGTACCAAAGATGCCAATGAGTCTATCCACCCTGTCGTAAAAAGGTTTTACGTCTTCGTAGCCTATGGGCCAATCGTCGCCCAGGCCGTCAATGCTTCTTCGCTTAAAATCTTTGGGGCCAAAGCGTAGCGAAATCCGCCCCCAGTGGTTGGTACGTCCGCCTACCATGCGGGCACGCCACCAATCCCACTTTGTGCCTTCTGCTTTGGTGTAGGGCTCGCCGTCAATATCCCATCCCCAATAGCAGGCATCAAAATCGCCAAAGGGCCGAAACTTGGTGCTGGCGCCCCTTCGCGGCGATTCGTAAGACCATTTTAATTGCGTTACGTTTTTTGCGGGGTCGTACATTGGGCCGGCTTCTACCAGCGCCACGCTTAAACCTGCGTTGGCCAACATGTAAGCCGCCATGCCGCCGCCGGCGCCGGAACCAACAATAACAACGTCGTAATTTTTCGGTTGAACTTTAATTTGAAAATCGCCCATGTGCGGGATAGAATTGTTTTAGGGTGAAGTGATATTGAGGTTTGAAAATAGAGAAATAAATTTCGAAGAGGCCGAAATTTTTTCAGCGCAAAACACAACAATGCCTGTAATAAAAAAATGTTTTAATTTATCACAGCCAGATTCTTTTGCACTAACGGATGGCCAACTTTCTTTACTAAAACTTGAAGAGAAAGGCTGCTTCACATTACCAAATGACTAACTAAAAATATCGTAACGATCTGCAGAAGAGTGGCGCTGATTAAAGTTCTTTAACATCGCCCGTTTTAAATCCTACCACCACAACACTAACACGGGTGTTTAAAAAAATCCCTGTTTCAACAAGGCCCGGAATTGTTTTCAGCATTGCGTTCAAAGACGCCGGATTGTCTATGGAACCAAACCGGCAATCAACAATCAGGTTGCCGTTATCAGTAATGTAATTTCCGTTCGCCTCTTGCCTGACTTTCGCTTCAGCGCCCATCAATGAAATATGTTTAACCGTAAGTTCCGCACCGAAGGGAAGAACCTCTACCGGCAAGGGAAACTTTCCCAATTGTTCAACCAACTTCGATTCGTCAACGACGACAATAAATTTCTTGCTGTTGTAGGCAATGATTTTTTCTCTTGTTAAAGCGCCACCGCCGCCTTTGATCAGATTTTTTTGTGCATCCACTTCATCGGCACCGTCAATGGCCAAATCTATTGAATCTATTTTTGAAAAGGGTACAATCGGAATGTTGTTTTCGTTTGCGAGTTTCTCTGTACCAATTGATGTTGCTACCGCATTGATGCGGAGTCCTTCCCGGATTTTTTGTCCCAGTTTTAAAATGGCCCAGTAAGCAGTGGTGCCTGTACCAAGGCCAACCGTCATACCGTGTTGAACGTATTCAACCGCTCGTTCCGCAGCTATTTTTTTTGCATCCATTTGTAATACTTGAAACATCACTTGTCAAACACCAAAGACATCTTTGCTAAGAATACGGTTCATCGTTTTCATCAATTGAATTGATGATGAATACAACCAGTAAACGAAATCACTTGCAAAGGCTTCCCTAACGCATTCGATACTCACACTTTTGAAATAGCAAGAATCGTTCACATTCACACCTCATCATTTTTAAAAGTTTTACCGGGTGCTGATTTTCGTTTCGGGCAAAAGACTGTAGGCTTTTTTCAGGCCTCCCAAATCAATGCGTATTTCATCAAGAATAACGCCGGGATCAATACAATAAATTTTCAGCGTGTGTTTTCCCCCTTTCAGAAAAGGCAGCCCGATTCTTCGTTCCGCCCGGTTGCGCAAAACGTTTTGTTTCCATTCTTCGCTTCTGCCAAACGTTTTGATGTCAACTATTTCTAATGGACCGTTATCAATTGACAGAGCGTAGCGTACACGAAAGTTATTGTTGACGGGGTGCGTGGGCAGTGCAAAAACGGTAACGGAAGGCGTGGCTGACGTAAGCGTATAAAAATCGTATTCCACAACCGCATTGCTGCGTTTAATAGAATCAGCATTGCTTAATGATTGGCCTTTTGTTGAAATCGGGAAAGACTCCAATCCATTTTCCGCATAGCCCAAACCGCTGACAAGTTTCCACCGCGATAACGGCTTGGCCGTTTGCCTCGTGAAATGCACTGCGTGCATCGAAACAAAGCGGTTGTTTTCAACGAAACCTTCGTAGCCCGACAATTCAGGCTTGGCTATTTTGTTTGCCCGAATGTTTACAACCACTTGTTGTCCGCTACCTGAAAAAGTGATCGTACCGTTTTGCTTTTCACTGTTCGTCATCTTGTTCCAATCAATGTCCACCCAAATGCGTTCTTGCTTCTTTCCCTGTTCAGGGAGAAGCCTTCCGTTATTTTCAGAAAGGCGAATCCAATTGTGCGAAACAGACGCCGACCAGCTTACTGTTTGCTGTTTACTTAAGAAAATATCTATGAAATATTTTTGTTTGTTAAGATTGTCAAAAGCAGGCAACGACAACGAACTCTTGTTCTCCAAAAGAGAAGAGTCTTTTGTAACAAAACCTTCCGGTGCCACACTCCATGTGTTCGTGCTGTCTATGTTGACGTTGGGCAGAACCGGCGAAAGAAACACAGGCAGACTTCTTGGGTTCATGGACATGATGTTTTTCCATTTACCGCCGGCCATCACCGTATTAAAGTATTCGGTTTCTTTTACGATGCTGTCATAAGCACTCTTTGACAGTTGCGCATAGTCATATGCACTTAACCTGTTTTGCTTTGCATAGAAAAAAGATTTGTCCCTGTACAAAAACTTTTTATTCATCCACGAAGCACCAATAACCGGGTAATACACCAACTCGTAAAAGGCATCCGCATCATTGAAAGGCATTTGCAACCGCAAGTTCTTTACGCCTGTTTCCAAAGCGTTGTACTTGTCAATTCGCTTTTGCGCTTCATCACCAAAATAAAAATGATTAAAATCCGTGTATTGCGTTTGCGTTGTAGGTTCTGTTTGGCTCCAGCCCATAAACTCCGGTTTGCGTTCAAAGGCCAGGCCATAATATTCCCACAGGATGGCCTCTATTTTTTGTCCGTTTTCTTTTCCGAAGACAGACGTTGCCCATTGCAGCAAATGTTGTTTGGCGTAACCGCTTTCTTTAAATGGCTTTACATCATACGCCATGTCCAAAAACTCCTGTATGTTGTATTCAGCCGGTTTTATATCGCCTACATTTAAAACCCACAAACGATTGGCTCCCGTTTGGTAAGCCTTCATCATTTCTTCTCTCATTAATGAAGGATGTGTGGAGGGCAGCCAGATATAATCGTGCGGCCGTCCCCAATACGATGCGTGATAATACACGCCAGCGCCGCCTTTGCGTGCTTGTTCTTTTTCATTATTCAGTCGCTGAATGTAACCGTAGTTGTCGTCTGGCCAAACAAGGGTTACATCATCGGGCAATTTTAAACCGGCATCATAAACATCCAGCACTTCTTTGTAAGCGGTAAATGCTTGTGGTATAGCCGCAACATCTTTGTTCACGTATTTCGACAACAGGTTGCGCTGGTCGCGAAAGATTTGCTCCAGCAAAGGCACGGCTTCTTTTGCCGATTTAACGCCTTCCATCTGGCTGTCGTGAACGCCGCGCATACCGATGCTGTACATCGCATTGATGCCACGGCTTTCCTTTACCCGGTCTTCCCAGTATTTGTAAACGGTTTCTTTGTTGGTGATGTAATTAAAGTGACCCATTGTTTTTTCGTTCCATTCACCCACGTTGTTTCGCAACATCGGCTCGGCATGAGAAGAGCCAACGATGATTTGGTAATCGCTGGCGGTGGTTACGTTGCCTGGGTAATGAAAGAAAGCCTTGGTGCTTGGATGCATGGCCGGCCAAATAAGATTGGCCTTTAACCGAAGCAGCAGCTCAAATACTTTGGCGTATGTTTTTGGGCCGATGTCGCCGGTTTCGGGTTCAAATGTTTTTGCCGCCCAGGGCTGCAATCCCCAATCTTCGTCGTTGATGAAAATGCCGCGGTATCTTACAGCAGGCGGTGAGGAAATAAAATCGTCTTGTGTAACGGTTAATTCTTTTTGTTGTTTCACCGGCGCGTCGGCCCACCAATACCAGGGCGAAACACCGATTTTTTCTGACAATGTAAACACACCGTAGGCCGTGCCTCTTGCATCGCTGCCGGCAATGACGAAGGCTTTTGAAACGGCGGACGATGGCTTGTCAATCACCTTCAACCCAAAGCATTCCCATTTGCCTTGTAGATTTTTATCGAGCAATGATTGCTTGCCTAAAAACTTTTGAACAAGACCTGATTGAACGTTACCAACAATAATGACATTACCCTTTGCTTTTGCAATGTCGGTTGTCACGGCGGGCTTAAAAGAAGTCACCCTTTCAATGTCTTCTGCTAAAAGGTTAGCCGCAATGGAATCGAGTTTGGTTGATTTGTTATCGTAAAGGATGGAAACCTTCGCACTACTTGTAAAAATTGGAAACGTATTTTTCTGCGCAGCAGCAAACTGCGAAATTAAAATTGCAAAAGCGATTAAGTAACGGTAATCGTTTAAAAACATCGTCTAATCAAGATTTGTTTTGTGTTGTTGTTGAATTAATCCGCAAAGGTTTTTATTCTATTCATTGATCGTCACTTTATCCAGTGAAACAACATTGCCCTTGCTGCCGTAAATATTTTTTCGTTTATCCGACCAGTTGCCCCGTTCGCCAAGGACAGAAACAGTGAAGATGTAATTGCCTTTTGGAAGAACAGGACTTAAAAACTTCAGCGTTAAAACCGGGTATTTACAATACATGTCTATAACCGAAGACAGTATTGTTTTCCCTTTGCTGTTTTGAAGCGTTACCCGGGCATAACCACCATCGGGGCGGGCAAGACCGGAAAAGCCAATTTGTGTTCCTTTAAATTTTACCGTAAAAGAAGCGTCCTTTTCGTTTGCGCTTCTCACCGACAATGTATCGTTCTGCCATTTACCGGAATAAGCGATGTATTTTTTATCGGCATTCTCAATTGCTCTTTCACCAACCTTCACCCGTGTTGCTACGCCGGTTGTTGTACTCACTTGCCATGCTTCCCAATAAAGAGGAACAGAGATAGAAGTACCTGAAACAGTAATCATCTGCCAGACATAAGTGGCTGCGGATGCCTGTTTGGGAAATGACCACCTGTCTGCCATCAGCATATAGGTTGTTTCTTTCGAGCCCACAACCGGCAACACAAACGTTGTTTGCGAATTCCAGGTGAGTGTGCCTTCGGGTGCAATAAAACTTCTCTTTGTCCAGGGACCTTTCAGTGAAGTAGCCGTGAAGTAATAATTATCATTTCGCTCCCAACTTGTGAGATCAGAACCAAGAAAATAATAGATGCTGTCTTTACGAAAGATAGCAGGCGCTTCAAACCCGGAAGTCATGCTTTTATTGACGCTTTCGGCAATGCTCTTATAATCATCACTGAGCTTGTAAATTTCTCCTCCGTGTATCAGTATATAACCGGCTCCGTCTTTGTCCTGAAAACTACCCATGTCCCATTTGCGAACAGGCTTTCCGTCAAAGAGTAACGGCCCGCGAAAAGTATAGGGACCTGTAATGTTCTTTGCTGTGGCATAGCCTACATACTGATCAACATAACCAAGTGTGTCTGCATGCATATACATGACGTATTCTCCGGTACCTGGACATTTCATCACCTTTGGCCTTTCGCCAACACGGTTTGGTCCTAATTTACCCGAGGCCTGCACCGGCAGTGCAATGTGCTCAAACTTCCAGTTGTATAAATCTGCAGAGGAATAACAGGTAAAGCCTGCAAAAGCATTGTTGGTATCGGAATGTTTTTCACCAAAAAGATAGAATCTGCCTTTGTCTTGTATAATGCAAGCACCGTGAGCACTCACTACATTGCCGCTGTCATCAAACCACGGAATACCGGAATAGATTGCGTTGTAAGCACCTTGCTTTTGCGCAAGAGAAAGAAAACTACTTGTTAGAAGAAAAACAAGAAGCGCCGGTGTAGTACTAGCTTTCATTGCTGTATTCAATCGTAAGTTTATGACGTGCATGAATGGTAAAACTTAAAGATCATTGCTGAATCGTTTACGTCCAACCTACGCTGTCCTGCTATTACAGAAACTCCGTGTACTTTAAGACAAAAGCGTTAGCAAGTTCCCGTAGAATCTTAATCTTGCTGTTCCAGTTTTTTTTATTGAAAAATAGGTTGCGCAGTAAATGGGTGCGCAAGCGGTAGTCAGTCAGCAAC